>Ga0182027_10004061_pt1 | contig 22880 bp, 20 predicted proteins | sample 712E1DmetaG_FD_121300 | JGI IMG/M metagenome (GOLD analysis project Ga0182027, IMG submission 121300) | Permafrost microbial communities from Stordalen Mire, Sweden - 712E1D metaG (Illumina Assembly) | ecosystem: Environmental > Terrestrial > Soil > Wetlands > Permafrost | place: Sweden... | reverse complement strand
GTTTTGTCTTTAAAAGTCGCTTTATTCTTTTCCGACAAAAAGGAATAAATAAAGTCAAGATTATAAATTCGATAAGGAACTAATCAACTTCCTTATTATGTCTTAGGCTAAGTTTATGCCCTAAAGATTCCACCTAAGAGAAAATCTAAAGGACACCCTTCAATTTACTTAGGCAGCTAGTGCGTAAGCATATTGTGGGGAATTAAAAGCGGCTTGCGCCATGCCTTTAATTGTTTCAAATGTTTTAGCATTTGAGTTTTGACTAAGTTTACGGCGTTTAGTCATTGCCGGCTTGCAGTTTTTAAAGTGCGTTCTTGTCGATGCAATGCATCCCCAATTCCCAAGATTATACGCTTTTTCACTAAGAAAGTCAAGTTTAGCGGCTTCAGCTTGGCCTCAGTTTACGAAAAAACTAGGACATTTCGTGTTCAATATCTCTTTGAATATCTCTGCTTTTAATTGATTCTCTTTTCTCGAATTTTTTCTTTCCTTTTCCTAGCGCAATCTCTATTTTTATAAATCCGCGTTTAAAATATAAAGAAACCGGAATTAGGGCTAAATTTGCGCTTTGCATGCGTGATCTTAAGGCTACAATCTCTTTTTTATGGAGAAGCAGTTTTCGGGTTCTTTTTTCGTCATAGTCTTCAATTTGCCCGCTTTGATAGGGCGAAATTGTGGCATTGATTAAATAAATTTCATCGCCGACCAGTTTTACGTAAGAGCCAGTTAAGTCGGCACGACCTAAGCGTACAGCTTTAACTTCTGAGCCAAACAGATTTATTCCCGCTTCCAGGGTTTCCGATAATTCATAATCAAAATGAGCCTTTTTATTTGTAATTTTCATACCCTCATGATACTTTAAATGGGCATAAATGTAAATTCATGGCCTATTTTAAAAAACACTTATTATCAATAATATTATTCGCATTGGGAATTGCAGCGTTTATCCGGGGAATAATTCTTTTGGATCCTGATTTTGGCTGGCACTTAAAAACAGGGGAGTTAATTTTGCAAAAAGGAATTCCCTTAACGGATCCCTTTTCCTACACAATGGCTTCGTATCATTTTATCGATCATGAGTGGCTAAGTGACGTTTTAATCGCAATTGGCTATAAATCGATTGGAATTTATGGCTTAGCTTTTGTTTTTGCTTTAATTTTTGTTTTAGCTCTGTTTTTAATAATTCCAAAACAATTCAAAAATTACGTAGCATTGCCATTGGCTCTGTGCGGCGGACTAATGCTTGGATTTTTAGGCATAAGAGTACAAGTTGTCACTTGGCTCTTTTTGGCAGTTTTGTTAAAAATTATTTTTGATAATAATTTATGGAAAAAATGGAAGTTTTTTATTCCCTTACTATTTATTTTTTGGGCTAATTTGCATGGCGGGTTTGCGCTTGGAATTGTATTCTTATTTCTAGCTTTTATTTTTAAATCTATACAAAATAAAAAGTTTGAATTGGGATTTTTTGCAGTTTTTTTATTATCATTTTTGGCTACCTTAATAAATCCCTATGGATTAAATCTTTGGCGAGAAGTTTTATTGCAGGCAACAGATGGAAGTTTGCGATGGGCGATTTCGGAATTTACTCCGGGAATTTTTGATACAGATATAGCTTTACTTATTTTATTTGTTTTGTCTTTCTCTCTACTTTTAAGGTATCGAGCAAAAATTGCGGGATTACAAATATTAATTTACTTATGCTTGCTTTTAATGGCAATTTCGACTTTAAGGCACGTTCCCCTGTGGGCTTTGAGTGCAATCTTTGTTACGTCAGCCGGCATTAAATTATTAGCAGATGAGGTTGGAAAAAATAAATATGCAAAGAATAGATTTAAAAAACTAACAAAAATATTATTCGTCGTTATTTTTTTGGTTTTCTTGTTTGAAATTGTTAGTAATATTGTTGGAATTTTTGGTTTGAGTGAAAAAAACTATTATCCGGCTAAAGCCGTTGTTTATTTAAACAAACAGAATTTTACAGACGGAAATTTATTTTCACTTTATGACCTTGGAGGATATTTGATTTGGAAATTGCCCCAAAAAGAGGTTTTTATTGATGGCAGAATGACGTCTTGGAGAGAGAATAATACTTTGCCAAATCAGTCAAAAGATATTTTTAAAGATTACTTAAAAATGCTTAAAGATAAGAATTATTTTAAACAAATGATTGCAAAATATAATATTCATTATATTTTGCTGCCCGTTCAGCCGGTAAAGAAAAAACAATCTTATCTAGCCGAGAAGCTGAATAAATTTATGCAAAAATTTGTGTTATGGAAAACAAATACAGCAGTGTTAGATGGCGATTTAGCTAAATTGGGGTTGAAGGCGATTTACAACGACGGCCACTTTGTGATTTATAAAATTTAAAGCTATTTTAAATCAATTTCGTAGGTTTTGCCACCGGAGAGAATGTAGATTTTTTTATCTTTTTCCAAAACCTCAAAATCTTTAGCGGTTTTTATAACTGAAGCTTGATATTGAGCTTTGTAATTTCCACTTTTATCTAAAACCACGACTCTAGAATTTCCGTTATCTAAGATATAAATATTATCATCAGTAGCATTAGTAATAATGCTGGTTGGACTAGCAAGTGGCTTATCGAATCCGCTTAAGGAAAAATTCTCCGCAACACCTTTTGTATATTTGGTCACCATGCCATCAGTTGAGAGAATATAGACATCGCTATCAATTGCCATGGAAATTGATTTAGATAAATCAGGCTGAGTAGAAGCGAAATAGTTTGCGCCGCTGGAAAATCCTGAATCTGTTTGAACAAATTTTATGATTTGATTTTGTTTTTTATCTAGAACATAAATATTACCGTTGTAGGTCGAAATTCCTCCAACTTGTTGCCAATCGCTGTCATTTTTAATCAAAGTTTTTTGACTTGATCCGTCACTATTTAAAGAGAAAACTTGATCTTTAGTAATGCCATAAAGATGACTGGTATCCTCAGTAAAATATAAGCCATCAGTTTTTGTCTCGGCTAAAAGTAAGGGACTGGTGCTTATATCGACTAATTTAGCATCGCTTGCCGTAACGCCTGAAGTTTGACTCAAAGCATTGTCGACTTGCGCTAAGAGGTCAAGAACTTGCTTTTCTTCCTTCGAAGTTTTTGGAAGTTTATCTTTTCCATCTTCCAAGATTGTTTTAGCCTGGGCAAAACTATCACGGGCTAAGTTTTGATTTAAACTAACTAAACTTTGTCCATCAGTGAATTTTTTCTGAGCCTGCGGATAAATGCTTTGAAATGCGCTTTGAGTTTTTTCACTTTGCTGTTTATTCATCGCAAAAACAATACTTCCTACGAGAACTACCAAAATAATTACAATAATTGTTAAAATTACTTTCCTGGGATGAGTGAGATTCGTATTAACTTTACCTGGGCTTTTCAATTTAGAAATTAAAGGGGAAAAATTTTGTTTAAATTTATCCAAAAATCCCCGATTTCTATCAACGGACGGAGTATAGAAGGGTTGATCTTGAATTTCTGCTTCAACTGCAATTTCTTCTTCGGCGACTTCCATTACAGTTTCTGTCATTACCGGTTCACTAGATGACTCACTGGCAGCATTTTTATAGCTAATAATTATTGCAGCCGCTCCCGCTTCTTCCTTCTCGTGAATTAAAGGAGCGATATTTTCTGCCACTTCGGTTGGCGGTAGACCGTCCATAAGTTCGGTTAAGGTTGCAATAGAAATTATGTCCGAAAACTGCTTTGTCTGTAGGATCACGGTGTCATTATCTTGCAAAAATCCAGAAGCGACTTTTAAAGCATCCGGTTTTTGATCCCTAACTTCCAATAAATTTCCCAATTTCGTCTCTCTTTTTAAAGAAATTCTGCCGTTGCCTAAAACATAGGTATATAAAACATTTCCAACAATAGAGCCAATTACAAAAGAACAATTTATTTCTTGAGGAATTTTTTCGGAAGTGGTGGTTACGGCTTGTTTTATTGATTCTAAGTCTTTAGTTTCAAGTGTAAAAAATTCTTGTTCCAGTGTGTCTAAAATTTCTTTGCCTAAAACATTTAGGTAATCTTTTTCCTGAGATTCTTCTTCGGCTTCCAAGGATAAAACAGCAAATAGCTTCCCGGCGTTATAAGCTTGCGACCAGGAGTAGGCGCTCGGATTGGCAACGATTTTTGCGAAAGTCAGATTTGATTCAGCCATTTCTTTTTATAGTATAGCAAGCGCTGTCAAGAAAAGCGAAATACTAAGAATTAAAAGAATAATTGCGGAGATTTTTATAAAGGAAGAGTTACTACTATCAGTAACAATCGAGTTCATTGCAAAAACCTGCCGTGCGGCAATAGCTAAAAAAACAATAAAAAATAAGGCAACCGCCAGAAAACCTATCTTAATAAAAAGATCAAATTGTATAAATGGCAATAAATTAGCTAGTGGGTTCATTTTCCTTTCTGATTAGATTATCTAATATTTGAACAGCATTTTCCGGTTGAGGAGTTGATTCAAAAATAAAAGCATCTGTTGCACCCGGGATTTGTATAAGAACTGTACCGTAATCGAAGAATGTTCTAATTGCCCCGACCTGCGAGAAACTTACATCGTGGACAAAACTAAGTTCCGTAGTTGCGATATCTTTATAAACAAGGTTTGAAAAATTAATGTCAATAATTCGCTTATTAGTTACAAGATCAATGTTAAAATACCAAGTTATAAAATTTATATGCCAGTAGATAGCGACGAAAAGATAATAAAAAAGCCCTAGCATTAAATAAAATTTAGCAGGGAAAAAGAGCAAGCTAGACTGAAAACTTTGCAGCAGTAATGGCAAGAATACTGGCAAAATAGCTAGAAAAGTGCCCAGTAAAATCCATTTTAAATTAGTTATAAAAGACCGCCTTACAAATAAAAGTATTTTTTCTCCCTCTTCCTGATCTCTAAAAGTTATTCCGTCGGGATTTTTTTTAAAAGCGGAAAAAAGGTGAACAGGATTTTTAGCTGAAGACAGTGACTCTTCCTCAGAAAATAGTTTTTGCTTAGATTTCGCTCTTTGTTCCAAAATAGAATCTTCTCTTGGTGGAGTAGGCGGTACGTCATTATTTGGTTCTGCGATAAAAATGTCCGGCATAAGTTCAATTTCTTTCTACATTATACAACGGCCCGACAATATTTATTGAACACTGCCGGAATATCCGTTTGATGTCAGACTTGTTCCCTGGTAATAATGGGATAAAATATCAGAATAACTTTTGCCTTGCGATGCCATGCCGAGTGCTCCTTCTTGATCAAGACCAATTCTATGTCCATAACCATATGTATAGAAATACCATCCATCGCCTTGTGTTCCGTGAGCATCAGATGAAGAAAGTATGTCAAATTTAACGAAGTGAGCGCCATATGAGGTTGATGGAATAACGTATTTTCCAGGAGAGCGGATATTGTATACCAAGCGAAATGTTTGAGCTTGATCTCCGGAAAAGTCAAAAGTTCTATTAGAGCCAGTTACGTGAATATTGTTCGTTCTGGTATCGTCCATGCCGGCAGAGATAGATTGAATTGACCCCGCTGCATCTCCGCCAATATCATTTTTAATTTGATCATGAGACATTGAATTATCGGGCACATGTCCATTACGTATGGCCCAGGTGGTTGCGTCAACTAAATCTTCGACTTCTGAGTTTGACAGAGGAGAATTACTATTGTTATTATCTCCACCGCAGGCATCGTTAAACTGAATGCTTCCATCGCGACCAATATTATAATGATATTCCCATTTTAAAGTTCCTATGCATCTGGCATTTAGATCACTATTGGGTTTGCCATCATCTCCCATGTCATTATTTCCGGATGGAAAATCTCCTCCTGCTCCCCATGATTGATTTGGCGAAAGCGTATGCCCACCTGCATTAGCTGAGTAATAAGCAATAATTACGTTCCCCCCGTTTTGCAGGAATTGTCCTTTTGTGGCATCTACCGTACTGTTCCAGTCTCCATCGCCTGTATTCCCGGTATATGCTTGGTCTCTCGTATCTGAATAAACATCAAAGTCTCGGCAAGAACTACGGACCATTTTATACAAAGCGTAAGACCTTGCTGCAATAACCTGAGCTTTAAACGCCTCTTGATGGTTCGATACGCTTTCCCAAGCTCTAGGCATTTCACCTAAACCCTTTAGATATTGGTCTTCAAAAGGCATCGACTGAATACTTCCGTCAGACATTTTTACTCTAATCGTTTGTGGATAGGAAGATAAGGATTGAGCGCCACATGCTCCCCCTGATGTTTGAGTATCAATTGAGCTACCAGCTGCGGCCGAAAGGGCAGCTTGTTTAGCAGCGATTATTGATTGTTGTTGTGAAGTAAGATCAGAGATTTTACTAGACAAAGTTGCTTGATAGGCTTTAGCCCCCGTTACTATTTTATCCAAATTCGCTTTTACGATTGCAAGTTGATTCTCTTCAGCCTCAAGACTTTTTTGCATATTTTGTAGATCATTAATTGTTATTGCAATATTTGTAATGATTGCCTTATCTCGATCAGCATTGGCTTTTTGGTAACCAAGTAGTTGCGTTAGTTCTGATGCTGAGTTTGCCGATAAAAGTATTAGAAGGGGAGAATTATAATAAGATTTTATGTAATAATCGCGAATTGTAGCGTTTAGAATATCTTGTTGTTGTTTTAGATTTGCATAGCCCTTATCTACTTGTTTTTTCTTAGTAGCAACGTCAATTTCTATAAAAGTTACGCGATCTTTTATGCTTTTTAATTGTGATTCAAGAGGAGCGGTAGCGGCTTTAGATTGAGAAAGCGCTGTCCAAGTATCATTACATGTTTTATCTAAATCTTTATTGTCTGTAGTTAAGCATGGGTTAGTATCGGCTAATACTTTTGAGATAAACAAGCCAATAAAAACTAACATAAACAGTAAAAATAGAAGTTTTTTCATAGCATTTTTATTATAACAGACAGCTCATATTCTAGTTTGCAAACTGGAGAAAAAAGTGCTACTCTTTGGCTTGAAAGGGAAGCGTATGGAAGAGTCGCCTATAGAAGCCATTCCTGCCTTCGGTTATCAGCAGAAAAGACCGGTAAATAAAAGATTTATCTATTTGGTTTTGGCAATCATCTTTCTTCTTATTGCCTTTTTTAGCTTCAAAGCATTTGGACCAAAAACTAAGGGAACAATCTCGCAAATTTCAGCAGCCGTTACTCCAACCCTCACTTCGCCTACAGCTTCGGAAGGGCAAACCTCGGATACTACGACGCCTACTCCAACAGATACTCCATCCGTAACGCCAACCATAAATCCGGTTGATAAAACCACGGGTTTAGACAGGAGTAAGCTTTCAGTTATTATCCAAAACGGCAGCGGTGAAACAGGCGTGGCCGGAAAAGCGTCAGATATTCTTAAAAATTTAGGCTACGATGTGGCTTCATCCGGTAATGCGGATAATTTTGACTATACAAATGTTGTCATTCAGGTGAAGAATTCATCCAGCGATTACTTAGATTTATTAAAAACAGATTTAGGCTTAAGCTATACAATTGGAACAACATCCGCTGATCTTCCCGATAGTTTTTCCTCAGACGCTGTGGTTATAATAGGTAAGTAGAGCGAAAAAAATAATTTTAATTCAAGAATATGAAAGTATATTTAGCTACAGATCACGCAGGACTTGCGATTAAAAGTAAAGTTATAGAGTATTTAAAAAGCCTTAACTATGAACCTGAGGATTGCGGTGCATTTGAGTTTAATAAAAACGATGATTATCCGGATTTAATTTCCAAAGCGGCTCAAAAAGTTTCGGAAAATCCGGAAAGTTTTGGAATTATTTTTGGCGGATCCGGTCAGGGAGAAGCAATGGTCGCCAATAAATTCAAGAATGTTAGGTGCGCGTTGTTCTATTCGGAAGCGACACCTGTTAAGGCAATCGATATAACCGGTAATCAAAGTAATGATCCATTTGAAATGTTAAAATTAGCGCGCTCTCATAATAATTCAAATATGCTCTCTTTGGGAATCCGCTTTTTGACGCAGGAGCAAATTTTTAAAGCCGTAAAAATTTTCTTAGAAAGTCCATTTCCCGGAGATGAACGTCACAAAAGAAGAATAGAGAAGATAAAAAAGATTGAGGATAGACAATAGAAGTTGGAACTTGAGACTCGAAGATGGAAGTTCGAAAATCCAGTTTCTAATTTCAAGATCTAATTTCCAGTTTCCATTGTCTAGTATCAAAATATGCATGATATAATTCCGGGAATTTTAGAAAAAAATTGGGAAGAGGTAGAGGCTAAAATTAAACTACTTTCTCCATTTGCTAAAACATTGCATATTGATATTGCTGATGGCATAGCGACAAACAACACTACATTTTTAGATCCTGCTCCATTTGCAAAATATAAAGATCAGTTTTTCCTGGAATTACATATGATGGTTGAAGAGCCAATTAAGTATTTAAAGCCATTTGCCGATGCAGGATTTAAAAGATTTTTAGGACATGTAGAAAAAATGAGCGATCAGGCAGAATTTGTGGCAGAAGGTCAAATTCTTGGTGAGGTAGGATTGGCGTTGGATGGTCCAACCGAGCTTAGCGCAATCACGGTTCCTTACGATGATTTAGACGCAATACTTTTTTACACATGCCAAAAAATGGGTTTTTCTGGACCACCAATGCTGCCGGAAAGATTGGAAAAAGTCAAAGCTTTTCGGGCTAAATCAAATATTCCGATTGAAGTTGACGGAGGAGTCAAGGATGCAACTATCCAGCTTGCTAAAAATGCCGGTGCGACCCGTTTTGTCGCCACTTCATTTATATCATCCGCTACCGATCCGAAAACCGCCTACGAAAGTCTAGCCAGTTTAGTTAAATGAAATATAAATTTACCACCGCAGAGGCAAAAAAGATCAATAAATTTGGTGTAGATATAACTATTTATAACGAAAATGTTCCCACAAATAATGTTGTTTATGAAGAAGTTGAAATTGGCCATTTGGAAGAATTCTATGATGATGTAAGTACTCACATGTGGTTTATTATTGAAGGTAAAGGAACGTTTGTGATTGATGATGAAAAAGTAGAAGCTTCTAAAAACGATTTAGTAGTTGTTCCGCCTAAAAAGAGAATTCATTACTTTGGAAAAATGAGGATGCTGCTTTGTACAACACCTAGCTTTAATCCTCAAAACGAACACCATGTTAGAGGCGTTAGTCCCGACGAAAATCCTTATAAATAATATCCACGCTCTTGTAAATTCTAACTTTAGCCTCGTTTTGTTATAATAAAACTGTGGCTAAGCCAATTAAAGTATTATTTATTCATCATTCCACAGGTGGAAATTTAATTAAGCAGGGATCATTAAGAGAACTTATTAAAAAGACTAATCCCGATATGGAATTTTGGGATCACGGATATAACCTTTATAGCAATCACATATTAGCTAAGCTACTCGCTACTTTTACTTTTCATACAGGGTTGTCAGATAACGAAGGCAGAATGACTGGTACTGATTATAATCTTATTATCAGTAATAATAGCCCAAAGGAATATGCTGAAATTTTCTCTAGGAAACAAAATGATCCAACATTGCAAGCAATTCTTCAATATGACATTATTGCGTTTAAAAATTGCTTTCCAACTACAAAAATTGAATCGGAAAAACAACTCAATCAATATAAAGAATACTATAAAATCATTCGTGATCAAGTTAGTAAATATAAAGACAAAAAATTTATTCTTTTTACTCCGCCTCCTCTTAGACAAAAACTTACAACGGAAGAAAACGCAAGTAGAGCAAAACAGCTTATTCAATTTTTAAATTCAAAAGATTTTCAATCAAGCACAAATAATCTATTTGTATTTGATTTTTTTAGCTTGCTTGCGGATGAAAAAGGATATTTAAAGAAGGACTATACAAAACTTTTATATACGGATTCACATCCAAATCGAAAAGCAAATAAGGAAGCGGCTATTGTTTTTGCAAAATTTCTGACATTGACAGCTTAGTATAATGCTAAAGATTGATTTTATTGTCCACTTGGTGGAGTAACGCTGGCGCTCGGGGTAGCGATAAAGTTGCAGTCACCGGTATTTTCAGTTCCCTTAATAAAATATTCGTTTCTCCCTTGGCATTTTCGCATTACTACGTCCTCCGGCATTTTTTCAGTCAGATTGGAAGCATTGTTGGGTAACATTAGATTCATAATTTTATTCCAAATCGGAGCAGCGCCGGTAATACCAGATGCTAAATAAGGACTCATCGGTGAATTATCGTTATTTCCAACCCAAACAGCGACTAAATATTGTGGAGTAAACCCAAAAGTCCAATTATCTCTTTTATTATCTGTCGTCCCGGTCTTGACTGAAACTGTATGTCCTGGAATATTCAGCGGGGAATTTATGCCAAATTCCAAAGACCTAGCATTATTGTCAGCCAAAATATTGGAGATGATGTAGGCAACGCCGGAGTCAATTACTTGATTTGGCAATTCCTCCTGTTTCTCATAAAGCACCTCGTTGTTATGGTTTGTAACTTTTAATAGCGGATCTAAATCAACTTTTCTGCCTAAATTGGCAATCGTTCCGTAGACCGCGGCCATGTCAGTCATTTTTACCTCTGCTGCGCCCAGCGTAATAGATAATCCGTATTGATCAGGTTCTCCCCAAGTTGTGATACCCATTTTTTTGGCCAGAGAAATCATGTTGTCGATTCCGACTTTTTGTAATGTTTTAACAGCAGGGATATTAAATGAATTAGCAAAGGCAATTCTTAAAGGAACTTTGCCATGAAATTTGCCGTCATAATTGACAGGCGAATAAGGCTGGCTTCCGGGAATAATATAAGTAATTGGTGAATCATCTAAAACAGAAGCGGCAGTAAAACCATCGCCTAAAGCAGCGGTATAAGTGACAACTTTTATAGACGAACCGGGTTGTCGTAGAGACGTAGTTAAATTGACAGTACCGTCGTTTGGATCGTTGTAATCTTTGCTTCCAACCATGGCTAAAATATCGCCATTACCAGGATTTGTGACCAAAGCTGCGCCGTTAGTTAAGTTTAAATATGCATCATTATTAACTTCATCGGCAACAATTTCTTGGGCTTTGTTTTGTAAGTTTAAATCAAGACTTGTTCTAACGATTAAACCACCCTTTTCGACTAAAGGAAGTCCGAATTTTTGTACCAAATAATCTTTAATATACATGACAAAATGTGGTGCATAAATTGGCGTTTGCGGCGGTTGGAAACTCAAACCCTCGCTTAGGGCTTGGTCTTTTTGATCTTTGGTAATATATTTAAGCTCAAGTAATTTATTTAAAACCTCTTTTTGTCTTTGTTTCCAAAGATTAGGATTATCGCCATAGGGCGAGTAGGTAGTTGGCGCTTGAGGCATTCCGGCTAAGAAGGCGCTTTGAGCTAAATCAATATCTTTAACATTTTTGCCAAAATATGTTTCCGAAGCCGCTTCGATTCCCCAAGCAGTTCCACCATATGCGACTTGATTAAAATACATTTCTAAAATTTCGTTTTTGGTGTAAATTTTTTCCGCCCAAAAAGCTAAAACTATTTCCTTAATTTTTCTGGATATGCTTACCTCCGGCGTTAAGAGAGTAGATTTAATCAGCTGTTGTGTAATAGTTGATCCTCCCTGAATTGGCTTGCCGGTAATATCGGCAATGGCTGCTCTGGCAATACCGTTTATATCAAAGCCGGGATTTTTATAAAAATCTTTATCTTCAATGGCGATGGTGGCATTAATTAAATTTTTAGGCAGTGAACTTAAGGGAACTAGCGTCCTATTTTCATTAGCATATATTTGATAAAGAAGTGTTCCGTTTCGATCATAAATTTTAGTTGTTTGCGGAATCTCTCGTTGCGAAAGCTCTCTTGGATTAGGGAGACTGCTTAAAAAGATATATCCCGAGAAGGGGAGTACGATAAATACAAAGCAAAAAATGAGCCCAAAGATAAAATATTCTATTTTTAATTTTGATTGTTTCGGTGGGGGATAAAAAGTAACTAATTTTTCCTTTAGAGCCCTTTTTTGATGGGCAATTTTTTCTTGTTTTTTTGGTCTAAATTTGCGTTTGAAGTTTTTAAAAATGAGCGATAGTCTGAATTTTGAAAGATTTAAATAATCGCTTGTCTTTCTTTGTAAAATTTTACTATGTGATAAGCTTTTTTTAAATACTTTCTGGGGAGTTTTTGCAATAAAGATTATTAAAGTAAGTAAAAATTTTACAATTGTTTTAATAATTTTCCAAGCAATATTAAGATAGAAAAGCACAAAATTACCTATTTCGGTTAAAACCAAAATAATAACATTAATTAAAAGAACTAAAAACTTCATATAGGGAATTTTTTGGTCTCCTGATTATACTATAGGTATATCTAAATATCAATGATTTACTGTTGGCGTTGGACTTGGGGTCGGATGGGGGCAACTTAGGCAATATCTGTCCCCGGTTGGATCGGTATAAATTGTCTCATTTTTGGTTTCCGTATTGTCAGTTTGCCCTTTATGCGCTAAGTCTTGAGTAGTTTTATCAATTAATACATCCTGGGCAGAAACTTGGCCTTTCGTAGCCTCACTGCCTTTAAGAATATATTCAAATCTAGTAGGACATGTGGCGCCGGTTGAAGAAGTTGCTACTCCCGTGTCCGAACAAACCGCTTTTTGAATTACACCTAAAGGTCTTGAGATGGGCTCAGGAGATTTATCTTTAAGAAGGTGAGACATAATGTCGTTCCAAATTGGCGCTGCGCCAGTAATGCCCGATACGAGCCCGCTCATTTGTGAATTATCATCATTTCCAACCCAGGCAGCAACTAAAAATGAAGGAGTGTAGCCAATTGTCCAATTATCGCGATAGTCGTTAGTTGTTCCGGTTTTAACGGAAACAGTTTGTCCGGGAATTTTAAGCTCGGAATTATCGCCAAATTCCATTAGTCTAGCGCCATTGTCGGCTAATATATCGGAAATTATAAAAGAAACTCCATCCGGCAAGACTTTTTTACCAAAAATTGGGCTTAAGGGCGGTGTATATTTTTCTAAAACTTTTCCGGTTTTATCGGTAACTTTGAGAATTGGATGAAGATCGATTCTATATCCTGAATTAGCAAAGACTCCAAAAGCGGTTGCCATGTCGACCATTTTTACTTCAGCTCCGCCTAGTGTTAAAGAAAGACCATACTTCTGAGGATCGGTAAAAGTAGTAATTCCCATGGCAGAAGCCGTAGCTGTCATTGCCTCAACAGTGTTGACTTCTAGCATTTTAACTGCCGGAATATTCAAAGAATTGCCAAGCGCGTAGCGCATTTGCACTAAACCATGCCATTTACCGTCATAGTTAAGCGGACAGTAATCTTTTCCGCCTTGATTTGGAAAACAAATCGGTTCGTCAATAAAAGTTGTGGCGGCATTGTATCCACGTAGTAATCCAACTGCGTAATTAATGGGTTTAATTGATGATCCGGGCTGACGCAGGGCAATAGTAACGTTGACGTTGCCGGCAATTTTAGTATCAAAATAATCCTTACTGCCAATCATGGCCAGGATTTCGCCTGTTCCAGGTTGCGTAACTAAAGCAGAGCCATTGGTAACATTATAATAGTTAGGAAGCTTGTCGACTTCATCCGCAACAGCGTTTTGAGCAAAGTTTTGAATATTTAAATCAAGGCTGGTAATAACTTTTAATCCGCCTTCTTCAACTGTTTTTTCGCCGTATTTAGCGATCAATAAGTCTTTAATATATAACACAAAATGTGGAGCTTCAATTTCATTGGTAAATTTTTTATATTGCAAAACTTCTTTTTGTGCTTTTTGCTCCTGATCCTTGGTAATATATCCCTGATCCTGCATCGCTGTTAAAACCTCAACTTGTCTATCTTTCCCTTCTTCCGGATGTGCACCAAAAGGAGAAAATTGGGTTGGCGCTTGTGGAAGTCCGGCTAAAAGCGCACTTTGGGCCAAATCCAGATCTTTTGCGTGTTTCCCGAAATAATATTCCGATCCGGCCTCAATTCCATAAGCCGTTCCGCCGTAGGGCGTTTGGTTTAAATACATTTCTAAGATTTGGCTTTTAGAATAAATAATTTCTGTAGCAAAAGCCAAAATTATCTCTTTGACTTTTCTAAGAACCGTTTGTTCCTGAGAAAGTAAACTGTTTTTTACCAATTGTTGGGTAAGGGTTGAGCCGCCTTGAATTTGGCGATGAAAAACAATCGAAAAAGCCGCTCTGGCTATTCCTCTAAAATCAACCGCGCCATGTTGGTAAAAACTTTTATCCTCAATAGCAATTGTTGCCTCTTGCATGTATTTAGGAATGCTTTTTAGTGGGATAAAACTTTGGTTTTTCTTATCGTAAATATTGTATAAAAGCTTGCCGTTTCGGTCATAAATTAGAGTTGATTGCGGATTAGAACTACTGCTGAGTTTTGTGGGGAGTGGAAGATCGCGTAAAATCAAGAAATAAAAGAAAATTAAGAATAGGATGAAAATGCCAATGATAATTAATTTTTTGTGTTTTGTTTTCTTAAGATCAACTTTCTTAAATACTTTATTTGGTTTTTTTAATAACTTTAGGAATGCAAATTTCATTCAATAATCATAGCATTATTGATCTTAACTGACAATGTTTCTAGGGATTGTTATATAATCAATTTATGAATGTTGCAGCTATACTTTCATTACTAACAACGCTTTCAATTCCCTTTATTGGTTTTAATTGGATAGATATTTTAGTTTCAATAATAATTATTTTTTATGCTATTCAGGGTTTTTCTTTAGGATTTTTAACAGCGCTTGTTGATCTTATTAGTTTTGCAATATCATTCTTACTGGGACTTTCTCTATATGGTTTTGTGGCTGGCCTTCTAATAAAGTTTTTGTCAATTCCTCAAGGATTTGCTAACGCCATCGGATTTTTTGTTATCGCAGTTTTATTCGAAATTATTTTTACCCTTTTAATTAGAATTTTTCTTTCCAAATTGCCTATATTTCATATTCAAGAAACAAATCAGGTTATAGCTAAAACAATCGGAAAATTTTTAGGGATAATTCCTGGATTTTTATCCGGACTTTTACTTTCCTCTTTTATTTTAAGTTTAATTATTGCTTTGCCTTTTTCGGTTTTCTTAAAACATTCAGTCGTCAATTCTAAAATCGGCGGAATTTTAGTTGCCAACACGCAAGGATTTAGTAAAAGTTGGCAAATGGTTTTTGGTGGGGCAATTAACGATACTCTTTCTTTTTTAACAGTTGAGCCCAAAAGCAATGAATTAGTAAGTCTTAATTTTAAAACTAATAAGGTTAGCGTTGATCAAGCTGCTCAAGAACAAATGTTTGCAGACGTAAACAAAGAAAGAGTTTCTAGAAATATTGCGGCTTTATCAACTTCAGAGCCTTTAACAAAAGTAGCCCAAGCACATTGTGTGGATATGTTTAAGCGGGGATATTTTTCTCATTACACGCCTGAGGGACTTTCCCCCTTTGACAGAATGTCACAAGCTGATATTATATTTAATTATGCAGGGGAAAACTTGGCGCTTGCTCCAAGTGAGGATTTAGCAATGAAGGGGTTAATGCAAAGTCCGGGGCATAAGGAAAATATTCTTTCAACGAATTTCCGCCAAATTGGAGTTGGAGTAATTGACGGGGGAGTATACGGGGAAATGTATTGTCAGGAATTTTCAGACTAAAAGAAATATGCTTTATAACTTAAAAAGTATTAGAGATACGGAAGTTATTAATCAAATGGTTCTCCTAAGAGCAGATTTGGACGTGCCGGTCAAAGATAATCAAATCGAAGACGATTCAAGGCTTAACGCTTGGTATCCAACGTTACAATATCTTTTAGAAAATAATGCCAAAGTAATTATCGTTGGGCATTTGGGCAGACCAAAGGAGCAGTTTACTTTGCAAAGCCAAGAATTCAAAGCCGATCCGAAGTTTAGTCTTAACCCGGTAGTAAATTGGCTAGCCGGTAAATTAAACGTACAACCCACGGAGGAAAAAATCGGAGACTTTAACGGGTGGAAATTATCGGATAACGTCTTCATGCTGGAAAACATCCGTTTTTATGAGGAAGAAGAAAAAAACGATCCACAGTTTGCCCAAAAGTTGGCTTCGCTTGCCCAAATTTTTGTTAATGATGCTTTTGCCACAGCGCATAGAGCTCATGCCTCAACAGAAGGAGTAGCGCATTTTATACCCTCATTTGCGGGACTTAGAGTTTTACAAGAAGTTGAAGTTTTATCCAAAGTTTTGGAAAATCCGGAAAGACCTTTAGGTATTATTATTGGCGGTGCAAAACTTGAAACAAAATTGCCGCTGGTTGAAAAAATGCATAATTTTGCCGATTATGTTTGCGTTGGCGGAACAATTATGGGAAACGAAGAGATGCTTTTAAAAGTTGCTAATCAAAAGTCGGAGCATAAATCAATTCTTGTAATGGCAGATGCGGTGGAAAGTAAAATGGACGCAACCTTGGTAAGTATTGAAAATTTTCTGCAAGTCCTTCAAGACGCCAAAACAATTGTCTGGAATGGACCAATGGGGCAAATTGAAGTTGAGGAGTGGCAAAAAGGCACGCTAGCTTTAGCAGAGGGAATTTTGAAAATCCCGGCGTATACAGTAATTGGTGGAGGAGATACTTTAGGATTTCTAAAACAGAAAAATTTACTAAGTAGATTTTCTTTTGCCTCAGTCGGCGGTGGTGCCATGTTGGAATTTCTAGCAGGAGAACGATTGCCCGGTCTTGTCGCCCTCGAACAAAAATAAGCTCATAGTTTGATTATAACCACCATCTTTGCTATACTCCTTCCTCATGAAAGTCTTTCATTACACAAGCATAGACAGACTAGGAGAAATTGCAAAGGGTTCATATAAATCAAGAAATATGCCAGGGCTTGGAGCAACTCGAAGAATGGGACACCAAGATAATGAAGCGTTCAATACTTGTCCAGTTTTTGCTCTTTTAGATCCTGCTCCAAAAGAGTGGGTACAAAATCCTCATTTTAGTGACATTTGGCAATGGCTCACGGCAGACATAGGAGATCTCCTGCTTGAAATAGAAACAGATCCTAAAAAAGACAATGTGTTTGTCGTAGATAGGGCACATATAGAAGGATTTTTATATGATGATAAAACAGGAATTCCGGGAAAGTTTTTGCATATATCAAGAAAAACCGCAGAAAGAGCACTTATGCAAAGCAAAATTCCATTAAGTGACTTTTTAGCGCGTGAACAGGAATTGCAATATTCATTGCCGGAAGTAATATTTACCGGAGATGTTCCCTTTAATAGATTATCGATTTCTAGTAGGCAACCATTAATTGAAGCTAAACGAGCTAAATATGGAGAAGAATGGGGATTGGAAATGCGAGGTCAACTTAGACGGATTTTAGAGGCTGGCTTATGGAGTTTAAGTGCCGAGGCAATGCGAGGGTTACAAATTCCAGTGAGTAGAGAAAGAAGATAATTTTCCTCTTGTTTCCTTTTTGAAAATTTTGCTATACTGGTTATATATGGTACGTGTAGCTATAAATGGATATGGAAGAATTGGCAGAGTAGCTCATCGTGTAATCCTCGAAAGATACTCTCAGGATATTGAAATTGTGGCAATTAATGCCGGAAAATCAACAGACATTAAAGGTTGGATGTATTTACTTAAATACGACACTTCTTACGGCCCAATTTATTCACTCGACGTTTCCTACCAAGAAAAAGAAGAAAATTCAGCAATTGCAGATTTAATCGGATACTTAATGATCGATAATAAAAAAATTCCGGTTATTTCGCAAAAAGATGCTTCGCTTTTGCCTTGGAAAAATTTAAACGTAGATGTTGTTATTGAATCAACCGGCCATTTTGAAACAGAAGAAAAATTAAAAGCACATATTAATGCAGGAGCCAAAGCGGTAGTTTTGTCTGCTCCGGCCAAAGAGGGGAATGTTCCAACGATTGTAATGTCAATTAATGACGATAAAATTGCCGGCCAAACAATGATTAATAATGCATCTTGCACAACCAATTGTATTGCGCCGGTTGCAAAAGTAATGGTAGATGCGTTTGGAGTGGATAAAGCGATGATGACGACCATTCACAGCTATACTTCGGATCAAAAATTAGAAGACGGTGGGCATAAAGATTATAGAAGAGCAAGAGCTGCCGGGCAAAATATTGTCCCAACTTCAACCGGAGCAGCAATTGCCGCCGCACAGGTTATTCCAGAGCTTGCCAATATATTTGGCGGATTATCAGTTAGGGTTCCTGTGGCAGTCGGATCTTTATCCGATTTTACATTTATTCTAAAAAGAGAAACAACCAAGCAAGAAGTTAATGACACTTTAAGAAAAGCATCGCAACAGCCAAATTTTAGTGGCATTATGGCAGTAACCGAGGATCCATTAGTTTCATCAGACATTATTGGCAGTCCTTATTCTTCAATTGTTGATCTTTCTTTAACTCAAGTAATCGGCAATATGGTTAAAGTAATTGCATGGTATGATAATGAATACGGCTACGCCAATAGATTAGTTGAAGCAGCGATGATTTTAGGAAAACCAGCAGCTAATGTTAGTTCTAACGAACCTGCGCCTCAAGTCGAACAACAATCTCAAGCTGAACAGCAACCTCAACAATCCGTAGGGTTTCAAGATCAAGCTCCTTCTCAGCCAACAGTATGAACACAGACAAAAATCCAATAGAGTTATCAGGAATTAGGAATATTACTATTTCCGGAAGAATTGGTGCGGGCGCTACAACTTTAGCCAAAAAACTCTCGAATGTGCTTAATTGGCCTCTTTTAGAAGGCGGAGATTTATTCGAAAAAATCCATAAAGAATTAAATATTAGTCAAGTAGATGTTTTACAAAGACCGGATAGTTTTGATTTGCAGTTTGAGGAGCAAATTAAGAAAATTCTAACCGATGAAAAGCATCAAATTATTCAGAGTCATTTGGCAGGATTTGATATTCAGGGCATAGAGGGTGTTTATAAAGTTTTAGTAATTTGTCAGGATCCGCATGGAGAAGATAAAGCCGATATTAGGATAGATAGGCTCATGAATAGAGATGGAATAACAATCGAGGAAGCAAAACATGAAGCCTTGGTAAGGGAGAAGGAAAATTTGACAAAATTTAGGAAATTATATGCCGATAATGATCCTGACTGGATTTATTGGGACCCTAAGTATTATGACTTAGTAGTTAACACATATTCTTTAAATAGAGAAGGCGCTTTAGATTTTGTTTTGGATAAAATTGGAATTTCGAAGCAATAGCTTCTCGACTTGCTAAGCTCTGCTATAATAACGACATGAAGAAGCTAGTTTTAGGAATTGTATTAATTATATTTTTATTTAGCGTTCAAACATCTTTTGCGCAAAGTACCCCCTCAGCGCAAATTAGAGATGTGCAGTATGATCTTCCCTATACAGGGATTTTACCGGACAACCCTTTATATTTTTTAAAAGCCGTACGCGATAATGTTTTAAATATGTTAATTACGGAACCTTTAAAAAAGGCAGATTTTGATTTATTAATGGCGAATAAAAGATTGGGTGGGGCACAGGCACTTTTGGCTAAGGATAAAGATGATTTGGCGATTACGACTCTTTCTAAATCAGGGAACTATTTTGATCAAGCAATTCAACAAGCAACGATTGCCAAAAGACGGGGAGAAAATGCAAACGATATTATTTCCAGACTTATTACAGCGTCTTTAAAACACCAGCAAGTGATTTTCCAAATGATTCAGCAAGCAGATGGTAACAGCAAAGGAACACTACAAGCGTCCTTAAATAGGATGGAAGAGTTGCAAAATAGTGTGGAATCGATTAAGTCTAATTAGAGACCCATTTTTAGTAAAAGAACATATTTTGTCTTCTGCTCAGATTAGCATTTTAGCATCCAAGTACATATTTTATATTCTATTTTTTGGTCGCTTAAAAATAGAGCAAAAATTGAAGCTAAAAATAATGTTGACCGTCTTTGATATAGATGTTTACAGTTGACAGGGCAGATCTAGTGCCATATGATTTTTGAGGCACTAGATCTAGCGTTTTAAGGCATCAAGGCGCTTAGCGGAATGAAAGGTGCCAAAACAAAAGATTATGAAGTGTCCATATTGCGGAAGCAGGGAAACAGAAGTCGTAGAAACTAGAGATAGTGAAGATTTAGAAACAATCAGAAGAAGAAGAGAATGTATAGGGTGCCAAAAAAGATTTACGACTTATGAAAGAATTGAAAATATTAATTTAATCGTAATTAAGAAAGACGGCAAAAGAGAACAATTTGATAGAGATAAGTTAAAGCGGGGGATAATCAGATCTTGCGAAAAAACTAAAGTATCTCTTGAAGACATAGAAAGAATAGTCACGGAAATAGAAAGAGAATTAAGAACGGCAGATTCGGTAGAAGTAGACAGTAAGAAAATCGGACAAATGGTTGCGACTAAATTAAAGACAATGGATAAGGTTGCATATATCAGATTTTCGAGCGTTTTTAGAAGATTCGTAGATGTAGAAGACTTTGAAAAAGAAGTCAAAAAATTAATTAAATAATCCTTAACAGGATAATAAAATATGAAATTAGACGGAATAAGACAAAAAGTATTTTTAGACAGATACTCATTAAAAGATCAAAAAGGTAATCCAATGGAAAAAACTCCGGATGAAATGTGGAGAAGAGTAGCCAAGGGAATTGCTAAAATTGAAAAACCAAAGGACCGCAAGAAATGGGAAAATAAATTTTATGGCGTCATGGAAGATTTTAAATTTATACCGGGTGGGAGAATTTTAGCCGGAGCCGGAACAGGCTTCGATGTTACTTACTACAATTGTTTTGTAATTCCAAATCCTCCAGATTCCAGAGGTGGAATAATGGCAAACCTTACTCAAATGATCGAAATTATGTCTCATGGAGGTGGAGTAGGACTTAATTTATCATCACTTCGACCACGCGGATCAAGGGTTAAAAAAGTCAACGGATTTTCCTCAGGCCCGATTAACTGGGCGGAACTTTATTCACTAGCAACCAAAGATATTGTCCAACAGGGCGGATCTAGAAGAGGAGCTTTAATGCTTATGCTTTGGGATTGGCATCCGGATATTGAGGAATTTATTACAGTTAAACAAGATTTAACTAAATTAAATGGTGCTAATCTTTCAGTCTGCGTTTCTGACGCTTTAATAGAAGCGGTTAAAAAAGACGGAGACTGGGATTTGGTTTATCCGGATCTTGACGATCCAAAATATGACAAAAAATGGACCGGTAATTTGGAAGAATGGAAAAAAATCGGCGGTAAATTACAAGTCTTAAAAACAGTTAAAGCCAGATATATTTGGGATTTAATTTGCACAGCAGCCTGGAAATCGGCCGAACCGGGAATTCACTTCTTGGACAGAAGCAATAAGAGGTCAAACACATGGTATTTTGAAAGCTTAATTGCCACCAATCCATGTGGAGAACAGCCATTATCCGCTTGGGGAGTTTGTAATTTAGGCGCTATGAATCTTTCGGCCTACGTTGCAAATAAGAAATTTGATTACGAATCATTTGCCAAAGATGTAAGAGTGGCAGTCAGATTCTTAGACAACGTTATTGACGATACCAGCTATTTCTACAAAGAAAACGAAAAAGTAGCGAAAGATATTCGAAGACAGGGCTTGGGAATTTTAGGAATTGCCGACGCTTTAATTAAAATGGAAGTAAGATATGGTGGCGAAGAATCACTTAAGGTAATCGATAAAATCTTCAAAACCTTAAGAGATAATTCTTATATTGCTTCATCGGATATTGCGGCAGAGAAGGGTTCATTCCCCAAATTTGATAAAGTAAAATATCTTGAAGGCTTCCATATTAAAAGACTTCCTGAGGAAATAAGAGCCAAAATTGCTAAACAGGGAATAAGAAATGCGGTTCTTTTAACCATTGCTCCAACCGGATCAACGTCGCTTTTATCAGGTGTTTCATCCGGAGTTGAGCCAGTTTATGAGTTCGAGTTTATAAGGCGCGACAGGCTTGGCGAGCACACGATGTATCATCCGCTTTTTGAAGAATGGAGAAAAGCCAATCCAAAAGCACAAAAACCGGATTATTTTGTTTCAGCCAATGATTTAACGCCGGAAGAGCACATTAAAGTTCAAGCCGTTGCTCAGGACTATGTTGATGCTTCAATTTCCAAAACTGTCAATGCGCCTAAAACACATACTGTTGAAGATGTAAAAAGACTTTACACAATGGCTCACGATTCAGGTTTAAAAGGAATTGCCTATATGCGAGAAGGCAGCAGAGATGGAGTATATGAAAGAAAAGAAGAGAAAAAGCCAGAAGTAGCTCAAACTCAGGTGCAAACTACTTTGCCAGTTTTGCCCCGACCAATTATGGTTGAGGGAGTAACTTATGGAACTGACACGCCGGTTGGTAAAACCTATATCACTATTAATCACGACGAAAACAAACAACCGTTTGAAGTATTTATAACTGTTGGAAAATCAGGGTCGGATGTAGCGGCCATGGCAGATGCTTTGGGGCGCATGATCTCCCTTAATTTAAGAATTAATGGTGCACTTGCGCCAAGAGAGAGAATTAGGCAAGTAGTTGCGCAGCTAATCGGAATCGGCGGAGCCAGAAGTGTTGGGTTTGGCGAAAACAAAGTCCGCTCGCTTCCCGATGCAATTGCTAAAGTCTTATCTAGACATTTTGAATTCAAAGTAAACGGTGTAGTGGAGGATAAAAAACCGGAAGGTGCAACCAATGGCAACGGACATAATGGAAATAGTGCCAATGCGCATATTACTAATGGGCACAATCAACCAATTGCCGCGGACCAAGCGCCCAAAGAGGAAATTGTAAAAATTGAGCAATTAACTTTGCAAACCCCAGAGGGTACGCTTTCGGTTACAG
>Ga0182027_10004057_pt1 | contig 22885 bp, 22 predicted proteins | sample 712E1DmetaG_FD_121300 | JGI IMG/M metagenome (GOLD analysis project Ga0182027, IMG submission 121300) | Permafrost microbial communities from Stordalen Mire, Sweden - 712E1D metaG (Illumina Assembly) | ecosystem: Environmental > Terrestrial > Soil > Wetlands > Permafrost | place: Sweden... | reverse complement strand
GTCCATCTCGAAGTGCACCTGGTCGATAGTCTTGTCGTTTGGACTGCCCAGATCCGTGGCCGTCGAGTCCCACACCGCCCCCCCCGCCGCCTCGTAGCTCTCCACGTACACGCCGATGGCGCGTGTGCGTGTTCGGCCGCGGCGAGCACGCGGAGTGGTGCGAGAAGAGAGTTCCAGGCTGTAACCGCTGCCCACGGAAATGCGATGCCAAGCGCAAGCAAAAACGAGAAGCAAGCCAAGCGCCGAGCAGTCGCTAAGGGCGCGCTCGCCGGCAAGCCGCTCGCCGCGATTGCCAAGGCGGCGGGCTGCAGCAAGCGGCACGTCCAGCGTCTGGAACGTGAGCCCGAGACGCAATTCCTGATCGTTGAGGCCCTGCGGCCCCACCGCGCGGTGCTCACCAAGATGGCGGGCAAGGCCTTGCGGGTGATCGAGCGCGCGTTCATGGCGCGGAAGACAGATGGCGCGGATCGCATCGTGCAGTTGCGGGCGGTCGAGCGCTACCACGAAATGATGGACCTGGCCCAGGGTACGGCGAAGCCGCCCGACCAAGAAGACAGAGGACAGGTGACGTGGGAAGAGTTCGTCGTGATGTACCGGGCACGGAAGGAGACGCATGAAAGTAATCCGCCTGACAGTTCGCCTCTGGGCTGAATACACGCGCCAGGTGCGCGCCGGGCGGCATCTCCGGCCGAAGACGGAGGCGCGCTGGCAGGCGCAGGTTGACCAGCTCGTGATCGAGCATATGCCGCTGGCGGATAAGATTGCACGCCAGGTGTGGCGGACGTTCACGCGGGCCGGACAGGGCGGGTATTCCTCGCGGATCGACGTGGAGGACATGATTTCGTGCGCGCACATCGGGCTGGTGGAAGCGGCCAGGCGCTACGATCCCTCGGCCGGCGATTTCCCGCGCTTCGCCTACTTCCGCGTGCGGGGCGCGATCATCGAGCGCTACCGGCGCAACGCCTACCGCGACATGCAGCACGAATCACTCGAGCCGCTGCAGGCAGACGAACGGGACAGCCGGCAGCGCACCGGGATTCACGTACTGCGCGATCCCGGACCACTGCCCGACCAGTTGGTTGCCGAGCGCGAGCTGCGGCGCCTGGCGGCGGCCGCCATCGTCAGATTGCCCGACGACGAACGGATGGTGCTAGCCGAGGTACTGAGCGGAAAGGCGGCCGCGGAGGCGGCGGTTACGTTGGGCCATTCCGCGGCCTGGGGACGCGCCAAGCTGGCGGCGGGACGCGAGAAGGTCGCGGCGGCCGTGCAAGGGCGCCGGGCGGCGTGAGAGAAGACCAAATCTATACCGGTTTCCGGGACCACGCGCTGTTCTGCCGGGAGTCCCTGGTTGTCGAGAGCGAAGCGCGCGAGCTGCTGCCGATGGTGCTTTCGCCAGGGCAGATCAGGTTACGAGAAGCCATCGCCAAACAGCGAGAGCAGGGGCGGCCGGTGCGCATCATCTACCTCAAGGCGCGGCGCATTCAGGCGACCACCGGCACCGCGGCGGAGTTCTTTCACACGACGGCTTTTAACGCGGGCGTGCGCACCGTCGTGCTGGCGCACGATGCATCCTCGGCGGAGAAGATCTTCGACATTTACAAGCGGTTCCACACCAAGTACAAACCCTTCGCCGGGGCGATCAAGCTGCCCCCGTCGCGGGTACTCGCGGATCGGATCAGCTTCTCCTACGGGGGAGATCCGGAATCGGCGAGCATTCAGGTGCACACGGCCGGCAACATCGCCTTCGGCCGCGGCTTCCGCATCACGAACCTGCACTTTTCCGAGTATCCGTACTACCAGGATTCGCGCTCGACCCGCGCGGCGGCCATGAGTGCCGTGCCAAAGACGGCGGATACCGCGGTCATCATCGAGGGCACGGCGAAGACGCTGGGAGACGACTTCCACAAGATCTGGCAAGAGGCGGTGGACGGCGGAGGGAACGGGGAGTTTCTGCCGCTGTTCATGGGCTGGTGGGAACACCCGACGAACCGCATGGAGGTCGCGGATCCGCGCAAGTTCCAGGACAGTCTCAGCGCTGAAGAGCGCGAGATCATGGGCCGCTTCGGGCTTTTCTTAGAGCAGCTCATGTGGCGGCGCTATACCATCCAGAGCGATTGCGGCGGCGATCCCCAGATCTTCAAGCGGGAGCACCCGGCGACACCCGAAGAGGCGTTCACGGCGGCGAGCCGGAATCGCTTTTCGGTGCCCCACGTTCAGCGCATGCCCGTCCAACGCAACCCGATCATGGGCGAGCTGGGCATCGAGGAGACGGGCGTCGAGAAGCGCATTGTCTTCCTGCCTGGCGAAACTGGCCCGCTGCGCATCTATCGAATGCCGGAGAAAGGGCGCGTGTACGCCTGCGGCGCCGACCCATCCGGCGGCGCGGATGCCAACCAGGGCAAGGGGCGGCCCGATCCGGATTGGGCGGTGGCCCAGATCGGGGATCGCGACACGGGCGAACAGTGCGCCACGCTGCGACTGCAATGCATGCCGGGGGAGTTCGGCCGCCAGATCAACCGGCTGTGCCGCTACTACAACAATTCGCAGGTAGCGCTGGAACGCAACGGCGCCGGCATCGGCTCGCTGGAGGCGCTGCTCAACGAGAATTATCCGGCCGGGCTGATCTATCACCGGCTGGAGGCGTCCGACCAGGACCCCGGCGTGCGTAGCGACAAGATCGGCTGGAACACCGATGAGGTGAGCCGGCAGCAGCTCATCTCGCTGCTTGACGACGCGATCCGCCGGTCCTCCATATTCGTTCACGACCCGACCACGATCCAGGAGCTGCTCTGGTTTGTGATCAACCCCCGCGGCCGGGCCGAAGCGCAGCAGGGATGTCACGACGACTGCGTACTGGCCCTGGCGCTCATGGTGGTGGTGATGGCGCGCATGAGCCGTCCGTTGCCGCCGGCAGGAACAACGCCGGCGCCGGCGGTGATGCGGTACGGGCGCTCTGTCGAATCGGAGGGTAGAGGGCAACGTGTTCGATTGCGCTAACGCATGACTCAACAGGATTTTCAGCTCAAATGGAAGCCCGCGGAACTCTCGCGGATCGGCAACCGCGTGTTGCAGGACTACCGCGCGGCGCTCGCCGACCACAACCAGCACATCAACAAGTGGCGCGAGTACCTGCGGCGGTGGATCGGGAGCGTGGACACGCCCGTGGTGGGCGAAGAAAATGCCTCGAATGTTCCGGTGCCTTACATACGTTGGAACATTCTCACGAAGTGGGCCAAGGAAATGGATGGCCTGTTCGGCGACGACGCCGAGATCGTGGCGGTGCCAGTGGGCGCCTCGAACTATAAGACCGACGCCAAGGTCTCGAAGTATATGAGCTGGCGCGTGTTCAACAGCATGAAGCTGCTGAATAAGTTCTGTGTGTTCGTGGTCCGGAAACTGATCTTCGGGCGCTCCATCGCCTACTCACCGTGGGAAACGCAGACCTTTGAGGTTCAGGCGCCGCAGGGCCACGCTTTCTACACATGCGATAACTGCGGACGCGATGTAAGTGGGACCGATAAGGCGCCCCCCGCCGCGTGCGCGCGGTGCGAGGCTCCGATCTCTCAAGACGCTGAGCCGAAACCCGAGGGCACCGTCGTTGATTACGAAGGCCCCGGCTTCTACCCTGAGTGGCCCGACGACATCATCGTACCCGTCGAAGAGGTGGACTCCATTCACGATTTCTCGTTCGTGATCCGCCGGTACCGCGTTCGTCCCGACGACTTACTGAGGGGCGAACAGGAAGGGCGCTACCAGGGCATCACGGAAAACTGGGAGCAGATCCTCAACCTGGCGCAGAAGGGCATGCAGCGCGCCTGGGAAGGCGAGGAGATCAAGCTCGAAAAAGACGAGATCGAAGGCCTGCAGTATCAGCGGCCCTTAAGCTCCGGCGAGTGGGTGATGGTGCTCGAATGGTACGGGCGCTGGCGGCCGCTCAAGAAAGGCCCTCGCGGCGGGCAGCCCGACGCCTCGGAATGGGACACCAAGAAACGCGAGATGACCCAGCGCGAATTTGTGGTGCGCTACATCCTCGACCTCAACCTGGTGATCGGCGTTCAGGACCTCCAGGAGCTGTACCCGACTAAGAAGAAGCGCCGGCCGTTCGTCGAGTCCTCGATGTTCAAGGATGGGCGCTACTGGTCGGCCGGCATGGCCGAGCTGCTCATCGACCTCGAAGACGAGCTGCGCGCCAACCACAACCTGGCCACCGAAGCGGGGCAGTTCGCCATCCTGCCGCCGTTTGGCTACCGGCCGGCAGCCGGCGCGGTGATGGACCGCGTGAAGCTGGAGCCTGGTGTCGGCATTCCACTCGACAATCCGCAGACCGACCTGGTGCAGATCAAGATCAGCGCCAACATGGACGTGGCGCAGTGGAAAGAGCAATGCGTTCTGGCCTACGGCGAGAAGCTGACCGGCCAGGGCGACCTGCAGATGGGGCGGCAGTCGGATAGGCCTAACGCGCCGCGCACGGGCGTGCAGACGCAGCAACTGCTCGACGAAGGTAACGTCCGGATCTCGCTCGACACCAAAGTGCTCCGCGAGGACATGTCCGAAGTGCTGACGCACTTCTGGGACCTGGAGTACATGTTCGCGGGTGATCAGACGTTTTTCCGCGTTACCGAAGAGGACGCGGACGGCCTGTTCGAGACGAACAACGGCGGCGCGATGCTCACGCTTGAGGACCGCGACGGGCGGTATGACTTCCGGCTGGAGTTCGCGAACTCGGTTTATTCGCGCGAGACCAAGAAACAGCAGAACCTGGCGCTCTACCAGCTCGACCTGCAGAATCCGCTGGTGGTGAACAACCCTCCGGCGCTGTGGGAAGCCACCAACCGGGCCCACGAAGCGCTGGGCGACCCCAACTTTACGAGCATGATCCCCAAGCCGCCAGAGCCCGACGCCTCGATTGATCCCAAGGACGAATGGATCAAGCTCCTTCACGGCGAAGACATTCACGTCAACCCGCTCGATAACGATCTGCTGCACATGACGCGGCACATGAAAGACCTCAAGGCCGCGGAAGCGCAGCCGGGCGGGCCGACGGGCGACCCGGAAGCGCAGCGCAACCTGGTGATCCACTATCACGACCACCTGGTGCAGTTGCAACAAAAGAAGCTGCAACAGGCGGTGGTCGAGCAGGCGGTGCAGGCGGCCCAGCAGCTCGCGCAGTCCGGGCAGCCGCTGGCTTTCCCGAACGGGCTGTTTGGCAATGCGCCCCAGGAGCCGGCCGGCAATCCGCAGGCGACCGGGCCCTTCCTCTATTCGGGGCATCCGGAGGATCTGCATGGCAACAGCTAGAAGCCAGGGGGCACGTTTCGACTCGCCGGCGTACGACGAGCAGCGGAAGCTGATCGAGTCTCCGGCGTTTCGGCGGATCTGGTCGCGGATTGAGGCCGACCACACCCGCGCGGTAACGGGCTGTACACGCGAGGACGGCGAGATCCAGTTGCGGCGCGCGCAGGGCGCGGCCGCGGCGCTGGCCACGGTTCTGGCGCTGCCCGAGCAGATTTTAGCGGAGATGCGAGCGGGAAAGCGCTGAAGAGGCGAATGACGGCGCATGGAAGGCAAACACACCAAGCCGGAATTCATCCAGGTCGGCACCATGGTGCTCGCGGTCGCCCACATACTGCTCGTCGATTTCAGCCGCGACTTCGAAACCACGGTGCTACTGACGAACAAGAAACGGTACACGTTCCGCGGCACCGAGGCTGTCGGGCTACGGAAGTTCTTCGCGGCGCCGGTTACGCCAAACACCCCATGGAATGGACCCGCTCCAACACGATAGGGCTGTCCCAGGTCTCCTGCACGCGCTGCCAAGGGCTGGGGATGCGCCTCACTCACGGCGGACGGGACATTCCCTGCGAGTGCGTCTATCGAGCGATCTTTCGCGCGTGTCTAAAGGGGTTTCGAGAAAGCTTTACGGACGTCGGCGTCGTCAATTGGGAATTCAACTCCACGGGAAGCGGGCGGCGCATGTACGGGCGCAAACAGGAAGAGTTCCGGGCGGACTTTGCTCTCATCGGCCGGCGCGTGCTGTGTGATGCCGAGTACGAGATTTTTCGGTTTCACTTTCTCCTCGGCGCGGATTGGCGTCAGTGCTGCCGGAAGCTGCACATGGACCGGGGCACGTTCTTCCATTCCGTCTACCGGATCGAAGAGAGAGTCGGGCGGACGTTCGGGGAACTGAAGCCATACGCGCTTTACCCGGTGCTCGAATACTTCTGCTCCAGCATCCCGTCGGAGCGGGTCATGAGGATCGCGGCTTGAGCCCAACCTTGAACGAACATTTCTCCTTTGCGGATGTCGTCTACTACTGGCGTTGCGTCAAATGCGGCTACGAAGAGGCCGCACGACACCGGCACGGCCCAGGTCATCCGTTGTTTCAGCCTTCCGTTCCGGACGGCTGGAAGCAGTTCGAAGCCGGGTTTGTCTGCCCCAGCCACAAGATCGTAGTGCTGCTGGATGGAGAGGTGGCCGAGTGGGAATAGTCATCGCTGTCCGCTGCAACTTCTGCTCGCGCGAGCGGGCGCCCTCCTCGTGCCACCGCATGGTTTCCGGCCAGATCGTCTGCGAGTATTGCCTGAGCTGGCACATGCACGCGCTCGATGTGCTGGGCGGATCGACGCCGGCGGGCTGCCAGGTGTGCGAGAAATCCTGGGAGACGATGCGGGCGGAGTCTCCGGAGACCGAACTCGCCGTCCGCGTTCTCGTGGTGCAGAAGGATGGCATCTACCAGATGCTCTGCCAGAGCTGTGGCGGACCCTATGTTGAAAAACGCCCCGACCTCTATCGGGGCACTGAATTCGGAAGGAACACGTTGAAGCTATGAGTCAAACAGAAACAGTGGTCTCCGGCACTCCCGCAGCGGCGGCGCCGCCGGCAGCGGCCGTGGTAGCGCCTGCCGACGATGTGGCGGCGCTGAGAGCCAGAATCGCCGAACTCGAACGCTCGGACAAAGAGAAGGACAGCCGAGTCGCCGAACACGAGCGCAACGCTCAGTTCTGGTTTGAGAAGGCCAAGGGCGGCAAGACAGACGCTCCCAAACCGGCGCCCGAACTCGAAGCCGAGCCGGATCTGCTCGAACTCATCACGACCAAGGGCGCGAAGGGGCTGACGTCATACCTCAAGCAACAGGGCCTCATGACGCGCGAAGAGGGCGAGAGCCTGGTGAACGGCCGAGCGCATCAGCTCGTTACCGAGCAACAGCTCCGCAGCGACTATCCGGATCTGGCCGACGAGAAGAGCGATTTCTTCAAGGCCACCGCGCTGCATTACGGCGAGCTGAAGAAGCAAGGCGTGCCGGAGGCGACGGCCATGCGCCTGGCGGCCCGGAGCGCGGAACTGGACGGCATACGCGCCGGCAAGATCAAGACGCCGGCACAGCGCACGGCGGACGAGAAAACCGAACGCGAGGCCGACCGGAGGGCGCGGGCGACGGCTGGTGGCGGCGATCGCGGCGGGCGGAGTCCGCAGCAGGTCGAAGAGGATGACACGCTCAGCCCCGACGATCAGGCGGCGGTGCGGAACCTGGCCGACGCGCTGGATATCCCGCTCAAAGAGGCGGAGGAACGCTACATCAAGCGGGCCAAGGCGGGCGTGAACGTCTCACTGAAGCTCGACAAGGGGGGCAGGTAGATGAGTCAGATGAAAATCAGAAAACCGATACTCGCCACGCCGGCCAGCGAGACCGACGCGCAGAACCAGAAGATCCTGGCGGGTCGCCAGCAGCGGATTGAGGCCAACCGGCCAGTGCTGCCCGAGCTGGGGCTGAAGCTGCCGGAGAAAGAGCCGGAAACGGCCTCCGAGTTCATGGACGAGTTCGACAAGAAGGCGTTCGGCTACGGCGACCAGCCCACCATCACGAAGATCATCTGGGGCCCGGACCCGCTTGTGGACCACTCGCCCGAGTTCCGCGCGATGCTCGACAGGCACGGCCGTGAGGATCTGGCCAAGCTCTACGCCGAGGCGATTCTGACGAATGGCGCATCGGCTATGCCCGATCCGCTGATGGCGAAGTCACTCAGCCTGGCGGTCAACAAGTTCGGACGCGAAGCCGTGGCGGCCGCGTTCTGCGACCGCGTGTTGAAGATCCCCTACCGAACGGTAGAGATCGACGCCAGCGACACGCTGGACCCGGAAATTTTGGGATCCTCGGTTCTCTCGGAAACCGTCAAGCGGTACGAGCGGCCCGGTATGTGCTACTTCTTCTTCTCGCAACTGTGCGTGGACCGGCTGGGATGGCGCGGGTACACGCCCGTGCGGGACAACGGCGAGATCGTGCGCTGCGGCACGCTGATGCTGGGCGAGATCCGCAAGGACATCGTTGAGCAACGCGAGCGCCGCAACGCCAAGGAAGCGCACGACCGGTTGAGTGACATCGATGCGTCATTTGGCCAGAGCGCGGAGCTGCAGGCGCCGGGCGTCTCGCGGCTATCCGAGGGCGAGCAAGTCAGCGCACGGGCGGGCGTGGGTGGCGACGATCCCGAGGGATATCTCGGCCAGACGCGCGGCGCGGGGATCGAGATCGGGAAGGGCTAAGCGCTCCGAACATTTCCCAACCGGGCAGATCGTAGACCGCGGGCTCGTCGTCTTCGAACATCCACACACCCGGAATTTCGCCTCCGTTCCGGTGAGCGCGCTGTGTGGTAACTGGCGAATAGGCAAGTAGGAGGGGGCGGCTTTGGCCAATACCAACTTACTTTTCGGATTTCTGGCAATCGGACGCTGGGGGGGTGGGCCGATCTCTGCGCAGCAATACTCCAAGGGCACCGCGCACACACAGGCCATCTTCGTCGGCGACATCCTGGCCAAGGCGGCCACTTCGCTGGCGGCTTCGGATGCGGGTCTGCCGGTACCGGGCTGCACGAGCTTGCAGAACGGCACGCCGGGTACCACGCTGTGGCTCGGCAGCTCGATCGACTACGGCGCGGCGGCAACCAACACCTATCACTGGGTCTTCGACACGCCGGACACGATCTTTATCGGCCAGTCGAGCGACAACACGTCGATGACGAACGCAAACCACGCGGGCAAGCTGGTTCCGTTCACGACCGGCTCGGGCAACGCCACAACGCTCAAGAGCACGATGGGATTCACCGGCGCCTCGGCGGGCACGAGCACCGCCGGCATGGACGCGAAAATCCTCCGGGTTCACAACCGGGTGGGCAACGCCGAGGGCGCGTACGCGGTGTGCGAGGTCTTCATCATGAAGCACTTCTACGCCCAGGGTGCGGTGGGAGTCTAAGGGGCAAACATGGTTATTAGACAGAGTATTCCCGACCTTTACCTGCAGTCGATGCTGCCGGCGCTGGACGAGATCATCCAGGATCGCTACAAGCGGTGGCCGCCGCAGTTCCCGAATTTCTTCCGGATGCGCTCGACCAATCGCGGCATCGAGCAGACCACCGAGATGACGGGCTTCGGCCAGATGGCGGTGGTACCGGAAGCTGGAGCCGTGCCTTATAGTCAGCCTTACCCGGCGTTCCGTCAGACCTTCCTGACGGCGCAGTACGGGCTTGGCTTCAAGGTGTCGCGCCTGGCGCGGGACGACGACCGGCACGGCGTGGTGAACAAGTTCGCGAGCGAGCTGGGCGAATCCGCTCTCGAAACTCGCGAAGTGGTTGCGGCCAGCGTGTTCAACAACGGCTTCGGCGACACCGGCCCGGATGGCGTGTCCCTGTTTGCCACCAATCATCCCCTGGTGGGACCGAGCGGCGGCACACAGACCAATCGCGCGGCCGTAGCGGCAAGTCCCGACATGACCTCCATCGGCCTGGCGCTGACCGATATGCGCCAGACGGTGGACCACACGGGCAAGAAAAAGCGCATTCCGCCGAAGCAACTGATCGTTCCCTCCGCGCTCGAATTTGTAGCGGCCACGATGTTGGGAGGCACGGACGCCCCCGACACCGCCAACCGGGCCATCAACCCGTTCCGGCGCCGCAGCGGCCTGCCCAGCTTCGACAGTTGGGCGGTCTGGGACTACCTCACCAACATGAACGCCTGGTTCATCCAGGCCGACGTGTCACTGACCGAGCTGCGCTTCTACGAACAGGAAGCGTTCAACTCGATCCATGACGTGGACTTCGATTCGAGGACGCTCAAGACAGCCGGCTGGATGCGGTTTGCGGTCGGGTATTCGGCGTTCTGGGGCGTCTACGGAGTTTACTCCAGCTAGGAGGGCACGATGTCGGCAACACCAACTCGGACGCGGGTATTGGCCTGGCCCAACGGGGCGGGGGCCAGCGGAGCAGGTGTGGCGGGAGTTCCGCTCGCGGCCCAGGCGGCCTGCGGCGATACCACGTCGCACCTATTCGAAGCGTATGCCGCGGCAACGCGCAACGACGTGCAGGGTACACTGGTCACCTTTGTGGACCCGAGCGGCAACCTGTCTGTCAGCGGCAACGGCTCGACTCTGCTGTGCACCTCTCTGACCGCTATTTCCTCGGCGAACACCACGGCCGTGACGGCCGGAACCTTTGGGCACGCCAACGGTGTGATTCTAGCAGCCGCGCCAGGCTTGGGCTACCTGCTCGAGCTGATTTCCGCGGTGATGTCGTACACCTATGCCACGGCCGCCTATACCGGCGGCGGCAACATCAGTGTGAACATCGGCGCCGGCGGATCGGCCCTCACGGGTGTGATTGCGGCGGCGAGCTCGGTGGGCGCGGGGTCGAGCAACATCATCCAGTTCGTACCGCTCTCGACGGCGGGCTTTGCGCTAACCGCCAACACATCGATCAACCTGGTGGCGGCTTCGGCGTTTACGCAGCCAGGCACGGCGGCGGGCACGATCAAGGTTTTCACCACGTACCGGATCCACAAGCTGTAAAGCCATGGCGTCGCTCAAAGCAAGTCGGTCTCTGCTCGCCAGCGCGGCCCGGATGGCTTCGACGGCTACGGCTATCTTCATCGACCCGGACGCGGCGGCCTTGCGGCTCTATCTGAACATCACGGGTGCGGCGGCCGGCAGCGGCATCGCGCCGGTGATCCGGGGATACGACAAGATCAGCGGCGGAAGAGTGGAGCTTTCGACCGGAGGCGTTCCGGTCTCGCAAGTCGGCACTTACGCCTATGAAATGTGTTTTGCACCGGACCCGCCGTTTGGCAACATCCGCGAAGCGGTGAGCCGGACGGTGCCGTACCAGTGGGACGTGATTGTGAAGCACTTTGACGGCCTGAGCTACACCTATTCGCTCTCGGCCGAGATTCTGAGGTAACGGAGGAACCATGTTTCCAACTGTACGAGTGGGCCCGCAGATTCTGGCCGACGGCGATCTGACGCAGGAACGCGCGAGCAGGGACGGCTCGCTGGTCAGCATCAACGCGCACGGCTACTATCAGGAGCCGGTGTACCGCGGCAACGTGTTCACGATGGTGCTCGCGGCCACAGCTACAGGCAACGCCGCCGGCAACCTGGTGGGCGCCGGGGCGGCGGCCGCGGTACAGTTCGCACTGTTCAATCCGCCTGCCTCGGGCAGGCTGCTGGTGCTGCTGCGCTTCCGGCTGGGCGTCGTCTCTGGCACTCCGGTAGGCGGCCCGGTCTTCCACGGCTACTATGTCGGATCTACCAGCGTGGCCGGCACGGGCACGATTCTCAACAACGTGATCGGCAGCGGCGCGGCTTCGGTCGCCAAGGGATTCGCTACCGCGGCGCAAGCCGGAACGGCTCTGACGGGCGGCCCGGCGGTCCAGACGCACATGCTCACCAATTTCTCGACCACGGCCACCGCGCAGGCCTCGCCGTATCTGGTGAGCTGTGAGGACCTGCTCGACGGCGCGCTGATCGTGCCGCAGGGCGGGGGATGGGCGCCGCTATGGGCAGCCGCGGGCACTTCGGTGCTGTGCGGCTATTCGATCACCTGGGAAGAGATCCCGGTCTAAGGAAGGTATTTGCCATGTTTCCACCGGTACGAGTTGGGCCACAGGTGCTTTCGGACGGGGCGCTTGTTCAGGATCGGGCGTCCAAGGACGGTGCGCTGGTCGGGGCGAATGGGCATTGCTCCTATCAGGAGATGGTGTACCGCGGCAACGTGTTCTCGATGGTTCTCCCGGCGAGCAGCTCGACGATTGCGGCGGGCAACATTGCAGGAGCGAGCGCCGCTCAAAGCACGCAATTCGCCCTGGCAAATCCCGTCGCCTCGGGCAAGCTGCTGGTGCTGCTGCGCTTTCGGCTGGGCTACATTTCCGCGACCATGACCGGCGCGGGACCGATCTTCCACGGCACGTTGAACGCGGTGCCGACGCTCGCGGCGAGCGGCACGATCAAGAACAACGTAATGGGAGCGGGCGCGAACTCGGTGGCGCTCGGATGGGTCTCGGCTGGCGGCGCGGCATTGACCGGCGGGCCGGCTCCCGCCATCTTCATCCCGACGAACTTCGCCTCCACGGCTACTCAGCCGGCATCGCCGTATCTGGTTTCGACCGACGATCTAGTGGACGGCTCGATCATCATCCCGCCGGGCTATGGCTGGCTGCCGCTGTGGCAGAACGGTGGCACGTACACCGCGGCTCTGTTCGGCTGCTCGATCACCTGGGAAGAAATCCCGGTCTGACGGGCGAATAACCCGGTGTGAAGCTCCTCGGCTCGATTCTCCTGGCTGGCCTGGCCGCGTGCAGTCTCGACGGCCAGGCCATTCAGACCCAACCGCAGGGTAGCCCGCAGAATCAGATTTTCATCACGCCCCAGTGGCTCTACGCCAACAAGGTCCACTACGCCGGCACGTGGAGCGCGACGACCGTCTACAACTCACAAGATTTGGTCTTTGTGGGAGGTGTAGCCTACATCAGCCTGCAGACCGCGAATCTGAACAACAACCCAGCGGCGCTGGGTCTGTGGTGGGTTGCAGTGCCTGGGGGGAGTAGCGGCAATACATGGGGCTCGATCACCGGGACGCTGGGGAACCAGGCGGACCTGGCCGCAGCGCTTAGCGGGAAGGAGCCGGCGCTTGGAAATCCAGGAACGAGCGGATACGTCCTGTCATCGACCACTGAAGGCGTGCGTAGCTGGGTCGCACAGAGCGGCGGCTCGACGGGCGGGGTCCTGACCGTTACGCGCACAGATTCTACGGATCTCGCCATCGGCGCGAATTGCTCCCTTTTGACCCCGTGCAAGGTGCGGGTGGGAACGGATGTATTTGCGCTGTCGGCCCCTGCGACGGTGACCGTCTCGGCCGGCACGGGAATGGCATACATCTGGGTGGATTCGACGGGAACGATAAACGTCGGGCACAACCTCACCGCCACCTGCTCGGGAGCGACGTGTTCATCGGCGACGGAATTTCCGATCTCGGCTGCTTTCCCGGTCTGGTCCTGGACGGCCACCAGTGGTACGTGGAATGTGGCGGGAGGTACCGACTGGACGGCTACTTACGCGATTGACACGCTCCTCACAGCAGGATTCGGGATTACGCTGACGCCTGCCCCTGGCAGCATAGACATCAGCGTGGACAGCATTAGTGTTGAGTCGTATTTGGGTAATCCCGCGTCGGACGGCTATGTGCTCTCATCGACTGCGGCCGGCGTGCGGAGCTGGGTGGCGCAGGGCGGCGGGGGTGGAGGCGGAGGAGGCTTGAGTGGCACGTGCACCTGGTCGGCCATGGAGGCGGGCACCTGCGGCTCCGGGAATCTGTACGCCACTATGACGTGGGCACAGATCGAGGCTTTATGAGACGACTTCTAATCACGTTGATTTTGACGGCGATCTACGGGCACGCCCAGAGCGCCCCGCAGATCCCAAACACAGTGACCCTCATGGGAACAAGAGGGGCCATCAACACGGTTCTCGGACAGGTCGCAGCGATTGCATGCGCCGGCACGCCCGGCAACACCATGGGAGCGTATGGGCAGGAATGCCAGACCAGCACGGGAGCGCGCTATGCCTGCAACAACGCGGCCGGATGCACCGTGGCTGCGGATTGGGTCGCCATGGGGTCGACGGCAACCGACTACGCGCTGATTTTCGATGGCGCTACGACCACCCTGGCGGATGGATCGACCGTCGCCTGGACTTGCGGGACCGGGTCCGGAGCACAATGCACGACGTCGTGGACTGTGCCTGCGGGCGTCCATTGGGTTCGGGTGCAGATGTGGGGCGGCGGCGCTGCCGGAGGCGGATCGATTGCGGGATCGAGGACCGGTGGCGGCGGCAGCGGCGGAGGGTACACCGAGATTGTCTGTGCCACCGCGCCGGGATCGGTTTCAATCGCGGTCGGACTCGGCGGGGTAGGCGCCTCGGGCGACCCGAGCGCTGCCGCTTCGGGCGGTAATTCGAGTTTCGGCACCTGTATCACCGTGACCGGAGGGATTGGCGGTTGGGCATCGTCCGGCTGGCCGGGCCGAGTTAGCGGCGCTACAAACAATGGGTACTACTACGGTGGTCCAGGCGCGATGGTGGACTGGGGCAACAATTATTGCAGGGCCACGGATCAAGGCGGCGCAGAGGGAACTTTTATCGACGAAGGAGGGTGCGGGGCTGGTGGAATTTCGAGTGCTGGAGGGGCGGGGGATGTTGGAGGGAAGGCCAACGGCGGAGGCGGGGGCGGAGCCGGGAGTGGCTCATATAACAATACGACTCAAGCCGCTGGTGGGGTATCGGTGTTAGGCGGGGGATCTGGTGGGCATGGTGGTGCATGGACCTCCGGGGGGGGATATATTGCCTGCTCTTCAGGATCGATTCCGGGCGGCGGCGGAGGAAGCGCGGGCGCGGAAACGGCGGGGGGGAGCAATCATACCGGGTGCAATGGCGCGCGCGGAGAAGTGCGGGTGTACTACACGCGATGACCTGGGGCCAGCTTCGCTTACAACTGCAAATCTACGGGCCGGGCCTGTCGGCCGACCTGCTCGATGAATTCCTGAACGGGCGCTACGAGCAGGTGATCGAAACCACCAACTGGAGCGGACTCGAATACCACGCGACCATCCAGACCCAGGCGGCGTACCAGTCCGGCGCGGACACGGTGATGTTGACCGTGGGCAGTGCCGGCGTCACCGGGCAGGGCACGGCGTGGACGAGCGCGATCACCGGGCTGAAGTTCTACCGGCCAGGCGACACGGTGATCTACACGGTCGCCTACGTGGGCGCCGCGGCGCTGACTCTCGACCGGCCTTATGAAGGCCCAGGCACGGATAGCGCCGGCACGGTTTACGCCGGCGCGGCTTACGTGTTGATGCAGAACGTGTATGCCCTGCCTTCGGATGTGGCGACCATCACCAGCGTGCTCGATCCGATCAGCGGGCTACCGCTCGAGCGACTGAGCAAAGACGAACTCGACGCCAGCGCCGGGGTGCGCACGCTGGTCCAAGACCCGAGCATCTTCGCTGCCTACGACGACACGGGCGAGTCGAATCCGCCGGTGCTGCACCAGATCGAATTCTATCCGCCACCTCTGCGATCGCGCGGCTTTCCGCTCGAATACATCCACGCCGCGGCGGCCTTCGACGGTGCAACGACCGGCGCTTCTCCGCTGCCGTTCGTCTCGCAAACGGTGCTTCTCTACGGCTGCCGGGCGGACATCGCGGCGCACTTGAAGGACTACGACGGCGCCAAGCTCTACGAGACGAAGTTTCAAGAGGAGCTGGCCCGCATGCTCCGGGTCGAGCACCAGCAACGGCGCAAAAAGCCGGTACTGCAGATGGCGAGCAGGTTCACGCGGCACAGGATGCAACGGGCCGGCCGAGGCCTCGCGACCGACTGGGGTCCGGACGCCGGCGGCCCTAACTGACGCTGGCGAATTACCGTGTGTGCAGCTTTCCGACATGGTTTCGCGCGTCTCGGCGCGGCTGGCCGAGGGTGATAGTGGACCGGTCTATTATCCAAAAGCCGAGATCGTCGCGGCGCTCAACGAAGCAAATCGTTTCTTTGTGCTGCTGACGCTGGGCCTTGAGACCACGCTGCCGTGGGCTGTGCCGGCGGCCGCTACGTTTTTCCACATGCTGGGGTATTTCCCCGACTGGATCGCGCCGCTGCGCATCACGACGTCGACCGGGCTGAAAGTGCGGCCCTCGCGGATCGAGGACCTCTGCTCGCTCGACAGCGGTTGGATGGCATCGCCGGGCAACCCTTTCCGGTATTGCGCGCTCGGGGCGGATTTCCTCGCGCTCTACCAGCAGCCCGCGGCCGGGGGCACCACGCTGAGCGTGACATACGCGCGCGCACCGCTGCCGCTCGTAAGCGATGGCGATGTGCCCGAGACGCCGGCAGAATACCATCCCCGGTACGTGGAGTACGGCATCTATCGGGTGCGGCAGGGGGAAGGCGCCCAGGAATTCGAGAAGGGCCTGAAGTACTTCGAGAGCTTTCTCGACGGGGCCAAGCATTACGCCGCCTACGTGCGGGCGCGGAATCTCGGCAGCCGGTACGATAAGGTGCCGTTTGAGCTGGAACGATTCGACACGTCGCAGTTGCTGAAGCTGCGGAGGGATCTGGTACCGGCAGCCAAGCCGGAAGGGGTGTAAACGATGGCGCTTTCGACAATCGCGATTACGCAAGGCGTGGGCACGGCCATGACGGTGGACACGTCGGCCGGCGGCGACATGCAGGTGTTCAAGCTGGCGGAATCCACGCTCGGATCTACCGCGCTGATTCCGGCCTCAGCCTCGACCGGGCTGCTGGTCAATCTGGGGACCGTCTCGGCGGCGTCCGTACCGGTTACCAACGTGGGCGGCCAGAATCTCAACGTGGCCGTGGTGGGCTCGGTAACCGTCACCGGAGCGGTGGCAATCTCCGGCGCGCCCGCGGTGGCTCAATCCGGTGGCTGGAACATCGGCACAGTGGCCACCATTACGAATCCCGTGACCGTGGCGGGAACGGTGGCGATTTCGGGGACTCCTACCGTCCAGGGCACGGTGACGGGCAACCAGGGCGCCGCAGCGGCGACGGCGGCCGCCTGGCCGATCAAGGTGACCGACGCCACCAACGTCTCGGCTCTTCAGAACGTCGGCGGGGTGTTCTGCCTACCTGTGCAGGTCATGGCTGGTACCACTGTGGTGACCGGGACAGTGGCGGCCACGCAGAGCGGCGGCTGGAACATTGGCACGGTGGCCACTATTACGAATCCTGTGACTGTGACGGGCACGGTGGCGCTCTCGGGGACTCCCACCGTCCAGGGCACGGTGACGGGCAACCAGGGCGCGGCAGCCGTAGTGGGCAATGCCTGGGTGGTCAAGATCACGGACGGCACCAACAGCGCGCCCCTGCAGAACGTGGGAGGCACCTATTCCCTGCCGGTCAAGGTCATGGCCCAGGTGGGCGGCGGCTTCTCCCAGCAGGACAAGACGGCGTTTACTGAGGGCACTACGTACGTCGAAGTGGTGGGCGGCGTCTACAACGACAGTTTCGGGGGATCCCCGGCCGCCGGCCAGGCCTCGACGGTACGGATTACCGCGCAACGGGCATGGCATTGCAACCTGCGGCGCCTGGACGGGACCGAGATCGGCACTTCGACCACGCCGCTGGTGGTGGGGCCGGCGGGTACGGCGCTGGCCGGTAACGTGGCGCAGGTGGGCGGCGCGGCGGTGGTGTCGGCCGCGGCCGGCGTGCAGCAGGTGGGGATCGTGGGCGCGACTGGCACGGCGTTCTCAGCGGCGGCGCCGCTGGCGGTTCAGAACGGGCCTTCGCTCGGCTTCTGGAAGAACGCGGTAGCGTTCACGGCCTCGCAGACCAGCCAGGTACTGCGGACTCCCACGGGCGGGAAAACCTCCTACGTCGAGGGCATCGTCGTTACAGTGACGGCCGCGGGCCGGCTGCAGATCTACGACAACACCAACGCCGCCGGGAACATGATCTACCAGGGAACGCCGCCCATCGGCGCGGTGATCGCCATCCACCCGGCCAGGCCGATTCCGCTTGCGGCGATTAACAACGTGCTGCGCTACGACACGGGCACGGGGGCCACGGGCGATATCTCGCTCTGGGGCTACGAGGTCTAAGCGTGCTGGTTGTCATCGTCGGGCAGGGCGCGGGGTATAGCGGCGTTGACGCCTCGGTTTCGCTCGCCGATACGCTCTACCGGCTGGGGTTCCAGGGACTCTCGGATATGGGCGCGGAGCCCTGGGTCTCGGTGGCGGAGCTGTACCAACATGCGGACGATGCGGTCAAGAAGATCGCCTACAAGAGCGGCGTGTTTCTCTCGCTCGATCAATCCATTACGGTGACAGCAGGCACGGCGGTGTACGAGCTTCCGGCAACGCACGTTTACACGCTCATGGCGGCGCTGGTGCCGGCAACGGGCAGCCCGCAGCTCTTGCGCCTCACTCCGGTGCGCGATCTTTGGGCGCTGGACGGGAGCTGGTCCACGTCGTCGGGGGACGCCAAGCGCTGCTCGCTCGATGCGGGCAGCGTCGGGACCATCACGCTCTACCCGAACCCCATCACCGGGGGCACGCTCGCACAGGTTGCCGAGGAATATCCGGCCCAGATTCAGGCGGGCGCAACCACCGTGGCGCTGCCGACCGTGCTGCGGGATTACCTGAGCTACGCCATGCTCGCGGGGGCGCGAGGCAAAGAGAGCGAGGCGGCCATGCCTGAGATGGCCAAGCACTACCAGGGGCGGCTGGATCTGTACGAGCAAATCATCGAGCACCTGTGGGGGGCGGCGCAGTAAACCCGCTGGCGAATTAGCCAGTAATGGGGTACACCCGAAAAGACCTGCAGATTGTCGGCGGCGGCTTCAACCTTAACCCGCCGGGCGACAAGATTCCATCCACCGATTATCTTCTCGCGCAGAACTGGCGCGTGGATCGGGACGGCAAGCTGGTCTCGCGCTACGGCTATCCCCAGAAGTTCAGCTTTGCGGCGGGCGCCTACGCACATTCGGCCGCGCTCGCCGGCGGCATCATGGGCGAGTATTACGTGGCCTCAAACGATGCCAGCGGGGCGGGCGCGGTGTACGCCAACTTCCAGGCGTCTCCCATCGCGAGCGGGCTCTCGGGCGGCCGCGTCGGCATGGTCTACATGAATAGCTGGATGTGGATCATGGACCCCAACCTCCAGGTGAAGCATAACCCGAACGCGGGGGCTAAGCCCTACGGCATCGCGCCGCCGACTGGAGCCACTGGACTGACGGCCTCGGCTGGGGGCACCGCCATTCAGGCGCAGCAAGTCACCTACAACTACACGCCACAAGGCACAAGCTACGTCCATTCCCTGACCATCGCGGCCAAGACGTACAGCTTTGTCGAGAACGGGTACTCGGCCGCGCAGCTCGCCACGGTGATGGCGGCGGTGGTGACCCAGGCCAACGATCCGAACTGCAGTGTGGTCGAGAGCGGCACGGGCCAGGTGACCATCACCCCGATTGTCTACAACGTGCCGATTGTGGTCACCGGGTCGGACAACAACCCGGCGGCGACTCTCTCGCTGGGGGCGGTGAGCACTCTGCCGAGCGGCACGTACCAGTTCTATACGACGTTCGAAACGTCGGACGAGACGTGCGAATCGAATCCGGGCGCCGTCTCGAACTCGGTGACAGTGACCGGCGAGCCCATCAACTTCGCGAACATTCCCGCGAGCCCGGACTCCCAGGTGGGCATCCGCAATATCTACGCCACCGGCGGCACGCTCGAGCAGCCCTACCTGGTCCTCACGATCAACGACAACTCGACCACCACGGGCCAATGGGCCACGTCCGATCTGGCGGTGACCGATATCGGAGTGGTCATGCCCACCACCAACGATCCGCCGCCGGCGGCCAACGGGATGGTGGGGCCGTACTTCTCGCGCCTGATCGCCTGGCTGGGCAATCGGATGTTCTGGACCGATCCGGACCTGCCGCAGTATTGGCCGGGCTCGCACGACGCCGCCACGGGCAACTGGGTGGACGTGGGAATCGACGGGGAAGCGATTCTCTGGTGCACGATCCACACCAACGTGCTCGTAATCTACAAGGAACGCTCCATCTGGCGCCTGGTGGGCGACCCCGATACCGGGTATCTCGAGATGGTCTACGACGGCATGGGCATCGCCAACGCTTGGGCGGTGACCTCGGCCGGACCGGTGGATTACCTGGTGGGCCAGGCCGGACTCTTCCGCTTCAACCTGGATCGCCTACAGGACATGAGCGACGAGTTGCTCCCTCTCTTCACGGCGTCTTATCAGAACCAGACCGCGCTCGACCGGCCCGGGTCGATTCTGTCGGCCTGGGGCGGGTACTACGGCGTGGCGCTGGGCTACGCCATGGGCAAGCTGTACGTGAGCTATGCCGAGAACTCGGCAACCAGCGGGGCTTCGGTGCTGCTGGTCTGGAGCGAAGAAAAGAAGCGCTGGGCCTACCACCGCAACGGCCTGGGGACGGTGGGCTTCCGCGGCTTCGTGTTCGACGGGGTGCAGATGGTGGGGCTGACCGGCACCGGCTCCGCATCCTGCGGTTACAACCTCGACGACTTCCGGGCGTTCTCGAACCAGGACGCCGGCGGAGCGGCCATCGAGTGCGTTTACCAGTCGCACTTCGAAAACGCAGGACTTCCCGACAATCAGAAAAACTGGCTGGAAGTGGTAATTGACTACGAGCTGACCAGCGACCAGGCCGCGGTGTACATTCTCTACGACAACGCCGCCACGGTGCTGCCGGCGAACGGCTCGAAGCTGGTCATGCTGACCAGCACGGGCGGCACGCGCCAGCAGTTGAGCTGTATGTTGGGCACCGATGGCGTGCTGGCGAAGAGCATCTCCATCCTGATCGACTGCGCCGCCAACTTCCCGGTGGCGATCCACAACATTTACCTCTACTACTACGAGGAGGCGCGGCTCGCGGTATCGGCTTCGACTCTTCCGCTCGATCTCGGCGTGGGGAAGGTGAAGCAGTGCAAGGAACTGCAGCTCGACATCGACGCATCGCAGGGACCGGTGACGGCCAACCTGTATTCGGACCTGCCGGGCAATCAGATTCAAATCCGACATCCGCTTCTCATCCAGCAGGGCGGCGGACGCGCGCTGATGAAGTACCCCTTTCCGGTCACAGAAGGCTTTCTGTGGCGGGTGGCGCTGACCGCGATGTACTTGAGCGGGCCCTTCCGGCTCTACGGCGCGCGGCTGCTGATGCGCGTGATGGGGACTTACGTGGAGGCCTACGAGGCGGCCGCCGGGTTCGTGTGGGACTCGCAAGAGCTGACCTTTGAGTCGGGCATCACCAAGATTCCGCGGCTCTACCAAATCGCTCTGGCCGCGGTGCCCATCAAACGCTTTCGCGAGATCTCGATGCAGATCGAGACCTTCGGCAGCAACGTGACACTCTCGTTTCTGACCGACTTGCCAGGCAACGCGCAGGCGGTACGGTTCACGCAGATCATCAACACCGGATCGGCGGGGCGGCGCTTCGTGCGGTCCATCCTGCCCTCCGGCACGCTGGCGCCTATCGAGGGGCGCATGTGCCGCATCCAGATCTCGGGCGCGAGCAAGTTCGTGCTCTACGAGATCTCGGTAGAGTTGCTCGCCGTGGGCGTCTCGGTCGAGGTCTACCAGGCGGCGCAGGGCGCGGTCTACGATTCGCGCGAGATGGATTTCGGCACGCCGGCCGTTAAGGAGGCGCGCGAGATCGAGATCGACATTGAAACCGCGGGTTCGGTGGGCGTGGCGCTCTATGCCGATGGGCTGCCGTGTTCGGTGAGTGGAAACGTGAATACCACCGGCCGCCAGAAAGTGATGCTGGCGCTCACTCAGAGCGCGGCGCTCGAGCGATTCGCCGAGGGGCGCCTGCTGCGGCTGCTTCTGTCGGGAGCCAACGCCTACAAGCTATACGGCGCGCGGATCAAGGTGCGACCCTTCGGCATGTACCTGACCGCCGACGAATCGGGCGCGGGCGCGTTCTGGGACTCGACCGACCTGGATCTCGGCACCCAGGCGGTGAAGCAATTCCGTGAAGTGGAGCTCGACATCTGGGCGTATGGAAATTTCACGGTGACGGTGTATACCGATCTGCCGGGCAACGCCATGGGCTCGCGCGTGGTCGCGACCGAGTATGTGACCTCGGGGCGCACGAAGGTACAGGTGCCGCTGCCGCAGGGGAACATCCCGGACAACTACATTGTCGGGCGCCTGGTGCGGGTGACCATCACCAGCGCCTTCGCCTTCAAGTTGTTCGGCGCGCGGATTCACGCACGCCCGTTCGGAGTGTATGTGGAGTCCTACGAGGGCGCCGCGGGCGCGGTCTACGATTCGCACGAGATCGACCTGGGAACGCCGGCGGTGAAGGAAGCGCGGGAACTCGAACTCGATATCGAAACCTCGGGCGCCGTGTTCGCGAGCCTCACGAGCGACCTGATGGGCGGCGCTGTAATTGGCTCAGCCAATACCGCCGGCCGGCAGAAGGTGCTCATCCCACTGACTCAGAGCGCCACGGCGGACTGGTTCTTCGAGGCGCGCCTGGCGCGGCTCATGCTGCACGGGGCAAACGCTTTCAAGCTGTATGGAGCCCGGCTGAAGTTCCGGCCGTTCGGACAGTATCTGACGGCCGACGAATCGAGCGGCGGCGCCCTATGGGACTCGACGCCGCTCGACCTGGGCTCGCAGGCCGTGAAGCAACTGCGCGAGCTGGATCTCGACATCATGGCCTACGGCGCCTACACGGTGACGGTCTACACCGATCTGCCGGGCAACACCATGGTGGCCCGGGTGACTTCGAGCCAGGCGGCCACGGTGGGACGCACGAAGGTGGAAATTCCGCTCCCGCAGGGATCGGTCCCGGACAACTACATCTTCGGACGCCTGGTGCGCGTCACCATCACTAGCGCGTACGCCTTCAAGCTATTCGGTGCGCGCATCCACGGCCGCGCCATCGGCGTGTACGTGGAGAGCTACGAGGCGGCGGGGGGGGCGGTGTGGGACTCGACGGCCACGGATCTGGGCAGTCCAAACGACAAGACTATCGACCAGGTGCACTTCGAGATGGAC
>Ga0182027_10004056_pt1 | contig 22888 bp, 15 predicted proteins | sample 712E1DmetaG_FD_121300 | JGI IMG/M metagenome (GOLD analysis project Ga0182027, IMG submission 121300) | Permafrost microbial communities from Stordalen Mire, Sweden - 712E1D metaG (Illumina Assembly) | ecosystem: Environmental > Terrestrial > Soil > Wetlands > Permafrost | place: Sweden... | reverse complement strand
TGCCGGCGACGTCGTGGCGGTCCACTGCCGGTCGGCCGGCCTGGCTCTGCCGGACGCGGGCGTCGACCACGCCGTGGCGATCCTCACCCACCGGTCGGGCGCGATCAGCCATGTTTCGGCCTCGTGGGGTTACGCCCCGCCAACCTTCACCACCGCCTTCGAGATCGCGGGCTCGCACGGCCTGATCGAGCAGAACTCGACGGAGACCGCGCCGGTCGCGCCGTCGCTCCTCGCCGGCGCCGGCGGCGGTAGTCCGACGGCGATGGCCGACACGAGCCTGGCCGGGGATCCCTTCCGTCTCGAGCTGGCGGAGTTCGCCAGGGCGATCCGCCACGGGACGGACTCGAGGATCGGGGCCGTGGACGGCCTCGAGGCGCTCCGCATCGCTCTCGCCGCCGACGAGTCGGCCCGTACCGGCGCCGTCGTCCGGCTGACGAAGGCGGCCGAGTCATGATCGTTGGAACGGACGGCCGCTCGCCGGTGCGGATCGGCATCCTGTCGGCCGAGCATGTCCACGCGCCGACGTACATCTCGCTCCTGGCATCGATGCCGGGCGTGCACCTGGTCGGGATCTGGGACCAGGATCGAGCGCGAGCCGTTGCTTCGGCGAAACCCGTGGCGACGCGCGCTTTCCACGACGCCGACGAGTTGCTCGAGCGCGTCGACGGCGTCGTCATCGCCTCGGCCAACAGCCGCCATCGGCGGCTTGTCGAGACCGCGGCGGAGGCTGGGGTGCACGTCCTGTGCGAGAAACCACTCGCCACGACGGTCGAGGACGCCCGCGCGATCGTGCACGCTTGCGCCGTCGCCGGTGTTCGCCTGATGACGGCTTTCCCAACCCGCTGGAACCCCGCCGTACGGGCGCTGGAAGCCGCGGTGAGGTCGGGTTCGCTCGGGACGCCGGTCTTCCTCGAGGGCGTCAACACCGGGACGATGCCCGACGTCCACGCTCCCTGGTTCGTCGATCCCGCGCTCTCCGGGGGCGGCGCCGTGACCGACCACGTCGTGCACCTGGCCGACCTCTTCCGCTGGATCCTGCGCTCCGAGGTCGTCGAGGTCTACGCCGTCGCGAACCGGATCCTCCAGGAGCGATTCGAGGGCGTCGAGACCGGCGGCCTCGTCTCGATGCGCTTCGCCAGCGGCGTGTCGGCCACCATCGACTGCAGCTGGAGCAAGCCGCGTTCCTATCCAACATGGGGCGGCCTCTCGGTCCAGGCGATCGGCACGGGCGGAGCGTTCGGCATCGATGCCTTCCGACAGCGCCTGGCCGTGTACGGAAGGCGAGAGACCGGGATATCGTGGCCGGCGTGGGGACCCAACTCGGACGGCGCGATGCTGGCGGAGTTCGTGGACGCCGTGCGGGACGATCGAGAGCCGGCGGTGACGGGGGTCGATGGCTTGCGGGCGGTCGAGATCGTCGATGCGGCGTACCGCTCGATCGCGGCCGGTGCGCCGGTCTCGCTCGAGGCGGTCCGGCCGTGACTCGGGCGGTGCCCGCGGAGCAGCCGATCCGGCCCGGTGGTTCGTCCACGAGTCGAGCCGGGATCAGCCCCCGGGCGACCGGCGCGACACGGGCGGCCTTCGAGCCGTGACGTCCACCCGGCACCTGGGGCTGGACCTGGGCGGCACGCTGCTGAAGTGGGCCGTGGTCGAGTCTACGGGCGGTAGCTGGGTCCGCCTGGCGACCGATCGCCTCCCGACTCGACTGGATGCCGGCGCCGACGGCCTCGTCGACCAGCTGGCGGAGACGGCCGCGGCCGCGGCGGCCGCCTGGGGCCCAATCTCCTCGGTCGGCCTTGGGATTCCGGGGCGCTACGACGCGGCCGGCGGCCGGGTTGTCATGACACCCAACATCCCCGTGCCCTGGGCGGGCACCCGGGTCACCGAGCGCCTGGAGCCGGCGGTCCACGTGCCCGTCCACCTCGTGAACGATGCCCGTGCGTTCACGCTGGCCGAGCTTCGCCTCGGCGCCGGACGGGGCGCTCAGACGCTCGTCGGCATAACGTTGGGCACCGGCGTCGGCGGGGGATTCGCGATCGGGGGAAGGCTGTACCTCGGCCGTGACGGCGCGGGCGGCGAGATCGGCCACCAGACCATCGACCCCGACGGTCCGCTCTGCAATTGCGGGAACCGCGGCTGCGTCGAAGCCTTCGCGCGGGCAGACGTCATCGCGGCGACCTGTGGGGCGCCGTCGGTGGAGGAGGCGGTGCGGGCGGCCGCCGGCGGCGACGCCAGGGCTCTCGACGGGCTCGCCCAGGTCGGTCGGTACCTGGGGATCGGCATCGCGAACGTCGTGACCATCTTGACACCGGATCGCGTGGTGATAGGCGGCGGCGTAGCTGCGGCCGGCGAGCTCATCTTCGGACCCATCCGCGCCGAGTTGGACCGGCGAGTCCGGATGACCGGCTCGGCGTCGGTCGAGCTGGTGCCCGCGGAGCTCGGAACCTGGGCCGGGGCGATCGGCGCCGCGATCCACGGCGCGGAGGCCGGCGCGGGCGCGGAGGCCGGCGGGCGCGCCCAGGGAGTCTCTTGGTAGGCGCCGGGCTCGCCCGCGCGAAGCGTCCCGGGGCGGAGCGTCCCAGGATGGAACGCGCCCGTGAGCGTTGCGGTTGCCGGGCACCGGCCTTCGGCAGACCGGCAAGGACAAGGAGGATGGCAAACCGATGAGTGACGAACGGCTCGTGCGCGGTCGCCTCGTGCTCCAGGCGGGGGTCGAACCGGGCCGCGTGATCGTAGAGGACGGCCTCATCGCGGCCGTGGAGCCTGATCCGTCCGAGGCCGGTGGCCCGTGGATCATGCCCGGCTTCGTGGACGTCCACGTCCACGGCTGGGGCGGGTACGACGCGATGGGCCCGGGTCCCTCCCTCGACGGCATGGCCCGCGCCCTGCTGCGCCGCGGCGTCACATCCTTTCTGCCGACCGCCATCACGGCCCCGTTCGACGATCTGCGCGCCTTCGCCGACCGGGTCCGAGCCTGGCTGCCCGCCGCTCCCGCCGATGGGGCGGAGGCACTCGGGTTCAACCTGGAAGGGCCGTTCATCTCGCCCCAACGCGTCGGCGCGCAGAACCCTGCCTTCGTGCAGACGGCGTCGAAGATCGCGTTCGAGGAACTCGAGCCCCTGCTCGGCAGCTTCCGCGTCACCACGATCGCGCCGGAGACGCCCGGCGCGATCGACCTGATCCGCTGGCTGACGGAGCGCGGCGTGGTCGCTTCGCTGGGCCATTCCGTGGCTACGGCCGCCGAGGCCGAAGCCGGCTACGATGCCGGAGCAAGGACCACGACGCACCTGTTCAACGCGATGTCCGGGGTCCACCAGCACGCGCCGGGCCTGGCCGCGGTGGCGCTCTCTCGGGACGACGCCTATACCGAGCTGATCGCCGACGGCTACCACGTGGACCGTACGCTCTGGCCTCTGATCTTGCGCACGAAGCCCTCGGATCGGCTGGTCCTGGTGAGCGATGGGATCGAGCTCGCCGGGACGCCGCAGGAGCACGGCTCTCTCGGCGGCCTCGACGTGGAAGTTCAGGGCGACCGCTGCACGCTCGTGTCCAACGGCGCGCTCGCAGGTTCCGTCATCGCGCTCGACACGGCCGTGCGGAACCTGGCGCGGTTCGGGCTGGAGCTGCCGCGCGTCGCCGCCGCCGCCAGCGTCAACCCGCTGGCGCTCATCGGCGTGGACGATCGTGGGCGAATCGCGCCCGGTCTTCGAGCCGATCTTGTCGAGCTCGACGAGGCTTTCAACGTGCGCCGGGTAATGCGTGCCGGACAGTGGTTCGACGGCCCGCGGCTCGCCTCGCCGACGGCCTGACCCAGATGCGGAACGACGACCGCTCCATGAAACCCACGCTCGGTCAGGCGGCGTCGCTCGGGCAGCTGGATGAACGGCATCTCGTGCGCCCTCGGATCACACCCCCGCTCGATCCGGCGTTCCGACCGGCCGCGCTCGCGGCCGCCCGATTCTTCGAGCGGGTAGGGGAGTCGCCGTCGGGACGCCCCGTCTGGCTCGCCGTGGAGCAGCCGGGTGGGACGGTGAGCCACCACACGTGCTGGGCCGTCGAGGAAGGCCCCGATGCGGCGTCCTCCGCGCGGTTCGTCGAACGAGACCTGAAGTTCCTGCTGTGGTCGCGGGGCGGCAGCCGCGTCTACGTGGACGGCCCTGCCACGCTCGTCGCGGCCCTCACCCGTCATTTCGCGGCGGATCCGGCCGGCGCGTTCGATGCCGGTACGATGGGCCCCACCATCTACGGCGCACCGTTCGAGGTGGTGGCCGCGCCGCATTCGGAGTTCCCGGGCGAGTCTGCGGCCTCTCTGGAGCTCGGCGGGCACCTCGACGGCTGCCGTATCGGCTTCGACCTCGGCGCCAGCGACCGGAAGGTCGCCGCGGTCGTCGACGGCGAGGTCCGCTTCAGCGAGGAAACCGGCTGGGATCCCCGACACCAGGCGGACCCGGAGTGGCATTTCCAGCGGATCAACGAGTCGTTGCGGCGGGCGGCCGCGCACCTCCCTCGAGTCGACGCGATCGGGGGCAGCTCGGCCGGCGTCTTCGTGGACAGCGAGCCGCGGGTCGCGTCGCTCTTCCGCGCGGTGCCGAGAGACGTGTTCGAAACCCGCGTCCGGGGCCTTTTCCGTGAGCTGCAGCAGGCCTGGGGTGACGTGCCCTTCGTGGTCGTCAACGACGGCGACGTCACCGCGCTGGCCGGAGCCATGAGCGCCGGTGTCGGGGCCCTGCTCGGCATCGCCATGGGCTCGAGCGAGGCCGGCGGTTACATAACGAGCGATGGTCGATTGACGTCGTGGCTCAACGAGCTGGCATTCGCCCCGATCGACCTTTCGGCCGGGGCTCCGCGCGACGAGTGGTCGGGCGATTCGGGCGTCGGGGCCCAGTACTTCTCGCAGCAGGCGGTCGCGCGGCTTCTGCCCGCCGCCGGCATCGCCGTCCCCAACGACATGGACCAGCCCTCCCGGCTCCTGGAGCTGCAACGGCTGATGGCCGCGGGCGACGCCCGAGCCCAGTCGGTCTACGCCACGATCGGTGCCTACCTCGGCTACGGCCTGATGCAGTACTCGAGGTTCTACCGGGTTGAGCACCTTCTTCTTCTGGGTCGCGTCATGACGGGCAGCGGCGGCGAAGTGATCCGGGAGACCGCGGAGCGAGTGCTCGAGGTAGAGCAGGATCCCTCGAGCGTCCACATCACGTTCCTGACGGCTTCCGAGCGCGACAAGCGCCACGGGCAGGCCGTCGCCGCGGCGAGCCTGCCGCGCCTTCGCTGACCGCGGTGCGCCGTCGGCTCAGGCTTCCGCAGTAACCCGGGTGTAGGCGGCCGCGACTGCCACGATGATCGACCCGAACAGGATCTGCCGCGCGGGCTCCGGCAGCCCGAGCACGGTGAGCAAGGCCGTCAGCACCGTCAGGATGAGAGCGCCGACGATCGTGCCGCCGAACCCGCCCCGGCCGCCCATGATCGACGTTCCGCCGAGAACCGCCGCCGCGACGGACGACAGCAGGTAGGGGTCGGCGAGCGACACGCTGGCGGTATTGGTGAAGCCCGACAGCACGAGCCCGGCGATGGCCGCGAGAAGCGCCGAGATCACGTAGAGGACGATCAGGACCTGCCAGGAGCGGACGCCCGAGAGGCGCGCCGCGACCGGGTTGTCGCCGATCGCGAACAGGAGCCGGCCAAAGCCGGTCCGCCGCAGGCCCAGCAGGATCAGGAGCGTCAGCGGGACGAAGACCAGGAGGCTGTAAGGGATGATATCGAAGAGGGTGGTGCTCCCCACCCACCTCAGCTGGTCTGGCACCCCGGCGCCCGTCTGGAGCGTCTGCAGCTGCCAGACGTTGGAGAAACCGAGGACTACGAAGCTCATCGCCAGGGTCATGATCAAGGGATGGACCCGGAAGACGCCGACGCCGATGCCGGTTACAAGGCCGGCCAGGGCCGCCGCGACGAGGCCCACGGCCATCCCCTCGACCCAGCCTCCCGGGCTGTGGACGAACGTCGCGGTGACGAACCCGGCCATCGAAGCTATCGAGGCGACCGAGAGGTCGATCCCGCCGGTCAGCATCGTCAGCGTCTGGCAGCCGCCCAGGATGGCCAGGGGTACGGAGGCGCGCATGATCAGCCCGCACCACGGCAGGTTGACGATGCCGGGATCCGCGATCTGGATGGCGGCGACCAGGACGATGAGCAGGGCCGTCAGCGGGATCAGGGGCCGGTCCCGGAAGAGGTTGCGCCAGGCGGCCGTGTCCAGCCGCCGGCCCGCGTGCACGGCCGCGCTCATGCCCGGCTCCGCCGCATCTGGACGAGGCTACCGAACATCACCACTCCGACGAGGATGAGGCCCTGGGCGATGTAGGCATAGTTGGTGTCGATGTTGAGGAACGTCATGTCGGTCCGGATCAGCTGCAGGACGACCACGGCGATGATCGGGCCGAGCAGCCCTCCACGGCCTCCGGCGAGGCTCACGCCGCCGAGGACGACGGCGGCCACGCTCATCAGCGTGTAGGGCCCTGGGACCGGCGTCCCGATCCCCGTGCTGGCTGTCAGCGCAAGTCCGGCGAACGCCGAGAAGAGGCCCGTGAGGGCATAGGCCGCGAACTTGGTTCTGCCGACCGGGACGCCGCTCCGGAACGCGGCCAGCCGGTTGCTCCCGACGGCGTATATCGAAAGGCCCAGCCTGGAGCGGGAGAGCGGGATCCAGACGACGGCCACGACGATGGCCAGGACGACGGCCGACTGCGGGATCCAGACGCTGACCACGGACCCGAGGACGAGGTTCGTGAGCCACTCCGAGGCGCTGCCCCCCGGCGCCGCCGTCACCAGCAGCGCGCAGCCCGCCCACACGAACGACATCGCCAGTGTGACCACGATGTCCGGCACACGGGTGAGGACGACCAGGGCGCCGTTGATCGCGCCCAGGACGAGGCCCAGGAGGAGCACGACCAGAACGACCACGACGCCGTACTGTTCGCTATGGTGCAGCATCATCATGGCGCAGACGACGTTCGTGACCGCCATCATCGATCCGATCGACAGGTCTATCCCGCCGCACATCACGACGACCGCCTGGGCGACGGCGGCGAGCGCGAGCGGAAGCACCCCGATCGCCAGGTACTGGACCGCGAACGAGTCGTAGCTGGCCTGGATCAGCTTCGTATACACGAGGAGGAGGGCGAGGAACGCGACGAGCCCGAGGGTCCAGGCGTTTCGGCGCGCCCAGGGCGCGACGGCGTCGAGGGGCCGTCGGCGGGCGATCAGCTGAGCGGCGGTCACTGCGGCACCTCGCCTTCGGGCGCCGCGGCCTCGGAACGAAGGTTGTGCGCCGCACGCAGAAGGGTGGGCTCATCGCCCTCCTCGGCACTGACTTCGCCCACCACGCGGCCGCCGAAGATCACGATCGCCCGGTCGCACACGAGCTGGACCTCCTTCAACTCCGAGGTGTAGAGCAGGATCGCGGCGCCGGCCTCGGCCATGTCCCGGAGCAGCCTGTAGATCTGGGTCTTGGTGCGGATGTCGATCCCGCGCGTCGGGTCGAAGCACAGCATGGTCCGGACCCCACCGGCGACCCAGCGCGCGATGGTCACCTTCTGCTGGTTACCGCCCGAGAGCCGGCGAACCTCGCCGCCGGCCCGGGCGTCGATCTGGAGCTTGGCGACGGCGCCGTCCACCTTCTCCCGTTCGCCGCCCAGGTCGATCACGCCCCAGCGGCGAAGACTGGTGCTGAACGGCAGGGCGATGTTCTCGCGGATCGAGCGCTGCATCAGGAGCGCCTCGGCGCGGTCGGCGGCGACGTAGACGAGACCGGCGCGGATCGCATCGGCGGGGTGCCGGAAGGAGGCGGGCTTGCCGTCGACCAGGAGCTCGCCGCCCCTGGGACGCTCCGAACCCGCCAGGATGTCGAACAGCTCGTCCTGCCCCTGCCCCTCCAGGGCGACGACTCCGAGCACCTCGCCCGGGTACAGGTCGAACGAGGCGTCCTGCAGCCTGGTGCCCGAGCTGAGCGAACGCGCCGAAATGCGTGGCGTCACGCCTCGTGTCCGAGACTCAGAGCCGGGCTGGCTGGCCGCCCTCGCCGCGAGGCCTTCGACGGTCTGGCCGAGCATCAGCTCGACGATCTTATCTTCCGAGCGGGCGGTCACGTCGACAACGCCGACGGTCTCACCCTCGCGCAGCACGGTCGCCCGGTCGCAGACGGCGGCGATCTCGATCAGCCGGTGCGAGATGAAGATGACGGAGCGGTCGCCGCCGCGCCGGCCGCGGAGCACGTCGAGGACCCGCTCGGTGAGGTTCGCCGGCAGGGCGGCGGTCATCTCGTCGAGCATGAGCACGTCGGGCTCGATGGCGAGGGCGCGGGCGAGGTCGACGATCCGGAGCGAGGCCAGCGGCAGCCGCTTGGCCATGATCGAAAGGTTCAGGTCCTCCAGCCCGAGTTCGGCGAGCCAGTGGCGGAACGGCTCCAGCGGGGTCTCGGTCAGGCGCAGGTTGTCCCGAATGTCGAGGTCCGGGATGACGGATGGCTCCTGGTAGACGGAGATCAGCCCGCCGTGGCGCGCCTCGGCGGGCGAGTGGACCGTCCGCTCCTTGCCGCGAACCACGATCCGGCCGGCGTCCGGTTGGACGGCGCCGGTCAGGATCTTGACGAGCGTGCTCTTGCCGGCGCCGTTGGCCCCCACGAGGGCGTGGATCTCGCCCGGGCGCACGGCCAGCGAGGCCGATTTCAGCGCCACGACGGCACCGTAGGTCTTCGAGACGCCCGTGGCCTCGAGCAGCAAGTTGGTAGTGACAGTCATGTTTCCCTGGCGGACGGCGGGAGACGCCGGCTCGGCCGGCGTCTCCCGAACTTACTGGTTGACGTGGTCCGGGCTACGCTCCGGTGCAGGTCGCGGGGACCTTGGCCGGATCGTACGTGGTCCAGCCCTGGATCGAGAGGCTCAACGGCCAGAGCGGGTTGAGTCCGGGGACCGACTGCCAGGCCTTCAGCTGGGCCTTGCCCGCGTCGGTCAGGTTGTCGACTAGAACCGGGTCCAGCAGGACGGTGTTCGGGCGGCCGGCGCCGGCGGACTGGGTAATCGTCTGCCCGTTGAGAAGCTTGAGGGCCATGGTGACGCCCGCGCCGCCGACGGAGGCCGTGTTGGTGACGGCCGCGCCCTTGAGGCCCGGGTAGTCGGTGGGATCCAGGAGCTGCGTAACGAACGCGCCGATGTCTGCGTCGGCGATCGGCACGAACGGCTTGTTGGCAGCCTTGATCGCATCAACGATCTGCGCACCCATGCCGGAGGCCCAGATGCCCTGGATCTTGTCGTACTGGCCACTCGAGATGAAGTCGTTGGCCAGGTTGGTCGTAGTCGCCGGATCCCAGCCGGTGAAGACGCCCTGGTCGCTGGGGACGACCTTGATGTTCGGGTACTGCTTGAGAACGGTCTGGAAGCCGATGTCTCGGTCGGAGTCGGCCGAGTTGCCGGCGAGGCCACGGGTGTACCAGACGGTGCCCGTGCCGCCCATCTGGTCGAAGAGCCACTTGGCGCCGAGCTCGGCGTACTTGACCTGGTTGTTGTACAGGTTCCAGGTGTTCGGGTCGGTTACGTAAGAGTCAACCGCGACGGTCACGATTCCCTTTGCGTGAGCCTCGGCGAGGGCCGGGTCGAGGGCGTCGGGGTCGTTCGGGTTGAACACGATCGCGTTGACGTTCTTGGAGATCAGGTCGCGGATGTCGGAGAGCTGGCCCGCGGCGTCCGTGTTGCGGTTGGTCACGGTGATGTTGGAAACCTGGCCGGAAGCGGCAGCCTGCGCCTTGGCCGTGCAGATCTGCTCCTCACGGAAGCCGTTGCCGACGGAACTGCCGTTCGAGTAGCCGATCGTGTACATCTTCGGGCCCGACGGCGCAGTCGTGGCGCTCGAGGAGCACGCTGCGACGATGGCCGCGGCCGCGGCCAGCGCTCCCATTCTGCGCAGCATTCCCTTTTCGATCATGAGCCGAACCTCCCTACGATGACTGCGGACTCCTGGTTGGAGCTCGCCTTTGGGCCATTGACCGCTGCATCGATGACTCTCGCTTCGTACCTCCTCCTCGCTGGGCCAGGGCTCGCACTAGCGACCGCGCTCGCGTGCGATCGCGACCATCTGCTTGTGAGAATAGGCCGGTCCATCGGGCCGCGTCAGCTGGCCCAGCACGTCGAGTGGCAGGTCGTTGACTACCGCGCCGTTCGGGTTGAACAGCAGGTGCTCGTCGACCGCCAGGCCGATTCCCGCTCCCTCCTTGACGGCATGGTAGAGGTTCCGTGGCCTGATCGAGTCACCGACGTTGACGACGTGGAGGCCCGCCGCGCGAAGCTCCTCGAACAGCTCGAGCCTGGGCCGCGTGTGGCAGCCCACGATGCTGTCCACGGGGATGACCGTCTGATTGAAGTCCTTGTCCTGGAGGACGACCTCGCCCTCTCGGATCTCGCGGACGGTCGTCTCGGTGAGGATCTTGACCGGGTGCTTATACGGGTGTGACTGGAGGACCTCGGCGTCGCCCTGCGCGTAGCGCTTGCGGGCGACGTACATGTGGATGACCTCGACCTCGGCGGCGAACTCGCGGTTCTCGGTGACGACAGTGACGTCCTTGCCGTGGCCGGCCAGGAACGCGATCGTGTCGACCGCGGCGTAGTGGTCGCCCCAGACCAGAACTCGCTCGCCGAGCTTGTAGAGCTTGCGCGCTCCCGGATGGCAGTCGCAGGCGATCTTCGGGCAGGCCATCGCCTCCTCGAACGGGATCACGTCCTCCGCCCGGCCGATCACCTCCGGCACGTACGAGAGGGCGCCGGTCGCGTTCACGACGAAGTCGAAGGCACGCAGCTCCTCGACGGTCGGCGCGTGGTTGAGGCGGATGTCGACGTGCAGGTCGAGCAGCTGGTCCCTGATCCAGTCGAGATACCAGCGCATCTTCTCCTTGCCGGGCACCAGGCAGACGTACAGCATCGCGCCGCCCAGCTCGCCGGCATGCTCGAACAGGGTCACCAGGTGGCCGCGCTCGGAGGCGACCCGGGCGGCCTCCATGCCGGCCGGTCCGCCGCCGACGACCGCAACGCGAACGGGCGACGGAGACCGCTGCATGTGGGCGAAGGCGGTGTTGCCGCAGCCGGGGTTGATCGAGCAGGCGATCTCGTGCTTGGCCATCAGCGATTCCTGCCAGCAGCCGCCGAGGCACGAGATGCACCTTCGGATCGAGCGGACCCGGCCGTACTGGGCCTTCACCGGCCAGTACGGGTCGGCCAGCATCTGGCGAGACAGGCCGACCAGGTCCGTCTTGCCCTCGGCGATGATCTGCTCGCAGTAGTCGGGGTCGCGGAGCGAGTGGCTGGTGATGACCGGGATGCGGATCGCCTTCTTGGTCGCCTCGGCAGCATAGGTAGCCCAGCCCTGCGGGTAGGGCATCGGATCGAAGCCCGCGCCCGGGCTCTCCTGGAGGCCCATGCTCAGGTCGACCGCAGCACAGCCGGCCTGCTCGAGCACGCGGGCGATCTCGACGCCCTCTTCGAGCGTCCGTCCGTCCGGGATCCACTCGTCGAACGAGTAGCGAACGAGGACGGGGAAGCTCTTGCCGCACTTCTTCCTGATCTGGTCGACGATGGCAAGCGGGAACCGCATCCGGTTCTCGAAGCTGCCCCCGAAGCGGTCCGAGCGCCGGTTGAGGGCCGGGCTCATGAACTCCGACAGGAGGTAGCCGTGGGCCGCGTGGAGCTCGACGGCGTCGAAACCAGCCTGTTTCACCCGCCACGCGGCCTCGGAGAACTGGTCGACGACATCCAGGATCTCGGCGATGGATGCCTCGCGGATCTCCTTGCCCTTCTCCTCGGCGTTCTCGTAGATGATCTCGTGGCCCGCCGACCAGGGCAGCTTGAGAACCCGATCGTTGGCGCCGAGGGTGTTGTAGCGCGGGATGGCGCACTGGCGACCGGGGTGCTGGAGCTGCACCGCGCACCTGGCTCCATAACGGTGCATGCCCTCGGCCAGGCGCGCCAGCCCGGGCACGTAGTTGTCACCATCGGCGACGAGGCACGTTACCGTGGGGCGGCCCGTTGCCGCGTTCGGCGTCGTCGCGCCGACGATGATGAAACCTGCCCCGCCCCTGGCTATGTCGGCGTGGTGCTCGATGTCACGCTCGCTGACCTCGCCATCCGCATGGGACGAGCTGATGTCGGTCGGGACGTGAACGACACGGTTGGCGAGCTCGATGTTGCCGAGCTGGATCGGGCTGAACAGGTGTGGAAACGACGCCATGGCCACCCCCGTGACGGGCTAGGGATCACATGCGCGGGGCACGTCTGGCACCTGTCGACGGGCCCATCGTGCGGCCAGTCTCCCGGTCGGCCATCGCTCGCGGCAATGTCAATAGCGGCTGAGAAACTGGCAGGAGCGGCTGCCGCGGCTCGTGACCAGGCCGCGCTTCGGAACGTCCGGGAGCGGACGGCGCGGGCGTGTCTTCCAGGAGGTCGAGGGGCCGCAGCAACCTAGCCCGAAGGTGGGTCGCCTGGCCTAAGCTAGACGTCCGCGGATGTCGGCAGGTCGATGGGTATCCCGAAGCCCGCGCCGGGCGATCTTCCTTCTCGCCTCGCCTCCCTCCGATCCTGTCAACGAGCAAAGGATCGCCGCCGACGGCGGCCGGTTGCTCGACAACGCATTCGTTCTCGAGGTGTACCGATGCCGAATATCACAGTCGAGCTGTTCACCGGCCGGACGTTGGAGCAGAAGCGGGCTTTCGTGGCCGCGGTGACGAACGACGCCGTGGAGATCCTGAAAGTTCAGCCCCAGGCGGTCCGGATTCGGCTCGTCGAGATGGAGACCTGGGACCTGGCCAACGGCGGGGAGCTCGAGTCGGATCGACGCCGCGTCGAGGTGCCGGAGAGAGTCGGCGCCCCGATGGGCGAGCGCTGACCTCAGCGGACGCTGGTCACTCGGTCCCGGCGACCGGCGTGTCGGCCGGCCGGCCGACACGCCTGGCACGGTCAGGACCGAAGACGAAACTCCGCGCGCAGGGTCGACGCGCCGGGGTTCTCCCGGATCGCGAAGCCGGCCTTCTCGGCCGCGCGGCGCGCGCCGATGTTGTCCGGCCGCAGGTCCGCGCCGATCCAGTCCAGGCCTTCGTCCCGCGCCACTGTGACCAGGCGTCCGAGGAGTTCGGTTCCGAGGCCGATGCGCTGGCAGCAGTCCGTCACGACGATGGCGAACTCGCCGCCGTTTTCGGTGTGGCGCTTGCTGAGGCGAGCCACGGCGACGATCTCGGGGGTTCCGTCGTCACCCATCTGCTGCGCGACGAGCGCGATCTCCCGGTCGTAGTCGTTGAAGCAGACACGGACAAGTCGTTCGTGCGCCGTGCGCTCGTCGAGTCCGAGGGCGGCGAGGTAGCGCCCCATGACGGTGCGATCGGAGAGAGAGGCGTGGAAGCCGACCATGAGGGGCTCGTCCTCCGGCCGAATGGGTCGCACGTCGAACACGGTCCCGTCGCCGGCGGTCCAGGAGTAGGCGTACTGGCGCGGATACGGGCGGATGGCCAGGCGCGGCAAGGCGGCTTCCGGGAGGTCGGCGTCGTGCAGGACCACGCGGGCGTCGAGCGCGATGAGGCGCTCCGGCGAGGCCAGGAGCGGGTTGATGTCGATCTCCTTGATCCAGGGCTGTTCGGCCACGAGCTGGCCGAACCGGACCAGGAGCTGCTCGAGTGCCGACTGGTCGATCGGCTGGCGTCCCCGGATGCCCTTCAGGGCGCCGTAGACCTTCGTCTGCTCGATCATCCGCCGGGCCAGGGTCGTCGTGAGCGGCGGCAGCGCGAGGGCCCGATCGCGGAAGAGCTCGACGAGCTGGCCTCCCATCCCGAAGAGAAGCACGGGGCCGAATTGGGGGTCGATGCTGCTGCCGATGATCAGCTCGTAGCCGCTGTAGTTGATCATCGGCTGGACGGTGACGCCGTCGAAGTGGCCGGGGCCCTTGCGTTCGAGGACGGCAGCCTGGATCGACCGGTAGGCATCGCCGACGGCCGCCGCGTCGCCCAGGTTCAGCTGGACTCCGCCGACGTCGGTCTTGTGGGTGATCGTGTTCGAGTGGAGCTTGACCACCACGGGGTAGCCGATGGCGTCGGCTGCCGCCACGGCCGCGGTCTCGGTCTCCGCGATGCGGGTCTCGGTGATCGGGATGCCGTACGCGGACAGGACCTGCTTGGACTCGAATTCGGTCAGGAGAGTGCGGCCCTCACGCCGGGCCGCCCCTACGACCTCGCCCGCCAGCGAGCGATTCTGCTGGCTTTCGGCGTCATCCCCCAGGGTCGGGGTCTCGTACAGGGCGCGCAGGCTCTCGTCGTAGCGCCACAGGTAGTTGAACATCGCCGCGGCGGTGTCGGGGTAGGGGAACGTGGGGATCCCGGCCTCGCGCAGGAGGCTCGCTCCGCGCTCCACGTCGGCCCCGCCCATCCAGCTGGCGAGGACCGGCTTGCCCGTGCGGTGGGCGAAGGGGGCGAGCATCTCGGCCGTGCGCGTGGGGTCGGTCATAGCCTGTGGCGTCAGGATCACGAGCATCCCGTCGGAGCCGGGGTCGTTGCTCGCGATCTCCAGGGCGCCGGCGTACCGCTCGGGCGGGGCATCGCCGATGATGTCGACGGGATTGTTGTGGCTCCAGACCGATGGCAGAACGGCGTCGAAGGACTCGGCTGTCGCGGCCGAGATGTCGGTAAGCTGGCCGCCGCCGCCGATGAGCGCGTCCGTGGCCAGCACGCCGGGACCGCCGGCGTTGGTGACGATCGTGAGCTTCCGCCCGCGGGGCCGGGGCTGCTTGGCGAGGACCTCGGACATGCCGAACAGATCCTCGATCTTGTCAACGCGGAGCACGCCCACGCGGCGGAACGCGGCGTCCAGAACCTCGTCGCTGCCGGTCAGCGAGCCGGTGTGGGACGCGGCCGCCTTGGCTGCCTGGGCCGTGCGGCCCGGCTTGATGACGATGATGGGCTTTGCCAGCGCGACCTCGCGCGCGGCCGAGAGGAACGCCCGGGCGTCTCCCACGCTCTCCATGTAGATGACGATGCTCTCCGTCTGAGGATCGTCGCCGAGGTGGTAGATGATGTCGCCCCAGCCCACGTCCAGCATGGAGCCGAGCGATACCACGGAGCTGAATCCGACGTCCGCCTGCAGGCTCCAGTCGAGGATGGCCGTCAGCAGGGCGCCGCTCTGGCTGACGAGGCCGACCGAGCCGGCGCGCGCCATGCCGGCGGCGAAGGTGGCGTTGAGGCCGCCGACCGGGTTCATGACGCCCAGGCAGTTCGGCCCGACGACCCTGATCCCGCCGCGGCGTGCTCTCTCCAGGACCTGGCGCTCGAGCTCCTCGCCCTCCGGACCTATCTCTTTGAAGCCGGCCGAGATGATGATCGCGCCACGGACGCCGGCGGCGACGCATTCGTCGATCACGCCCGGGATCGTGGGCGACGGAGTCACTATGACCGCGAGCTCGACTTGATCGGGGGCGTCCGCCAGCGTGGGATAGGCCTTCAGGCCCAGGATGTTCGGGCGCTTCGGGTTGATCGGGAAGACCGTGCCGCCGAACGGGCTGCTTATGAGATTCCAGAGCACGGTGCGTCCGACGCTGCCCTGCTTCTCGGTCGCGCCCACGACGGCGACAGATTGCGGAGTGAAGATGGAGTCCAGTGGACGCCTCAGGGCGCCGAGGACGCCAGCGACGGACTCGCGTGTCTTCACGCTGTCCCCGATCCGTGTGTTTCCGGCCATCGTTCTCCTCGAGGCTCCCCCCATCGCTGTGGGCTCGTCTGTAGTTGATGCTGGTGGTCACCGGCGTGGATCGGCGAAGCCACCACCTACCGAGCGACTCCATACCCGGCTGACCGCGACGCTCGCCGGGCCGTGCCCGACGTGGCAGGGCAACATTGGGACTCAGGGACGCGAGCCACTGCGCCGGGCGGCAGGACAATGATGTATGGGCGGATGCTACCCGACCTGCGCCAGAGTGCGCCGCGGACCCGGATCGGGACGACCACCGGCCGGCAGACCGTGCGCCGACAATCGTGGATCCATCTCGACGGAGCGGCCATACGAGGTCTGGTGGCAAGATGCAGGCGTGCGGCCATGATTGCCGGGGCCGCAGCCAGACTGGAGTTCTCATGCGCGAGCTCTATCCACCGGTCGAGCCGTTCCAGATCGAGCGCCTCAAGGTCTCCGACGTGCACGAGATCTACCTCGAGCAGAGCGGCCGCCCGGACGGCCAGCCGGCCGTCTTCGTCCACGGCGGGCCGGGCGGTGGGACGACGCCCCAGCAGCGCCGGTTCTTCGACCCCGATGCCTACCGCATCGTGCTGTTCGATCAGCGAGGCTGCGGTCGCAGCACTCCCCGCGCCAGCCTCGAAGACAACACGACCTGGGACCTGGTCCAGGACATGGAGAAGATCCGGGCCCACCTGGGGATCGAGCGGTGGGTCGTCTTCGGGGGCTCCTGGGGTAGCACGCTTTCGCTCGCGTACGCCGAGGCGCATCCGGACCGCGTGACTGCGCTCGTGCTCCGGGGCATATTCCTGCTGCGGCCGCACGAGATCCGCTGGTTCTACCAGGAAGGTGCGAGCTACGTGTTCCCGGACCTCTGGGAGTCGTTCCTGGCGCCCATCCCCCAGGACGAGCGGGGCGACCTTCTCGCTGCCTACCACCGCCGCCTCACCGGCGACGACCCGGCCGCTCGGGCGACGGCCGCCGGGGCATGGTCCACCTGGGAGGCGTCCACGATCCGGCTGATCCCGGATCCGGCGCTGATCGCCGACTTCGGCGAGCCTGACGCCGCCGACAATCTCGCCCGCATCGAGTCCCACTACTTCGTCAACGGCGGGTTCTTCGACGGCCCGGACCAGCTGCTCGACGGAGTGCCGTCGATCCGGCACATCCCGGCCGTGATCGTCCACGGTCGCTACGACATGTGCTGCCCGGTGTCGAACGCGTGGGACCTCCACCGCCGCTGGCCGGAGGCTGAGCTCGATATCGTCCCGGACGCCGGCCACGCTGCGTTCGAGGCGGGGATCGTGGATCGCCTGATACAGGCAACCGATCGTTTCAGAGCGGCGTCGACGGTCGAACGCTAGCCGCGGAGCCGGGCTGCCGAAGGGGAGCCGGGACCAGGGCGGTCGAAAACCAGTGCGGGACGTATGGGCGAGCCGCTGGTTCCGCGCCGCGGCGCGCGCGACCCGTGGCGTCGGACCGGGGTGACCTCGCCCCGGTCCCGGCTGGGCATGGCCAGGCGCTGCAGAGCGGTGCGTACCCGTCCTCTTCGGCCTGCCTCTCCCGAATCCGCTGCTCATGCTCGAGGCGACGATCGCGGCAGTGGGAGCAGGCGGGACAGACGGGTGGTTCGGCCGACGGGCCCAGTTCGTAAGCGATGAACACGGCGGCCAGGATCAGCGCCATCGCGAACAGATAGGCGAAGGAAGTCTCCATCGCGCCATCGTCCGCCGTGCTCGTGGCGATCGCGAGGTCGGCGGACGCCTCCACACGTCACACAGACCGGAGAGCAGAGCAACTCTCTCGCCGGAACGGATTCTGACACCGGCACCCGCGGGTTCGAGGGCCGAGGCTCCCGGCTTGAGCCTGAGGGCTCGACCTTCGCGGACGCTCTCCTCGGCCGCTCAGCGGGCCTCCGGCGGCGGTGCATAGGCGGCCGCCCACAGGCGGCGATACGCGGCCTCCTCGGCCGCCCATCTGCCATCGTCCCAGCCCAGCTCGGGCTGGGCTATCGCCCGAACTCGGTCGAGTACTCGCGCTCCGCCCTCCGGAAGCTGGATTCCGATGCGGACGCGCCGCAGCAGGAGGTCGTCGAGGTGGACCACTCCTTCCGCCCGGGCCGCCCAGCGGACGTCCAGCCACGGATCGCGAGCCCCGTCGATCGTTGCGTCTTCACCGGGTCGGGCCGCGGCGATGGCGTCGACCGCTTCGCGCCCATGGCGCCCGGTCAGGCGCCGGATCGCCGCCCCATCCAGGGCCGGGTCCGTCGGCCCGACGGCGGTCGCGACGACGTCGAGCGGACCGCCTCCCCGGCTCGATCGACCGCCCAGCCGCGGACCAACCCTGCGGAGCGCGTCACGGGCGATGGCGTCGAAGGTGGTCAGCTTGCCCCCGGTGACGGTGATCAGGCCGTTCTCCTCCCACACGACGTGCTCGCGCGATTCCGCCGACGGATCGGCCTTGCCCGTCCCGATCACCGGACGAACGCCGGCCATCGAGGCCACGGCGTCTCGCGCGGACAGGGCCAGCGATGGGAAGGTGTCCGATAGCCAGGCCGTCAGGTAGGCGGTCTCGCTCGTCGAGATCCGCGGCTCGGCCGCCTGGTCGCCGGTATCGTCGACGTCGGTCGTGCCGACGATCGTCACTCCTTCCCAGGGGTAGGCGAAGACCGGGCGTCCGTCGGCCGGGTGGCCGCGTCCTACGGCATGGGCGAGCGGGAAGCGTTTCGCAGGAAAGAATAGGTGCGACCCGCGCAGCGCCCTGACGCGAGGAGTGCCGCCGACGTCACCCCGGAGCCGATCGGCGGCGGCGCCCGTCGCGTTGATGACCACCGTCGCGCCGATCTCCGTGGTTCGCCCGTTCCCATCGGGGCCGCGGTCGCTCACGGCGATCCCGGTCACCCGACCGGAGTCGTCGCGCAATAGCTCATCGACCCGGGCATAGGAGAGAGTGACGGCGCCGGCCGCACGCGCGTCGGCGAGCACGCGCAGGACCAGGCGGGCATCGTCCGTGCCGGCGTCGCCGTAGCGAAAGCCGCCCGTGAGCCCGTCCGTCCGGATCGACGGGACCAGCAGGTTCAACTCCCGGGCCGAGAGATGCCGGTGTGTGCGCCGCCCGGCGAGGAGGTCGTAGGCGAAGAGGCCGGCCGTGAGCGTCGCCCGCCCCGGCGAGGCGCCGCGGTACAGCGGCATCAGGAAGCCGAGTTCCTCGACCAGCCCAGGCGCGACTCGCAGCAGCGCCTCGCGTCCGGCGACGGAGTCGCGCACGACGCGGAGTTGCAGGTGCGCCAGGTAGCGAAGCCCGCCGTGGACGAGCTTGGAGGACCGGCTCGAGGTACCCCAGGCGAAATCGCGCTGCTCGACGAGCGCGGTTCGCAGGCCGGCCCCTGCCGCCCGGCGTGCGATCCCGGCGCCGGTGATCCCGCCGCCGATCACGATCAGATCCCACGGCCCGCGAACCAGCGTCTGCCATGCCTCGTCACGCCAGCCCGCGCGGAGCTCGGTAGTCATGCGGCCATTCTGATCGCTCTCGACGCGCGTCGGGCGGCACTCACCGCGCCAGGGGGCGGCGGCGGTCCGGTCCGGCCCGGCCCCGGCGATATATGCTGTCGGCCGGGGCAACCTTCAGCGCAGGTCCGAGGAGAGGGCGCGATGTCCAGCAAGGGCTCGTTCCGGCCCGCATGGCGAGAGGACGTTCCCAAGCCCGGCACCTACCGTACGATCTTCAAGTACGGCCTGGACCAGTTCGAGCATCCGAGCGCCGCCTGGGTTGAGATGTTCAAGGCGGAGTTCGGCATGAGCGACGACGACTTCTCCAGGCCCGGGCCGGGCGGGGACGAGATCGTCTCCCTCGACCGCCCGCCCCGCCTGGACCCTCGGCATCGGGAAGCGCTGGCCTCGATCGTCGGAGCCGACAACGTCGCCGACGACGACTACAGCCGGGCCAGGTACGGCAACGGCAAGTCCGTGGACGAGGACCTCGCCCTTCGACGCGGGGCCGCCGTGGATCTCCCCGACCTCGTGGTCCACCCCCGGCACAAGGCCGACGTCGTCGAGATCGTTCGCTACTGCAGCGCCCACAGGATCCCGGTGGTTCCGTTCGGGGCCGGATCGGGCTGCGTGCTGGGCACCCGGGCCGATCGAGGCGGGATCAGCCTAGTCATGAAGACGCACATGAACAAGGTTCTGGCCGTCAGCGAGGCGAACCAGACGGCGGTGGTTCAGCCGGGGATCCTGGGCCCCGACTACGAGGCGGCCCTCAACCGCGCCCCGGAGCTGTTCGGCACCAGGCGCGCCTACACGTGCGGCCACTTCCCGCAGTCATTCGAACTCGCCTCGGTCGGCGGCTGGATCAACGCCCTCGGCTCGGGCCAGGCCTCGACCTACTACGGCGACGCATACGACATCGTCCTGAGCCAGGAATACGTGACCCCTGTCGGCGTCGTGAAGACGCTCGACTATCCGGGCACGGCCACCGGCCCCAAGGTCAACGACATCTTCAAGGGGACCGAGGGGGCCTTCGGGGTCCTTGTGGAAGCGACCCTGCGGATCTTCCGCTACGCGCCTCGGAACCGCCGGTACTTCTCGTTCCTCTTCCCCGACTGGGCCGCGGCGGTGGACGCTACGCGCGAGATCGTCCAGGGCGAGTTCGGCCTGCCGGCCGTCTTGAGGATCTCGGACGCCGAGGAGACCGAGCGCGGGCTCAAGCTCAAGGGGTTCGACCAGGGCATCCTGAACGCGTTCTTCAGCCTGCGCGGTTTCAAGCCCATGAAGCGGTGCCTGTGCGTCGGCATCGTCGAGGGCGAGAAGGGATACGCCCGGCACGTCGCGGCGATGGCGTCCCGCATCTCCCGCTCGCACCGCGGTATGTCGCTTACGGGCTTCGCCGCCCGCCAGTGGGAGCACGGGCGGTACTCCGACATACACATACGCGAGGACTTGCTCGACTACGGCCTGGTACTCGACACGCTGGAAACCGGCGTCACCTGGGAGAACCTGCACCGGGTTCACGAGGGAGTCCGCGAATTCGTCAAGAGCCGGCCCGGCACGATGTGCCTTACGCACGCATCCCACTTCTACCCGCAGGGAACGAACCTCTATTTCATCCTGATACTCCGCCCGACGACCGGCGAGGAGTTCGTCGAGTTCAGGAACGCCGTGGTCGACAGGATCGTCGAATGCGGCGGGTCCCTCAGCCATCACCACGGAGTCGGCAGGATGTTCGCCCCGTGGCTGGAGAAGCACCTCGGGCCGGAGCAGATGGCCGTTCTCCGGGCCCTGAAAGAGCACTTCGATCCCGACGACATCATGAACCCGGGCGGTACGCTCGGGCTCGACTCGGGCGTGCGGACAAAGTAGCGGGCCGCTTTCGACATACCCAGCGGGAGGAGTCGCCATGGACCAGCCGGGACTTCCCAGGGACGGCGAGCTGATCCTGTCGATCGATGCCGGCACCCAGTCGATGCGGGCGGCGCTGGTGGACCCGACCGGGGCGATCCATCACCTGGTCAAGACTCCGATCGAGCCGTACTTCTCCGAACGCCCGGGCTGGGCCGAGCAGCGTCCCGACTGCTACTGGGAGATGCTGTGCCGCACGACCCGGCAGCTGCTCACGGAGGACGCTCCATCCAGGGATCGCGTCCGGGCGGTCACGCTGGCGACACAGCGGCACACGTTCGTCAACGTGGACCGCGACGGCAACGCGCTCCGGCCGGCCATCGTCTGGCTGGACCAGCGCAAGGCCGACATGCGCAAAGTGCTGCCGGGCTGGGGGATAGCCCTGGCCCGGGCCATCGGCCAGCACCAGCTGTTCGAGTACGCCACCGAATCCTGTCGTTCGAACTGGATCCGCCAGAACGAGCCCGAGATCTGGGACCGGACGCACAAGTACCTCTTTCTCTCGGGCTTCCTGACCCACCGCCTCACCGGTGAGTTCCGGGATTCGTCGGGCAACATCCTCGGGACCGTTCCGTTCGATGTCAGGAAGGGGGCCTGGGCCACCGGACGCGACCTCAAGCTGACCCTCTTTCCGATCGAGCCCGAGAAGCTGCCCGAGGTCGTGCCGCCGGGCGCGCTGCTCGGCTCCGTCACGGCGCGGGCCGCCGACGAAACGGGCATCAGGGCCGGCCTGCCGATGTTCGCCGCTTCGAACGACAAAGCGTGCGACATCATCGGCTCGGGCTGCCTGACCCCGGACCAGGCCTGCATCAGCTTCGGCACCACGGCCACCCTGAACACGCAGATCTCGCGCTACGTCGAGCTCCACCCCTTCCTGGCCCCGTACCCGGCCGCGATCCCCGGCCAGTTCTACACCGAGGCTTCCCTGTTCCGCGGCATGTGGCTGGTCTCCTGGTTCAAGGAGGAGTTCGGCCTGCAGGAGCGGCAGCTCGCCGAAGGAACCGGTGTGACGCCGGAGGAACTGCTCGAGAAACTGGTCCGCGACGTCCCGCCGGGTTCGATGGGGCTGGTCTGCCAGCCCTACTGGACGCCCGGGCCCGACCTCGAGCCCTGCACAAAGGGGGCGATCTTCGGCTTCGGCGACGTCCACACGAGGGCCCACGTCTATCGAGCCATCCTCGAAGGCCTCGTCTTCGCGCTCAAGGAGGGGGCGCAGCTCACGGAGAAGAAGAACAACGTGCCGATCACCGAGCTCCGGGCGACCGGCGGCGGCTCCCGCAGCGACTCGATCGTGCAGATGACGGCCGACATCTTCGGCCTTCCGGTCAAACGACCCAAGGGGCCGGAGACCTCGGTCCTCGGCGCCGCGATGGATGCCGCGGTCGGCCTGAAACTCTATCCCGACGTCGCGGCCGCGGCCCGGGGCATGACCCGGGATGGAGACCTCTTCGTCCCGATCCCGGAGAACCAGGCGATCTACCGGGAGCTGTATGAGCGGGTCTACCTGAAGACCTACGATCGGCTCCTGCCGCTCAACCGGGAGATCCAGAGGATCACCGGGTATCCGCCACTGTGAGGCAGGCCGCGGCGCGGGCCATGCCGCCGACCGGCCCCGGCGTATCGCCGACTCTCAGGTTGTGGGCGCCAACGGGGATGTTCCGAGCGGACTGCCCGCCGCGTCGAGTGCCCGAACAGCTACGTACGGTTCCGTCGTCGTCAAGTTGATCGCCGTCTCGAAACCCGACCGCGGTGCCGAGG
>Ga0182027_10004055_pt1 | contig 22890 bp, 18 predicted proteins | sample 712E1DmetaG_FD_121300 | JGI IMG/M metagenome (GOLD analysis project Ga0182027, IMG submission 121300) | Permafrost microbial communities from Stordalen Mire, Sweden - 712E1D metaG (Illumina Assembly) | ecosystem: Environmental > Terrestrial > Soil > Wetlands > Permafrost | place: Sweden... | reverse complement strand
GTAAAAGGAAGGTGATGCAGGACAAATGATTGCTCCCGCTTCGGTAAGGAGTTTCATATTGTTCAGATGGATCAGGCTGAAAGGCATTTCGCGGGGAACGAGAATGAGTTTTTTTCGTTCCTTCAGGATGACATCAGCTGCCCGGGTTAAAAGGTCGGAGGATACTCCCGATGCGATTCTTCCCAGGGTTCCCATGGTACAAGGGCAAACGATCATGACATCATATCCTGCCGAACCTGAAGCCAGCGGAGAAAAGAAATCATTTTGGCGATATACCGGAAAAGGAATCTGCTTCTCATCAAACGCGCCAAGTTCATACGCCCAGACTGCTTTTGCATTATCGGAAAACACCACCCCGCATTCATTAAGCTGATCTTCGAGACTTTTAACTTTCTCAAGAAGCAATTTACCATAGATGGAACCACTGGCACCCGTTATCCCGATAATTATCTTTAGTTTTTTCATCTTTCAGGCATTAGGGAAATGGATAATTGATAATGGATAATTGATAATTTTTCTGCCGATTTTTATTCATTCCCGCATTCCTGCATTTCAGCATTCCCGCATTTATTTCTGGTTAATCAGCTATTAAAATTCTTTTGCCTTGAAGTCCCATAGCAACGAAAGGGACAGCACATTGTTGTATTGCCCAATTTCGAAAAGCATCCTGCGGTATCCCCCGTAATTATTTTTGCTGCGGATGGAGTTTAGGGAATAGTTCGACCGCAGGTTTATCCGCAGGTGGTTTGTAAGGTATGCACCAAAGCCAAAAATCCCTGTAAACGTAACCGGTCGTAAAGGGACAGCCCCGGTCTCTTCAATTCCATCGCGCAGTTCGAGGGATCCGATGGTCACGTCTGCAGCAGGGCCTGCCTCAAAGTAGAACCTCTTTTTGAATGTGAACTGATACAGAAAAGGCACTTCAATATAGTGAAGCCGCAAAAGGTATTGCGTGCCGCCGCTGGTTGTCGTATCAACCCTCCGGCTGCCTTTCTGGATGTATTCCAGTTCCATCTGGAAGGAAGAATGCGGCGAGATCTGTAGGCTTACAAATGCCCCACCAAGATATCCCCATTTGTGATAGCCGTCGTAAGTATCCCCATCCACCTGGCTCGTGACGCCCCCCAGCACTAATCCTGCATTGAAGCGCTGGGCATGAAGTGAGGAAGAAGTCATCACCAGTATAAGAAAGGATAAAGCCGTCCATGAGAAGATCAATTTCATAAAGCTCACTATTATGCAAAATAAACTTGGATTCGGATTATTTATTTCGTTCGGTCGTAAAGATGACCAGCTGTTCCAGCGAATTCCGGTATGTGCTTTCCGGGAATGTGCGTAAGATGTCGATGGCCTTTTGCCGGTGTTCGAACATTTTTTCACGTGCGTAGTCTATACCGCCGTTGGCCCTGACTTTTTCAATCAGTTCTTCAATCCTTTCCGGTTCCGTATTATGGTTCCTGACCGTATTGACGATCCACCTTTTTTCCATAAATCCGGAATGGTTCAGCAGGTAGATCAGCGGCAGTGTCATTTTCTGGTCTTTGATATCGGTGGCAGCCGGTTTTCCGGTGTCATTGCCCGCTTCATAATCAAAAAGATCGTCTTTGATCTGGAATGCGATTCCTGTATATTCGCCGAAGAGACGCATCTTTTCAATGATTTCCGGCTTAGATCCGGAAGAAGCGCTTCCGCAGGCACAGCAGGAGGCGATCAGGGACGCGGTTTTTTTGCGGATGATCTCAAAATAAACATCTTCCCTGATATCAAGCCGGCGGGCTTTTTCCATCTGTAATAGTTCTCCTTCGCTCATCTCCCTGACGGCATTGGAGACGATCCGCAGGAGATTGTAATCATCATTTTCAGGGGAGAACGACAATCCTTTTGAAAGGAGATAATCACCGACCAGTACGGAAATCTTATTTTTCCATAATGCATTGATGGAGAAAAATCCCCGTCGGAGGTTCGAATCATCCACAACATCATCGTGCACGAGGGTAGCCGTATGAAGCAATTCGATGAGGGAGGCGGCGCGGTAAGTAGAATCCTTAATGCCTCCGGTTACACTGGCAGCCAGGAACACGAATAGCGGACGCATTTGTTTCCCTTTCCGTTTTATGATGTAGTGCAGGATCTTGTCCAGCAGCGGAACGCTTCCTTTCATGGAAGCCCTGAATTTTTCTTCAAAGATCCCAATGTGTTCTGCAACGGGTGCCTGTATTTCCTTGAGTGAAAGCATCGGATATTTTAGATTCTGTAAAAATAATCAAAATTGGTTCAGCGGGGGTAAGTTAATCGATGGAAAATTCCCACATTTGTACTCCTAATCAAACCCGATGTCCGGATTTCTTTTTCATGATGTCATTTTCGGCCCGGTCCGCAGCCGGCGTCTCGGCCTTTCCCTGGGGATTAACCTTCTCCCCAGCCATTCAAAATATTGTTCATTCAACTGCATCTATTGTGAATGCGGATGGACCCCTGAAAACATGAACGCAGTTCCGGAACTTCCCTCCCGTGAACTGGTCAGCCAGTACCTCGAATACAGGCTGAAGGAACTCGTTGAGGAAGATCATATTCCCGATACCCTGACCTACGCGGGGAACGGGGAACCCACCATGCATCCGGATTTTGCAGGTATTGTTGACGACACCCTTGCCTTACGTGACCAATATTTGCCGGGTGCCAGGGTTGCTGTTCTTTCCAATGCATCGATGATCCATGAACCTTCGGTTTTCAATGCGTTATTAAAACTCGATTTCAACATTCAGAAACTGGATGCAGGATTTGAATGGCTTTTCCTCCGGATCAACCATCCTGTACTGCCTGTAAAATTCAATGACCTTATCAGGGATCTGAAAAAATTCAACGGGAAAGTGATCCTCCAGAGTATGTTTCTCCGGGGGACTTACCAGGGAGAAGTGATCGATAATACAACCGGAACGGAGGTGAATGAATGGCTGAAACACCTTTCCGGTATCCGCCCATCTATGGTGATGATCTACCCGATTTCGCGCGCCACCCCGGTACATAACCTTGAAAAAATTTCTATCTTTGAGTTGGAGAAGATTGCTGAAAAAGTCCGGGACCTGGGGATTGAGGCAAAGGTTTACAGTTAATGCGGGAATGCAGAATGCAGGAATGCAGAATGCGGGAATGAACAATGAACAATGAACAATTAACAACTAACAGTTTCTTAATTCTCAAAATAATATACTAAATCCCAAATACAAAGTACTAAAAACAAAGTACTAAAAACAAAGTACTAAATACCCATTACCCAATACCCACACAACCAGTATCCAGCATCCAGTATCCAGCGACAAGTATGCCCGACCTCCTGAAATATCCCCCCAAGATCCTTGTCGCCCTCGGTGAAACCATCGGTGGTGGGAAAGATATCCTGGATTGGTTCTTAAAGAACGGGTATCCGGAACTGGCTGCTTTTTCCTATGCAGTGCAGGGAAGTGATGAGGCTGTTGACTGGTTGTTGAAAAACGGGTTCCCGGAACTGGCTGCGCTCGACAGTGCCATCGATGAAGACCAGCAAGCGTATGAATGGTTAAAGCGAAACCATTTTTCGTTCCACATTGTCTTTGCGGATGCCGTTCATGGCAAAGGAGAAGCAATCGAATGGTTTTTGCGTCGTGATCTGGGAGTACTGCTGAATATCACGCAAAAAATTCGGCAACTCCGCGACAGCCATACCTTTGATTATCACAAGCTGCATTTCTGAAAAGGGGATCAGCCGCATTTTGTATATCCGCACTTGATACAGATCGGGCAACCTTCCTGGTAGATCAGCACATTGGCTTCATGGCATTTCGGGCAAACCCGTTCAGGTGCCTTGGTGCCGTCGGGAATGAATTTTTTCAGCGCCCGTTCAACTCCGTTTTTCCATGTATTGATGGAATCGACTTCAAAATGAAGTTTACTGATGATGTTCACAACAAACGGTAGTGGCATCCCGTGACGCAGGATACCGGAAATCAGTTTTGCATAATTCCAGTATTCTTTGGTAAATGAACGGGAAAGCCCTTCAATCGTAATTTTATATCCCTGCCTGTCTTCAAACTGAAAATCGTATCGTGAGTTCATGCCGTCGGGACGGTTTTTGTATATCCACCCTTTCTGCACCCATTGAGGTATCCAGAAATCATCTGCACGACCGGTAAATATCTCATAAGGATGTCCGTTCAGAAGACCAACCACGGCAACCCATTTCTCGTAATCATTCTGAAAACGGACAATCTCCGCTTCCAGTTTGTCAGGACGGTGAGGAGCACGGGTTTCCCTGAATTCATCGGCATTGTTGGCATCGTCTTTTTTATCGTTGTTCACCAGGACGCCTTCACGGCTGCCGTCGCGGTAAACGGTCATGCCTTTGCAGCCAACCTGCCAGGCCGTTTCGTAGATGCTGGCAACCATTTCTTCTTTGGTCTCATTTGGAACATTCACCGTAACACTGATGGAATGATCCACCCATTTCTGAACGGCGCCCTGCATATGAACTTTGGCTACCCAATCGATGTCGCTGGATATTGCTTTGTAATAAGGTGATTGTTTGATGATGGTCTTTAGTTCCTTTTCATCCATATGGGAAACCTCATCTAAATTGTATCCCTTTGATTCAAGCCAGGTGACGAATTTATGGTGAAAGACATGGTATTCTTCCCAGGTATCCCCGATCTCATCCGTAAAGGTGATCCGGGCATGTTTATCGTTGGGATTCACTTTACGCCTGCGCTTGTATGTCACTGCAAATACAGGCTCCAGACCGGAGGTAGTCTGCGAGAGAATACTGACAGAACCGGTAGGGGCGATGGTCAGGATCGCAATGTTGCGACGGCCATGTTTTACCATATCTTCAAACAATTCGGGGGCAGCTTCCTTCAGGCGCAGGATGAAAGGATTGTCCTTTTCCCGCTCTGCTTTCCAGATCGGGAAAGCGCCTCTTTCAGCAGCAAGTGTGATCGATGAACGGTAGGCTTCGATGGCCAGCATTTTATGAACCTCCACGGAAAAATCGATGGCGTCATCCGATCCGTAACGTGTCCCCAGCGCGGCCAGCATATCTCCTTCGGCTGTGATTCCGAAACCGGTCCTTCTGCCCTGGATGGCTTTTTCCTTAATATTAAGCCAGAGGTTCCGTTCACGGGCTTTGATAGCTTCATCCTCGGGATCGCTGTTGATCTTCTTGAGGATGTTATCGATCTTTTCCAGCTCCAGGTCGATGATGTCGTCCATCATCCGCTGGGCTTTATGAACGTGGTCGATAAAGAGGTCCGAGTCGAAGCTGGCATCAGGAGTGAAGGGTTTATCCACATAGCTGTAAAGGTTGATAGCCAGTAGGCGACAACTATCATACGTGCATAACGGGATCTCCCCGCAGGGATTGGTGGAAATGGTTTTAAACCCGAGGTCTGCATAGCAGTCCGGCACCGACTCTCTCCGGATAGTATCCCAGAAGAGGATCCCGGGTTCGGCCGATTTCCATGCATTGTGGATAATTTTTGCCCAGAGTTCGCGGGCCTGGATTTTTTTTGTGATCTTAGGGTCGGCCACTTCAATGGGAAATTGCTGGGTAAATTCACCATCGGAGATTACGGCATTCATAAATTCATCCGTGATCTTTACGGAAATGTTGGCACCGGTCACTTTGCCGGCTTCCAGTTTGGCGCCTATAAAATATTCGGCATCGGGATGCTGGATTGAGATACTGAGCATCAGTGCTCCCCGGCGGCCTTCCTGCGCAACCTCGCGTGTGGAGTTGGAGTATCTTTCCATGAAAGGCACAATACCTGTTGAGGTCAATGCACTGTTCTTAACCAGGCTGTTCTTCGGGCGGATATGCGACAGGTCATGGCCAACTCCACCCCGCCTCTTCATCAGCTGAACCTGCTCCTCATCGGTCTTCATGATAGCGCCATATGAATCCGAAGCTCCTTCATTGCCGATCACGAAACAGTTGGAAAGCGAACCGATCTGAAAATTGTTGCCGATCCCTGCCATCGGACTTCCCTGGGGAATGATGTATTTAAAATCCCGGATAAGCTCAAATACTTCATCCTCCATCATGGGATTCGGGTATTTCTTTTCGATCCGTGCGATCTCACGGGCGATCCTGTGATGCATATCATCCGGGGTGAGTTCGTAGAGTGAACCTTCTGAATTTTTTAAAGCATATTTATTGACCCAAACATTGGCTGCAAGATTATCTCCTTTGAAATATACTGTAGATGCCTTTGTTGCCTCTTCCGTAGAATGAATGTCCTGTTTCCCCTTAACAGGGGACTTCTGTTCTTCCTTACTCTTGCTGTGTTCAGCTTCCTTTTCCTGATTCTTCATTTCCGGCTCATCAATCGTAACTTTCGGACGTATTCTTTTCGATAAAACATCATTGTAAAAATCCGATTTTTTCTCCTGATCAGTGTTTACAATGGGCTCTTTTTCCATGTTAATAATCTATTACGGGATCATAACTCTGTGTACAACGCAAAACAAGAAGTGAAATGATTGTAATCGTGCAGAATTTTCAAGCAGCAATTTACAACGAAGTATGGATTCAGTCCAATTAATTTATTAACATATTGCAGTTGACAAATTGTAATCGTTTGACTACAAAAATAATAGTGCCTGATAATTCATTGTTTATTCCGGAGAACACAAACAGGACTGAAAAATTCTGTTCTTGATGTTTTAAAACCCCTGTCATTAGCCGGGTTCCGAATGCCAGATCAGTTTTTCCCCGAATCCAAAACGGTTGTCAGTCATCTTGATCATATCAGGATTGATTCCCCAGAGATATAAGGTTGAAAACCGCGCAACAGGAAATTTATCGAGGTATTGTTTTTTGGCATTTTTCAGATCTGCTCCTTCCAGTTTAAACATGATCCCGCTGAACTGTATTCCCCTAATCTTGCCAATCATTTTCGTTTCCAGCGCGATGGCACCGGCCGTTAAAAAGTTCCCGGTTTCAACTGCATCACGGATATGGCGGGTATCGTTTTCGGAAGTAAAAACAAAAAGATTGCGCACCTCATCATATACATAAAAGCAGGTGGCGCACCAGGGCTGAAGTCCCCGGGTTACGGCCAGCGTAAAGATGTGATGTTCACGGATCAGGGAAAGGATCTTCTTGTCGATTGAAGGGTTCATGTTAGAAATCGGTGCTGAGCGACAAATAAAAAACCGGCTTGTGAATTCTCCATTCCTCCACGCCCCATGCAAGATCACCCCGGATAAAATAGCCAAAAAGTTTTGTCCGTAAACCGCCGCCAAAACCCTCTACAAATGGTTCCTTCATGAGTTCAACCTTGATGAAAAGCGGCTTGTTATCAATATAGGTAGTAAAGAGCTGGTTGCTTTCCGAGTATGGATTCCATCCTGTCCAGGCTGTTCCCAGGTCACCGAAGGCGATCATCTGGAAATTATTCAGGAATTCGGAACGAATGGGGCGATTGAAGAAATAACGGAAAACCGGGAGCCGGACCTCGCTGTTGATCACAACGAAACTATTGCCATTCCTGATGTTTTGGTTGAATCCGCGCATATTTGTCGCCAGGGTCTGAAAAACATAATTCTGGTTGTTCGCCACCGGGGTCTGGTTGTCAAAACTCGGAAACAGCCAATTGTCAACACCACCCATATAATACAATAACCGGTTGCTCCCAAATGAAGTGCTGGCTGCAACTCTCAAGGCCAGGATCATGCATCGGTGGATCTTTTCATAATGGCGGAAATCGGCGCCCAGCACCACCACATTGTTATTCGTTGCATTGAGCAGCTGGTAATATTCTCCGAAGATCTTGTAGCGGGTTCCGTTGTATAGGTTCAGCCCTGTGCTCCGGGTATTGTCGTATGTGAGCTCTCCCTTGAGGCTTCCCCAAAACCGGTTTACGTCGGCGTTCGTAAGGTTGAACTGGTCAGTGGAGAGATATACGGCACGGTCGTAACGCACAGTTGCCGTTCCCTTGATGTTGAATACGGGGGTAAATGGATAGGTTGCTATGTAATAAAGTTCATGGATCCTGTGCCGGATATAGGAATAATAACCGGATTCTTCAATCGACTGACGATGGAAGATCAACTCATGATCCAGGCGCCGGCGCAAGTTGGAATAACTGAAAAGGTATTCATTGTTGATGAAATTGAAGTTTATCCTGACTCCACCCGTAATACGGTAATCTTCCATCAGGTCACTTACCCCGACCATAAACAGGGCATTTACTCCCGGGTTGATGAAGATGGGATCCTTGATCCCGGTAAAAGGCTGGTAAGCGGAATTCAGGTAGTTGAAATCTACCTGGGTGACCATCTGGTTGATCGAATATTCAACATTGTAGTTCAGGGGTCTTGAAGTGCGGTACTTATTGGTACTATCCTTTTCCGGTATGCGGGATAAAACCATACTCCGCTGTTTCCGCGAAGTATCCGAAACCGGGTGGTGCAGCGTATCATAAACCTGTTCCGCTGACAAAGGAGGAAATCCTTTTGCGTTCCCGGCATTTTGTGTTTCGCTGATCCGGACTGTTGTAAAATGTTTTTTTACTGTCGGACTGAATATTTCATGTTTTTCCGGGATCGTATCTTTCCCGGGAGATGTTGCCCTGGCCCGGGATAATCCTATTTTAAAATCTTCATAGAATGTATTCCGGATCTGCAAAGGCTTTAGGTATTTCGGATCAATCCGGTCAGAAGTAGTCAACTCAACATGATTATTCAGAAATGTGACATCCCCGATCCTTGCCGCCCGGGTGTTTACATCCTGTTCGAGAAGGTTCCTGGAATAATTGGTAACCGGGAATGAAGTCGTGAAATACCGGTAGTGTGTCGCCGTATCAATGAAGGTAATGGTGCTGTCGAAGCGGGCAAGGTAGCGGTTATAAATGCCATTCTGATCGCTGAGAAAACAGAAGAAACGATCATCATACGGCATGGGCTGAATTTCATCCACCAGCGGAGTCGCAGTTATCCTGCGGAGAACAGGCTTCTTCCCGGCATAATCATAAATAAAAATATCATGATTAAAGTGAAGGTTCTTCGGCGCTACAACAGGATCAAAACGCAGGGTATCATTATCGCGGTTGGAACTGAAAATGATTTCTTCTGAATGATGGATGAAACGAGGGTTCAGGTCATCATAAACATCTTTCGTGATCTGTTCATAGGATCCGGCAATGATGTTGTAAACATAAATGTCAGACTGACCTTTCTGCACAGCAGAGAATACGAGCCTGCTGCCGTCATCAGAATAGGAAAAATCAAGGATCTTCTGAAAATCATGAAGGATCTGCAGGTCGAGGGTCTTCGTTTTGATGGTATAGAAATAGAGGTAATCTTCTCCTTTTCTTTCAGTGATAATAGCCAGGACTTCCCCCGTTGGATACCAGGCCAGGATGGGAAAAGAGAAATCGGGTTTTTCAGCAAGACGGTAACCTCCGCGGTAGATCCTGCGGGATTTTTTGGTCTCCAGGTCATACAGGAAGACCTTGTAAACCCCGAGTTCGTGCACGCAGTAAGCAGCGTATTTCCCGTCAGGGCTGATCTTCAGCTGACGGTATATCTTTTCCATTTTAGGTTTTTGAATGATTTTATCGCCGGCCGGGTCGGTGCGGGAGATATCTTCATCCCGGTAGATCCCTTTATAAAAGTCAAGCCATTGGGCGATCAGGTCTTTAAAAGAAATTCCCAGCACATAACTGAATCCTTTTTCGACATTCCGGTTCAGGCGGGCAATATAAACGATGTTGGGAATGGAAGATTCCCCGTATTTCAGGGAGATGTAGTTCCAGAGTGAATGTCCTGCATAAGTGGCTTCTGTTCCCATCAGATGGTTGAACTTTTCGTATTTTTTATTGAGCATGGCGTCTTTCACCAGGTTGTCAATTTCGGGGTTCCATTTTTCAGATATGTAGGAGATCAACCCGTTCATGTACCACTCGGGCATCGTAAAAATTGCGTTGTTCTTGATCTGTGCCCCGATCCCGGTACCATAGATCATTTCGTTCAGGATGACCGTCGCAATCCCTGCCCTTATCTGTCGTTCAAAATGATCATAATTGCCATCGAAGTATACCATCACCTTTCCGCCGATGATCTTGGTGACCCCGCCGGTGTTATAACTTTCCCAATCGCCTTCCAGGCCTATATTGCTTTGCTTCAGATCGGTAAGGTTGTTGAAAATAATAAACTGGACTTTGTCTTCAAGGGTCGACTGCAGCTCAGTTTCTATTTCCTTGATGTGGGTGTCGGCATATTCGGCCGTATACATCGCCAGTTCTTTTCCGTTGAGATAATAATAGGTGTCGAATTTTTCGAACCGGAAATAGGCCCATAAGAAATTCTTGAACTGCACCCGGCTTTTCCCGAATGTCAATTGGGACCCATTGTAAAACTGAGCATGAGAAGGATAGGAAAAGCAACCTGAAAGAAGGGAAAGGATGACCGCTACCCTGGCAAAATAGAGGCGTATTTTATACCGTTCCGCAGGATTCATGGTTTCGATAGAAAATGGGTATAACAAGGAACGGCTAAGTTAAGATTTTTTTATATGTAATGGCCATATCCGCTATTTTCGTACCTTTGCAGGGCTTTGTGTACCAGGATCTATAACCGTTTTTCGTATGATAAAGATACAGAAATTTGTTTTCAATGCGTTCCAGGTCAATTCATATATACTCTACGACAAATCCGGTGAATGTGTGATCATTGATGCCGCCTGTTATGAAGGGCATGAGCAACAGGAAGTGAAAGAATTTATTGACAAAAACAGTTTGAAACTCGTCCGTAATCTCAATACCCACTGCCACATTGATCATATTCTCGGGAATGGTTTCATCGCAAAAACATTCGGTATCTTTCCCGAATACCATGAAGCCTCAGTTCCTTTCCTGGATACATCCCGCGAAATCGCAGCTTCATTTGGTTATACGATGAATGAAATCCCCGCCCCTGCCCGGTACCTCGAAGACAATGAGAAGATCACGTTTGGCACATCCGTCCTGGAAGTTTTGTATACGCCGGGACATGCCGACGGAAGCGTTTGTTTTTACAATAAGGAACAGGGGTTTGTAATTACAGGCGATGTGCTCTTCCGGGATACAATTGGCAGGACCGATCTGCCTTCCGGGAACTTCGACCTGTTGATGAAGAGTATCCGCGAAAAAATATTCACACTGCCCGACGATACCTTGATTTATCCCGGGCATGGGCCGGAAACTTCAGTCGGGTATGAAAAGCAGAATAACCCTTTTATCCGTTGAAAAAGATCCTGATCATCCGTTTCAGTTCCATCGGGGATATTGTTCTTACCACCCCGGTGATCCGTTGTCTGAAAACACAGCTTCCGGATGCAGAGATTCATTATCTGACAAAAAAAATAAATCAATCACTTCTGCTGGAAAATCCTTTTCTTACCAGGACCTGGCTGTATGAGAATAACTTTGAAGAACTTCTTCCTCTGCTCAAAGCCGAAAAGTTTGATTTCATTGTCGACCTCCACAAAAACCTCCGCTCCATATATATCCTGCTTACGCTCAGGAAACCTTACGGGACATTTCAAAAGCTGAACCTTAAAAAATGGATGATTGTCAACCTCAGAATGGACCGTCTTCCCCGCATCCATATTGTTGACCGTTATTTTGCAGCGGTCAAATCCCTGGGCATCATAAACGACCATAAAGGTCTTGATTATTTCATCCCCCCGGGAGATGAAGTTGATTTAGCAGTATTGCCGGATCCGTTCAGGCAGAGTTATATCGCATTTGTAATTGGCGGTAAGCACACGACGAAAATTTTCCCGGAAGATAAAGTGGTTGAAGTCTGCCAGAAAGTTTCCCGCCCCGTTATTCTATTGGGTGGAAAAGAAGATGGAGAAAGAGGAAACCGGATTGAACAACTTACAGGATCCTCTGTCTTGAATACCTGCGGCAGGTTTTCTATCAACCAGAGTGCCTCGGTGATCCGGCAGGCCGATAGGGTCATCACAAATGATACCGGACTTATGCATATAGCTGCCGCATTCGGAAAAAGCATCCTGTCGGTATGGGGAAATACCATTCCTGAATTCGGAATGTATCCTTATCTTGAAGGAAAAAAAAATGCTGTTTCCGGGATATATGAAGTAAATGGCCTTTCATGCCGCCCCTGCTCCAAGATCGGTTTTGAAAAATGTCCGAAAGGTCATTTCCGTTGCATGAAGGAACAGGACGTGGATAGTATGATCAATATCCTTAACCGCTAGGAATCCGCCATGAATTTTATTGATACACATACCCATCTGTATGCGGAGGAGTTTGATTCCGACCGGGATGCCGTAATTAAGCATGCCGTCGATAAAGGGGTGGACAGGCTTCTGCTTCCCGCTATTGACCGGAGTTATTATGAAAAAATGATGCTGGTGGCCGGTCGCCACAGGGAGCATTGTTTTCCTATGATCGGATTACACCCGACTTCCGTTAAGGCCAGTTTCCGGGAAGAGCTTGATTTTATTAATGAAAAACTGGAAAAAGAACGGGATAAATTTTATGGTATCGGTGAAATCGGGATCGATCTTTACCGGGACAAGACCTTTGTCAATGAACAAACTTCCGCTTTCAGCCATCAGCTTGACCTGGCAATAGAATACCAGTTGCCGGTTGCGATCCATACACGGAATTCTTTCGAAATTGCGATTGAGATAATCCATACAAAAAACAATCCCGGGCTGAAAGGCGTTTTTCATTGTTTCAGCGGATCGGTTGAACAGGCGAAACAAGCAGTTGAGGTGGGTTTCATGCTGGGTATCGGCGGCATCATCACCTACAGAAACTCCGGATTGCAGAAAGTTGTGGAGGTTACCGGACTTGATCATCTGGTGCTGGAAACCGATTCCCCATATCTGCCCCCCGTTCCTTATCGCGGGCAGCGCAATGAAAGCGCATATATCCCGGTCATTGCGGAAAAAATAGCGGAACTCAAAAACGTTTCCGTTGCTGAAGTTGCGGAAATCACTACAAGAAATGCAAAAAATCTGTTTAACTTGAAAGATGTTAAAATATGAGAATATGCGAATCCGGGAATATGGGAATTCGGGAATGAAAATTAATTCCTATATTCCTCAATCCGTCATTCGCATATTTATCAGGTAACACAAAATAAAATAAGAAATGCAAGAACAAACCTCCATCCTGATCATCTATACCGGTGGGACCATCGGGATGGTGCAGGATCCAAAATCCGGTATTCTGAAACCATTGACATTCAGGAACCTTTACCGGTACCTGCCGGTGCTTGAAAACTTCAAAACCCATTTCGAATTTTATACCTTCAAGCCTTTGCTTGATTCTTCCAACATGAGTCCCTCATTCTGGACAGACTTGGCAAAGGTTATCGAGGAGAACTATGAATCCTTCGACGGGTTTGTTGTGTTGCACGGGTCCGATACGATGGCATATACCGCTTCGGCGCTTAGCTTCATGCTGGAAAACCTCAACAAGCCGGTGATCTTTACCGGTTCCCAGCTTCCCATCGGGATGGTCCGGACCGACGGTCGGGAGAATTTCATCAATTCCATCGAGATTGCTGCGGCCAGCGAACAGGAAACACCGGTAGTGCCGGAAGTTGCCATTTGTTTTGAAAACAAGCTTTACCGCGGTAACCGGACCACCAAATTCAATGCGGAACATTTTGGTGCGTTTGTTTCAGGGAATTACCCGGTACTTGCGGAAGTCGGGGTTTACATCCGCTACCATGAGGATCTGATTCTCAAGCCTAATTTTAAAAAACTGAAAGTTCACAAAGAGTTGGATGAGAACATCGCAATCCTGAAACTGTTTCCCGGGATCAACCAGAATATTGTGAGGAATACGCTTACCACACCTGGACTGAAAGCCTTGATCCTGGAGACTTTCGGGGCAGGCAATGCGCCAACGGTGACCTGGTTCCTTGACCTGCTGAAAGAAGCGGTCGATAATGGAATTATTCTTTTCAATGTAACACAGTGTAAGGGTGGCAAGGTGGACATCGGGAAATATGAAACCAGCGCAGAACTGGGGAAGATCGGGGTAATTGGCGGGTATGATATCACTACGGAATCGGCTGTCACCAAGCTGATGTACCTTTTGGGATGTGGTTTTCCGAAGGAAGAGGTGGAGCGTTTGCTGCAGGTCTCCTTGCGGGGAGAGATGACAGTTTGAGAATAGGGAATAATTGTTTACTTTTGCACCCCGGTTGAAAAGTGATCGAACCCTGGTAAAAATAATTTCGCCATTTCGCTTTTTCGCTTTTCGCTATTTTTTTTGGAGAGATGGCCGAGTTGGTCGAAGGCGCACGCCTGGAAAGTGTGTAATCGCCAAAAGCGGTTCATGGGTTCGAATCCCATTCTCTCCGCCAGCTTTGAAAACCCATGTTATTCGTGGGTTTTTCTTTTTTCGGTGGTTACAATAAGCTTTACCATCGTCACGTACCCTGACATTATAGATGGGAACAACTCACAACATCACAACCTCACAAACTCATCAGCTGATTAAAACCCGGGATCTTCAATATGATCCAGGGAATCGGCAGGAATGGGTGCTGCTGATTTTAAGAGCAGCTTAGCCGGCCCCTTCAGGGTTATATCTGGATCCAACCTATCAAATTCATCCTGGCTGATCTGCCCTTTATTTAACATCTTCCCTGAGAGTAACCGGAAGAATTCTTTTTCGGATTGCCGGAGATGGCCGGTCTCATCGAATGAATACATAAACCATTTGGGTCTGGGGATGATTGATGCAATGAAGATGGATTCCGGCAAGGTCAGTTTAGAGGCATCCTTGTTAAAATAAAAATGTGCGGCTTCGTTGGCCCCATAAATATGCGGCCCCAGTTCAATGATGTTCAGGTAAACCTCAAACATTCTTTCTTTGGAACAAAGTTGCTGGTTTTCGATAAGCCACACAAGGAGGATCTCTTCCATTTTCCGGGCGATGGTTTTGTTGCGGTTCAGAAATACATTTTTCACAAGTTGCATCGTGATGGTGCTTCCCCCTCTGGCAAACCTCCGTTCCTTAATATTCAGGATCATGGATTCCCTGAATGCCTCCGGGATGAACCCCCGGTGCTGGTAAAACCCGGGGTCTTCCGAATTCAAAACCGAGATCTGCAGGAACCGGGAAATTTTATTCAGTGGCCGGAAATCCGGGTTTTCGGGGCCAACACGGAATGATCGCGCCGGCACGCCTTTTTCATAAGCAGTATACTCAAAAGATTCGTTGAGCCGCGTGAGGCCTGCATCTCCATAGGAAACAACACCGAACCGGTTTCGTTTCAGGTCAACATTGAACCGCAAGGAATCAGGAAGGGCAAGGTCGACAAAAAAATCAAGGCTGAAAGCGAGATTTCCGGTTACCTTTATTCCTTTTAATGTGGAAAACAACCCTTCCGGCAGAGAGGAGAAAAGTTCGTCTGCCGGGAAGTCGGGCTTAACAATGGAGAAAGTGATTTGTTTTGAGGGTTTCGGACGGTACCGCAGATAGGGATGAAAACTCAGGCGATTAAAGAATATCTGTGTTGAACTGTCAATTTCAATATAGTCGGATCCGACGTTTACAGCATATTCCATACCCAGGCGATCAAAAGCGACTTTGTTCGCAGAAATTTTTTCCTGCTGAAGTACCAGTCCCCTGAAAATTGTAATCCCCCTGTAATGGAAAAGATCGTCTCCTTTGTCTTCCTCCCATAGCTGGAAGGTAAGAGTATCGAAGGCAACGGCTGCCTTATAGTTGAAACCAATGAATGGAACCGAGATTTTTTCATCCTCCGAAGAATAAAGCCGGAAACCAGCGCTGTGACCCTGGTTGTCGAGGCTTCCTGAAATTATCCAGTTCTTCACCGTATCTCCTTCCGTCACCCTGACTGAAGAATGAAAGGCATTATGGTCGGCTATGAAACGATCAATATGAAAGGAAATTTGATGTCCGTCTTTTTGATGCGACACAGTGAGATCTGTTATCTTCAGTGAAGCTGGAATTTTCTCAAAAACAGCAGACGACAACCGCGAAAATGTAGCGGCATAATTTCTTTTTTCAAGCGGATCCTCATTATCTTTTTGTTTCCTTCCCCTGAGTAAAAACTGATAATTTGTGATTGTATCAACCTGCTTTAAACTGAGACGGGTTTTGCTCAGTACCAGGTCATGCAGCGCGACCCGGCCGAAAATCATTTTCCAGAAATTCAAGGAAGCATAGGCGGTATCGATGGTCAACAGGGTGTCCCCGTTCTCCGGTTTCAGGCTGATCCCGGTAAACAGTACAGCGCTGATGTTGCGTATTCTTGTTTTATCCACCTTCAGGATAACATGATATTCCCGGTTAAACCCGCTGATCTTTCGTTGCAGGTAAAATGAAAAAACATCATTCCTCAGAAAGAAAAATACAAGAATCAGGCTACCCAGTATCCCTGCCGCATACAATGAAATCTTCTTTATCCGGGCCCGGTCCATTATTCCCTTTTCATTCTTCATTCTTCATTCTTCATTATCTTTCTCCTGCTCACCATAAAGATGCCATATAACAGCATCCCGGTAAGAAGCACACTCCCGGTGATCAGGAAAACATTATCTGTGGAACCAAACTTCTCATAATCGGCATGAATGACCCCGGTGTTTGAGAGGTATGAAACGAGCACTGCAGCGCCGTTATTGAGAAAATGTGCAAAGACCGGCGCCCAGAGAGTTCCGGTCCAGAAGTAAAGATAGCCAAACATTATCCCCAGCATCATCCTCGGAAGAAGGCCGTAGAACTGAAGATGGACAGCACTAAACAGGAAAGCCGCCAGTAAGATGGCAATATGGATATTCTTAAACCATTCGCCAAACAAACGCTGGAACAACCCGCGAAACAGCATCTCTTCCCCGATCGCAGGAATGACGGCTATCATCAGCATATTAACCGCAAATCCGCCCATGGAATGAACATCCAGGAACTTCTCTGTGAGCTTTGCGGCCAGATCCTCTGTTTCCTTCATCCATTGTTCCATTCCCCTGAATGCTGCCGGTAGTTTCATCATCTCATTCAGCGAAACCATCCCGTTGATGAGCGGAAGACTGACTATCGTGATGAGGAAGATCATCATTAGTACGGATCCGGAAGGAATTTTTTTCATTCCAAAATATCCCAGTGAACTCCGCTCAAAAAGATATCCTGCGATAACTGCCGGGATGATGAAAAGGAATATCGATTGAAGGATCTGGAGTTCTTTTAAGAGGAGAACAGAGGAGGGATCATTAACGTCGGATAGAAGCAATATGGCTTTTGTCATATCCGAATGGTACTGGATCATGGTCAGTAACAAGCCGCCCAGCACTGCTACAATCAGTCCGACGATGATCAGCATAAGTACGAAGATAATCTTCGTTAATGGAGTGAGGTGCGACAGCCAGGCCTTTTTCATAGTGACCTCCGAAATTCATTACTTTTGCTGCAAAAGTACTGTTTTTTGGTAAAGATCGGTCACATAGAACTCGGGGATTGTCCGCTGATCATGGCTCCCATGGAAGACATCACGGATATGCCGTTTCGTTCCCTGTGCAAGCAATTCGGCGCTGATCTCCTTATCACCGAATTTGTCTCCTCGGAAGGTCTGATCCGCGAAGCTGACAAGAGTACAAATAAGATGAAATTCGGCGAGGATGAACGGCCCATCGGGATCCAGATCTTTGGCGATTCGGTTGAAAGCATGCGGAAAGCAGCTATCATCGCTGAGAGCCGGCAACCTGATTTCATCGACCTGAATTTCGGCTGCCCGGTAAAAAAGGTGGTCGTCAGGGGAGGAGGAGCAGCCTTGCTGAATGATCTACCGAAAATGGCAGCGATGACTGAAGCGGTTGTAAAGGCCGTTATGATCCCGGTAACAGCCAAAACCCGGCTGGGATGGGATGATGCCAGCCGGAATATCATGGAGATTGCCGAAAGGTTGCAGGATGCAGGGATCCTTGCCATCAGCATCCATGGCCGTACGCGGGCTCAGCTCTATGGGGGCCAGGCCGACTGGACACTGATCGGGAAGGTAAAGGATAACCCTCACATTCATATTCCTGTCTTCGGCAACGGCGATATCAGCGGAGCCGTAATTGCAAAGGAAATGAAAGACCGGTACGGGGTCGACGGATTGATGATCGGCCGGGCAGCTGTAGGGAACCCCTGGATCTTCCGCGAATGCAAAGCCTACCTGGAAAAGGGAGAGCTTATCCCGCCGCCCTCCCTGCAGGAACGCATGGAAATTCTCAGGATCCACCTGCAGCGGTCTATTGAATACAAAGGGGAAAGAAGGACCATCCTCGAAATGCGGAAATTCTACAGCGGGTATTTCAGGGGGGTTCCCGATTTCAAAAAACACCGCACTATGCTGATGACAATGGATGATATGGACGGAGTGCTGGAAATGATCGATAAAATAGCCGATCTTTAAGGATCACCGGGTCAGAATTTCTGATCTACCAGTTCTCTGAGGCGTTTGAAGGCCACTGATTCGCTTTCCCATAAATTTTTTAATCTCAGGAGATCCAGAAATTCAAGGGCCTGCCGGTGTTCCGAGAAACCATTCAGGGTTTCGATGGTGATGTTGTATTCCCTGAGGTTTCCATCAAAAAGCTCATTGATGAAAAGGAATTTTTCGTTGATGGAGATGGAGGCTTTCAGTTCTTTTCGCTGTGATGATATCCGCTCCGCAGCATAGTTCTTTTCGCGGGCTTCCTTCAGTTTCCCCGAAAATTCATTGCTCTCAGATGTAAAAAGATCGATCTCCGAAAGCCCAATTACCGGCCGGGGATGCTCTTTCCGTAAGGGTTCCGGTGATGTCTTTTCAACCCTGATCTTCACCGCCGGTGGCGCGGAAGGCTTTTCCTCCGGTTCTGCTGTTTGATCCTTTTCAATGCCTGCATTTACGAGGGGTTTGATCGCCGGCATTTCTGATTGCGGGGAATGAAAATGCCGGAAAGAATCGCCTGTACGGTTCAGCAGGTGAAGGTTCTCATAAAGTTTCCGGATATTTTCCATGATGATGTCAAATTCGATCTGCGGGATCTTGTCTTCATAGGTATTGATTGCCTCAAACTGCTCTGCGATGGCTTCCAGCAGCCACTGGATCTCTTCCCTGAGAATGGTTTTGTTCAATTGATTCATGATGGGGTTACCAAATCTGAATTTTCTTACTTTTGCGGTGAATTTAGGCATAAAGATAAAATAACTTTCCAAAGGAATTCATGCTCATCGAAAAAAACATTCCCTCCCGTGCCGGCTGGATCGAAGTGATCTGCGGATCGATGTTTTCAGGCAAGACCGAAGAGCTGATCCGCCGCCTCAACCGGGCAAGGATCGCAAAGCAAAAAGTTGAGATCTTCAAACCGGCCATGGATATACGTTACAGCGAGGTCCAGATTGTGACACACGATGCTCATGCCATTCCGTCGACACCTGTCCAGTCCGCTTCCCAGATCCTGCTCATGGTCAATGACGTAAATGTTGTTGGCATTGATGAAGCCCAGTTTTTTGATTCGGAGATCACTTCCGTTTGCAACACCATGGCCAATAATGGCATCCGGGTTCTGGTGGCAGGCCTTGACATGGATTATATGGGAATTCCATTCGGACCTATGCCATCGCTTATTGCAAGTGCTGAATACATTACAAAATTGCATGCCATCTGCATGAGTTGCGGCGACCTGGCACATTATTCGCACCGCATCGTTAAAAATGAGCAGCAGGTTCTCCTCGGGGAAAAAGATGCTTATGAGCCGCTTTGCAGGAAATGCTACCTCGAAAAGCATAAAAACCCTTCCGTACACTGATCCGGGTGAAGATTTTTCATTAATTTTGCCGGATACGAAACAAATAAATCCTTCAACCATGAAAAAAATTGCATTTTTTTCCTTTATTCTTCTTCTTATGATGAACTTATCAAGCAATGGCCAGGGTGCTGCAGCCGGCCAGAAACAGGTAAAATTCGTGATCCACACCGAATTCGGTGACATGAAAGGTATCCTTTACAATGAAACCCCAAAACACCGCGACAACTTCGTGAAACTGGCAAAGTCGGGATTTTATGACGGATTACTTTTTCACCGGGTGATCATGGGATTCATGATCCAGGGCGGGGATCCCCAATCAAAAAACGCCAAGGCAGGTCAAAGGCTGGGTGGCGGAGATCCGGGGTATACGATACCTGCTGAGTTCAATGCAGCCCTGAAACACAAAAGAGGCGCGCTGGCTGCTGCCCGGACGGGCGACGACGTGAATCCGGCCAAGGCTTCTTCAGGATCGCAGTTTTACATTGTGCAACCGGAAAAGGGCACACATTTCCTGGATATGAATTATACAGTTTTCGATGAAATTACTGAAGGACTCGATGTGATCGACAAGATTGCTTCGGTGCCAAAAGACCAGGGCGACCGGCCATTGAAAGATATCAAAATGACGGTGAAGATCGTTGAGTAGCAGAACACGGTACACGCTGCACGGTGCACAGTACACGGCGCAAGGTAGAGGAATCGTGAACCGTGAAACGGTTATTTGAAATGAAAGAGAAGATCCAAAATCTGATAGAGGAGATCCGGTCGGTTTCTATATCCACAGCCGGGGAGCTGGAACAATTCCGTATCCATTACCAGGGACGGAAAGGGATCCTTGCCGGGCTTTTTGAGGAATTTAAATCCATTCCCAATGAACAGAAGAAGGAAACCGGTAAAATCCTGAATGACCTGAAAATGGCAATCCAGGCCCGGATTGATGCTTTTATCCAGGAACCTGGAACCCCTGAAGAAACTCCTTTTCCCGATCCCGATCTCACCCGCCCGGTTACCTATATGGAACCCGGGTCGAGGCATCCTTTATCAATCGTACGAAACCAGATCATCGGGATCTTTTCCCGTATTGGATATACGGTTGCAGAAGACAGGGAGATAGAAGATGACTGGCACAATTTTACGGCATTGAATTTCCCGGAAGAGCATCCTGCCCGGGATATGCAGGATACCTTCTTCATTGAAAAGAATCCTGATATTGCTTTGCGTACACATACATCTTCGGTTCAGATCCGTGTCATGGAGAAGAACCAGCCACCCATCCGCAGCATCTTCCCGGGAAGGGTGTTCCGCAACGAAGTCATCTCCGCCAGGGCTCATTGTATTTTTCACCAGGTTGAAGGACTCTCAGTAGATAAAGATGTTTCCTTCAAAGACCTGAAACAAACCCTGCTCTATTTCGCAAAGGAGATGTTCGGCGAAAATACGCAGATCAGGTTGCGTCCCTCCTATTTTCCCTTCACCGAACCTTCGGGTGAGATGGATGTTTCCTGCAACATTTGCGGGGGAAAAGGTTGTAACATCTGTAAATATACCGGATGGGTGGAAATTCTCGGCTGCGGGATGGTCGATCCTACCGTACTTGAAAACTGCAACATCGACAGTGAAATCTATACTGGTTTTGCCTTCGGGATGGGCATCGAACGCATTACCATGCTGAAATACCAGATCAAAGACCTGCGGCTCTTCTTCGAGAATGATCTCCGTTTCCTGAATCAGTTCAGGGATGTGATTTAGCCTTTAGGTATTGGCCAATAGGCATTAGCGAAGAATCTCACTCCAAACTCTTCACCCTTCACTCTTCACTATACACTTATTAAAACCGGTTACGCCTGAAAATCCTGAAGAGCAGCCAGAACCCGAATATTCCTGCCAGGAAAAAGACGCCGGTTCCTATCCAGCGAGTGTTTTGCCACTGGGAAATGATGGAGGCGCCGATGATGAGTGATGCGATCACGATGGCAATGGAAACCCGGTTGCTTGCATGGTCGATCTGCTCAACCAGGGGATCAAATCCTTTGAGTTCGATCATGGTTTTGAACCGCCCTTCTTTGATCTTGTGAATGATCTCATTCAGATCGGAGGGCAATTCCATGATCAGTTTATAGTATTCCCGAATGGATTCAAAGACTTCCTCCGCCAGTCTACTGGGATTGTATTGCTGCTTTATCAGTTCGATGGCATAGGGTTGCATCTCCTTTGCAAAATCAATATCCGGATAAAGTGTTACCGCTACCCGTTCAATGGTAATCAGGGCTTTGACAAGCAGGTAAATGTTCGGCGGGATCCTTAGACCATATCGGACGATGATATCGAGGGATTCATTCATCACTTTTCCAAAATCCATTTCATCGATCGACAGGTACTTATAATGAGCAAGCATATCGGCGATCTGGAATTCAAGATCCTTGAACCGCCTGAAATTCCGTTTCCCGGATAACAGGAGGAGGGCTCCGGTTATCTCGCGGGCATCGCGTTTCAGGTATCCGAGCACATATTTCCCCAGGAACTGCAGATGCTCCGGCCTCACGGTTCCCATCATCCCGTAATCGATGAAAGCGATGAGGTGCTTGTCTTTGATAAAAATATTTCCGGGATGAGGATCGGCATGGAAAAATCCATAGGTGAAGATCTGGTCAAATACGAGGCGTAAACCTTTCTTTGCAAGTTCCACAGGATCACTTCCCGATGAAAGAAGTGCTTCCATCTCACTCACCTTAACGCCCTCGATAAATTCCTCCACCAGGATCTTTTCGGTTGTAAATGCCTGGAATACCTTTGGGACATAGATATCCGGATCCCCTTTAAAGCAATGGCTGAACCGGATGACATTGGCTGCTTCATGACGGAAATCAAGTTCCTGGTTGATGGTCCGCCCGAATTCTTCAACCACTCCCAGCAGGTTGATCGCTTCCATTTCCGGGTTGTTCCGTTGCGACCGGGCCGCAAAATACCGCATCAGGTTCAGGTCGAGGTTGATCTTTTTATCGATCCCCGGCCGCCGGACCTTAACACAAACATTTTCTCCGTTCAGCAAAGTCGCCCGGTAGGTCTGTGCGACCGAAGCCGATGCAAGG
>Ga0182027_10004054_pt1 | contig 22893 bp, 10 predicted proteins | sample 712E1DmetaG_FD_121300 | JGI IMG/M metagenome (GOLD analysis project Ga0182027, IMG submission 121300) | Permafrost microbial communities from Stordalen Mire, Sweden - 712E1D metaG (Illumina Assembly) | ecosystem: Environmental > Terrestrial > Soil > Wetlands > Permafrost | place: Sweden... | reverse complement strand
GGATGAATTCAAACTGCCGCTTGAAGATGTCGCTCTTGTCGCTGTCGAAACCCACGATGAATCCCCCCATGACTTCCAGCCCGGCGCGTTGCAGCGTTTGCACCGAGGCCACGAGGTCGCGATTCCGGTTTTGAAGCTTGTGACATTCCTCCAGCGCCTCGACCGAGGGCGTTTCGATGCCGACGAACACTTTCTTGAACCCGGCCTCGACCATCAGGGAGCACAATTCCGGGTCATCGGCGAGATTCATGGACGCCTCGGTAAGAAATCCTATGCGGGTCCGCGTGCGCCGCCGCCACTCGATCAACGCGTGCAGCAGCGTCTTGGTCCGTGGTTTGTTGCCAATGAAATTGTCGTCCACGATGAACACCATGTCCTTCCATCCACGCCGGACCAGCGCATCCAGCTCGGCAATCAATTGTCCCGGTGTTTTCGTGCGGGGCACGCGTCCGTTCATCACGATGATGTCGCAAAATTCGCAATCATACGGGCAGCCACGCGAGAATTGCACGGCCATCGTCACGTAATATCGGAATTTGATGAGGTCCCAGCGCGGCACCGGGGTTTGGGTGATTTCCGGACGGTTCGTGCAGCGATAAACAGGCTGCAACCGGCCGCTCCGCAGGTCTTCCACAACCTGGGTCATCACTTCCTCGGCCTCGCCCAGAACAAAGTGCTGAATCTCCGGGAACGCTTCGTGACCGGTGGTGAACAGCGGCCCGCCCGCAATGACGGTTTTGCCCAAGGCCGCGCATCGCGCCACGATTTCGCGCACGGAATCCTTTTGCACGATCATGGCGCCCAGCAACACGTAATCCGGCCAGCGCAGGTCTTCATCCGTGAGCCGTTCCACGTTCAGGTCCACCAGCTTGAGCTGCCACTCGGGCGGCAGCATCGCGGCCACCGTCAGCAATCCCAACGGCGGCATGGACGCCTTTCGGGAAACGAAACGCACCGCGTGCTTGAAACTCCAGAACGTGTCGGGCGTTCGCGGGCTGATGAGAAGTATGTTCATATCAACGGTGAAACGGTGAAGCCGTAAACTGTAATTTAAGCCCGATATGGAGTTTCTGCAACGTGTATTCCAGCCTATTCAAGCTCGATGCCGACGGGACAGTGATCGCTGCCCAACACGTCCGGCCGGATGAAGGCGCGTTTGAGGCGCGGGCGCAGGGATTTGGAAATGAGAAAGTAGTCAATGCGCCAGCCGACATTCCGGGAACGCGCCCCGGACATCGGGCTCCACCAAGTGTAATGTCCCCCGCCCTTTTCAAATTCGCGGAAGGTGTCGAGGAAGCCGGCGCTCACGAACGCGCTGAACCCGGCACGTTCCTCCGGCGTGAAGCCGTGGTTGTGGACGTTGGCCTGGGGGTTGGCGAGGTCAATTTCCGCGTGCGCCACGTTGAGATCACCGCAGAAGATTACGGGTTTTTTCTGCTCCAACTTTTTGAGGTAACGGAGAAAATCCAGGTCCCATTGCTGGCGGTACGCGAGCCGCGTCAGCTCGCGCTTGGAATTGGGCACATAGACATTCACGAGAAAGAAATCGTTGAACTCGGCGGTGAGCACGCGGCCTTCCTGGTCGTGTTCGGCGATGCCGATGTGCGGCGTGACCTTCAATGGACGCATCCGGGTGAAAATGGCGGTGCCGGAATAACCTTTCTTCTGCGCGGAGTTCCAGAACGTCGTGTAGGCTGCCGGCCAGAGCTGCTCGACGTCGTCGGGGCTGCATTTGGTTTCCTGAAGGCAAAGCACATCGGGTTTCCCGGCGTCGAGATAGTCGAGAAAGTTTTTCTTCAGCACGGCCCGCAGGCCGTTGACGTTCCAGGAAATCAGTTTCATGCGGGCTGGAACACGATGGCGCTCATGGGCGGCAGACAAAATTCAGCGGACTGTTGCTGGTTGTGGCAGGGAACATTTTCGGCGGTGACCCCACCGAGATTGCCCTGGTTGCTGCCGGCGTAAATCCCGGCGTCGCTGTTCAACATTTCACGCCACCGGCCGGCGCGCGGGAGGCCGACGCGATATTTTAGGCGCGGCACTGGCGTGAGATTCAGGATGACGGCCAGCTGGTTCGCACCCCCGGCGGTCTGGCGGACAAACGACAACACACTGCCATCCCGGTCGGCGCAGTCAATCCAGCCAAAACCGTCCGAGTCGTAATCGCTTTGCCAAAGCGCGGGGGTGGCGGCGTAAAATTGGTTCAAATCCTCGACGAATTTTTGCAGGCCGCGATGGAACGGTCCGGCGTCGAGTAGCCACCAGTCGAGCTGGCCATTTTCGTTCCATTCGGCGCGCTGGCCGATTTCGCCGCCCATGAACAATAGTTTCTTGCCGGGGAACAGCCATTGATACGCGAGCAGCGTCCGCAGGTTGGCGAATTTCTGCCAGTCGTCGCCGGGCATCCGGCCGATCAGGGACGCCTTGCCGTGAACGACCTCGTCGTGCGACAGCGGCAGGATGAAATTTTCGCTATGTTGATAGAGCGTCGCGAACGTGAGGTCGTTCTGGTGGTATTTCCGGTAAATGGAATCGCGCTTGAAGTAGTCGAGCGTGTCGTGCATCCAACCCATGTTCCATTTGAAGGAAAAGCCCAGCCCGCCGAGATGCGGCGGCCGTGTCACCTGCGGCCAGGCGGTGGATTCCTCGGCAATGGTGACGATGCCGGGAAACTCCGTGTGCGCAATATGGTTGAATTTTCTCAGAAACTCGATGGCCTCCAGATTTTCCCGCCCGCCGTATTGGTTGGGAATCCATTCGCCCGGCTTGCGCGAATAATCGAGGTAAATCATCGAAGCCACGGCGTCCACCCGCAGACCGTCAATGTGAAAGCGGTCGAGCCAGAACAGCGCATTGGCGGCGAGGAAATTGGAAACCTCGTGTCGGCCAAAATTGAAAATGAGCGTGCCCCAATCCTGATGCGCACCCTTGCGCGGGTCTTCGTGCTCGTAAAGGGCGGTGCCGTCGAATTTCGCCAGTGCCCATTCATCGCGCGGAAAATGCGCGGGCACCCAGTCCACAATCACCCCAATGCCCGCCTCGTGCAGCGCGTTTACGAGGAATTGAAAATCCTCCGGCGTGCCGTAGCGGCTGGTGGGCGCGTAAAAGCCGGTCACCTGGTAGCCCCACGACGGATAAAACGCGTGCTCGGCCACCGGCAGAAATTCGACGTGGGTAAACCCCATGCGCTTGACGTAAAGCACGAGCGGCTCGGCCAGCTCGCGGTAGCTCCACGATTCGTTCGCCGTTTTTTTCCGCCAGGAACCGATGTGAACCTCATAAACGCTCATCGGCGAGCGCAGCGCATTGTGCCCGCGGCGCCGCTTCAACCAGGCATCGTCGTTCCACTTGAACTGGCGCGTGTCCCAGACGATGGCGGCGTTTTTCGGCGGCACCTCGAAGAAAAATCCGCAGGGATCGGTGTTCAACTTGATCTTCCCGTGCGCGTCGCGAATTTCAAATTTGTAATGCGCGCCGACACCGACGCCCGGAATGAAAATTTCCCAGACACCGGACACGCCGAGCAAGCGCAGGGAATGAAACCGCCCATCCCACTGGTTGAAGTCACCGACCACGCTGACGCGCTGGGCATTGGGGGCCCAGACGGCGAAGCTCGTGCCGGGCACACCGTCAATGACACGCAATTGCGCGCCGAGTTTCTCGTAAATGCGGCGTTCGTCGCCCTTGCCGAACAGATACAAATCCGATTCGCCCAGCGTCGGCAAAAATGAATACGCGTCGCGGGTGCGGCGGGTCCGGCCCTGATGATTGGTGATGACCAGGTCGTAGGCGTAAACGTCTTGGGCGGATTTCGTGGTGCCTTCAAAAAGCCCGCTTTCGTGAATGCGCTTGAGCGCGAACCGGGGTTTGCCTTTCTCGTGAACCGGCTGGACTTCGACTTTGGCGGCATCGGGCAGAAACGCGCGAACAACCAGCCCTGCATGGCCACCCAACGGCTGCATGCCCAGCAGGGAGTGCGGCGACTGATGGATCAGTTCCACCAGGCTGTGCAGTTCATCTTTGGTCAGCAACATAACGGGCAAAGGCTAGCAGGTTTTTTTCGTCAAGGCACGAAATTCATAAACCGTCCTGGCTGGGGGTGACTTTGCAATTTTTGGTTGGATTAGGTTGGATTTCAACTTGGGTTCGTTTGGCAAAAACATGTTTTTACGATCTTTCCGATACTTCCATTGTCAATGGCGGCGGTATGTTCTCGCCCTGGCGCATGCGCTGCAATCGTTCCAATTGCGCCATGGCGCGATACATCTGCCGCTCCAGCTTGGTCTCGTAGCGCATGATCTTTTCCAGAACCTCGGGCGACGGCAGCCCTGCCGCCGCCTGATGCGCTTCCTCCTCCTTTTTTTTCCCGCTCCTCGCAATCAGACTTTTCCCATGAAATGAAGGCCTGAGGTTGCTTCGAATTGGCGGCGGACTTTGACCGGGGTTTGATTCATAGACTGGATGGTTCATTGTTCACTCTATTCCCTGTCCGTCAATTCGAAGCAACCTCACCTCACCTTTTATCCTCTCCCCCGGGAAGAGGAAATGGCAAGCCAGCCGATTTTGTTAACAACTCATTGGTTGTTAACAAGTAAATTTGTGTTCGGGGAAAATGGGCATACCATGGTTTCTTATACGTCAGCGAAGATGCCAGCATCGGGAAAGCAAGTGTGGCGGATTTTGGTGGTGGACGACGAACCCGCCGTCTGCGATGCCATCAAGATGATGCTCAAGTTTGACGGACACACAGTCCAGACTGCCAATGGCAGCAAAGAAGCCCTGTCGTTGCTCGAGCAGGGCAAGTTTGACTTGATCACAATGGATTATGCCATGCCGGGAATGAAGGGCGACGAACTGGCCGCCGTCATCAAGCAGCGGCTGCCCCATCAGCCAATCATAATGATCACGGCCTATGCCGAAATGTTGAAATCTTCCGATAATCCGCTTCCGGGCGTGGACTTCATCATCAGCAAACCATTCACGCTGGCAGACCTGCGCGAAGCCGTGGCCAGGGTTTTACCGGGAGGGTGAAGGCTGGAGCCCAGGCATTCAGTTGGTTCCAGACGGCCCGGCGCCAATCTTAAACGGCAGCAGCAGCAACGCGCCCGCGATAAAAATCGTCATCGTCGCGGGTTCGGGGGCGGGGACAACGTCAAACTGAAAATTGGGGCCGACGATTGGGGGTGAATACGAAATGGTGGGTAATTCGAGGGTGCTGTTGTCGTTGTATTTGTAGCCGTCAAAAGTAATGTCGGGGGCGGCACCCATATTGTATGCCGTTGATGTACCAACGTTATAGCCGATGTCGCCCGTGCCGGGCGTGAAGAGGCCGGCTACCACATACTCATCCCCTGCCGTCAACGCAACCGGTGTAATTGGTTCGTAAAGGAAAAAGCCGGATGCGGTCGAGGAGCTTGTGATCGTTGTGCTCGCGAGCAGAGCTGAGGTCGAGACGTCGTACAAACCGACGGCATTCCCTGCGCTGGATCCGGGATCAACGTAGCCGAGGGCTGTGACCAAGATGGTGGTGGTGGGCGTGAAGAAAAGCCCGTCGTTGCCCACCGGCTCACCTGGTATTGCCGACAGATCAGTGGGGGTGAAAGCAATGGTGTCCGCCTGCGCCACACCCGACAGGCCAGTGAACAAGCCTGCGGCGCACAAGCCAGCAACCAACAAGTTACGAGTTCTTTTCGTGTGAATTTCCTATTTTTGATCTTGGCGGAAAGCAGCCTCCGGCTCGACATTCAAGCCGGAATTCTTACCTTCACGCGATTGCCATGCAGCATAAATTATACCAACTAATATGCCCAGCCAACCGAAAAGGCAAAATCTTTTTCCCCCTCACCCCGCCAAGCGGAAGAGGGTTGGGGCGAGGGGATATGAGTTTGAAATAATCGGCCTCCCCGCCTTCGCCTTCGCCCAGCTTTGGCGCGACAAGCCGGCCTTCTCCTCCTTTCGCGAGGAGAGGGAAAAGAAACCGCCGCAGGCTGAACTGGGCGCATCTTGACATTGCCCCCCCAAGCGTATAGCGCAGCCGTCCTCGGCTGCGAGTTCCTGGGGCGTCCGCGCCCTGTGGACTGGGGCCTGGCTGCGGGACGCAGCCAAAACCCGCAGGCGGAGACGCCTGCGCTACGGGGGCAGTGGACAGGATGGCGGCGGTCGCAGACCGTGCTACAACTTCACGAAAATTCGCTCGAGCTGCCGCGCTTGCGTATCCAGCGCGCCATCGGTCCAGACCACGAAGTCGGCGCGGGAGATTTTTTGTTCCACGGGCCATTGCGCGGCGAGGCGCTGCCGGATTTGCTCCGGGATCCAGCCGCGGGCGAGCAAGCGTTCGTGCTGGGCCGGGGGGGAACAGGCGACGCAAATGATTTTGTCAAAATGGGATTCGGCCCGGGTTTCGAAAAGCAGCGGAATCACCACGACGGCAAGCGCGCGGTTTTCCCCGCGCCAGGTTTCAATTTGGGCGAGCCAGCGTTCACGGATGCGCGGGTGGAGAATGGTTTCGAGTTTTTCCCGGGCGGCGGCATCGGCAAAAACGATTTGCGCCAGTTCATCCCGACGAAGGCGTCCGTCCGGGGCGAAGACGGCCCGGCCGAAAGCGGCCTCAATTTCGGCAAGGGCGGGCTGGCCGGGTTGAACGAGCTGCCGCGCGAGGTCGTCGGCATCCACAATTTGAGCGCCGCGGCGGAGGAGGAATCCGGCGGCGGTGGATTTGCCCATGCCCACACCGCCGGTGAGACCACAAACCTTCATTGGTTTTGAGAAATCAACACGCTACGGCCCCGACACGTTTGTGGCGCGGTAGAAGCGATAGGGGCTGTTCGACGATTGCGTATCGGTAAATGTGAACTTCGGATTGCCGGAGGCAATGGTCAGCCAATTGGGAGCCAACAAATTGGTGGCCACCTGGATGTAGGTCAGATTGGTGGGGCCGGTAATCGTGAGCTGGAACCCGCCGTTTGTCTTCACAATGCTTTCAAATTGCAGCGGTGGCACAGGTGGCACAGAAATGGGGCTGGCGGTGACCAAAGTGAGCGACCAGCCGTTGGTAATGGCGCCGTCGCCATCCCACTGGTCGTCAATCACGAACAGCGACCAGGCGCCGTTTGGATTACTGCCGTTGAAACTGGCCAAATTCGTTACATACTGCATGGCTGGCGCGGGCGCGGCCGGCGCGGGCGGGGGGAAATCGGGGTTCAAGATGTAGGCGGAGGGTTGATAGGTGCCGGAAACAATCTGGGTCTGCGGCAATAAACCAGGCGCATTTGCATCAAAAGTGATCGTGACGCCATGAACATTAAAGCTGCCGCCCGCATGGGCCATGAGCAATACGCTCTGCTGGGACGGCGATTCGAGCAACGCATCAATGTCCGAAGGATAGAGGTGAGTCAGATTGGCAAAGGTAACGGTGGCACTAATCAACGAACTGCCGACACCGCTGACGTTGATGGTGGACGGATACGGCAAGGCGCTCGTATGGTCAATGATATCAATGAAGTTGGCGTTGGCAAACGTATTGGTCAAAGTTCCCAGCATGTAGGTAAAGACGCCGAGGCCGAGGTTGTTGGTGCCGCTTTGGAGATGGAAAGTGGCGGCGATGGTCTGGCCGTTGGCGCCGTTGGTGGCGGTGAAGGTGAAAGGCCGTGAAACCGACGGGCCGCCCACATTCAAGGGGCCGTAGTCGTTGGCAGCCGGGCTGGATGGGGTGATGCCATTGGTGGCGAGCAGCGTGGCAACGAGGTCGGAGACATTGTTGCCTGCGCTGTTGGTGAAGGCAAATGACAGCGTGACCGTTTCGCCCGGGTCAATGATGTGGTTGGCTGGCGTGAAACTTTCACTCACCAGCACGGAACCCGCCGGAAGAACCAGACTGCCCCCGGAGATGGAGCCAACCGTCGAACCGCCATAAAGACGAACAAGGTGATCATGCGGCTGGTCGTTGAATTGAGTGAAAGCGCCGCCAATGACAATCATTCCGTTCGACGGTTGAACCAGCACCGCATTCACGTCGCTGTTTGCGCCGTCACCAAAATTAATGGCGGTATCCAGCGCGCCGGTGGGCAACAACCGCACGATGCGATTACAAGTCAAGCCGTGGACCTGGGTGAACTGGCCGACGAGCACGATGCGATTGTCAGCCTGCAACTCGATGCCCTCCACCGTGTTATTGATTCCGGTGCCGATGGCGGTCGTAAAGCCGTCATCGAGCAATCCATCCGCATTCAATCGGACGATGCGATTCAAATTCTCGTTATTGAATTGGATGAAGCTGCCGCCGACGAGCACGCGACCATCCGGCTGGATGGCGATGGCTTTCACAGTGCCGTTGGCTGAAGCCGTGAAGGTCGTGTCCACGGAGCCGTCCGCGTTCAAGCGCGCAATGTAATTCAGATTGGTTCCGTAATAATGAGTGAACGCGCCACCAATCAGCACTTTGCCCGCGTAGATGGAATTCGTCGGATAGACCGCGATGGCATAAACGGTGCCATCCGCGCCCGAGCCGGTCACGAACGAGGAATCCACCGTGCCGTCGTCATTCAAGCGGGCGATGCCCGGACGGTCAATGTTCCAGTTATAGATGCTGCTGAACGCACCGCCGACATAAATTTTGCGCACTCCGGCAACGAAGGTTTCCGCCAGCGCATAAACGGTGTCATCCGCGCCGGGGCCGGGTCTAAAACTTGTGTCGAGCGAGCCGTCGGTCATCAACCGGGCAATATGATTGAGAGCGATCCCGTTCACCGCGGTAAAGGCGCCCCCCATCAGGATGCGGTCATTGGTTTGGTTGGCGAGGGCAAATACCGTGCCGTTCGCGCCGGGGTCATTCGGGTCATTCGGGAAAGTCGTGTCGAGCGAGCCGTCGGTGTTTAAACGGGCGATAAATTTTTCTGGCACGCTATTGACCTGCAAGAAATCGCCACCCACCACAATCTGGCCATTGGATTGAAGCGCCAAGGCCCGCACGGTGTCATCGGCGCCGGAGATCGAATAATTTCCCGAGCCCGGCGAACCCGAAGGCCAGTCCACGGACAGCGAATCCAAAATATTGACGACGGCATTGGTGGGCGAAACCAACGCCGCGCTGACCGCATTGGTCAAATACACATTGAAGTAAAAATTGGGGTTGTTCGTCCGGCCGTCGTTAATGATCTGCACGTTGAAGCTGGCGGCGATCTGTTGGGGCGCAAACGTCAGCACGTTGTTGGTGCCAATGTAATTAACACCGTTCGTAGCATAGGGGCCGTTGCTGGTGACAAATCTGACGGAGACCGTACCCGCGGCGCCGCCCGTGCGAAGGACGGTGATGGTGGCGTAGCCGCCATCTTCATTGACGAGGTAGCTGGGCGCGCTGAGCTGGAGTGTGCCATAGCTGTTGTCATTGCTGATCGTGAGCGTGGCATTGGTGATCAATCCCATGAGCGATGGATCGGGGGCGCCATTGTTGGTCGCGTTACGAAGGGACACGGCAAATTGTTTGCCGGCGCCGACCGCGAAGTTGTTGGTGATGGGGATATTGACGAAGCGGGACGAAACGTCGCCGTTGGTCCAACTCAGCGTATTCGTCGCGCCAACGTAATCCACGCCGTTGAGCGCCGCGTTGGGCCCGGTTCCGTTGGTGGTGGCGTATTGGACGGAGAGGGGGTTCAGGTTGCCCGAGGTGCGATTGACCACAAAAGTTATAAACCCGGCGCTTTCAGAGCCAATGTAGTTGGTGGCGCTGAAGCTCAAATAGCCCTTGTAATGGTTGTTGATGAGGCGGAGCACGGCGTTCGATATGCCAAACGTTGCGCCAGCCGAGGGCCCGGTGATGCTGGACAGGCGGAGATTGACGGTTTTTTCCGTGGGGCTGGTGTAAATAGTGCCGTTGTCCTTGATCCTGACATTGAACACGTTGCTTACATTGGGAGGATTGAAAACCAAAGTGCCGTTGGTGCCAACGTAATCGATGCCGTTGGTTGCCGTCCCGTTGGTGGTGGAAAACGCCACATAGAACCGGCCGTACATGCCGTTGCTCCGAACCACACTGATGGCGGCATTGGTGCCGGTCGCGATGAAGCTGGCAGTGGCAAAGCCAAACTGGCCGGGCTGTTGATTATCATCAATCAGCGTGAACGGCGCGACTGAACGGCCGAGCGCAACGCCCATCGGAATGTTTTGTCCGCCCAGATAGAATTGGTCGGCGCCGGCGGGGTTGGCCAGTTGGAACTGGGCGCTGAGATCGCCCCGGACCGTTGGATTGGGATGAACGGTAATTTGAACGATGGAGGGAGTGGCCACGCCACCACCCCAGAAGTGACGCTCGTAGATGTCCTCCAGAACGCCATTCGTCGCAAACAAGCCATGACTGTGCATGCGTGAATTGAGATCCACATATTCCCAGGCAATCCAATACAGGGGAGCATTGGCGTTATACACGTAATCCACGCCGCTGTTGGCCAGTCCCGGTTGGACCGCAAAGTTGACTCCGGCGGGTCCGAGCGCGCCATTGACGCGGGCCAGTTCCACGCTCCGGAAGGATTGGCTCTCGTTGGCGGAATAAGCATTGTAAACCAAGCCGATGTTTCCGGGGGCGTAGGCATTCGCCGGGGAAAAAAGCGATGCCACGCCATTGATGCTGCCACCAATCAAACGGGCCAAATTGCTGCGGTCGCGAGTGCCATCGCGCGACTTGGGTTCAATATTCTGTCCGCTATCGGAATACCACAAGTTGGGATCGCCAAAACTTTGCGCGATGCCCCGGTCAGCGCAATTGGTGTTGCGAATGAATTTGTCCGCCTGTCCACCGCCCACCTCGTCAAAAGCACCGGCGATCATCACGCTGCCGTCGCTTTGAACACCGCAGGCGTTAACCGAGCCGGGCGAATCGCCGAAATAAATTCGCGGCAGGCCGGCGAACTGATTGTAGGCGGTGTCCATGAACGTGGTATCCACCGTGCCATCGGTGTATAAACGGGTAAAACCGAGACGATGCGTGCCGTTGAACGACGTGAAACTGCCACCGACATAAATACCGTTGGTGGAGCTGACGATGGTGTTGGTTACAAACAAACCCGCGGAGTTGGTGCCGATAACGATGGTCGAGATGACATTGGTGGAGTAGATGATGCTCTGCACCGCGCTGTCCGCGCCCGTGCCGATGGAAAAGCCGTCGGTGTCAATGCTGCCATCGGTGTTGAGCCGGGCAATTCGGTTGAGAGAGGTGCCATTGACATGGGTGAAAATGCCGCCCAGCAACACCTGGCCGTTCGGCTGCCAACACAGCGTGGACACCCAGTCGTCAGGACCCGTGCCCGGATTGAATGAGGTGTCCAGCGAACCATCGCTGTTCAGAAGGGCGATGTTGCCATAACCCTGCCCGCCCACGTCAAAGCCACCGCCAACGAAAATCTTGCCGCCGCCGGATGGTTGCAGCGCCAGCGCATGAACCGAACCGTCGAAGGTGGTGCCGGGATCGAAACTGGTGTCCAGGGAACCGTTCGTATTGAGCCGGGCGACATAATAACGCAAGGTGCCGTTGACATGGGTGAAATCACCGCCAATCAACACCTTGCCGTCCGGCTGCACCGCAACCGCCCGAACCGGCTGGTCCGCACCGGTGTTCGTGCCCGTGAGGAAGGTGGTGTCGAGGGAGCCGTTGGCATTCAACCGGGCGATGTAGTTGCGATTCGTGCCGGAGTAAGACGTGAAGTTGCCGCCAATGATGAGCTTGCTGGAGGACAGGGCAACGGCACTGATGGAATCATTGGCGCCGTTGTGGGGGTTGAAACTTTCGTCGTACAAGCCGTTCGCATCAACCAGCGCAATGCCATTGAGGATGGGAATGTGGTTGTTATAGGAGAAAAAGCTGCCGACAATGACGGTTTCATTGTTGGGCAGAACGGCCAGGCCATAGACTTCACCATCCGTGCCGGGATGGGCATTATTCTGCTGCGCCGGGGGCAGGCTCGGCAATTTCAAATGGGTGTTATAGTCCGCATTGTAAAGCTCATCCACCGAACCGGCGGGCGGATGCTGGTCGTCGAACAAAATCGTCACGTAGGTTTCAGCGACCATGCCGAGCTGATCCGCGACAGTGGGGTCCTGGGCATTCGGGCGGTAAAGCTGCACGCTCAAGTCCAGGTTAAATTTCGTCATGGCGCTGTTTAAAACGGAAAAATGAATGGCCTTGGGCCTCCAATCATTGGCCGCCCAGGAGAGAGAGCCGGAGGCGCCACTGGAGTTGGTAAAGTCGGGGGAGTCGGGGGGCAATTGTCCCATGATCAGCCCGTTGGCCGTGGGGGGATTGGGCATGGCATAGTCCGAACCGGCTTGGAGCGGAAAGACCTGGTTCTGGTTGTCGTACCCATCATTCAGCGCCAAAAAATAGTTGTTGATGCGCCAATTGGCGGTGGTGCCGGCGGCATTGGTGCCGGTGCGATTGACGTAAATGGTCACGGGCGTCGCTCCCCACCAATTGCTGACGTCCCGGGCAACGCGATAATGGGCCTTTTGAAAGTTCAAGATCGCATTGGTGGGAACGGGGGTAAACATCAGGTTCGTATGGAAGTTTATGGGGTTGGTGCTGCCGGCGGGGTTCGTGAAAGAAAGATGGTACTGAAAGGACCCTTTGGGATCTATGTCCACATCCAGAATCCGCACCATGGCCTGACCGTAAGCCGGATCCACCCGCGGCGGCGACACCGCCGGCGATTCGCCAGGATCGAGTTGAGGGGCCGACAATGAAAGAAGAAAATCCCGGTTTGGCTGGCATATGGACCCATCCACTGCCGTCGTCGAGGTGTGAGCTTTAATCGGGATGAGAATGGTTTTGCTCATCTCGAAATCATCGAAAACGAGCGTGCCAAGGACTGATTGATAATCACTATTCGCTCCCGTCGGCTTCGCCCCCACATCGCCGCTGGCCGGATTGTTGGTTCCAGGTTGCGTGGTGTAATTTACGCTGACACGACCGGAAGTCCCCCCCACGCGGGTGACCGTAACCAGCAGGCCCTGGGGGTTGTAGGTGTAGTAAGTGTGGACCACCGTCTTGGCGTCAACGTTCCCAAATTCTCCAACCGGCTCCGTGCTTTCCGTTTCCGCACATTGATAAAGCAGCTTGCCGGTAAAGTAATCCACGCTTTCGGTGGCGAAGCGAAAAACGCCCGAAGAATGGTAGGCCCAGTTCAACGTAATCGGGCCGGTCGAAGGAACGGTGGTGCTTTTGGTATCCACCGCGAAATAATAAGTTGTGCCGGCGGTGGCATTGAAGCGAAGCCCGCTGGGGCCGCCAAAAGGCTGATAGTAACTGACCAGGCCGGCAGCGGTGTACTCATTGGTGCTGCCATAAATATTCGCGGGCGTCCCGTCGGTGGTGAAATTGGTGATATAGATATTAACGGGGATGTAATTTATCGGCGCGTGAGGGGCGGTATTATAAATATCATCATTGGCCGCCACCTGACTCAGCGCGGACACGCTCGCTCCGGTAAAAACCGCCAGGACGGTATCAAGGCCGCGCAGGGTGCCGATGGTATCGAGGGACACCTCGCCGTCAGCCGGGGCCGTCCATGAATACCAAAGGGGCGAATGGGGGGCGAATCCGGCGATGCTGGGAGCGCCGGCGTCGGGACCGGGCACGATAGCGTTGTTATTCACAACGGAACCCCAACTCTGGCTCACGTCCAACACCTGGGCGGAGGCGAAGTTGATCTGCGCTTTTCCGGCGTTCGCCGCCAAACCAATCAAAATCATCAATCCCAGCTTCACCAAGCCGGTGTTTCCCAGGAGATTTCGCAATCTCTGGCCTGTGAATTTATTCATAATCTTTTGTGCCACGGAGCTTACTTTTTTACATCCACGCGTACCCGATAAGCCCGCATTTTGTTGGTGGCTGGTTCGGACACTGTCACTGTCACCGGCGACGAAGTTGCGGCCGGCGTGATGAAATTTGTCAGGGGCAGCCAGTTGGTCATCGTGAAGTTGGTCTTGTAAAAGACGAAATTGGTCGCGTTCGTAATCGTCTGCCACTTGAGCACCGCCGCCAGCACTGAACTGGTCGGGCTGGATGCGTTCGCAATCATCTGCCCCTGGGGCGCCGGCGGCACTGGCAGGTTGGTGGTCGCTATCGTGAAGTTCAACTGGCCGCCGGACAAGATGGATGGGTTCACCGTCAGTATCGCGTTCGTACTGACCGTGCTTCCGGCCACATTCATCACCGTCACCGAATAGGTTCCCGCATCGCTGTTCGTCACTCCCGTCAGGGTCAGGATGGCGTTGGTTTTGTTGGGCAGGGCGCCGGCGTTGAAGTACCACTGGTAGCTGAGGGGCAGCGTGCTGATGTTGCTCACCGTGATGCTGAACGTCACATTCCCGCCCGCGTTGGTCGTCACGTTGACCGGCTGGCGCGTGATCAACGGCGGCACGCCGAATGGCGCGGAGTCATTACCATTGAAAATCCCGTCGCTATCGGAATCAATGTCCGGACTTTGCGCCAGCGCGGCGTTGAAGAAATTGGTCATGGTCGTGCCGTTGGCATTGGTATAAATGACGCCGGCGGAGCTGAAAAAGCCGGCATAATTTGTCACCCAACGCAGGCGGCCGCCGTTTTTGAAATTCATGTGCTCCGCGATGGAATGTCCATTCATCACCGCCTGCGCATAATAAATCGTCATGCAACTGCTGTTGTTCGAGATGATGTTCAGGGCGTTGAAATTGCCGCTGCTGTCGCGGTTGGTGGCTTGATCGCGCAATTCCAGATAGTCCACATACAGCGCATTGTTCGTGCCGGCGCCCTGGAATTTAAACGCGCTGCTCACTGCCAGCCCGTCCAAAATGAGCCGGCCCACCGCCGCATTGTTGGTATAACCGTTCACGGAAGCAACCCGAACCTGCCCCGCCCAGATATCCTGCCCCGCCCAGGTATTGACGACTTCCTTGTTCGGCACCGGCGACGAGCAAAAAATGGTCGTGCCCAGCAAATCACCGGAGTTGGGCAGGAGGGGCAGATTTAATCCGACCAAACTTTCGCCACCCACAAACCAGATATTGCCATTGGTCACGCCGGTATCCGTAAGCTGATTCGTCACCCGCAGCGTCAACGACCCATCGGCCAGCAACGCCAGATTGCTTGCCACCAGAACACCGGTGGTGATGGACACGTCGCCACCGGCGATGATGGAGCCATGGATCAGCTTCGTGTTCGTGGATTGCAGAATGAAGGAGCCGAGACCGTTGAGACTGTTGTTGGTAAAGGTCCCGCTGTTTTCAAAATAATTCGCAAAAATCGTTGTGGCTCCCTGGTCGGAAATCAAACCGCGGTTGATGAAATTATCGTACGGAACTGAAAACGACACCAGGTTCGTTGAACCCGCAACGGTATTAAGACCGCCGGAAAGAGTGGCCTGGCCCCACGTCAGATTCGTCGTTGCAGGTGAAAGGGTGGTTGGAATCGAATTTCCAGTCAAACCGACGGCCTTCGACGTGACGGTAAAGGAATGGTTTGTCAACCAGTCCGCCGCCGTGACCGCCGTGTTGGGCGTCATGTTTGCGCTGTACTTTGTGCCCGACCCGTTGGTGCCATTAATTGCGGCGAACAGATTGCTCATCGAGCCGTCGAATGTTGCGGCAATCTTGACCTGTTTGTTCGTACCGGCGACCAAGGTGTTGACAAAGGTATAGGTGTAGCTCCCGATGGTTACCTGGTTGGTGTTGGCAACATTGTTCGCGCCCACCTGCGAAAGGGTTCCGGTCGCCGCCACCGCCGGCGCGGTTGGTATCGCAACAAGGCCATTCGAAGCGCCGACAAACTGGGCCAAATTCTGAATCCGAATCGCGCCGTTGTTCGTCAGGTTGCGCACATTGGGCATGGCGCCCGGCCATAAGATGCTATTGGCCTCCAGATTCAATTCACCGTCGGGCGAGGCGGTGCCATGGCCGAAGCCGTTGGTCGTCAAGGTCAGGTTCTGCGCGTCAATGGACAATGTGCGCATGACGTTAATCACGTCGCTGATGACGACGCTGTTGGTGCCATGCAGAACCAGGTCCTGCACCTGTGCCGAAGCCGCCGCTGACAGCGCCGGGGCATCCACAAACAGAACATGGAAGGAATTGGTGACCCCGCCCGCGTCTATGATCTGCCACCGGGCGCTCCATAAAGTCATTGTTCCATTCCAAACGGGGATGAACGGCACCATAAGGTTGGTGATGGCCAGAAAACCGTTGGTGACGCCCAAATGGATGTCGGCAAAGGGGGAAATAATCTGCAGCGGCGCGCCATAGCCAACGTTGTTGGTGGCCGTCAGGTTGGTGGCCGTCAGGGACATATAATTCGCCCCGGAGATATTGGCGAGGGTCAAATCCAAATTGCCGTTGGCGGTGATTTGAATGCGGCCCGGCAGATTGGTGATTGAGCGATTGGCAACGTTGTTGGTGCTCGCCGTGGTTGCCGCCAGCTCGATTATGCCATACGAAAACACGTTGGTGATTAAAACGTTGCCGAAAATGCCGTCCGGCAGACCGGCCGGCGGGGGCGGATTGAATATGGATTGCGATTCAAAGATGCGGTAATTGACGGGGGTGCTTCCAGCAACCTGGAGGTTCGTTCGCTCGCCAAAATTGTCTTGCACGCTCAGATAGTTGGTCACCAAAAGCGCGGTCACGGGGTCCACATACGTGCCGCTGAATTGGACGGTGATATTTCCAGTGTCAGGGGCCGGGTCAAAAGAAACATTGTTGACAATGGTTGGGTTGGGCTGGCTGATGAAAACGACCTGCACCACCCGGTTTGTATTCACAACGCCGGTGTCGTTGGCATAAACGACGGCATTTACCAATTGGAATGAAGACTTTACCGGGACTGGCGGCACCTGGAACGGCGGCGTCATAGGATCGGGCAATGTAAAATTGAATGCCGGAGACCAGTAATTGGTGATCCCGCCCACGGTCGGAGAAAAACCAAATATCTGCCCGGCATACTGGCTGTTCCCCGACATCGTAATCGTGCTGCGACTCAAATCCACGTTGTTTCCCGACAATTCCATCATCCCAAATTGAGCCGTTGGGTCGAGGACACGGAGCGTGCCGTGACTCACGAGGTTGGTCGCCCACACTTTCAGGGTATATAAGCAATCAATCTCACCCGAATTGTTAAAACCGGAGGCCCACGTGTCCATAACCGGATTGGCGGTATGCCGGTCAAACCAAAAGCCATTTAGCCCCTGCATCAAACGGGTGTTGACGTAATTGGTCGTGTTCTGCGTCTGGTAAAGGGAGGAATTTGCGATGATAAACGTGTCGTTGTTGACAAAATTGGCCGCGTCAATCATCGGGTTAAAATCAGACGGCATGGTGTCGCCAGCCAGGCCGTCGAAAAACACGTAGGCATTGTTGGTATATCCGGCGTCCGTGCCCAAGGCCGCGCGCACGAGCAACAAACTCAACAGCCCGCACAGCCACGGCCACTGCCGCAGGCGGCTAAAACGATTCGTCGAAAAACAATTGTGTATCATACCGCTGTTACCAGGTAAACTCATTGATGGTGATGGAAAGCGACCAATGGATGGACCGCGAGTTGTAATCAACCACTTTAAGGGTGAAATCATACGTGCCGGCATTGTCGGTGGGCGTGCCGGAAAGGACCCCATCGGTTGACACCCCCATGCCGGACGGCAATCCCGTGGCCGACCAGGAGAGCGGCTGGATAAGCGGGACCATTGCGGCGCCGGCAGCGATAAACGTCGTGGTTGGATAAACCAGGCCGTTGGTGCCGTTCGGCAACGGCAGACCCGATGGCGAGGCGGTAAGCTGAGCCAAAATCTGATCCTCCAGATTGGCAAAGTCCGTGTTGGGATAGACGACCGGGGCATTGGTGGTGTTGTCAAAGGATCCCCAAGCCAGCATTGATATTAACTCAGCCTGATTCAAAAACGCATTGGTGCTGCCCGCCGGACCAAAACCAAAAACCGCCCCGACCTTGTTGAAGGTGAAGGTGGTGATGGGATCAATGGTGCCCGGCCCGGCCAAACGGTTGGGTATGTTATGCACATTAAAATTGGGGTCGGTTCGGAGCGTGGAAGGCACCGACACTTCGAGGGCGGGCGCGTTGGGCGCGGCGAAGTCCGCCACCGTTAAGAGAACATCGGGAGTGGTCACCACGCGCACGAAGGTCTGTGTCACCGGCTGGTTGCTGGCGTTGATAAAGGTCATCGTATAAGTGTTGGTCCGGGGCTGGTAGGACTGGCCCAGCAGCGAATCAAAACGGGTGCTCACAAAATGGATTTTCTCAATGCCCCCATACAAACCCGTGGCGTTGAACACGCCGCCGGTGGTCACACTCGCGCAAATGGGCGACTGCACGACAAAGACATGGCTGGTGGAATAGGTCACGAGGCTTTGCGAGATGAAATAGCCCGATTGCGGGTCGCTGGCGGTAAAAATGAGGTTGGTCGTTGCCACCACATTGGTAATGGGAAACCCCTGGTATTGAGAAGAAACATTGGTGGACGGACCGCAGGAATAATTGGGATCAATGTAATAATCCCCCGACGGCACAGACAGGGAGATGTACTGGATATTGGTCGTGGTCTCCAACGGGTTGCCAGCAACCCCGGGTTGCGAAGTCTTGATCGTCACCAACTGGGCCTTGGTATTGGTATGGTAGTAATGTGAGTTGGTGAGGAAGCTGTTGGTAATGACAAGGTTGGCAAAAGTGTACACATAATTTGTTATCCCCGTGGCGGTGACGTTCGTAACCAAGACCAACTGGGGCGGGTTGCCAAAAACACCCGGGGGGTTGTAGTGGGCAACAATGTTCGTTGTGTAAAGGACAGTAAAATAGTTCGAGGAACTGGTTATCACCAGCCCGGGAAACAAGGCGTTCAGGACAGCCGGGCCGTTGGTTTGCGCGATCGTTGCAAACGCGGTAAGGTTGGAGGTATAGAGCAGGTAGGGCGAGCCAAGGCCTGACCCGCCCCCGGCAGTGGAGCTGGTCAAGAGGCTTCCCGCCGCGGCGGATTCCCAGACGAGGTTGTCGGCCCGCATCAAATACCGCAAACCGGCCACGTCATCGCGGGTCAGGCCGGTGTAAAAACCGCCGGCCGCCAGTCCAAAACCAAACGGGAACAACGCATTGCTGGTAAAAAGCGGCGGACGGAATGCACTAAAAGTATTTGTATCGGTCGGATCAACCACCCATCCGCCGTCGCCCGCCGCCACCGGGGAAAACACGTCAGCCAGCGGGTCCACGGGATATTCCACCGCATCCGCCAACACGCTCTGAGACGGACCAAAAGGAGAATGCTGGGCGTCGCAATACTCGGCAATGATGTAACTGTAAAGCGTGTTGTTGACATAGGCCGAGTAGGGAGTCTGGCTCGGCGACTGGGTAAAAGTGTCAAAATTCCTTTGGACCACCAGATATTCCTCGTCGCCCGCTTCGCAAGTGGGTCCTCCGGGGGGGAGGTACCGCCGGTGCAGCGTCCACGTGTAACGAACCGGATTGGCCAGCCCCAGTTGTTCCATCATAAGATGCAACGTCGTGGATTTCAAATCCAACAATCCCGCCCCCCGCGCCGTCCAGTTGATGTTTTGCGAATCCAGCGGAAATTCCGAAAGCGAAGGGGAGTAACCGTCCAGCCCATTGGTCACGCCGGTCGGGTTGTTCGTAAAAGCATTGTTCAGGATGTCAAAAGCCTGGTCTATCGCCTGTGTGCCGTGGTCGCCGAAAAAGGTTATAAAAGGTCCATCGCAGGCGTAATACATCACCGGCGTGTTGCGACGATAGCCTTCCCCCCAATTTTTGGGTCCGATATCGCCGGTGTCCCACTCGGTCAGAGGATTGTAGGTAATTTCCGCCGTCTGCCAGGCATCGCCGAAACTGGCGGGAAGCGCCGTACCGTCCTGCGACACAAAGCCGGGCACCGGTCCCGCCAATGAAAAAGCCCGGGCGGCGGGCAACCCCGCCGTCAGGAATACAATCCAAAGAAATCTATTAATCATTCGCTGCATACTGGTATTATTGGCGCAGGAGCACCACGCGGTAATAACCCACCGCGCCGCCCCCGACAAAAATCGAATCGTTGGCGCCCGCGGCAAACCGCGGCGAACCCATATTGCTCCACGAGGTGAAGTTGGTTGTCACCTGCACCTGATACGTCAACCCCGGCTCGGTGTTCCAACCCAGGTACATTCCTGGCTGAGTTTGGTTGGCTTGCCGCCCTTGTGCCGGATTAATGATCTGCACGCGCAACACGCTGGTTGAATTGGTCGGAATCGTGCCCGCCAGAAATTCCTGCAGGGTATTCATCCCGTCGCCGTCCGTGTCAGCGGTAGCCGAGGGCCAGGTGCCCATATTGTTCCCGTAGTATTGCAGCATCCATTCAAACGGTATGCCGTAGTAATTGGCCCCGCTCCACGTGGTCCCGCTGGCTGACGGCGAAATCGGCGAACGCCGCCCGTCGGTTGTCGTATAATCCAATTGGAACGAATGCGTGCTGCTGACCGCCAAACCATTCGCCGCGGCCATTGTCCAGACGGTGTTGGTCGTCGCCTTCATCGGCGTTGGCGCGCCGTCCACATAAACCTCGTAGTTGGAAACGGAAATTCCGAGCAGCGACGGCCACGAAACCTGCAACTGCGGCTGATACACACCATTGCTCACGACAAACGGCGCATATATGAACGGCGCGCTCATCGGCTGCAAAATTACCGCGACATTGACGTAACGCTGTGCAAACAGGTCAAAACTGGCGGAACCGTAGGTAAAACCCGTCCAAACCACCAGAAATTGTCCGACGCCATCCGAGGCCACCGCCGGCTGCATTTGCTGGCCGGTCGTCGTGGTGTTCACGCGGAATTCCCCACCGACCAGCGGGCCGCCCGCCTGCAAGTATTGCCCAAACACGCCTTCGCGCGAACCGTCCTGCCCCAGGCTCGTCCAGACGATTAAATAATCCGTGCCAACCGCGCTGATACGCGGCGCATACTGGTCGCCGTAAAGATGCGAATTCACCCGCACAACGGGGCTGCCTTTGGTGGCAATTGCATTGGTAAATGACCGCGCGAAAATATCCCAACTGTTGTCCGTCACCACCACATCCTTTTCGCCCCACGTCACCATGAAACTGCCGTCCGACGCCGCAGCCACAGCAGGATTCGCGCACACCTTTGACCCCGTGTTTACCAGGAAGTTGGTGCCACTCGCAACGCCGTTGCTCGTGTAAAGCTGCGCATAAATGTCCACACTGGGAGTCACCGTTGTGCTGGCGCCGTAATAGACCGGATTGGCGGTGAAATCCGGCGAATTGGTCCCCAGATTGGGCGCGAGCGTCCGCTGCTGTTCCGAGACCCAGACCACAACAAACCCGCCGTTTTTCAAAGCGGCGATGGCCGGCGTGCGCTGGTTGTAGGAAATAAATTGTTGATTGACCAGGAAGTTGGTGCCGATCTTCGTTCCGTTGGTGGGTGAGAGGATCTGGCCATAGACATCCAGCAGGCTGCTGGAACCGGCCTGGTTGTAACTGCTCCAGACCACCACCACGTTGCTGTTGTTGAGCACGGTAAGGGCGGGGTTGCTTTGAAAACTGTTGGTGAACGTGCTCACCACCACGTCGGTGGTGGTTAGAAACGTGTTGTTCGTCGCCGTCAGGCGCGCGAAGATGTGCTGTTTGGCCGAACTGCCACCCTGCCAGACAAAGGCCGCGCCCCCCTTTTTCAACAACGCCACGCGCGGATTTACCTGATCATTCGTGCCCTGGACATTCACCCTCTGTTGCCAGGTGGTCAGGGACAGCGTGGCATCCAACCGTGCCGCGCTCACGCCCCAGCCGCTGCCATCGGTGATGTTGTCCTGCCAGACGACAAAGCCGCCGCTGGAGTTCAGCGCCACATCGGGAAAAACCTGGTCGCCCGGCAAGGAACCGACCACCGCGTATTCCGTTCCGTTCGTCGTGTAATAATTGGTCTGGGCAACAGCGCCGGCGGGAATTCCAACGGCCAGCCCCCAGCAAAAGCAAATGGCAGCCCTGCGGGCGAACAACAACGACGACATAAATAATTCGTTAAATTTTAAACACAACCGGGTGTTTTGTCCAAAAAAAACTTCGCCAAAACGCGTCCGCCGCTGAAAAAACAGCCGCGCCGCGTCTTTGACCGCCAATAAACTTTTGCGTTCCAAATTCATTTTCTAAATCAAAATCGCCTGCTGCCCGCCCGCCGGTTCTTCCAGCGCCGCGAGCATTCCCTTGAAACCCCAGCGCTGATACAACTCGCGCAGCCGGCCGGCATCCGCCGGTTTACCGGCCAGCGCGTCCGGCGAAAATTCGCACGCCAAATCGTCCCGCAATCGCACCAGTTCACGATTGCGCCGCACGGCATCCGCCGCCCCGCGCAACGCCGCGCGCAACCTTTCCGACTTCACTTCATCCAGCCGCTCGTACAGCGCGGTGACCGAGCCGAATTGTTTCAGCAATTCAGCCGCGGTTTTCGGCCCGACACCGGGCACGCCCGGAATGTTGTCCACACTGTCGCCGGTCAAACTCAACCAATCCACAATTTGCGACGGCTCCACGCCCGCTTTGGCGCGCACCTGTTCATCCGTCCAAACCGCCCCGCTCTTGTCGCCCGGGTTCAACAATCCGACCTGTGCCGACACCAACTGCATAAAATCCTTGTCGGAACTGGCAATAACCACGGTCATGCCCGCATCCGAAGCGCGCCGCGCCAGGCACGCTATGTAATCGTCCGCTTCCACGCCTTCGCGGCAAAACGAGGCGACTCCCGCCGCCTTCAAATAGCCGGCCATTTCATCGAACTGCGGCTTCAAATCATCCGGCATGGGCGGCCGCTGCGCCTTGTATGCCGGCAACATGGCGGTGCGTTCGGCACTCAGGCCGCCGTCCCAAACCACAATCAAAT
>Ga0182027_10004053_pt1 | contig 22898 bp, 16 predicted proteins | sample 712E1DmetaG_FD_121300 | JGI IMG/M metagenome (GOLD analysis project Ga0182027, IMG submission 121300) | Permafrost microbial communities from Stordalen Mire, Sweden - 712E1D metaG (Illumina Assembly) | ecosystem: Environmental > Terrestrial > Soil > Wetlands > Permafrost | place: Sweden... | reverse complement strand
AGTTGCCGGAACGATTGGAGCCGATTCAGATCCTGAAATGTAGTGCAGACTCGGCCATAGCCTGAAGTGATTCTAAGAGACTTAGCTGGACTTTACCCCGTCTCGTGACGAACTTGGGCTAGTCATATGGCCGACGGCAGGGTTACCTTGCCAGGGGAGCGCCGTCCCACTTGCGGCGCCACACTTTCCAGTCGTTGAGCGTGGCCTTGAGCATGGCTTTGGCGGCTTTGTGCAGCCAGCGATCCTTGCGCGTGGCAAGGTCGCGCCTGACGGCGGGAATGGCCTTCGGCGAGCCGAGGTGGATGTTCGCTGTCTCCCAACCCATGCAATACAGGAGTTTCTCCTCGTCGCGTTCGGCGGGCAGGGTATTGATTTCGATGTGGCAGCAATCGGGCGCCAGGCGGCGGACAATCCAGTGCTCCGCGAAATGCACGTGGGGATCTCGGATGCGCACCGCGCAGTCCACGAGATCACGCGAAAGAATTTCCGTGGTGTCCAGGTGACGTGCCCAGATCCACGCGGAAGGCGTGAGCTGCTTGGCTTCACGCGCGATGTGCGCGCCATGCCAAGTGGCCAGGGCGAGGATGCGAGGATGGCCGAGACTCCCCAGGCCGGCGATGCGGCTTTTTAGCTCGTACTTTTCCTCGCGGAACGGCAGCGTGGACTTGAGCAGCTTCGCAACCTCAATGGGCAGGGTGCCCTTGTAGCGCGGGCAGGCGCGCATTTTTTCCCAGAATCGGACTGGATCGCGAAGCTTATTGAGCGCCAGCAGGCGCAACCACCGGTGATGCTCGGCAAGAACGAAAGGTCTGCCGCCCTTGGCCAGGGAATCGCGAAAGCCCTGCTCGATGACGCGCGAGGCTGCTTTGCGGCTGAGAGAGAGATGCTGTTCCTCGATCGCCAGATAGGCGCTGGCAAGGAGTCGAACCAGGTCCACGGTATAGGCAGCGGGCCACGCTTCATCGAAATCGTTCACACCCCAGATGAGCCGGCCTTCGAGGTCGCGCCAAGTGCCGAAATTCTCGATGTGCAGATCACCAACGGCCAGGACTTGCGGTGCGCGCGCGAGTTCGGGGCAGACGATAGGCCACCACTGCGCCCAGCGATAGAAGGTGGCGCGCAGGAATGGAAAAGCCGCGCGGGCCATGTTGCGGTGCTTGAGGTCGACGTCGGAGCGGATGAGTTTGACGTGCCGCAAGGCCCATTTTTCGAAGTCAGAGGTGGCGTAGACGATGTCGGGCAGTTCGTGTTTGTTTGGCTTCATGAGTGTGCGAACCGGCTTTGCGCCCGCTGACCCTGTGCGCACAGAAGTGTACTGCGCGCCCCAATTCCTCACAAGAATCCGCCTCGTCGGATTAGACTCTGAAGGGCACTTCACAGCCGGGCCCTACCTAGCTGTAGCGCTGTGGCACAGTCACTCCTGACTGTGCTCTTGGGTTTGCCTCTGCAGCGCAGGTGAGTCTGAAAGCCCTGGGCTTTTTCTTCCTCCCGCGCACCAATTAGAAATCCTGCTTACGCCCGCGCGTGGGCCGCGGCGCCAGCGACCCGCGATTCGTAAATCGGGAAGTGGGCCGCCAAATCGGCCACTTGTTTGCGAACTTTTTGTTCGACGGCGGCGTCCCCGATGTGGCTGAGAATCTCGGCCACCCAGCCGCCGATCAACTCCATCTCGGCTTCCTTCATGCCCCGCGTGGTGATCGAAGGGCTGCCCAGGCGAATCCCGCCCGCCTTCATTGGCGGTAGCGGATCGAAAGGAATGGAATTCTTATTGACCGTGATGCCCGCGCGGTCAAGAGCTTTTTCAGCGTCACTCCCGGTGATGCCGCGCGGATGCACTTCGATCATGAAGAGGTGATTATCCGTGCCCCCGGTGACGATGCGGAAGCCCTCTTTGGCGATGGCATTAGCCAGGGCCTTGGCGTTGGCGACCACTTGACGCTGGTATTGCTGGAAGCCGGGCTCCATCGCTTCCTTCAGGCACACGGCTTTGGCCGCGATGGTGTGCACGAGGGGCCCGCCCTGCGTGCCCGGAAAGGTCAGCCTGTCGAGTTCCTTGGCGAAACTCGATTTGCACAACACAAGTCCTCCGCGCGGCCCGCGAAGCGTCTTGGGCGTTGTGGTGGAAACAATGTCGGCGTGGGGCACGGGGCTCGGATGGATGCCCGCCGCGACGAGGCCGGCAATGTGCGCCATATCCACGAAGAAGAGCGCGTCCACCGCCTTGGCCACTTTGGCGATGCGCTCGAAATCGATGACCCGCGAATACGCGCTGGCGCCCGCCACGATCATCTTGGGTTTGTGTTCGTAAGCGAGTTTCTCGATTTCGTCGTAATCGATCTGTTCGGTGTCGCGGCGCACGTGGTATTCGACGAATTTGTACATGCGGCCGGAGAAATTCAAGGGGTGGCCGTGCGTCAGGTGCCCGCCATGCGCCAGGGCCATGCCCAGGACGGTGTCGCCCGGATGCAGCGTGGCCATGTACACGGCGATGTTCGCGGAAGTGCCGGAGTGGGCCTGCACGTTTGCATGATCCGCGCCGAAGAGCTGTTTGGCGCGATCAATAGCCAGTTGTTCCACCTTGTCGGCGAATTGGCAGCCGCCGTAATAGCGCCTGCCGGGATAGCCCTCGGCGTATTTATTGGTGAAGATGGAGCCCATGGCTTCCAGGACGGCTTCCGACACCAGATTTTCGGACGGGATGAGTTCGAGCCCGGTGGCCTGCCGGACGGCTTCCTCGCGCAGTATCTCGGCGATTTGGCCATCGACAGCATCAAGGGGGCGCTGCATCCGGGCGTTGGCTTCCGTGGTCATGCGGGTCTCCTTACGTGCAGAGAATTACTCTAACAGGTTGCGCCGCGATTCGGCCAGAGGACTGGGAGGTGGGTAGTGGGTTAGTTTCCGATTACGACTAATCGGGGGCTGAATCTGCATCCAAGACCTCAGGGCTTCCGTTTGTTCATATACTGAAGGAGCTTCTCACTCTTCTTCGCGGTCTTCGCTGCTTCCTGAAACGTAGCCTTTATCTCCTGGGAAATGTCCTCAACGAGTATGAGATGCTCGAGGTTCGAATGAAGGCAAATACTTCTTAGGTCCCCGATATTTTTGCTTATGCTCAGCGTGAAGCGAAGTCCGCAAACGTAGAAATAAAATAGTCTCAGGTCGTCGGCCGCCGCTTTGCCCTCGAAGGGTTGGAAGAAAGAGATGAGCGTCGTAGGTGGCGGACTGACGTAGAGCGTCAAAGCGATATCGTCCGGGAAATCGGCCTCGCCCTTCAAGAATGCCCGGACCTTCTCACCGTATTCCCCGAGATCAATCAATGTCTCGTCGGACACGAAGCCCCAATGATGGACCGAAGCCTTCCAGAACATTCCGAGGCCGAAATGCACGAGCTTATCAACCCTGATTCCGGGATTCGTCGCGGCAGCGCAGACAACGAGGTCCGGCTCGGCGAATTTCGGCGGTTTCAATCTCAGGATATCCAGGAACGGGAATTTCCCCTCTATCGTCGCGAGCTTCGGCAGCAGCCATTTCTCGCCCCCTTCGTTAAGAACGCCCTCACAATCCGAGCAGAGCAGATGGTCCTTGGTCTGTTTCGAGCTCTGGACCATGACCTTTGTTGTGATGAGAACTGGCTCAGAGTCCGCAGCGCGGCAATAGTTGTACAAAGCGCGCGGAATAAGGTGGCTCTTCACCAGCTTCTTATCGAGCTTGCACATCGGGCATTTGCCAAAGGCCATAATTTACCTATGAATGACTGATTGGGCACTATCGTATGGTTAAGAAAAGCTCGCATGTCCCGCGAAGTCAAACAATCAAATCAGATACAGCTTAAAGCCTTCGAAGTCCTCACCGACCCAGCTGACCGGACATGTGGAATCGGCCAAAAAACACATGTCCGATAACGCGACTATACATCCAAGTGAAAATGGTCAGGCTCATAGCGACCTCCCTAACGCCATCGCCAGGGCTGCATTTATCCTAGGGGGCAATCACCTAGTGTAGACTGTGTCTCTATGAAGACTTTCTACAGCGTAACGTCATTTGCTTTCTTGATTGGTTTGGCCATTCTCTGTTGTTTTGCTCCCTGGACAACTACCCCGGCCGGGAGCTCTGCGGCTCACGACTCCCTGGGTTACGCAGCCATCTGGTCGCAGCGGTTTGCTGTGGCCGCCGGAGCCAGGGTGGACTCAGGAGCCTTCGCAATCCTAGCTGGAGTGGTGGCCTTTTTCGCTATTGTAATTGGCGCGGCCGCGTACTTTTTCCGCAACAAGCGCGGATCGGAAAGAGAAGATGTTTGAGGCCGCTCATTCGCTTCGGTACAGTCGCGTTTGGAAAGCTGTCGTCCCAGAAATGTCAAAGACCGGGAATTGCAATCGTGTTTTGAAAATTGGAAAGAACGCCCGTTTGAAAACACTCCCTGAATACGGCATAAATTTCCGAACTTATGAACCGATGTGTTCGTTGTCCGGTAACTCGTAAACCTGTTTATGGAACTCGCTGCGAGATAATTCAGATGTCCCACAACTTCTAAACTAGGGAACTTGCTCACCCGTTTTTAGAGCCTATGACGGCAGGGCACCTGGACGATAAACGCTAACCGGAAACTGACCCACCAGCGGCAGGCGCGTCCTCTGTCTGGAAGGCGACCACCGCTCGATCCCTATCCTTGCAAAGCAAGAACATTTTTGGCGTTCCGATCGTGTGGCAGGGAAGAGAAAACCGCTTTTCCCGCGCCACATCTACCAGTAAAGCCGGGCTACCGCGGGAGCCGCATTACGTGGGCATCTTAAAGAAAAAGTACAGCCCGACAAGAAAGAACATCAGGTCAGGTGACCATGCAGACATGAGCGGTGGAAGTTGGCCGATGCCGCCCATCGCTTCCAGCAGCGCGGAGATGGCCCAATACACGATGCCAATGCCGACCCCCAGTGCGACGCCGCCAACGGCGCCGCGGCTACCCACCAGCAGCGCGAAAGGAATTGCCAGCATCATGCTAATCGGAGCAATCAGCGGGTAAGCCAGCTTCTTGTGCCATTGCACGGTGAGGGAAGACACGTCGAACCCGGCGCGGTGCAGCCCATCGATGTACCGGCGAAGATCCCGCCAGCTCATCTGAGACGCCTGGATGACTTCGCGATTGAAGTAGGAGGGCGGCTCGACGAGTTCCGCGAGTGTCGTGACCTTGAAGGGATCGTATCGCATAACCGCTCCGTCGGCGAAATCGCGGACCCAGCCGGATTCCAGCACCCACGTTTTCTCCGTATCCAGCCAACGCGCGCGCGTCGCGTAAACCCGCCGGCGCATCTGGAAGGTGGCGGGATCCAGCTCGATAACGCTGAGGCCGCCAAAGAGTTTTTGCGTGGGGTCGAAGAAATCGTAATTGTAGACCTTGTCGTTTTCTCCAAAGATCCAGCGTTGCGGGCGCGTGTAGGTCTGCGCGGGGCGGCCTTTGATCTGGTTGCGCAGGGCATCCTGGCGCTGGTTCGCGTAGGGGAGATAGGTGTCGTCCATGATAAGCAGCACGCCGGCGAGGAGAACACCGGCCATGAGGAGCGGCAACGCGATGCGGTAGAGGCTGATGCCGCTGGCTTTGAAGGCCACGATTTCGTTGTTCTTGCTGAGCACCCCGAGAGTAACCAGCACGGCCACAAGCGCGCCCAGCGGCGAAAGCTGGTAGAGAAGATAAGGGATCAGGTAGCGAAAATAATTGACGACCACGAAAAAAGCAACGTGGTGGCGCGCTATGTCGTCAAGAAGCTCGAAAAATGTGAAGGTCTCAAAGAGCAGGATGAACGCGCCCATGATAACGGCGAAATAGTAGAAAAAGCGGCGGAGCACGTAGATATCCACGATGCTTGGAATGCTGGAAGAGGAGGGAAGAGTGGCTTCGGCGCGGGCCGAGCCATTTTCCGCGCGGACAACCACGGCCTTGACCTTGGTTTTCTGCCGCCGCAACAGGCGCCAGAAAGCCACGAGCCGTGCCCAGGCCAGGAGACGCGGAGCTTCGCTGCGGTAGCTCTCCATGCGCGGAAGAAGCGCCACACCGATAAGCGCAAGCACGACGTTGGCGATCCACATGCCCGCGGAAGGCGGTAAAACACCCTGGCGCGCCAGGCCCGCCCCCACAATGAACAGCAGATAATATGACGCGATCACCACCACCGCGAGCAGCGAGCCCGCAGCGCGCCCGCCGCGCCGCGGCTGCGCCCCCAGCGGTACCGCGATTAACGCAAAAACAAGGCAGGCGACGGGAAACGCAAAGCGCTGGTGCAATTCCACACGCGCATCCCGCCAGCCCTTCCCGCGATCTCTCCAAAGGTCGCCCAACGAACGCTCCGGGTTGCTGGGCTCGCGCTCCTTGGCCGGAGCCATGCCGCTCACCTCCACGGGCCAGTCGCTCCGGCCGAATGCGGTGACCGAATAGTTTTCGGCATCGGCAACGGAAAATTCGTGCGTGGAACCGCCATTCAGGTGCAACTCCAGCTTGCCCAGCCGGGGCTCGGCAATTACAATCGCACTTTCCGCCAGGGTGATGCGCGAGCCGCTTTCTCCTCCGGCTTCCGCAAGAAATACGCCGTTCCAGCGAGTCCCGCTAGCGGAGACGTCGTTGATGTAGAGGACCATGTGCGGGAAACGCTCATCGAAGACGCGCGGCTGTACCTGAAACGAGATTTGTGAAGTGATCAAATCGCTTTCGATGGCGCGGAAGGTCCGAATCGCCAAGGGCGCCAGCCACAGCGTCATGACCAGGGTGAGTGCGGCGCCGATCGCCGCGAGCACGCCGACGGGCCAGAGAATGCGCCTGCGGCTGATCCCCAGTGCCGTCAGAGCGATGATTTCGCTGTCCATGGACATGCGGCCAAGGCCCAGGAGCACGCCGATAAGGACGGCCATGGGGATGGTGAAGACCAGGATGTTGGGAACGATGCAGAGGAAGAGTACCCCGATTTGCGATCCGGAGCCGGAATGGCGCACAAACAGCTCCATCAGGCGGACCAGCTTGGGAACGAACAGAACGAACGTGAAGATGATAAGTCCGAGGAGCGCATGACGTATGACTTCGAGAACAATGTAGCGGTCCAGGATGCGCATGGCGGGAAGCCTGAGTGTAACATGGTGGCGAGGCAGAGAAGAGGCTCGTTAATGAGGGAGCGCACCCCTAAGCGCACGAGTCCTGGATTGTGCTCGGAGTAGGCAACGAGGGTGACGGAAAGAGACCACGGATGAATCGAGTGAACCTGGCGGTGCTGTGGCACATGCACCAGCCGCAATACCGTGATCCGGAGACGGGGCTATATGTGTTGCCCTGGACGCGGCTGCACGCCACGAAGGATTACTACGGCATGGTCAAGTTGTTTGAGGAATTTCCTTCTCTCCATGCCACGTTCAACATGGTGCCGTCGCTGTGCATGCAACTGGAGGAGTACGCCACCGGAACATTCAATGAACCCTGGTTCGCGCTGGCCTTTAAGAAGACCGAGAACCTCACCCGGGACGATAAGAGCGAACTGCTGGGCCGCGCCTTTCAGGTAAATTACGAGCGGCTGGTGTCGCGCTGGCCCCGTTTTGTGGAACTGTATGAATGGTCGCGCCCCGCGGGAGGCGCTCAAGCGCTGATTACCTTCACGGCGAGGGACTGGCGCGATTTGCAGGTGCTTTCGCAACTGGCCTGGATGGAAGAAGAATGGTTCACGAAGGACCCGGTGGTGAGCCGGCTGGCAAACCGCGGCAAGGACTTCACGGAAAAAGATAAAGAGGCGCTGAAGGCCAAGCAGTTGGAATTAATTGCGCTGGTCCTGCCGGCGTACCGCGAAGCGATGGCTCGAGGGCAAATCGAGATCAGCACCACGCCGTTTTACCACCCCATCCTGCCACTACTCTGCGACTCCGACATCGCCAGGGTGGCTAATCCCGCCACGCCCATCCCGCGCCGCGCCTTTCGCAGGCCGGAAGATGCACGGGAGCAGTTGCGCCGGGCAAAGGAGTATCACGAACGCGTATTCGGGAAAAAACCGGTGGGACTGTGGCCTTCGGAAGGATCGGTCTCTGACCAGGCCCTGGCCATTGCGGCGGATGAGGGTTTCCAGTGGTTCGGCACGGATGAAGGCGTACTCGGCCGCACATTGAATGTGGGTTTCTTCCGGGATTCTTCGGGGATGCCGGCGAATGCGGAAAAACTGTACCAGCCGTGGCGCGTGCAAATGGCGAACATAGGAATTACGGGACTCTTCCGCGTTCACCACTTGTCTGACCTGGTGGGTTTTGTCTATAGCCGCATGGACAGCAAAGCGGCGGCGGCCGATCTGCATGGAAGGCTGCGGCATATCGGCGAAACGGTGAAGGGCCCGAACCCGCTGACCGTCTGCTTATTCCTGGATGGCGAAAATGCCTGGGAGTACTACCCTGGAAATGGCAGGGAGTTTCTGCGTGAATTTTACCGCCGCATCAGCGATGACCAGGATTTCCGCGCCCTCACCGCCAGCGAGACCATCGCCGCTGCCAGCGACGTCCCGACCACCGGAGGCATCTTCCCCGCCTCCTGGATTAATGCCAATTTTGACGTGTGGATCGGCCACCTGGAAGACGCCACCGCTTGGGATCTGCTCTGGGATGCCCGCGAGGCCTATGCCCACGCCCTCGAAGCCCGCGCCAAGGGCTGGTCGGACCCCGTGACTGACGCGGGACTGGCGGAAGCGCAGGAGTCCTTGCTCGCCGCGGAGGGCAGCGACTGGTGCTGGTGGTTTGGGCCGGAACACAGCACCGCGAATGACGCGGAGTTTGATGCCCTCTTTCGCAAGCACCTCACGGGAATCTATCTCGCGCTCGGGCAAATGGCGCCAGAAGAACTCGCCAAGCCCATCAAGCGCCAGCCGGAACGTGCCTACCAACTGGCGCCATCCACATTTCTCAACGTCAAAGTGGACGGGCGGGACACCAGTTACTTCGAGTGGTTGGGCGCGGGCGTCTTCTCGCCAGAGCACCGCGGCGGTACCATGCACGGACGCACCTATTATTTAAGGGAATTGCGCTACGGTTTTGAAGAGGAGCGTTTTGTGGTCCGCGTCGACTGCTTCCCGGACAGGCTCATGGAATTGGAGGACCCCGAATTCCGCATCACCATCGGCGCCGCGCATGAAATCGTCATCGTGGTGAACTTGGAGCGCGGGCGGATGAAAGAGTTCGCGGTGGAAAAGGGGCGGGTGTGCTTGCTGAATCCCGGCAGCATTGCCGCGGTAGCGTTTGATCGCACGCTGGAACTCGCGGTGCAGAAGGAACACTTGGATTTGAAGGGCAAGAGCAAATTCCGCATCGGCGTGGCTTTGTGGCACGGGGGATTGCCGATTGATGTTCTGCCGACGGTTGGTTTTTTGGAAGTAAATCTCGGAGAAGAGAATTCCGCCTGGGCTGTCGAGACCGCCGAATGAGAGCTACATGGGACTTGTGAAAAATTGACTCGGCTCGCATTTCTCACCACTAATCCGGATTTCTCACAAACTATGATTTATCCGTTGTTCCGGATCGGCAAGACGCGGTCATCCTGAGGCGACCCGATGAGGATCGCCGAAGGACCTCGACATCAAAATTGTCCACGGAGTGTCAGTTGAGATCCTTCGGGCCGCCCCGACCAGGTCGGGGTAAACGCCCGGCGCGTCCCTCAGGATGACAGGCCGCTGCGCTGTTTGAATGGTGGGGAAATCGCATCGCGTGAGAAAATCCGATAAATACTCACCAAGGGCCATCTTGCGCAGCGGTTGCCTTCGGTTTGGGGGACGCTACTCATTGGGCAACTTTCCTGACGAAATGCCCGGGGTACTATGGCGGCAGGAAGCTTCCCTTGAAAAGATGAGAAGGCGTGGGCTAACCGTGGACGGGTGTCGGTGCATCCCGGGATTACGTGGCCGTGCACCCGGCGGGAACCCTGGCACAAGGGAAAATTCGCGTGGAATCCGCAGTCAACACTATCCCTCCGTCTGAAGAGACTGTAGCGAAGCTGCAGCCGCTGGCCAGCGGTGCAAACCCGTTGGCGCTGGAAATCGCGGTGAATGTGGCGGGCGCGCGGCCAGCCTCGGCTTCGGGGCAGCGCGATCTTTTTTCCGAGGACACAGCAACGGTGTTGGTGTCGGAAAATGGCGCGGTCATCCGGCTGGCCGCGGCGGTCGTCTCCGGCCAACTGCTCTTCCTCACGGATAGAAGAACCAACAGCGAGATGGTTTGCCAGGTGGTCCGGAAGCGCACCTTCCGGCCAACGGAATGCTACGTCGAACTCGAGTTCACGGAGCCCGGGCCGAACTTTTGGGGCTTGGAGATTCCCGCGAAGACTGCATCACCCTCCCAGCTCGAGACCGCTCAGAGGGTGGAGTCCGCGGAGACGACTGTGGAGGATGCGCCTTCGGAAGCCCCTGCCGCGCAGGGGCAGGGCGTCGCGGAGTTGAACCAGGAAGTAGAAGCGCTGCGAGAACAAATCCAGGCATCGCTGCAAACGAAAGCGCAGGCGGCGAAAGCGGAGGCGGAAGCGGCATTGCAACAGTCCGCCAAAAGGGCTGAGGCAGCGGCTGCGGAACAATCTCGGATCAAACCAGCGGCTGCGCCACCCGCGCCTCCCGCCGCGCCCCCGCCTCCACCGCCAAATCCTCCTGCGGTGGCGTCATCTCCAACGGATGGGAATGCGCAAGAAGCAGGGGCCGGGGCTGGGCCGGACGTGGCGGCAAAGCCGCTGGTTCGCATGACGCTGCCCAAAATGACCCTTGCCAATGAGGGCGGTGAGAAGGACTCAGAGGCGATCGATCCGCTCGACTGCCTGCTGCCCAAGCCGGATCTGGATTTCTCCGCAGCGCCTGCACCAGGGGCAACCAACGGAAGACGGTCCCTCTACGATATTTACAAGCCCATACGCTTGGGGATCGGGAAGTTTCGGCTGGTCCTTTTCAGCGGGTTGCTGCTCGGCGTTGTGCTTTGCGGGGCCTGGTACATGAACTGGCTGCCTGTTCCATCGCTCGGCGGGATCGCGCAAATGATCCATCCTACGAACTCCAAGAAAGTGGAAAGCGGGGTTGCGCGCCACGCGGCGCCAGCAATGGCATCACGCACAGTATCGACGCCCAATGCCGCTGCCCCAGATGCCGTGACGACGGAGCCCGTGGATGAGACTTCACCTCAGCCGGGGGGTGGCACCGTTGAAGGTGAGAATGCACCAATCACGGAAGCGCCCGCGCCCGAAGCCAGCGCGCCAGCGCCCCCTTCTGCCTTGAAGCCGAAAAAACCGGTAGCGCCCACGGCATCACCCGTACACGCAAGCGCGAAGGAGAAAGGCGGCTCGGCCGAATCACTTCGCAAAACAATGCCGGGTGCCACACCCTCTTCAACTCCACAGCTCGCACCCCCCGAACCGGCAGCAAGCGACGCGGTGCTAGTGCCGCCGAAGCTGCTGAAGTCGGCGAGCCCGGTCTATCCCCCGGATGCGATGCGGGATTACATTACGGGAGATGTGAGGGCGGATGCGCTGGTAGAACCCGACGGGCGCATTGGCGCCATGAAAATTCTCGGAGGACCTGTGCCGCTTCGTCAGGCGGCCTTGGACGCACTGAAGCAATATGAATACGCTCCCGCGACGCAAGGCGGGCGAGCCGTGGCCGCTCATGTCACTGTGACCGTGAAGTTCTGGTTCAATCCCTAGTCAACGCGGCCAGTGGCACAGTCACTCCTGACCGTGCTCTTGGGTTTGCTTTTGTTTGCCCCGCCTCCTGTTTAGCTTGAGCCTCGAAGGGCTTGCCCGCCGTAGTAGGGAGGCACGCCGCATGCCAGCCTCACATTCCATTGCCACAACGCTCAGAAAAGTTTCACCGCGAGCCGCTGCGGGTGGAAACCCACGGGAATCATCGTGAGCAGCGAGTCGGTCCGCGTGCGGATTACGGCGAGATCGCCGGAGCCTTCGTTCACCACCAGAAGCATCGCGGGCAGCGCGCCTGGCTCTGCGAGATCGAACCGCATGGCGCCCGGAAGCGCCCCCACATTGATGGGCCGGCTCACCCGCCGGTTGACGACGTCGAGGGGCATCACGCGGCCGGCGGCGCGATCCGCAACGTACATTTCGCTGGCGTCGGATACGATCAGGCCATCCGCGGGCGCCGATCCGAGCATCATGTAGTCGCCCATTTCATGGGTCCAGGTGTTCACGGCTTGCAGGCCGTGCGTTTCCGGTGAAATCACATACACTTCGCCACCGTCGGGCTTCAGCACCATTCGCGTGGGCTTACCGGCGAGCACCAGGTTGGTGAGCAGCACGCCGCGCCGCACGTCCACCACCGACAGGCGATTCTCAGACCGGCTCATCACGAAGGCGATGCTCCCGTCGGGGACGGCCAGGACTTCATCGGGATTGGGAATGACGGGAATCTCAGCGCGCTGTTGCAGGGTGGCGGCATCGTGAATGCCGAGCGTCCCTGCGCGGGAATTGACGACCAACAGAAATTTGTTGTCGGGAGTGATGCGCACCTGAACAGGTTGCGAGCCGGTTTTGGCTCGGGCGACGATGGCGCGGGTGGCGCAATCGATGGCGATGAGTTGGTCCGCGCCGGAAGCGGTGGTGTAGGCACGATCACCCTTGGAGGAAAACTCGATGGAGTAAGGGAGTCCGCCCACGGCAATACGCGCCGTGATTTGATTGCTGCGCGTGTCGATAACCCACACGTAGCCCCCGCCGCTGCTGACGCCCCAAACCTCGTGGCGTTTCGGGTGTTCCAGGATTTCGCCGAGCGCGGGACCCGCATAGATTTTGCCAATGGCCCGCAAGCCGATGAGGTCCACAACCGTTATGATCCCGTCCTCCGTGCTCACGTAGGCATTCAGGTGCAGCCCGGGCCGCAGGAACGAAGGCCGGTGCTCGCGCAGCAGAAGGGCGACGCCAAAGATGACGAGAATGGTCAGGATGAAGTAGACGCGAAAGTTTTTGGCGCGCGGCATGTTTGCGAGCTTTGATTTTACATGAAGAAGCGACCGCCGAGATGGTTTCCCGGAGAAGACTGGGGCAAGTCAGTTCACCTGGCGGTGGACGACGCCGGCGATCTGACGCACTTCGGCGAGCAATTCCGCAAATTCCTCGGGCAGGATGGACTGCATCCCGTCGGACAGCGCCTTTTCCGGCTGATGGTGCACTTCAACCAGCAGTCCATCCGCCCCCACGGCCACCGCAGCGCGCGAGAGCGGCAGCACCTTGTGGCGCTTCCCGGTGCCGTGGCTGGGGTCCACAAGAATCGGCAGGTGGCTGCGTTTCTTCACCGCGGGAACGACCGCGAGGTCCAGCGTGTTGCGCGAAAAATCGGAAAATGTGCGCACGCCGCGCTCGCACAGAATGACGTTGTAGTTGCCCTCGCTCAGGATGTATTCCGCGGCCATCAGGAATTCGTCCAGCGTCGCGCTCATGCCGCGCTTGAGTAAAACCGGCTTCTTGGCCCGCCCGGCCCGCTTCAGCAGTGAAAAATTCTGCATGTTGCGCGCGCCGATCTGTATAACGTCCGCCCACTCTTCCACGAGATCCAGCGATTCGTTGTCAATCGCTTCGGTGACGATGCCAAAACCATAGTTCTCGCGGACCTTCGCCAGAATCTTCAGCCCCGGCAGTCCCAGCCCTTGAAAGCTGTACGGAGATGTGCGCGGCTTGTACGCGCCCCCGCGGAACAGCCGCACGCCGGTGGGCTTCAGGCGCTCCGCGATCGCCAGGCACTGCTCTTCCGTTTCCACCGCGCACGGGCCGGCCACGATGGCCAGATGCGCCCCGCCAACCAACACATCTCCAGAAGGAGTTGGAATGCGGACGATGGTGGGCTCCTCTTTCACGTCCCGGGAAACGAGCTTGTAGGGCTTGGTGACGGGAATGCACTCGATCACGCCGGGCATGGACTCCAGCACGCCGAGATCGACCGCACCATTGTTGCCTGTGATCCCGATGGCGGTACGCCCAGAGCCCGGGATGGGATGCGCTTTCAAGCCCAGCGATTCGATGCGCTCGCACACGGCGCGAACCTGTTCTTCCGTGGCGTGAGACTGCATGACAACCAGCATGGATTTTCTTCCTCGTAAGACGCGCTTTTTCAGTGTACTTCAGCGGTGCAGACCGAGCAAATTCAAGCAAGAAACGCCGGCGAGTGCATCTCGCTTCGTGATGATTTAGCAGGCGGCTGAAAAGGCCGTTCTCTTTAGGAGGCCGAGGCTTCAGCCCCGCTCGGCTGCTTCGATTTGCATGATTTTTTCCACCCGCCGCGCATGGCGGCCGCCCGCAAACGTCGTGTTCAGGAAAGTCTGCACCATTTCGATGGCCTCGGCGCCGTTGACCACCCGGCCGCCCATCGCCAACACATTTGCGTCGTTGTGCTCCCGCGCCAGCCGCGCCGTGTCCACGTTGTGCGCCACCGCGGCGCGAATGCCCGGCACCTTATTCGCCGCGATCGCAATGCCCATGCCGGTGCCGCACAGGGCGATGCCATAGGCATCCTGATGCGCAGCCACGCAATCGGCTACCGCCTTGCCGTAGTCGGGGTAGTCCACGGATTCCTCCGACCACGTACCCAGGTCATCCACGGGATAGCCGGCATTTTCAAGGAATTGGCGGATGGTTTCTTTAATGTGATAGCCGGCATGATCGGCGCCCAGGGCGATCCGCGGCTTCGGTGAGAGTTCCGGCATGGGAGCCTCCCGAGCCGGATTCTATCGGACTAAGGGAACCACCGCAATGCGGCGTGCCGCGGCAGCCGGTGGAACGTCACCGGGTTATCAGGGAAATGAATCGCAGCGATTCAAGTTTTGGATGCACTCGACTCTCCCCTTTTCCACTGGTGCCGACCTATACTGAATAGGCCGTCCCGATACGGCAAATTCACTTCACAGGAGTGCGATATGTCGAACGTTTACGCGGATAATTCCTTAAGCATTGGCAGAACCCCTCTGATCAAACTGAATCGAGTGACTGATGGCGCGAAGGCCACGGTGCTTGCCAAGATCGAGGGGAGAAATCCAGCGTACTCGGTGAAGTGTCGTATCGGGGCTGCAATGATTTGGGACGCCGAGAAGCGCGGCGTGCTGAAGCCTGGCATTGAGCTCGTGGAGCCGACCAGCGGGAATACGGGGATTGCGCTGGCTTACGTTGCGGCCGCGCGCGGCTACGCGATTACCTTGACGATGCCGGAAACGATGTCGCTGGAACGCCGCCGCGTCCTTGCGGCCTTTGGCGCGAAACTCATCCTCACGCCCGGACCGGAAGGCATGAAGGGCGCGATCAACAAAGCCACCGAGATTTACAACTCGGACAAGCAGCATTATTTTCTCCCGCAACAGTTCGATAATCCGGCCAACCCGGATATCCACGAGAAAACCACGGGGCCTGAAATCTGGAACGACACGGACGGGCAGATTGATGTGTTCGTGGGTGGCGTGGGCACCGGGGGAACGATTACCGGCGTTTCGCGCTACATCAAAAACACCAAGGGGAAGAAAATCCTTTCCGTCGCCGTGGAGCCGACCGTCAGCCCGGTGATCACACAGACCCGCGCGGGGCAGCCTCCCGTGCCGGGACCGCACAAGATTCAGGGAATCGGCGCGGGATTCGTGCCCAAGAACCTGGATCTGACCGTGATTGACCGCGTGGAACTGGTGACCAACGAAGAGTCCGTGGAGATGGCCCGACGTCTGGCGCGCGAGGAAGGTATCCTCAGCGGCATTTCCTGCGGTGCAGCCGTTGCCGCAGCCGTGCGAATCGCCAAGTTGCCGGAATTCGCAGGGAAAACCATCGTCACGGTTCTCCCCGACGGCGGCGAACGCTACCTCTCAACAATTCTCTTTGAGGGAATTGGCTGAGGCGCGCATCCTCCGCCAGAAGGGAACACGCTTCCTAACAGCGACTCAACACTTTCCGGGCAGGGGCGCAGCACTGCTGCGCCCCTGCACCCGCGGCGTGCATCCAACGTATAGTTAGTCAGAAAAGAAGGCGAAGATGGATGAGTTGAAATGCTTGGCTCGCGAGTTTCGCTCGGCGCTGGAGGCACGCCTGTCGGGTGATCCCGCGGGGGAATACCGGCTGCCGTCGATGGAAGATGTGGCCACGTTTTGCCGGCGCTATCTCGATTCGCTTTTCCCGCTGCATCATGCACCGGAAGAGACGGAGAGCCCGCAAGCCTCGCACTTCGTGGAAGAGCTCGAGTTGCTTCTGGCGGAACAGATTGTTTGCGCCATCCGGTTTGATTGCAGTTGCCGCCGGAAGAAGACTCCGGCGAATCTCGCGCGGACAGCCGAAGAGCTTGTCAGCAAGATCCGCGAGAAACTGCCGAAGCTGGCGCACTTGCAGGCCACCGATCTGCAGGCGGCGCTAAAGAATGATCCGGCCGCGAGCGGGCTGGAAGAAATTCTCCTCAGCTATCCCGGCATTGAAGCCATCTCTGTGCAGCGGCTGGCCCATGAGTTGTACCAGCTAAAAGTCCCCTACCTGCCCCGCATCATGACGGAAATTGCCCACGGCCATACGGGGATTGACATTCATCCCGGCGCCGCCATCGACGAATCATTTTTCATCGATCACGGCACAGGCGTTGTGATTGGAGAGACGGCCACCATTGGCAAGAACGTGACGCTCTATCACGGCGTGACCCTCGGGGCCTTCAATCCCACCAGCCAGCGCGATGCCGAGGGCGGGCTGGTGCGCGGCCTGGCCAACAAACGCCACCCCGACATTGAAGAGAGCGTGACCATTTATCCCGGCGCGACGATTCTCGGTGGCGACACGCGCATCGGCCACCACAGCATCATCGGGGGCAATGTCTGGCTCACGCACTCGATCGCCCCCTATAGCCGCGTGACCGTGAAGGATCCGGAGCTGCTCATCCGCAGCCACACCCGCGGCAGCGATGAGGACTGGTTCCTCGGCAGCTCAATCTAGCCAGTTGCTTAAAAACAGCAACGCGAAGGAACTCAGCACTCCCCGTACTGCACAACGCAAAGAGAAGTTGCTCGCACCTTGCGTTGACAGTGGCGGAGTGTGTCCGCTACGCTCGAATGCTTAACTGATTGCGCAGAAATGGACAGGGAGAAGCATGGCTGAAGACAAGCTACCAACACGGGCCCAGGATTTTTCCGAGTGGTACAACCAACTGGTGCTGAAAGCGCAACTCGCCGACTACGCTCCCGTGCGCGGCTGCATGATTGTGCGCCCCTATGGCTGGGCGCTGTGGGAAAACATTCAAAGCGCGCTGGACCGCCGCTTCAAAGCCACGGGCCACCAGAACGTCGCCTTTCCGCTGCTCATTCCCAAGAGTTTCATCGAAAAAGAAAAACACCACGTCAAAGGCTTCTCGCCCGAACTCGCGGTCGTCACCATTGGCGGCGGCGAAGAACTGGCCGAGCCGCTCGTCATCCGCCCTACTTCCGAAACCATCATCGGCCACATGTGGTCCAAGTGGATTCAGTCTTACCGCGATCTCCCCGTGCTGATGAACCAGTGGAACAGCGTGGTCCGCTGGGAGCTCCGCACCAAGCTCTTTCTCCGCACACTCGAATTTTACTGGCAGGAAGGCCACACCGCCCACGCCACCCGCGAAGAAGCCGTCGAGGAAACCAAGCAGATGCTCGACGTGTACACCGATTTCGCCGTCAACGATGCCGCCATTCCCGTGATTCCCGGCGCCAAATCCGACGCCGAAAAATTCGCCGGCGCCGAGGTCACTTATGCCATCGAAGCGCTCATGGGAGATGGCAAGGCGCTGCAATCCGGCACTTCGCATTTCCTCGGCCAGAATTTTGCCCAAGCCTTCGATGTGAAGTACCTTGACCAGAACGGCCAGCTCCAATACTGCTGGACCACCTCCTGGGGTCTATCCACGCGCTTCATCGGCGCCATCATCATGGTCCACGGCGACGATCAGGGCCTCGTAATGCCGCCAAAACTGGCCCCCACGCAGGTCGTGATCGTTCCCATCTACAAGACCGACGAAGAAAAAGCTTCGGTTCTAAAAACTGCGCAAGAACTGAAGGCGCAGCTCGTGAAAGCGAATCTCCGCGTCACGCTAGACGAGCGCGAAGGCTTCAGCCCCGGCTGGAAGTTCAATGATTGGGAGATGCGCGGCGTGCCCGTGCGCGTCGAGCTTGGGCCCAGGGATGTGGCCAAGCAGGCCGCCATGCTCGCGAGACGCGACAAACCGGGAAGGGAAGGGAAGTTCAGCGCCTCCCTCGCCGATTTGCCCGCCACCATCGAAAAGCTCCTCGCGGAAATTCATCAGTCCCTTTTCGACAAGGCCTTGGCCTTCCGCCGCGCCAACACCCACGAAACCCTGAATTACGACGACTTCAAGAAAGCGGTAGAAACAGGCTTCGCCTTTGCTTTCTGGTGTGGCAGCGGCGATTGCGAGGCCAGCATCAAAGAAGAGACACGGGCCACCATGCGTTGCATCCCTCTTGACCCGGACGCCGTCCTGGGCCACGGCTCAGCAAGCGGCAGCGGCGCCTGTGTCTACTGTGGCAAGCCGGCGGCCCACCGGGCCATTTTTGGCCGCGCGTACTAAGCCCCGGGCGTTGCGCCTAAAGCACACCGCAATCGCGGGATTCTCGACACCGCTCTTGCCCGGTGGTAGCGTGATCAAAGAGAGGGATAATTCTGCGCCGCCGGATGTGACGGTGGCGTCCCATTGGAGCGTTTCTTCGTGAGCTTGCCATTGCAAACCTCCCGGCGTTCCCAGCGCGGGGAAGGCAAATTAAAAGCGATTATCTACACGGTCATACTGGTGACGCTGGTATTCCTGGCGATCAAGCTGGTGCCGCTCTATGTGGCGGAGTACCAGCTCCAGGATAAGATGAACGAGCAGGCCAAATTCGCTGTCGTCAACCGTTACTCGGAAGACCAGATTCGCGACATCCTCATGAAAGTCATCCAGGATCTGGATATTCCGGCGACACGCGATGACATCAAGCTATCCAGCACCAACCACGGCGTCTCCATCAGCATCAGCTATACCGTTCCCGTCGATTTTCTTGTCTACCAGACCAACATCACCTTTTCTCCCACAAGCGAAGGTCTGGACATCATGAAGTAGATCCGCAATCGCCAGGTCCGGGAACCGCCTCGGCTTCCCTCCTGCCTGTAGATGCGTCACAATGAAAGTGTCCACCCTGGGGGATTAAGCAATTGCGATTCCGCGTGCAAAAGGGCTTCTGGACTTCCGCATTTGGTCTGGCGCTTCTGGCCGTGGTGGCCTTGTGTTTTCTCCTCACCGCCAGCGTCTTCGCCTACTTCTACATCAAATATTCCCGGATGATCGATGCGCGCCTGTCCGGGCACGTGCTGCAGAACACCACGCAGATTTTCTCGGCGCCAGAGCGCATCTCCGATGGCCAGCCATGGGGTGTAGCCGACCTGGTCATGTACCTGCAGCGTGCCGGCTATCGTCCCGATGCGGATGAAAATTCGCTCGGAGAATACACGGTTGACGGCACTACGGTGGATATACGCCCGTCAAAGTTGTCCTTTTTCGGCGGGGCCAACGCCATTGCCGTGCAGTTCAGCGGCAAGATGGTTCGCTCCGTCCGCCCGCTTGCGGGTGGCGCGGATTTGGGCAGTGCGGAACTCGAGCCGGAACTCATCACCAATCTCTTCGACAGCGCGAGAGAGAAGCGCCGCCCCGTGCGCTACGAGGATCTCCCTCCCCTTCTCGTGCAGGCCATCCTTTCCGCGGAAGACAAGCGCTTCTTTGAGCATCCCGGTTTCGACTTCATTCGCATCTTCGGCGCGGCCTGGGCGGACGTTCGCCACAGCCAGCATTTGCAGGGCGCCAGCACCATCACCATGCAGGTGGCGCGCACCTTTTTCCTCTCCACCGACCGCACCTGGCGCCGCAAGCTGGCGGAGGCCATGCTCTCCTTTGAACTCGAGCAGCGCTTCACGAAACGACAGATTTTCGAGCTCTACGCCAATGAAGTCTACCTCGGCAACCGCGGCAGCTTCGGCGTTCGCGGGTTTGCGGAAGCCAGCGAGGCCTACTTCGGAAAAGATCTGCGGCAGTTGACCCTGCCGGAGTGCACCTTCCTGGCGGGACTCATTCGCGCTCCCAATTACTACTCCGCCTCCGACCGCCATCCGGAACGCGCGGCTCAGGCGCGAGACCGCGTGCTCACCCAGATGCTCGAAAATAAATATCTCAACGAAGCTGACGTGCAGGACGCCAAACGTGTCCCCATTAAAATCGTGCGCACCGCCGTGGCGGGGAACGAAGCGCCGTACTTCGTGGATATGGTCAAGGACCATCTCCTGGACAATTATTCCGAGCAGGACCTCCTCAGCCAGAACTATCGCGTCTACACCACGCTCGATCCGCAATTGCAGCGCGCCGCAGCCGTAGCGGTCGACATCGGCATGAAGAACGTGGATGCGCTGATTGCCAAGAAGTACGAGAAAGTGAAGAAGCCCAAGGGCAAAAACGCCCCCAGCGAACCCGTGCCGCAAGCACAGGTGGCGCTCGTGGCCCTCGATCCCCGCACGGGAGAGGTCAAGGCGCTGATCGGCGGGCGAGATTATGGCCAGAGCCAGTTGAACCACGCGCTGGCGCACCGCCAGCCCGGGTCAGTCTTCAAGCCCTTCGTCTACGCGGCCGCCTTCAACAACGCCGTGGATGGCGCGCAGCCCGTGGTCACCCCCGCGACCACCGTGGATGACGAGCCCACCGTCTTCGAATTCGACGGCCAGGAATACACCCCCAACAATTACGGCGAACGCTTCATGGGGAAAGTCACGGTCCGCCAGGCGCTCACCAACTCCCTCAACGTCGCCACCGTGAAAGTTGCCGAACTTGTCGGCTACGGCCGCGTCGTGCAGATTGCCAGGCAGATGGGGCTTCCCTCCAACATCCGGCCCACGCCGGCAGTAGCTCTGGGCGCTTACGAATTGACACCCGTGGAAGTGGCGGGGGCCTACACGGCATTCGCAACCATGGGCACGCGCGCCGATCCGTTCTTCCTGAAAAGTGTGGTCAGTGCGGGCGGCACTGCTTTGGAAAAGTACGCGCCCACAAATAAGCTTGTATTGGATCCCAAGGTGGCCTACCTGGTGGACAGCATTTTGCAGGACGTCCTGAACAAGGGCACCGGCGCGGCGGTGCGCGCCAGAGGCTTCACACTCCCCGCTGCCGGGAAAACTGGCACATCGCGCGACGGCTGGTTTGCGGGCTTCACCAACAATCTGGTCTGCGTCATCTGGATCGGCTTTGACGATAATCACGATCTCGGCCTCGCGGGTGGCGCAACCGCCGCGCCGTTCTGGGCGGACTTCATGATTCGCGCCACTGCCATGCCTGCCTATCGCGACGTCAAGGATTTTGACAAGCCCGAAGGCGTGGATACCGCGGTCATCGATGCGGACACCCTGCAATTGGCCACGCCGAACTGCCCGGTGACGCGCGAGGAAGTTTACGTGACAGGCTCCGCGCCCACCCAGTTGTGTGAGCTTCACGGTGGACATGGGCCCGCCTCGGCGGTGGGATCTTTCCTCTCGCATATGTTTGGCGGCGGCTCATCGAAATCTCCGCAATCGCCGGGCGATCCAAACTCCACCGCGGAGCAGCCGGATAAGAAAGCCGCGGCGCAAGACGGGACGCCATCCGCCACCGGCACCAAGGCCAGCGAGAAGAAAAAAAGCCCTTTGCAGAAGATTTTTGGTATCTTTGGGGATAAGAAGAAGAAAGAGCCCGACAAACCTGATCGGGACAAAGGAGATTCGCCATGACCAGGTATTTCTTGGCGATTCCAGGCATTGCTTTGCTGTTCTGCTTGCTTCTTTCCCCCGCTCTTGCTCAAACCACTCCTGACACTCCACCCCCCTTTCCCAGCACCTCCGCTACGGCTGCTCCACTCTCCCCGGAAGACTTGGCTAAACTCTATTTGATCCGTAAAGAGTACCCTGCCGCGGAAGTGCTGTTTCGCAAGCTGACCCAGCAGCAGCCAAGGAACGCGCTGTACTGGAATGAACTGGGGATTACGCTGCACAACCAGGCGGAGTTGGACCCCGCGATGAAGTGCTACGAAAAGTCGGCCAAGCTGGACTCTCGCTACGCCGATCCCGTGAACAACATCGGCACCGTCTGGTACGAGCGCAAAAAGTATTCCAAGGCCATCCGCGCCTACAAACGGGCTATCGGCATCAAGGATGATTTTGCCTCTTTCTACATGAACCTTGGGTACGCTTACTTTGCTGACAAGAAGTACGAAGAGTCCATCGCTTCCTTCCACAAGGTTCTGCAACTCGATCCGCAAGCGTTTGATCAGTCCAATTCGCGGACTGGGACAGTCGTTCAGGACAGGTCCATCGGCGAGGACCGCGGCCGCTTCTACTTTATGCTCGCAAAGTCTTTCGCCCAAGTCGGCAACTTGGATCGTTGCGTCATCTATCTCCGCAAAGCCCGCGACGAAGGCTATAAGAACATGGATGCCGCGAAATCCGACCCGGCCTTTGCGGGTGTTTTGAAAGACCCTGCGATCCAGGAAATACTCGAGCCCGCGCCGCCGCAAACCGCGCAGCCCTAGCAGGGCCCTCATGTTTACCCCGCTCGCCCCGATCTGAGAGTTGAGGATTGCGAGAGCCTGAGGCGATCCCTCCCTGTAGGGGTCGAGCACCGCTCGACCCCATCTCGGCAACGCCCATAATTGCCGTCATTCCGAACGGAGTCCGCGAAGCGCTGGTTTTGCGCCCCGTACGCTTCGTCGGAGCGAGGAATCTCTCTTTCTTATGTGTCGTTCGCTCGCACCACTTGTAGCCTAGCCCATCTTCGTCACTAAGAGGTCTAAAAAGGGGTTAAGTCCTTTGAAATCAGTTTAGGCTATGGCTGAGTTTTCACTACATTTTAAGATCTGAGTGGGCTCGAGCAGCTCCGGCCACT
>Ga0182027_10004052_pt1 | contig 22899 bp, 29 predicted proteins | sample 712E1DmetaG_FD_121300 | JGI IMG/M metagenome (GOLD analysis project Ga0182027, IMG submission 121300) | Permafrost microbial communities from Stordalen Mire, Sweden - 712E1D metaG (Illumina Assembly) | ecosystem: Environmental > Terrestrial > Soil > Wetlands > Permafrost | place: Sweden... | reverse complement strand
CAAGTTCCATCCCGGCATTGCGCGCGTGCCCAACCCCGTTGGCAGCGCGGCCCCCGCCGGGACGGCAGTCGCCAGCCACCCCGCTCCCTACACTCGCCGGGTGGCGGTGTATCGCGTCGAGGGGCCGAAGAACCGATTCGGACGGAGCGGCGCGGGCCTGCCCCGGTTCTTTCCGGCGTGTGCCATGCTAGGAGTTGCATGCGAGACTCCGAGACCATCGAAACCGAGCTGATGGAGATCAGCGCCATCGTTGACGATGCCGTCAAGCTCGAGCGCGTCGCGGCTTGGTGCGCGACGCATCCCGACGAGGTTCCCTTCGCCCTGCATCAGCTCCTGAGCCGGCGCGACAAGCGCCAGCCGGAGACCTCCGGGAGTTGACCTGAACAGGCCCGGGACGGACGGCGCGATTCCACTCGCCGCAGGCGGGAAAGCGACGGCGGCGCAAGACGCTGCGGATCGGCATTTCAGGGTCTTCTACAGCGCGTCCACAAACTCTTCCACGCTCATACCCGACTGACGTAGTATGCTCTGGAGCGTCCCGACAACCAAGTCGCGGTGCATCGGCACGGTGACGCGCCGATTTCCTCGCGCCATGCGAACATGAGAGCCGGCTTGTCTGGTAATCGAGAAGCCCAAGCGTTCGAGGGCCTGGACCGCTTCGGCTCCCGAGATGTCCCGGGGCAGTTTCACGCCTGAACCAGGATGGGGTCGCTCACAAAGTGGACGCGGATTCGACGGGGAGCGGCTCCTTCGTCAAAGTGAACGGAGACCGCCTCGGTGATCTGCTGCTGCAAATCGCGGAGATCCTGCCCTTGCGTGGTGATGCCGCCGGCGCCATCCGGATCGTCCCACCATGCCACGAGCCAGCCAGATTGCATGTCCCGTTGGACTTGAAGGGTGATTTCTTCCATTTCCCTGAATCCATTATTTCACAAGCGCGGCGGCCCGATGCTCCCGCCGGCGCCGGCGGGTTCACGGAGTGCCGCAGGCAAGAAGAAGAAGGCAGACCGGGAGGTCCGCCCCACTGTGTGAGACACTATCGTTTCGATGGATCATCCGATTCAGGTTGAGGGGCTGCTTAAGAACTACGGCGAGGTTGCGGCCGTCAAGGGGATCGACTTCGAGGTGCGCGCGGGCGAGGTGTTCGGGCTGCTCGGACCGAACGGCGCCGGCAAGACTACGACGGTGGAGATTCTCGAAGGGCTGCGCTCGCGCTCGGGTGGCCGGGTTAGCGTGCTGGGGTGCGATCCCGAGGTGCAAACGCGCGCGTTGAAGGACCGCATCGGCGTGTGTCTGCAGGCTACGCGCCTGCAGGACAAGCTCAAGGTCCGCGAGGCCATGGAGTTATTCGCGGCCCTGTACACGCGCACCGTGGATAGCGACCAGCTTTTGAAGCGGCTGCAGCTTTGGGAGAAGCGCGAGGCGCAGTACGCGACCCTCTCCGGCGGCCAGAAGCAGCGGCTGGCGCTGGCGCTGGCCCTGCTCAACGATCCGCAAACGTTGTTTTTGGACGAACCGTCGACGGGCCTCGACCCGCAGGCGCGCCTCGAGATCCACGCCCTGGTCATGGATCTCCGCCGCGAGCAGCGCACCATCCTCCTCACCACGCATTACATCGAGGAGGCCGAGCGGCTTTGCGACCGGGTGGCCATCGTGGACGAGGGGCGCATTATCGCCATGGGCACGCCGCGCGAGATTCAGGACCGCGCGGCGGGGGAATCGGTCATCGAAATCGAATGCGCCGCGCCGCTCGATGGGGCCGCGCTTCCGGCGTGGCGGGACGCGGATAAGGTCACGCTCGACGAGGGGCGCACGCGCGTCTCGGTGGTTTCGCGGCGGCCGGCGCGCTCCATTGTGGACATGATGAAGTGGCTCGACGAGAAAGGCATCGAGCTGGAGGATATTCGCATCAAGAGGCCGTCGCTCGAGGACGCCTTCATCGAACTCACTGGAAAGAGCCTGCGCGAATGAAAGCTTACCTGGCCCTGTTCAAGAGCAACATGCGGCTGACCCTGCGGGACCGCTCGGTCCTGTTCTTCAACTACGCCTTCCCGCTGATTTTCTTCTTCGGCTTCTCCGGGTTGTTCGGCAACGCCATGGGGAACGGGATATCGTACTTCGTGGGCATGATTCTGACCATGGGAATCCTGGGCAATGGGCTGTGGGGCGCCGGCATGCGGGCGGTGCAAGAGCGCGAAGGCAACATCTTGCGGCGCTTTAAGGTCACGCCGATATCGCCGGTCCCCATCCTGGTGGCGTCCATGGCGGCGGGGTGGCTGCTGTATCTGCCGCTGGTGGCGCTGCTGCTGACGGTGGCGCATTTCGGCTACGCCATGCCCATGCCGCGGCAGTGGTTCTCGCTGCTCGCGATGGTCTCGCTGGGGGTATGCGCCATGCGCGCCATCGGCCTGATTCTGGCGGCGGTGACCAACACCATGCAGGAAGCCATGATCCTGACGCAACTGTGCTACCTGCCGATGCTGCTTCTGAGCGGCGCCACGATTCCATCGGCCACGCTTCCCCGCTGGGTGCAGACGCTGGCGGAATTCATGCCGGCGTCCTATCTGGTCACGGGCTTCCAGGGCATCTTCTTCCGCAATCGATCCATCCTCGATAACGGCCCGGCGGTGGCGGCGCTGCTGATCACGATGGGGGTGGGGACCTTCGTCGCGGCCAAGCTCTTCCGCTGGGAAAAAGGAGAGAAGATCGCGCCCCGCAACAAGCTGTGGGTGCTGGCGGTGCTCGGTCCGTTCCTCGTCATGGGCGGCTACCGCGCCTACACCAGGGAGCATCTGGGCCAGAATCAGGGATTCTACCGCGATATGCAACGCGCCGGCGCGTTCCTGATACGCGGTGTCCGCATCTACACGGGGGACGGCAAGACGATCGAGAGCGGCTCGGTGCTGGTGCGCGACGGCAAGATCGCGGAGATCTATTCCGGACCGGCGCCCGATGCGGAGAGCCTCGGAGCGGAGACGGTCGAGGGCGCCGGCAAGACCCTGCTGCCCGGCCTGATCGACGCCGGCGTCCATTTGACGGCGCTCGGAGGGGTGGCATCCGACAACCGGGACTATCAACCCGCGAAATCCATGCCCCGCGCGGCGGCGGCGTTGCTTTACAACGGCGTGACGGCGGCGCGCAGCGCGGGGGATGGAGCGGATGCCGCGCTGAAGCTGCGCGCGGACATCTCGAGCGGCGCCAAACTGGGCGCGCAGCTATTCGTGTGCGGGCCCCTGTTCACGGCCGATGCGGCGCACGGGACGGAATTTCTGGAGACGCTGCCCGGCGGGGTCCGCGACAGCCTGATTTCTCAGTTGGTACGCACGCCCAAGACGCCCGAGGATGCCCGCCGCGAAGTGCGCGCCCTGAAGACGGCCGGCGTGGACGGTCTGGCGGCGGTGCTCGAGGATGGATGGGGCGGCGGCGCGGTTTCCGACCGGCTCGACCTGCTGCTGGCGCGTTCGGTGGCCGAAGAAGCCAGGGCGCAGAGCCTGCCGCTGGCCATCCACACGGGAAGCGCCGTGGACGTGGCCGACGCGGTGGAAATGGGCGCCGCTTCGATTGAGGGCGGCGCATGGCGCGACGCGTTGCCCGACACGCTGCTCGACCGCATGGCGCGCCAGGGGGTGTACTACGACCCCATGCTCTCGGTGATTGAAGCCTACGGGCGCTATTACGGCGCGGACGCCGAAGGATTGCGCAATTCCCTGGTGGCGCAGTCGGTGGCGCCGGGGGTCCTGACCGCCACGCGCGGATTGCTGGCATCCGGAAAACCCGCCGACCCGTCCAAGGCGGCGCAGTTCCAGCAGGCCCTACAGCAGGCCCGGTCGAACCTGCTGCGTGTCTGGGCGGCCGGCATTCCGCTGGTGATGGGCACGGACGCCGGCTATCCGCTGGTATTCCACGGACCTTCGATGCACCGTGAGTTGCAGCTCTGGGTGCAGGCGGGGATTCCGGCGGCGGTGGCCTTGCAAGCCGCCACGGGGAACGCCGCCAAGCTGCTGCGCGCCGCCGGCCACATTGGCGGCATCCGCAAGGGTCTGGACGCCGATTTTCTGCTGGTGGATGGCAACCCGTTCGAAGACATCGCCGCCACCGAGCGCATTTCGCTGGTGGTTTTCAAGGGCGAACGCCTCCGCCGCGCCGCCTTGTTCGACCAGAAGTAACTGCAAAACCGGCCGATAAGATCACCGACGGGAGCGCCGCAAAGTGATCTCTATTGGACAGTCTGTCGCGGATCTGGAGCGGTCCGACCGGTTGCGGCAGACCACCCTCGATTGCTACGTGGCGGCCATACAGGGAACGGCGCGTTACGCCATCGATCTGGAAGAGGCGACGACCGGGCCTCACCGCCAGCACCTGGAGGCGCTGGGGGCCGATCTGATAGGGACCGACGCCGCCAGTCTGATGGACAGCCGCGCCACCTTCCGCGCGCTGCTGCGCGATTATCGCGACAAGGCTGCCGGGTTCATCAACAAACTTCGGGAAGAACTCGCCCGCGGCGCGCTGGCGCTAGAGGAGATCCTGAAGAGCCTGACGCTGAACGACGGCGACCATGAAATCCGGCTGCGCGCCTCGATTGCGCGGTTGCGCGCGATATCCAATTCCCCGGAGGGCGCCGGCGTCCGCGGCGCGCTGCTCGAGGCGTCGGATTCCATCGGCCGGTGCGTCGAGGAGATGCGCAAACAGCACGATCTCACGGTCGCCGAATTCCAGACGGAGATCCACATGCTGCATCGGCGCATCGACGGGCTGGAGATGGCGGCGATGATCGACAGCCTCAGCAAACTCTTCACGCGCGCGGAAATGGAGGAACGCATCCGGGAAGCCCCGGCGGAATGGTACGGTCTGCTATTGGTACGCGCCAGCGGGCTGCGGGCGTGCGAAATCCATTTCGGTCCTCTGGTAGCGGCCGAACTGGCCGCGGCTTTGGGTAAGCGGCTGCGGAACTGCCTGCCCCCCGAAGCGGTCCTGGGGCGTTGGGGCCCGGAGGAGTTTGTCGCCAAGGTCGGCATGGCGAAGCGCGAGGCGTTGATGGCCTCGAAATCGGTCACCGCGAACCTCTCGGGCGCTTACTCGTGTCTCAAGGACGGAAAAACCGTGCGGCCTTCGCTTCAGGTCAGCGTGGCCGTGGTGGACCGGGAGCCCGGCGAGACCCCCCAGCGCACCTGCGGGCGCATCGCGGAGTTCTTCGGAGGCCAGTAAGAGGCGCCCGGCCAGGGACTATGCGAAGAGTTCCTGCGCGCGGAGCATCCGCTCCGCCACCGTCACTCCGTGAGGGCACTTGACGACGCAGGTGGGGCAGTCGCCGCAACGCACTGCCTGGTGCTCGGCCGCCATGCGCTGGAAGTGTTCCCGGCCCAGCGGGAACTGGCCGTAGCCGTCCGCGTACATCACGAAGCGCACCATGTCGCCCACCGGCAGACCCTTGGGGCACTGTCCGTTGCATTCGCCGCACATACGGCAGAAGTACGGAGTGATTTCGCGCAACCGGGCGGACAGGATCTTCTGGTCGGAATCCGTGAACGACTGTCCCATCACGGCGAAGTTCTGCTCCAGTTGATCGATGTCCGTGATGCTCGGGACCGTGGTGGCGACGACCGGGTTCTTGATCACCCACTTGAGCGCGGCGGGGGCGAAAGTGGCCGGCCGTTGCGGCGCGGGGGTCCCACGCCGGCCGCCGGCCTTGGCCATCACCTTCATGCCCACCACGCCGATGCCCGCCTGGTTGAGCTTCTCGAGGGCCGGACCCCACGTGGCGGCGGAGGCGAAGTTATACTGCGCCTGGACCACCTCGAGCTTGCTTTCGACGATGCGGTCGACCATGACCGGCAGGTTGTGCGTGCTCATGCCGATGAACCGCACCTTGCCCTGTTGCTTGGCCTTGCGCTGCGCCTCGACCAGTTCGTCGGTGAGCTGCGCCGGGTTGTCCTTCATGTGCAGCAGCCACACGTCCAGATGGTCGGTGTTGAGTTCCTTGAGGCTGGTATCGAGCTCCGCCAGAATGGCCGCTCCGGTCCCTGCGTCGCATTTGCTGGAAACGAGGACGTCCTTCCGCTTGGCGCCCAGCGCAGCGCCCACCATGCGCTCGTTTTGCCCGTTTTGGTAGCTGCGGCAGGTATCGAAGTAGTTGATGCCCATGTCGGCGGCCCGGGCGATCACGGTGGGGTCCGAGGTGATCATGCAGCCATAGCCGACGGTAGTGACCTTCAAGCCCGTTTTGCCCAGAACGCGGTAAGCGAGCTTACCCGAGGATTGGGGCGCCTGCTGTGGAACGGGAGCGGGCGGGGCGGGATTAGGCGTGGGCGATGCCAGGCCGGCGGCCGGCAGAGCCAAGCCGGCGGCCAAAAAATTGCGCCGGGAAGTATCTGTCTTCACTTGTGCCTCCTTCAGTTCTCGAATAACGGACCTGAAACACAGAGGATAGCACCCATCTCGACCGGAGGCGACCGGCCGGTCCGGCCTTGACGCCGGCCGGTCCGGCCGCATTTTCCTTGGAAAAACCCGCTGCTCCGGTCGATACGTAGAGTGATGACCACGCCAACGACGTACCTTCCCGGCGACGCCGCGCGACACGCGGCCGGAATCCTCCAGGCTTGGCGCGGCAACGACTCGGCGCGGTTGGCCGCGAATCTTGCCAGCGCCGCCGCCATCGAGCCGCCCGACGACCCCAACGAGCGCGAACGAGCCGATCTGCTGGCGACCATCGCCGCCGATATGCGGGAGATGCTGGTTTCGGGAAGGACGAATGGCGCGGCGGTGTGTCTGAGCTTGTTGCGGCACTTGGCCAGCCAGCGTCACGGGGCTTTCTACGCGAATTGATGCGAAGCCGCCGGCTGGGTTAACAGACCCCCGATACGCCGCTTGAGAGCTTCGATATCGGCGCTGGACGGCGCTCCCACGCGTCCCCCGGTCCGAAACTCGTGACGGCCCACGTTCATCGCGGATACCCCGTTTTCCACCCGCAACACGCGCCCCTCCATCACCACCCGCAGCGCGCAGTCGCCGTTGAGCGCCACCGGCCACTCGACGGACGCCTCGATGCTCAGACCGGGGATGAGCGGCGTCTCCGTCCGGAAGGCCACGCCGTTGCTGCTGATGTTCACCACTTCTCCGCGGCCCTGAATCGGCTGCCCCCCGCCCATGCTGGCGGTGAAGCGGAGTTCCAGGTTCAAAGGAAAGCGCTGCCGGGTCCTTCGTTCGACTCTCACGTTGCCTCCATTGCTCTTTTCCCTTCTTATCGGCAGCGAACGAAATTCCTTGACGGCCCGCTCCGGCGAGGATAATCTATGCATAGACAGACTATGCTCATAGCCAGCCCAAGGACCCGCTCCGAGATCCCGCCGGGCACGCTCGAAATGCTGATTCTAAAGACCCTGAAACGCTTCGGCCCGATGCACGGCTACGCGATTGCGAAATCCATTCAACAAACTTCCGAGGACGTGCTGCGGGTGGAAGAAGGCTCGCTGTACCCGGCGCTACAGCGGATCTTGATCAAGGGCTGGGCGACGGCCGAGTGGGTGCAGGCGGGGGCCAAGCGGCGCAACCGCATCTACGAATTGACGGAGGAAGGGCGGGAGCGACTGATCGCCGAGGTTTCCGCGTATCGGCGGGTAAGCCATGCCATTGGGCGGGTGATCGAGCCCGCGTGAAAGTGGGGCGGACCTCCTGCCTTCCGGACCGGTGCGGGCAGGCACAAGAAGGCAGACCAGGAGGTCCGCCCCACTGAAGAGGCAACGACAATGCAGCGTTGGCGTCAGCTAGTTCGCAGATTCACGGTATTCTTCCACCGCGACCGGCTGGACCGCGACCTCGCCGAGGAAATGCAGGCGCACCTCGATATGCAGGCCGAAGAGAACCGCGCCAGCGGCATGTCCGGCGAAGAGGCGCGCTATGCGGCGATGCGGCGGTTTGGGAACGCGGCGGCGTTGAAGGAGACCAGCAGGGAGGCTTGGGGATGGCGCGCGCTGGACGAGTTGGCGCGGGACCTCCGGCTGGCCTTGCGGACGCTGCGGCGCGGGCCGGGTTTCGCGGCGGTCGCGGTGGTCACGCTGGCGCTGGGCATCGGCTTGAACATGGCCGTATTCACGCTGGTCTACAAGGTGGTTCTGCGGCCGGCGTCGTATCGCGACGTGGACCGCCTGATGGACGTGCACCTGATCCTCACCGAAGAGCGGCGCGGCACGATCCCCATGACGTGGTCGTACCCGAAATTTCAGGAACTGCTCCAGTGGAACCGCAGCTTCGACGCCATCGCGGCGCTGCAGGCCAACGTGCTAACGATCCCCGGAATCGACGAACCGCTGACGTCCGAGATCGTTTCGGCGCGGTATTTCCGGATGATCGGCGTCAACGCCCGGATCGGGCGAGTGTTCGCGGACGAGGAAGACAAGCCGGCCGGTCCGCATTCGGCGATGCTGATCTCGGATGGGTTCTGGCGCAGCCATTTCGCGGCGGACCCGGCCGTGATCGGGCGGACCCTTCACATCTCGAATTTGTCCATGACCATCGTGGGCGTCATGCCGCCCGGATTCAAGGGCGAGACGGGACGAACGGACGCCTGGGCGCCCATGGCGGCGTATCTCGCGATCCATCCGAACGCCGGAAGAGGAAGCCACAACCTCGAGGCGATTGGCCGTCTCAAGCCCGGAGTGAGCCCGCGGCAGGCGGATGAGGACGTTCGCCAGTTGGTAGTGCGGATGGAGCGCCTGTATCCGTCCGACCCCACCGGCCAAACCAGGTGGGCCGGCGGCGCACGGCCACTGCTCGAGGCGAGGGTGGATCCGCGGGTTCGCAGAGCGTTGTGGACGCTGCAGGCCGCTACCGTGTGTGTGCTCTTGATCGCGTGCGTGAACCTGGCCAATCTGCTGCTTGGCCGGGGCGCGGCGCGGCGCAGGGAGTTGGCTATCCGCCTGGCGCTCGGGACCAGCCGCGGCGCGTTGGTGCGCCAACTATTGATGGAGCCCATGCTGCTTGCCCTGGCGGGAGGCGTTGCCGGACTGTTTCTGGCGGGCGGGGCGTTGCGCGCGCTGAGCCTGATTTTTCCGGCGGCGGGGTGGAGCTTCGATTTTGAATACACCCGTTTTATCGACCCGGAATCGTTTCGCATCGAGCTGCCGTTGATCGCGGTAGGCGCGCTGCTGGCGCTGGTCACGGGAGTCGCCTCCGGTCTGCTGCCGGCATGGCAAGCCTCGCGGGCGGACCTCAACCAGGGACTGCGGAGCGGCCGCGGTAAGCAGCATGCTCCCGGCCTTCGACACGGGCCAAGGCACGGAACTGCGTATCGACGGCCAGGGCGCCGCCATCCAGGCGGGCGTGAACTGGAACTCGCCCGCCTACTTCGGATTGTTCCGCATTCCAACCCTCGCCGGACGGGTCTTCGACCAGCGCGACAGCGAAGACAGCCCGCGCGTGGTGGTCCTCAGCGAAACGGCGGCGCGACGGTTCTTCCCCGGCGCGAACCCGCTGGGGCGGCGCATCGACTACCCGGACATGCGGCGGCATCCGACGGGAATCCTGGGAGAAGTCATCGGGGTGGTGGGCGACGTAACGTACGGGCCCCCGGGAACGAAGACGGGGCCGGTGGTCTACTCTTCGACCCTGCAGAACCGTCCCGGATGGTTCCTGGAGGTGCGTGCGGCGCGCGACCCGCGGGCGCTGGTTCCGGCCCTGCGCGGCATGGCGCACGCGCTCAACCCCGAGTCGCGCGTGTACGACGTGAGAACCATGAATCAGCTTATCGGGCTGGCCACCTGGCGGGAGCGTCTGGCGGCGGTGCTGCTCGGAGCGATGGCGGCGCTATCGCTGATTCTCGCAGGCGTGGGGATCTACGGCGTGTTCTCCTACGCCGTGGCGGCGCGCGCCCGCGAGATCGGCGTCCGCATCGCGCTGGGCGCCGGCCGCGAAAGAATTTTGGGGATGGTGATGCGCGAAGCCGCCAGGCTTTCGGCCACCGCTCTGGCCGTGGGCCTGCCCGCGGCGTGGTTGCTCACGCGCGCACTTTCGAGCCAGCTCTACCGCGTCTCGCCGGCCGACCCGGCGATTTACGCGTCCGTCGCCGCCTTACTGCTGGCGGTTGCGCTACTGGCCTGCTACCTCCCCGCGCGCCGGGCCACGCGAATCGACCCTATAGACTCCTTGCGCTGCGAGTAAGGCGGAGCGGACGCTTTCGCCCGCCGGCGATTATGCAGTAAAGTCTATAGAGGACATTCCGTATCATGAGAATCCTTCGCTACGCTGCGTCGTATGCGGCGCTCGCCCTGTTGGGCGGCGCCTGCTTCGCCCAGGCTCCCCGGGCGGAAATCGCGTTCAATACGAACTGGAAATTCTATCGCGGCGACGCCGAAGGCGGCTCGGCCGAGAAGTTCGCCGACGGGAACTGGGAGGCGGTGGTCCTGCCGCACACCTGGAACGCGCAGGACGCGCTTCCCGGCAACAACGTGTACCAGGGGCCGGGGTGGTATCGCAAGGAATTTCCCTCGGCGCCGGAATGGAGAGGCCGCCGCGTGTTCCTCCGCTTCGGGGCCGCCAGTCTGGCCGCCGACGTCTACCTGAACGGGTCCAAGCTAGGGTCGCACGAGGGCGGTTTCGCGGCTTTCTGCTTCGAGATCACGCGCTATCTGCACGCCGACGCCAAGAACGTCCTGGCAGTTCGCGTGGACAACCGGCGCGGGACCATCTCCCCGCTGGGCGGCGATTTCACCATCTACGGCGGCCTTTACCGGCCGGTTTCCCTGATTGTGACCGGAATGCTCGACATCACGCCGCTCGACTACGCCGGCCCCGGCGTATACCTGAAGCAGCTCTCCGCCAGCATTGACAGCGCCCAGGTGGAGGTCACCACCAAGGTCTCGAACGCCAGCGACAATACGCGCTTCTTCATCGCCCAAGTCACCGTGTTGGACGAGCGGAACAAGACGGTGATGGTGAGCCGGGCCAGCGGCGCCGTGACTTCCGGCGCGGCGCAGGATCTGAAGCAGACCATCGCCCTGCGGAAGCCGCGCCTTTGGAACGGGGTGAAAGACCCGTACGTGTACACGGCGCGAGTCGATCTGATCGAAAACGGCAAGCGCATCGACAGCGTGGAGCAGCCGCTGGGCGTGCGTTCGTTCCATATCGACCCCCAACACGGCGGCGTACTCAACGGCCAGCCCATTCAGATCCACGGCGTGTGCCTGCATCAGGAAGGCCCCGCGGGCTGGGCCGTTTCGGAGAAGGACGAGGACGCCGACATGGACATCATGCGGGATATGGGGGCCAACGCGGTCCGCCTGGTGCATTACCAGCACAGCCCCCACTTCCTGACGTTGTGCGACCGCCAAGGGGTGATCGCGTGGTCCGAGCTGGCCCTGGTCAACAACACGCACTACACCGACGAGTTCCGCAAAAACGTGCGCCAGCAACTGACGGAGATGATCCGCCAGAATTTCAACCACCCGTCCATCATGATGTGGAGCATGTACAACGAGATCGGTTCGCGGACGGAGCAGCCGGCCCTGATCGTCAAGGAACTGGGCGAGCTGGCCCACCAGGAGGACCCCACGCGGTACACCACCGGCGCCGCCAGCGGAGATACCATGGCGAACCTCCCCGACGCCATCAACGCGCTCGATCTGATTTCCTTGAACATCTACGATGGCTGGTATGGGGGAAAGTCCGCGGAGCTCGGCCCGAATTTGGACAAGTACAACCTGAAGTATGGATCGAAGGGCGTGTCGCTCAGCGAGTACGGCGCCGGCGCCAGCATCCACCAGCATCAGCAGGGCATGACCGAGCATCCCAACCCCAACGGCAAGTTTCACCCGGAGGAGTGGCAGGCCATCCAGCACGAGACGCAACTGCCGATTATCGAGGCGCGGCCCTATGTGTGGGGGTCGTTCCTGTGGGTGATGTTCGATTTCGCCAGCGCCGGCCGGCATGAAGGCGACGCCGACGGCATCAACGACAAGGGCCTGGTCACGCGCGACCGGATGGTCAAGAAAGACGCCTTCTACTATTACCGAGCCAACTGGAACCCCGAGCCGACCATCTATATCGCCAGCCGGCGCGACGCCGAGCGGACCTCGGCGGCCACCGCCGTCAAGATCTACTCGAATTGCGAAAAGGTGACGCTCAAAGTCAACGGAAAGAGCATGGGCGAACCTCCCATGACGTCGAATCATGTATTCGTGCGCGACGCGGTGACGCTGACTGAGGGGGATAACATCATCGAGGTCGAAGGCGTTTTCAACGGGCGAACCGTCCGCGACGCATGTAAGTGGACGTATAAGGCCGCGGCCAAGGGAAACTGAGCCGGCCGCCGAACGATACGCAAGACACCCACAGGCCCGTGGGACGCGAGCGCCAGCGCGACTGCTCTACCGCAGGGGATTGAAGCTGGCGGAGTCCGCCCAAGCGGGGATGCGCCGGAAGCCATGCGGCGCGGTCATTCTCCGCGGCGCGAGGCGGAGGCTTCCTGAAAGACCGAAGCGAAGAAATCGCGCGCGCGCGGGGCGCAGCCGATGTGGAGGGTATGGGGCCCCTCGTCCACGAAACCCAGGTAGCCGGCCCAGCCCAGATCGTCCAGCACAAAGCGCAAGCACTCCATTTCGCGGGGCGGCAGCGCGGAGTCGTCGATATCGAAGACTTGGCCGGAGACGTGGGACATGGCTTCGCGCTCGCTCAACCGCCGCGCGTAGTCCTCCGACTCGACCAGGGAGACGACGTCGAGCGGCCTGAATGGCTCCCCCGCCGGGACCAGCGCGGCGTATAAGCGGCGGGTTTCAAACGCGATATAGGTGAGCGCGCCGATGGCGGCCGGGGTGCCTTTCGCGCGGTCCTGCCAGTCCGCGCTGGAATCCTCCGGGATGTTCAGGGAGTAACCGAAGAAGTACGGCCGGGAGAAGGCCTTCACCAGCAGCCGTTCGCCGAGGCCGGAACGCAGGTCGCCGCCGTTGTGGAACAGGAGGTCGCCGCGCGTCAGCCAGACGGTGAGCCGGTGGGGGGCGCGGCCGGGCACGAGATCGCTCTTGTATTCCTCGGCGAGAGAAGCGAACTCTCGCGGATCGCGCCGGTAAAGGGCCAGCAACTGCTGGGCGCGCATGACGCGAAACCAGTAGGTGGGCGACCAATCGCGCTGCATCTCGCGCTCGACGGTCTCGTAGATGTCGCGATTCCAAACCGGGTTGGCCGAGAAGAACATCCGCGCCACGCTGGGCTGCCCGGGGGGAATGCCGCCGGCGGCGCGCGTCAGATCGAGCAGGCGGCCGACGCAGCCCTGGCCGCAGTGATAGGCGAAGACGGCCCAATCGCGCCCGCCGAACTTCTGCTCCATCCCCGCCAGATAGGCCGCGGCGGCGGGAATGACGCGGTCGGGGATCAGGCGGTCGTCCCGCACCGTCACGGTGTAGGGGTCCTTTCGCGTAACCGTCTTGAACTTCGGTTTCTTGCCCTTGCTCTTGACCTGAACCCGCTCGCGCGTCACCTTATAGCGCGTGGCGTGGGTGACGGCGAGACCCATCATGCGCGCGGTGGCTTCCGAGACCTGCATGATGCCTTTGGGGCCGGCCGGGCTTTCGGCTTTGGGGTCGCCCCAGCTTTCAAGATAAGCGATGGCTTCGAGGGTGGGCGCCGGAAACCCGCTGCGCTGGGCGGCGGAGCGGAACAGCGACTGAAGCTTGCCATTGGCGGTCACGCGGCGAGCGCCATCGACGGCCCGGGACTCGCGCATGATGCTGAAGGTCTGGGTTTCGATCATGAGATCGGTGCGCTCGGCGAGGACCTGGTCCGAAAGCTCGCTTCGCTTGACGCCGATTCCGGGTATTTGGCGCGCGGGGACGAAATAGGGCGGAGCGATGGCTTGACCTGGCAGCGCGATCGACAAGAGCAACAGCACCAGGGATCTCATTCCGTCACCAACCAGTGTAATCGGCGCATAGCCCCTCGATGGTTAGACGCGCGGGAAAGCGCCCTGGTAATGCGCCTGGGAAGGCTGCGCCGTTCCCTAAAGGAAAACTTCCTTCCAGCCGATAAGCGGATTGACATGAGCGTCAGTTCTATTGCCGCCGAGGTCGTCTTTTCCGCGGGATGGATCGCGGTCGGGGCCGCGGCGGCGTACTCACGATACAAGAAAGCGCTGGAACTCGCGGAAAGAGCGCGCGGCGCCGGCCCGGAGCGGGCCACGCGCGAATACCACGGCGGCCTGCATTTCGGGAGCGCCGCGCTGTTCGAGGCGATTGCGTCCGAACCCGAGCGAAAGGCGCCGGAGACGCCGGAAATCGGCGGCCTGGCATCGGAAGCGGCGCCGCCCGCCAGCCTGGCTTGCCTGGCCCAAGCGTTAGAGGACGCGCAAATGAAGGTCCCGGTGGCGGAAGAAAAGATGTCAGCGCCTTGAGCGAGCAAGTTTTGACAGGTGCGCGGCGGGTTGAGCGCGCCGCGCACCGGACGTACCCTAAGCCTACTCGGATTCTTCTTCGGCTTCGCGGCCTTCGCGCTGGGCTTTCAGACGTTCCTCTTTGCGTTTGGCGCGATCGGCGGCTCGCTTAACCAGTTCGGAGCCCACCAGCTCGATCATGGCCTGCTCGGCCCCGTCGCCCTGGCGCGGTCCCAAACGCGTAATGCGCGTGTAACCGCCATTGCGCTGTCCGAAGCGAGCGCCCAGCGTATCGAACAGTTTTTTCACCGAAGCCGGCGTGCGCAGCACGGCCGCAGCCTGGCGGCGGGTGTGCAGCGTATCCGCTTTGGCCAGGGTAATCATCTTTTCGACCAACGGGCGAACGGCCTTGGCCTTGGGGACCGTCGTCACGATGCGCTCGTGCTCAATCACGCTCGTGATGAGATTGCGCAACAGCGCGTTGCGGCTGGCCTTCGGGCGTTTGAGTTTAAATCCGGCAACCTTATGTCTCATCGGCTATTCCCCAATCTGGTCCTGCGAGCCTTCCTCTTCGGAGCCGAGGTCCGGCCCGCCAACTTGCGGCGGCGGAGCGACCAGGCGGCCATGCGCGTCGATGCGCATTCCAAGCGATAAGCCCATGTTCGCCAGGATTTCCTTGATTTCGTTGAGCGACTTGCGGCCGAAGTTCTTGGTGCGCAGCATTTCGGCTTCCGTCTTCTGCACCAGTTCCGCGATGGTCTGGATGTTGGCGTTCTTGAGGCAATTGTAAGAGCGAACGCTCAACTCCAATTCTTCCACCGAGCGGTTCAGAATTTCGTTCTGCTTGTCGAGGCCGCGCTCGGAGATCTCCTCGGTCTGCTCCGCCACTTCCTCGAAGTTGATGAAGATGGCCATGTGGTCCTTCAGCAGCTTGGCGGCGTACCCGATGGCGTCCTGCGGCGAAACCGCGCCGTTGGTCCAGACTTCCAGGGTAAGCTTGTCGTAATCGGTCATCTGGCCGAGGCGCGCGGCTTCCACCGAGAAGTTGACTTTGCGCACGGGCGAATGCACCGAGTCGATGGGGATGTAGCCGAGCGCCAAATCCTCGTCGAAGTTCTTGTCGGCGCTGACGTAGCCGCGCCCGGTCTTCAGGCGCATCTCGATGCTAAGCTTGCCGCCTTCGCTAACGGTGGCCAGGTGCAGGTCGCGGTCGAGCACTTCCACGTCGGCGTCGGTTTCGATTTGGCCGCTGCGCACGTCGCCCATATGGTCCACGTTGATGCGCACGGTCTTCGAGCCTTCGCCCATAATCTTGAACGGGATCTGCTTGAGGTTGAGGATAATGTCGGTGGCGTCTTCGACCACGCCCGGGATGGGGCTGAACTCGTGCTCGACCCCCTCGATGCGCACGGCGGTGATGGCCGCGCCTTCAATCGAGCTGAGCAGCACGCGGCGCAAGCTGTTGCCGATAGTGGTGCCGAAACCGCGCTGGAAAGGCTGCGCCGTGAACATGCCATACCGCTCCGTGAGGGTCTCGGTATTGGCGACCAATCGTTTGGGTTTTTGGAAGCCCTTAAACATATGTGAACCTCGCTATAGCTTTCAGCCATCGGCTTTCGGCGCTCAGCTTTCAGATCTCAGCCAAACCTGGTTTAGCTGAAAGCCGATCGTCGAGCGCCGATCGCTGGTTTACTTCGAGTACAACTCGACGATGAGTTGCTCGTTCAACTGGATCTGCACCAATTCGTCGCGCTTGGGCAAGCCCTGGACGCGACCCTTGAGAGCCTCGCGGTCCACCTCGATCCAATTCGGCGCCGGCGCGTGGGCCGTGGCGTCGCGCGCGGCCAGGATAGTCGGATTGTTCTTGCTGCTTTCGCGTACGGAAATCACGTCGCCGATCTTGACCACCGCGGACGGAATATCGCACTTGCGCCCGTTGACCTCGATATGGCCGTGGCGCACCACCTGGCGGGCCTGGGCGCGGCTGACGCCGAACCCCATGCGGTAAATGACGCTGTCGAGACGCCGCTCGAGGGCGCTCATCAAGTTCTCGCCGGTGATGCCTTTGGCGTGCGCGGCCTTCTCGTAGGTGTTGCGGAACTGCCTTTCGAGGATGCCGTAGATGCGGCGCACCTTCTGCTTTTCGCGAAGCTGGAGGCCGTAGCCGACGATCTTCTTTGCCCGAGCCTGGCCGTGCTGTCCGGGAATGAAGTTGCGCTTTTCGATGGCGCACTTTTCGCTGTGGCAGCGCTCGCCCTTGAGAAATAGCTTCATGCCCTCGCGCCGGCATTGCCGGCAAACCGGGCCGATGTATCTTGCCAAGTGTGTCTCCTTAAGAAGAAGCCGTCAGCGGTCAGCGATCAGCGGTCAGCTAAAAACCTATGCGACCGATCGCGATGGGCCGACAAATTCTTTCTCCCTTTCTACCTTTTTCAGGTGCGGTTTACGGCCATGGCCGGCCTTCATCCCGCTTATAGCTCTCAGCCTTCAGCCATCAGCTCTCAGCCTCAGGTCAGCTCCGGAAAAGCTGAAAGCTGAAAGCTGATGGCTGACAGCTTTCTTCCTATACTCGCCGCTTCTTCGGCGGACGGCAGCCGTTGTGCGGAATCGGCGTCACGTCCTTGATGGAGCGGACTTCGATGCCCGCCGTGGACAACGCGCGCACGGCCGATTCACGGCCCGATCCGGGACCGCTGATGCGAACTTCCACACTGCGCAACCCGCTCTCGCCAGCCTTGTTGGCGGCCGTCATGGCTGCCTGCTGCGCGGCGAACGGGGTGCCCTTGCGCGACCCGCGGAATCCGAGCGAGCCCGCGCTCGACCAAGCCACCGTGTTCCCTTCCTGGTCCGCGATGGTCACGATGGTGTTGTTGAACGTGGCCTGGATATGGACGACGCCCGAATGGACGACGCGCTTTTCCTTTTTCTTGAAGCTCTTCTTCTTGGTGCTCTTTACAGGCGCCTTTGCCATAGGTTTCCTCTACGTCTTCGAGGCCGACTTCTTCTTATTGGCGACCGTTCCGCGGCGCGGTCCCTTGCGTGTTCGGGCGTTGGTGTGGGTGCGCTGGCCACGAACCGGAAGTCCGCGGCGGTGCCGCAGTCCGCGATAGGCGCCAATCTCGATGAGGCGCTTGATGTTCATCGAGATTTCCTTGCGGAGGTCGCCTTCCACCGCGCCCTCTTCTTCCAGGATCTGGCGGACGCGATTGACGTCGTCTTCGCTGAGATCGCGGATCTTCTTATTGAAATCGATCCCAGCCCGGTGCAGCAGGGAGCGCGAGCGGGTGCGGCCAACGCCGTAAATGTAAGTCAGTCCGATCTCGGCCCTCTTCGCGGGAGGCAGATCTACGCCGGCAATACGTGCCATGGTTTCCTCTGGTTACCCCTGTCTCTGTTTGTGTTTCGGGTTGACGCAAATGACCCGCACCACGCCTTCGCGGCGGATCACCTTGCATTTATCGCAAATCTTCTTGACGGACGCTCGTACCTTCATGATGCCTCTCGTTAGGGGCCGGGGGCCGGGGGCCGGGACCGGGGGAAACGCTCACTTCCCGGTTACCTTCCGAACCACCCTGCCACGCGTCGGATCATGAGGACTTAATTCCACCTCCACCCGATCGCCCGGAACCAACCTTACAAAATTCCTTTTCGCCGTGCCCACCAAATGGGCCAAAACTCTTTGGCGGTTCTCGAGAACCACCGCGAACACCGCCGACGGCCGCTCTTCCACCACGGTCGCCTCGACCACCCTGGCCTCCGGCCCCGGGTCGCCGGCCTCGGAACTCAAGGCCTTGTCAACACCCACGGCCCGTTCTCCGTCACCGCAATGCAGTGCTCGAAGTGCGCCGACTTGGAACCGTCCTTGGTAACGGCGGTCCAGTGATCCTTTCGGACCACGGCGTCCGGCCGTCCCGCGTTCACCATCGGCTCCACCGCCAGCACCATGCCTGCCTTCAGGCGGGGATTCTCGTTCCGCCGGTCCACGTAGTTCGGAACCTGCGGTTCCTCGTGAAGCTGCGTGCCAATCCCGTGGCCCACATACTCCCGCACCACCGAAAACCCATTGGACGTGACGTGCCGCTCGACCGTGCTGCAAATGTCGAATAGCCGGCCACCGGCCTGAACCTGCTCGATCGCCAGATCGAGCGACTCCCTGGTCACCCGCAGCAGCTTCTGCGTCTGCTCGCTCACTTCGCCGATCGGAATCGTGACGGCCGAATCGCCATAATACCCGTCCAGCTTGACCCCGGTATCGATCGAGACGATGTCGCCCTTCTTCAGAATGCGTTTCGGATTCGGCATTCCGTGGACGATCTCTTCGTTCACCGAGGTACACAGCACATACTTAAAAGCCTCGCCGGCCGCCGGGACATAGTAGCCTTTGAAGGCCGGCCGCGCCCCCGCATCGGCGATCATCTTCTCCGCGGCGATCTCGAGGTCCATGGTACTGACCCCTTCCACCGCGATTTCCTTCATCTTCTGAAGAATCTCAAACACCAACAGGCCGCTGCGGCGCATCTTCTCCAGTTCAGCAGCCGTCTTTCGAACAATCATCCGATTCCAATCGTCCAGCCGCCGGCAAGCGAAAGCGCCTGCCCCGCCCCGTTAACTACATTGTAATCAACCGCGAGACGAATCGCCAATGCGCCCCCTAGAACGAGCTCCGCCGGCCCCGGATGCGGCCCGAACGCGGAGTGAACCCTTCGTAATGCCGCATGATGAGCTGCGCCTCGATCTGGTTGATGGTATCCATGGCCACGCCTACCACGATCAGCAGCGACGTGCCGCCAAAATAAAACTGTACGTTCAGCCCGTCCAGTATGGGCCGCAAGAAATGAACCGAGGTGAACGTGTTATCCACCCAATTGCCAATGAACGGCAAGTGCTGGAGCTTGATTCCCGAAATCAGCAAATCCGGAATGATGCACAGGATCGACAGATAAATGCCGCCGACCACCGTGATCTTGGTCAGGATGGTGTTCATGTATTCGGCGGTGTTGCGGCCGGGCCGGATGCCTGGGATGAAGCCGCCGTACTTACGCATATTGTCGGCCGCTTCATTGGGGTTGAAAATAATCGAAATGTAAAAGAAACAGAAAAAGATGATGCCCGCGATGAACAGCACGTAATGGAGGGGCTCCCCCTGACCGATGGAACTTAGGGTGGCCATCAGCCACTTGATGTTCTTGGCCCACTGCATACCCGCCAGGGTCATGGGAAACGCCAGCAGGGAGGACGCGAAGATCACCGGGATGACGCCGCCGGCGTTGACCTTGAGAGGCATGTGCGTGGACTGTCCGCCCATTACCTTGCGCCCGACCACGCGTTTGGCGTACTGCACCGGGATGCGCCGTTCGCCGCGCTCCACCAGAACGATGAAGGCCACCACCACAATCATCAGAGCGATAATCACGAGCAGGGTGAGCGCGTTCCATTCGTGCGTCACGAATATATTCTGGTAGATGCTGCTGATGGCGCGCGGCAGCCCCACCACGATTCCGGTGAAGATGATGAGCGACATGCCGTTGCCCACGCCGCGTTCGCTGATCTGCTCTCCCAGCCACATGATGAAGGCCGTGCCGGTGGTCAGGGAAATGACCGTCAGCAACGAGAAGCCAATGCCCGGGTTGATGACCACGCCCTGCATCGACATGAGGCCCTGCGAAATGCCGAAGGACTGCAAAACCGAAAGGATGATGGTGAGGTAGCGGGTCCACTGGGTGATCTTGCGACGCCCCAGCTCGCCTTCCTTTTGCAGCTTTTCGAGGGTGGGCACCACCACGGTGAGCAGTTGGAGAATGATAGATGCCGTGATGTACGGCATGATGCCGAGGGCGAAGATGGTGAAACGCCTGATGTTGCCGCCGGCGAACATGTCGAAGAACCCGAAAATCGAGCCGGCTTGCGAGTTGAATAGCTCCGACCATTTATTGATGTCGATGCCGGGCGACGGAATGTGTCCGCCCAGGCGGTACACCGCCAAGAGCGCCAGAGTAAACGCGAGCCTCTTGCGGAGATCCGGAACGCGGAAGATATTCGCGAATGCTTCAAATAACCTCATGGTTCCTTTCTCTTCCCGGAGATTACTCCGCGACTGCCCCGATCACCTGGACGGTTCCTCCGGCCCTTTGAATCTTCTCGACGGCCGATTTAGAAAACTGGTGAGCTTCCACCGTGATCTTCCGGGTCAATTCTCCGGACCCCAGAATCTTCAGTCCCAGGCCGGGCTTCTTGACCACGCCGAGTTCTACCAGGCGGTCGAGGCTAAAGGCATCGCCCTCCAACTTCTCCAGGCGGCCAAGATTGACGACGGTCCATTCCCGCTTGAAAATGTTGGTGAAGCCGCGCTTGGGCAGGCGGCGGTGCAAAGGCATCTGACCGCCTTCAAAACCGCGCTTCTGTCCGAAACCGGTGCCGGCGCGCTGCCCCTTCGACCCGCGCGTGGACGTCTTGCCGTGGCCGGAGCCCATGCCGCGCCCGATGCGCTTGCGGGCCTTCTTCTGGCCGTCCGGTGGTCTTAATCCGCTGAGATTTGCCATGCTTGTCTCCCTACTCCACCACTTCCAGCAGATGCGGAACCTTCTTCACCATGCCGCGGAATACGGGGCTGTCGGGCCGCACCACCACCTGGTTGAGCTTGCGCAACCCCAGACCCTTGATAATCCGCTTGTGCTTCTCCGGGGTGCAGATCGGGCTGCGCACCAGTTTGATTCTGATCGTGCCGTCCATTAGAGCTTCTCCACGGCCAGGCCGCGCATTTCGGCCACGGCGTTCCTGTCGCGCAGCGATTCGAGCGCCACGATGGTCGCCTTCACCACGTTGTGCGGATTGCGGCGGCCAATCGACTTGGTGAGCACGTTGGGGACGCCGCAAGCCGTGAGGACCGCGCGCACCGCCCCGCCGGCGATCACGCCGGTGCCCTGGGAGGCCGGCTTAAGCAGCACCTGCGAACTGGCGAACACCCCGAGCACCTGGTGCGCGATGGTGGTGTCGAGCACGTGGATCCTGCGCAGGTTCTTCTTGGCGGCCTCGATTCCCTTGCGAATCGCCGAAGGAACTTCCTTGGCCTTTCCCACGCCGTAACCGACCACCTTGGCCGACGGATCGCCAATCACCACCAGCGCCGAAAAGCTGAGGTTCTTGCCGCCCTTGACCACTTTGGTGACGCGGTTGATGGCAACCACCTGTTCTTTGAGGTTGAGCGCCGCCGGATCGATGCGTTTCACTGAAATAGGCATGAATTAGAACTCCAGTCCCGCCGCCCGCGCCGCGTCGGCGAGAGCCTTCACGCGCCCGTGGTACGGAAAGCCGCCACGGTCGAATACCACCCGTACGATGCCCTTCTCCTTGGCGCGCTCGGCCACCAGCGTGCCAATCGCCTTCGCGGCTGCCACGTTCCCGCCCTTGGTCCTGACGCCCTTGTCCACCGAAGAGGCGGAAGCCAGGGTCTTGCTCTGGCCGTCGTCGATGACCTGCGCGTAGATGTGCGCCAGACTGCGGAATACCGCCAAACGCGGACGTTCCGCCGTGCCCCGTAGTTTGCGCCGGATGCGCCGGTGTACGCGGCTGCGAATTTCCTTCTTTTCGATCTTCTTAATCATTTGGCACTCGCCCCGGTCTTGCCGACCTTCTTGCGCAACGCTTCGCCGGTGTAGCGGATGCCCTTGTTCTTATAGGGATCCGGCTTGCGCAGCGCGCGGATATTGGCCGCCACCTGTCCCAGCATCTGCCGGTCGTGCCCGCTCAGCACCAGGTGCGTCTGTTTGTCGATCCTGAGGTCCACGCTGTCGGGCAACAGGACCTCGATGGGGTGCGAGTAGCCCAGCGTGAAGATCGCCACCTTGCCTTTGACATCGGCGCGATAGCCGATGCCGACGATGTCCAGCTCCTTGACGAAGCCGGTGGACACGCCCTGCACGGCGTTGGCGGCCAGCGCCCGCGTGAGCCCGTGCAACGCCGCGTGCTCGTCGCCGGAGCGCTTCACATCGAGCCTTCCCTCCGTCTGTTCGATGGAAATGCCCGGCGGGATGGGCACCGACAGCTTCCCCTTCGGGCCGGTAACTTCCAGTTGCTCGCCGATCTGCACTTTCACGCCGTTCGGCAGCGGGATCGGCTTTCTACCAATTCTCGACATAGTTCGAAAACCTCGCTACCACACCCGGCAGAGAATCTCGCCGCCGAGATGCTCCTTGTGGGCGTCGCGGCCGGTCATGACGCCGCGCGGGGTGGTCAGGATGTTGATTCCGAGTCCGCCCAACACTCGCGGTATGTCGGTCTGCCCGACGTACACGCGGCGTCCCGGACGGGAAACCCGTTCGATGGCGGAGATCACCGGCGCGTTGCCGGCGCTGTACTTCAGATAGATCTTGATGGTCTTCTTCACGCCTTCTTCAGCCACCTTGAAGTTGGCAATGTAGCCTTCTTCTTTCAGAATGCGCGCGATTTCCGCCTTCAAATTGGAGGCCGGCACGTCCACCTTGGGGTGGCGAGCCTGGATCGCGTTGCGCACGCGAGTCAGCATGTCGGCAATGGGATCGCTCGTCATAATT
>Ga0182027_10004049_pt1 | contig 22911 bp, 13 predicted proteins | sample 712E1DmetaG_FD_121300 | JGI IMG/M metagenome (GOLD analysis project Ga0182027, IMG submission 121300) | Permafrost microbial communities from Stordalen Mire, Sweden - 712E1D metaG (Illumina Assembly) | ecosystem: Environmental > Terrestrial > Soil > Wetlands > Permafrost | place: Sweden... | reverse complement strand
CAAAAAACAAATAAGGGTATTGCCGAAATGGAATTTACAAATATTGAACCTGATTTTGATATTCATATTGTAAAAAGTCCGCCATTCCTTAAATACGCCTCTGCATCATCCACGCTAAAAAGCACCAACGAATTGTACGAAGCGGAACACCTGATTGATAACAACCAAAAAACCATCTGGGCCGAAGGCGCTGCCGGATCAGGGATCGGTGAAACGATTGGTATTGATTTCGGTTCAGGACACATGGGCGAGGAAGGAACATATATCAACAAGATTGGCATTATTAACGGACTTGCCAGTGATAAAAATCTTTATTATAAAAATAACCGCGTGAAGAAAATCCTACTTACCATACCCGAACTGACAGAGACGGATTTTAATAATACAGATCTTGAGTTCACGCTGAAGGATGATATGAATATGCAGTATATAAATCTTCCCAAAGCCTACCTTACCAAAAGCATCATGATAAAAATACTGGATGTTTATAAAGGCACCACCTACGACGACACCTGCATTTCGGAGGTGCAGGTTTTTCCGGAAGTGAAGTGAGTTTAAGTTAATGGTTTGGTGGAACACTGATAACGCTGATAAAATAAGAGATGTAGTTTTGAAACTAGGCAAAATTTGTGAAGGAGAATTTGATAATAATTTTGATGCAAGCACCATGGAACAGTGAAAGGAGTACTATGAAAAGTATATTAATCTTTCTAATCATGTCCCTCTTCTGTACATTCATTACAAATGCGCAAGACACAATAAACTATGATAAAATAATATTAGAAAACACAAAAATAATTGAAAATAATCCGAAGGATACTATAGCATGTTACATAAGAGGAAATGCCTATTTCAGTAAAGGTAATTATGATATGGCTATTGCTGATTTTACGAAAGCAATCGCAATCAATCCGAAGTATGATGATGCCTATTACGGCCGTGGACTTGTTTATGTATATCAGGATTTATTTGATAATGCAATAGTTGATTTTTCAAAAGTTATTGAGATCAATTCGAAGAGTGCATCAGCTTATTTAAGCCGCGGATATGCCTATCAAGCTAAAATTTTGTATGATCAGGCAATTTCTGATTATACAAAAGCAACTGAAATTAGTCCACAATATGCTAAAGCCTATCATAATAGGGGGAGTACATATTTTCTAAAAGGTTTATATGATTATGCAATTTCTGATTATACAAAAGCAATTAAATATAATCCAAAATATGCAGATGCTTATTGCAACCGTGGTATAACATATAATGCAATTGGTTCATGTAAAAAGGCAATTGCTGATTTTACAAAAGCTATTAAACTCAATTCTAAATATTCTAAAGCCTTTTATAATAGAGGGAACACTTATTATAAAAAAGGTTTGTATGATATGGCAATGTCTGATTTTTTAAAAGCTATAGAACTTAATTCAAAATATGCGGAGGCATACAATGGACGCGGGAATGTTTATTACCGAAAAAAATTATATTATGAGGCTATTGCTAATTATACAAAAGCTTTGGAAATGGACTCACTTCCTGCCTTTTTTTATTACAATCGCGGGTGTGCCTATTTTGATGATAGTATTTATGATAAAGCAATACCTGATTTTATTAAAGCAATAGAACTAGATCCGAAATATACTAAAGCATACTATTACAGAGGGAGTGCATATTATTCTATGTGTTTATTTGATAAGTCAATTGCTGATTATACAAAAGCAATTGAACTCGATCCAAAATATGCAGAGGCATTTTGTGACCGCGGATATGTTTATAATGAAATTGGTTCATATGATAATGCCATTACGGATTATACGAAAGCAATAGAAATCAATCCTAAATATACCAGAGCATACGGTGTGCGCGGTCTGGCAAATTATTATAAAAAAATTTATGATGTATCTATTTCTGATTACACAAAAGCAATAAAAATCAACCCGGAAATTGATATTTGGTATTATGACCGAGGTCTAGCTTATTATGATAAAGGTTTATATAAGAAATCAATATCAGATTATACAAAAGCGATAAGTATCAATCCAAAGTTAAGTGAAGCATATTACAAAAGAGGTGTTTCTTATATTTTCATTAAACTGCAGGACAAAGCAATAAATGATTTTACAAGTGCAATAAACATCAATCCTAAGTATGCAGAAGCATACTGTGGGCTTGGGATGGCATATTTCGATAAAGAATTATTTGACAAAGCGATTTCTGAATATACAAAAGCTATAGAACTAGACCCAAAGTTTGATAAAGCATATTATAATAGAGGAGTAGCTTATATGAAAAAAGGCTTGTATGATCAGGCAATAATAGAATATACAAAAGCGATAGACATCAATCCACAATTTGCAAATGCATTTTTCAATCGAGGATTTGCATATTATGCTAAAAGTTTAAATAATGAAGCATTAGCAGATTATTCAAAAACAATTGATCTTAATCCTGAGTTTGCCAATGCATATCAAAATCGGGCACTTATTTACCAAAAATTAGGGTTTCCTGATAAGGCAAAACAAGATTATAAAAAGATGAGTGAGATTTTAGAAAAGCAAGGAAAAACAGAAAAGGCAAAAAAGGCATTAAAACTGGCGGAATAATTTATATCAAAACATGGTTCATTTCCTGAAACAGGCTATTGGCAGATTTTATAGTTTCACGCAGACGGATATAGGAAAAGCATTGCTCATCGATGCGCTGGTATTTATTTTCTTCTGGCACTGCCTCCCATCTCCCCTGTTCCGTACGCATACTTCCACCGTGATAGAAGATTCTTACGGCAACCTGATGGGCGCTAAAATTGCGGATGACGGGCAATGGAGGTTTCCATATAATCACAAGGTACCAGAAAAATTTCAGAAATCTCTTGTGCAGTTTGAGGACAGGTATTTCTATTATCATTTCGGGTTTAATCCCTGGTCCTTTTGCAGAGCGATGAAACAAAACTATGAAGCGGGAAAAGTGGTGAGTGGCGGAAGCACCATCACCATGCAGGTGGTGAGGCTTATGCGTAAAAGAGAAAAACGAACCTTCTTCGAAAAGTTTATTGAAGTGATTATGGCCATAAGGCTGGAGTTGACTTACAGTAAAAGCGAGATCCTTGCCCTTTACGCTGCCAATGCGCCTTTCGGAAGCAATGTGGTGGGACTGGATGCCGCCTCCTGGCGATATTTCGGAAGGAGTCCGGATAAACTTTCCTGGGCGGAAATGGCTACACTGGCCGTGCTGCCTAACAGTCCATCGCTGATCTATCCCGGGAAAAATTCAAAAAACTTACTGAGAAAAAGAAACCACCTGCTCGACCGCCTGAAAACAGCGGGCTATTTGGATGAATCCACCTGTGAAGTTTCCAAGGAAGAGCCGCTTCCCGGCAAGCCCTACCCTATTCCGCAGTATGCGCCCCATCTGCTCGACAGGGCCATCAAAGACGGATATAAAGGAAAATCATTACGAACTACGCTGGTGCTCTGGCTACAGCAACAGGTTGAAGATATTGTGGAAAGCCATCACACAGAACTTGCCGCCAACGACATCAACAATGCGGCTGCCCTGGTACTGGATGTAAAAACCGGGAACGTGCTTGCGTATGTCGGCAACACCAAAAATCCCGGAAAGCCTGAAATGGGAAGCGATGTGGATGTGATCACGGCACCACGGAGCACAGGAAGTGTTCTGAAACCCTTCCTCTATGCGGCTATGCTCAATGATGGAAACATACTTCCCAACACGCTGGTGCAGGACGTCCCCACCCAACTCGGCGGCTATGCGCCCGAGAACTACAACAAAACATACGACGGCGCAGTGCCTGCTAAACGGGCTCTTGCACGTTCACTTAATATTCCTGCCGTATGGATGCTTTATTATTACGGCATCGAGCGCTTCAATTTCATGCTTAGAAAAATCGGAATGACCACGCTGGATAAGCCAGCAAGCTATTACGGATTAGCATTAATACTGGGAGGTGCCGAAGGCAAGTTGTGGGACATCGCAGGTATATATGCAAGCATGGCGCGCACGCTGAATAATTATTTTGAGTATGGTGACAAATACCTGCGATCGGATTTTCATCCGCCGCAATATATTCCCAAAGAAGAAAAAAAGTTGAGCAACCGTGATCTGCTGAATATGAATTTTGAAGAATCGTCCTACCTTGGCGCTGCCCCTATCTGGCTCACCTTTGAAGCAATGGTGGAAGCCTCGCGGCCTGATGAGGAATACGAATGGCAGCAGTTTATGTCGTCGGCAAAGATCGCCTGGAAAACAGGCACCAGCTATGGCTACCGCGATGGATGGGCAATCGGAGTTAATCCGCAATATGTGGTGGCTGTTTGGGTTGGAAATGCAGATGGTGAAGGCCGCCCTGGACTGACAGGTGTTGGAACGGCAGCACCTATTATGTTTGATATTTTTAAACTGTTAAGGCCCTCAGGCTGGTTCAGCAAGCCTTATGATGATATGTATGAAATGCCGGTTTGCCGCTACAGCGGCTACAGAGCGTCCGACATTTGCGAATATATTGATACGGTTTGGGTACAGAAGAGCGGATTTAAAACAAAGCTCTGTCCTTTCCATCAGATCATCCATCTCGATCCCAGCGAAACTTGGCGTGTGAACAGCGACTGCGAATCAGTTTCCGATATGGTGAATAAATCATGGTTTGTGCTACCACCTGTGCAGGAATGGTACTTCAAACTGAAGAACTCATTTTATAAAGTGCTGCCGCCCTACCGCGATGATTGCGCCACACAGAACAATCCTATTAAATCCATGGATATCGTGTATCCGCAAAACCTGAGTAAAATATATGTCCCTATTGAACTCAGCGGGGAACAAGGAAAAGTAATTTTTAAAGTGGTTCACCGCAATGCAGACGCAAAAATCTACTGGCACCTCGACGACCAATATCTAGGCTGCACTACTGGATTCCATCAGATGGGACTTTCTCCTGAGCCGGGTATGCACACACTCACACTAGTGGATCAGAATGGAGAAACACTCGTGCGTAGATTTGAGATTATGGGGAAGGAGAAGTCGCTGAAGGTGAAAAACAGCAGGTGAAGAGATTGAAGTCAGCTTCACTGATTATATAAAAAAATTTATAATTTAGTTTGCTAACAGATTTGGATCAGGTGAAATACAGAATCTAAAACAATGAAAAAATATTTACTTTATTTTCTCTTACTATCATTATTCTTTGCTAAATGTTCCTTTTCACATGCACAAAAAAAGTATTTTACTGACATCGCAGATTCACTTCGCATTGATTCCATTTTAAAAGCAGAGAGCAATTATCCCTCAAATATGGTGATGGTCCGTTCCGATACATCAGGCTGCACTATCTACAGCACTCCATCGAAAAATGCCGAAATATTAAGTGTTATGGGACTTCTGGAATTTCCTGCAGCTATTATCATCTCCAAAGCAAATAAAGAAACCATCAATGGAAAAACTGATTACTGGTACCGTGTTTACTTTGAGCAATACCCTGGACCGATGACCGGATGGGTATTCGGGGGAGATGCGGTTTTGCTTACACCGGATATGGAAAGCAATCCTGCTGCTTATAACGGTAAGTATATTCAGTATGTCGGAGATCCCTGTATCTATGGCCTCTCTATAAGAGCCAACAGTACTCAGAATATAATTGCAAAAACATATGATATTTCCTATGGTTTGGATGAACCAAGTTTATGCAGCGGCATCACGGTATCATTAAATAATGTAAAAATCAAAGGAAATATTTTTAGTTCCGACTCATCTGATTTTAAAAAAGGATGGTTTATGAAAGCGGCTAAGAAGGCCAATACAAAGTTCAAGGGCTTTCTTATGATGCAGAGTGAATCCGGATTTTATCCTTACCTCAAATTAAATTCATCTACAGAAATAATTGATTATGAATTTCTTTATATCACGGGTGAAAATGTGAACCTCCGTCAGGGTTCTTCAACAAATTCAGCAGTCGTTCAGCAATTGTACAATGGCACTCCCTGCCAGATCATTGAAAAAGGTCCTGCGCAAACCATCAACGGAATCACAGACCGATGGTATCATGTGAATGTATATGGCCAGAAGGGATGGGTGTTTGGGGAGTTTACGAATATGAAAAATTTAAAGTAAAATTGAATGTTAAAAGGTGAAGCTAAATCAATAACGGTGAAAAAATATTTTCTTCTTCTCATTATTTGTTTGATTTCATTTGTTTGCATCAATTCATTACAGGCTCAGTCAATAAGGGCGCTGGATTCTATTTCCCAAAATTATTTTGCTAAACAAAAATATGATTCATCATTGATCTTTGCTGAAAAGGCACTGGCATTAGCTGAAAAAAAATTCGGCAAGAGCGACACTAATTATTTATACTATCTGGTGAAGGTGGGTAGCATAAATCTGAAGATAGGCAGCTACACAAAAAATATTTCCATGTTGGAACCTGCGCTGAAGCCTTTTACAAAACCAACAGATAAAACCATGCGTTGGCAGGATGCGATGAGTATTCTTGCCATTTCATCCAAAGAGACTAAAGAATTTTCAAAGGCAGAAGAATTATTTCTGACAGTAGAAAAACTTAGAAAAGAAAAATATGGCGCCAAAAGCAGGAACTATGTACAATCGCTGCAGGACCTTAATTCACTGTATAAACAAAGCAACCAGACCGAAAAACAGGAAGCAACTCTGACGGAATTATTAAGTATTGTTTCTGTTACTTCTGGTAAAGAACATCCCTTTTACCTAGGCATATTGCACGATCTTGCCTCATTGTATTTTGAAACCGGAATTTATGCAAAAGCCGAAATGCTGTTTCAGGAAGTATGCGAAGCTAAAAAGAAAACGCTGGGTGCTGATAATATGGACTACGGGCAATCAGTCAACAGCCTTGCTGCATTATATGGGAAAATGGGTCTTTACACAAAAGCAAAACCCATGTTCATTGAAGCAATCAGAGTCAGAAAAAAAACTTTAGGAGAAACAAACCCTGATTATGCCATGTCAGTGGTGAATCTGGGAGTTCTCTACACAGAGACCGGCCAGTATGAAAAAGCAGAACCCTTATTACTCGATGCGAAAAAAATAATTTTTAATGCCAGGGGGAAAAACGATTATCTCTATGCCTCAGCCATCAATAGTCTTGCAGGCCTGTACAGCCAGATGGGACAATACGAAAAAGCGGAACCACTTTTTATTGAAGCAAAAAATATCCGCAAGGAACTGCTCGGCGAAAAGCATGCAGATTATGCCACTGATCTGAACAACCTCGGTATGATGTATTATGAAATGGAAGATTATACAAAGGCTGAACCTATTCTTGTGGAAGCAAAAAATATTCGTAAGGAAGCGCTGGGTGCGAATCATCCCGATTATGCGGAATCATTGAATAATCTGGCGATGGTATATGAAAAAACCGGTCGCTATACAAAAGCCGAACCACTGCTTATTGAGGCAAAAAACATTCTGAAAACGGCACTGGGTGATCATCCAAGTTATGCCACTTCGCTGAACTATCTGGCAGTGCTTTATTCCAGGACCGGAGAATATAAAAAAGCCGAACCTCTTTTTATTGAAGCTAAAAACATCATCATTAAAACCCTTGGAGAAAAGCATCCTCTCTATGCCGACCTGCTGAGTTACCAAGCCTTTCTGTATGATAAGATGGGGCAATATGCTACTGCAGAAACACTATATGTGGAAAACAGCAAGGTGCGGCTGATGAACATTCAGCAAATCTTTAGTTTCTTGAGTGAGCGCGAAAAGGCTGATTTTCTTACCACTTCGATAGATGATTTTAATTCCTTCATCGGATTCGCTGTGCGCAGGGTTCGCACAAATCCTGCTATCACAAAACAGGTAAGCAATAATCTGCTGGTCACCAAAAGCATTTTGCTCAGCAGTAGGCTGCAGGTTCAGAACAGCATTCTGAAAAGCGGTGACACTATGCTGATAAAATTATATCACGACTGGGAAGCACAGAAAAAATATCTGGGGCAGCTTCAGCAAATGCGAGAAGGAAGTGTAACGAAGATGGGCTATAATCTGGATTCGCTGGAAAACGTTGCTAATACTATGGAAAAGGAACTCTGCAAGCGCTCTGCTGATTTTGATTCCGATTTAAAAATGCAGAATACAACCTGGCAGGATGTGCAGAAGAACCTCGGCAAAACAGATGCCGCCGTGGAATTTCTCACATACACTTCAAGCCCTCCGGAAAAATTCGACAGCTTAAATCATAATATTTCCGGACCGGATTCGGTGTGGTATTGTGCGCTGGTACTGCGCCCAGGCTATGATGCTCCAAGGCTCATCAGGCTGTTTGAAGAAACACAACTGACCGATATCTTAAATCAGATGGTGAACAGCCGGGGAGTTCAGATACTGGATCAGCCCGCCACCAAAGAAAAAAATATGGAGTTGTATGATTTGATATGGAAGCCGATCGATTCACTTTTAACCGGAGCAAAAACAGTTTTCTTTTCTCCTTCGGGTTTATTGTACAGAGCTTCCTTCGCAGCTTTCGCCAATGCTGATATGAAGTTCCTCTTCGACAGGTATAATCTCATTATGATGTCATGCACCAGAAGCATCGGTAATACTGGCTTCTCACTGAAGGTTACTCCAGGCTTCAATTCTGTGATATATGGTGGTATTGAATATACCCTGGAACCGGCCAAGCAACTGGAGGAAGCCAATATGTATAAAACCACCCACGATGCGCTGCTTGCCATTAATGATAATCCGAATTTCAAAGTGAGCACACGTGGTGGCGCATGGAAATATCTGAAAGGTACACTCACTGAAGCTAACAGCATCAATGACGCTCTGCAGAAAAATAAAATTCCTACGCAATTGTTTATCGGGAATCAGGCAGTAGAAGAGGCCTTTAAATCCCTATCGGGAAAATCACCTTCAGTAATTCATATTGCAACGCATGGCTTTTATTTTTCCGGAGATGCAGCAAAAAAGAGTAGTCCTGATAAAGAAGTGAAATTTCTGGATAATCCATTATTCCGTTCGGGACTGATCATGGCAGGCGCAAACAGAGTCTGGACGGGTAATGCATCGATTGAAGGAATTGATGACGGAATACTAACAGCTTACGAAGTGTCACTACTTGATCTCTCAAACACCAAATTGGTGGTGCTTTCAGCCTGCGAAACCGGTTTAGGTGATCTGAAAGACAACGAAGGAGTTTATGGTTTGCAACGTGCATTCAAGCTGGCAGGTGTGGATTATCTGATTGTCACCTTATGGGAAATTCGTGACGAAGTGACTGTTGAATTTATGAATTGCTTTTACAGTCAATGGCTCAAGGGAAAAGATATTCATGCAGCATTTAAATATGCACAGGATGAAATGCGCAAAAAATATGAAGCTAATTACTGGGCTGCTTTTGTATTGCTGAATTAACGAAATTAATGATTAAAACTATTTACGCTTTCGCATCCATCGCATCCCGCAGCCCGTTCCCGACAAGCATAAATGCAAGCACCATCAGCATAATGGCCAGTCCGGGTAAAATAGCAAGGTAAGCAGAATCAAGAATGATATATCCGTAATGTTCTTTTATCATAGTGCCCCATGAAGGCATAGGTGGTTGCACACCGATTCCCAAGAAACTCAATCCAGCTTCGAGTAATATGGCTGAAGCGAAATTTGCTGCAGAAATCACGATCACTGCACCCATCATATTCGGTAGAATATGTTTGATAATTATTCGGGGATTCTTAAAACCAAGAGCCCTGCCTGCTTCTACGAATTCCTTTTCGCGGATGCTGAGTATCTGACCACGCACCACACGCGCCACATCAACCCACATGGTTAATCCAACAGCAATGAACACCTGCCAGAAGCCTTTCCCCAATGCAAATGTTATTGCGATCACAAGCAGCAGTGTCGGGATGCTCCATACCACATTAATGAACCACATGATGAGATTATCGACCCACCCTCTGAAAAAGCCGCTCAGTGAACCCAACAGCAGTCCTATCAACAGCGAAATAATCACTGATATAAATCCCACCGACAATGAAACCCTTGTACCAATTAGCAACTGGCTCAGCATATCCCTGCCATAGCGGTCAGTTCCCAGCAGAAAATCTTTGCTGATGATATTTTCTTTTTCAATTTTTTCTTTCAGAATAGCAAAACTTTCGCGATGAGAACTGCCGTCCATATCAGTGAACACAATCTGATTGCTTTCTGTCCTTATAGCCTTACGATCAGGAATTGCATATACCACATCTGCCATGTTGTAGCTTATCTCTTCTCCTTTTTCGCCAGGTATATCAGTATAACTTTCGACGATCACATTGCTTCCCTCAAAACGATATGAGTTAATTGGAATGGTAGTAAAATCAGACTTCCTTCCCCAGATCATTGTGCTGAAAATATTTTGTCTAATTGATGGTTCGTTCTTTCTTACAAGCAGCATCTTTACTTTTGAACCGGGTTTTTTTGTGGTAAGTTCAAGATGCTGATCATTGGCAAAAGGAGTACTGTCGGGAGAGATCAAATAGCCAAGCATTGCTATCAATGTAGCAAACACAATAAAGAACAGGGAGAAAAAAGCAGGCTTGTTCCTTTTAAATCTGCGCCATACCATTCGCGATAAAGAGCCGGTACTTACAAATTTATTTTTCCTAAAAATCGATATCAGCGACAAAACTATTATTTTTACAAAAATTAATATCTGTGCAAAAATAGAAATTGCATTATTATTGATGGGATTTATATTTTAAATAATAATATTTTGTTCTTTTTTCCGTTATATTATAACAATTGTTGAACGTTAAATAAAAACCTGATAAGATGAAAAAGATTTGTATTGCAGTGTTACTTGTGATGAGCTTTATCAAAGTGTTTCCGCAAGCCGAAGTGGCTACCACCGAGGAATTCAAACAGTTCCTGAAAACCAAAACCTATGTGGTGTTTGAAGAAGATCCCTTCTCAGTATTTAATATGGTGATCAAGGATATGATGACCAAATGCTGGACCATCACACCTTACGAGTATATCGACATGAAAACCTTCGACATCAAAAAGAGCGATCCCAACAGTTCATTCATTATGATCTCTGATGCATTGCTGACAAAAAACAAATTATTTGTTAATGAAATCAAGTATCAGTATAAATACACCATATTGAATCTCATTCTCGGAAAAAAAGGATTGAAAGGAAATGATTTCTCTGCAATGCCCGACCTGGGCTCGGTTCCGCTTTGCTACAGCGATGCTGAAGATGATGATTACTCATACAAACTTCCCGGCATTCTTTTATTCATGCAGTATTACGTACATTATAACATCGAACACCCGAAATCCGATTATCAGGATGTGGTTAGGAGTAATTCGTCAGAACTCAAGACCAAAGAACTCTGGCTGCTTAAGGAAGAACTGGCACCGAATGTGAACACCGTTGAGAAAATAAAAACTATTTATCCCGGCACGGTGAAGATTGTAAGTGCGGATGACCTGGAAGCCGCTATTCTGGCAAAGAATGACAAGGTTGCATTCCTGCATAAGATAGGACCCGCCGGAACTATTCCCGATGGTATCTGCTGGAAGTTCATCCTCTCAGCCAAAGATGGTAAACCTCTGTATTACGATCACCACAAAGTAGATGCTGAAGACCCCGATGCCTTGCTTGCAAAAGACTTCAAGGATATGGGGAAATAGGGCCCATTCATTTCTGAGAATAATAAATATCCTTTCCCTTATGAATGATTTAACCCTGCATTTGTCCACAGAGAATTTTATAACATTTTAATAAAATTCTATAACTTATTTCGGGGCAAGACAAATACTTTTGTACATTGCATCATAATATTTTTTTCAATTTTGAAAATTATCAATCACTTAATTAATAAAGATGAAAAAAACATTTCAGCTTTTTGTAATGATTTCAGCACTGTTGTCCATATTCAGCGCTAACAGCCAGAATTTCGTTCAGGTTACAAAGACCAATGCAGGACAAACAATTACTCTTGCTTCTGATCAAGTATTGGAAGTAATGCTGCCCAGAACACCATCCACAGGTTATATCTGGTGCGAAGCAGTAACTTCTTCTGATAAAAAAATTCAACAATCGGTTACTCAGATCGGTGACGGTGATTTTGTAGCAGATGCCAGTTCTGTGGATTTACAAGGCAAGAAAAAGGTGGGCCAGTCAGGCACTCAGATTATCAGATATGTCGGTATTGCGCAGGGATCAACTATAATTTCATTAGAATTAAGACGGCCCTGGGAAAAGAACATTCCTGCACTTGATAATTTTACAATCACCATTATTTCAAGCGGAAAATATTCGGGAAGCTATACTCCTCCGATGAAAGAGGTGAAGTCTAATCATGTAACTCACACACCAAAATCATTACCCTCGAGTTGGGACTGGCGTTCACAATGCACACCCGTCACCAACCAGCAACAATGCGGGGATTGCTGGGCTTTTGCCGGAGTAGGAACCCTTGAAGCAAATATCAAGATCATTGATGGTGTTACCGATGACATCTCGGAAGCTTATGTGACCAATTGTTTTACCGGACAGGGAAGCGATGGCTGTAACGGAGGCTGGTGCCCTCATGCAATATGGCTTGCTCCCAAAGGTGCCGTGTATGAAGTTGACGAGCCATGGACCACTTCGCTGGCCACCGGAACAACAGGAACATGCCAGCCATCGTATTCCTATCATGAAAATATTGATGGCTATGCTGACGTCGCCGGCGAAGATATTAATGGTATTCCTCCCGATGCAAATATGAAATATGCTATTTATTATTTCGGACCTATCTGGGTTGCCCTTGATGCAACAAGCACTGCATGGAATAATTACTCCGGGGGTATTTTTACAGAAACAGGTTCTCCTGCCAATCTTGATCATGCAACAGTACTAGTCGGATGGAAAGACAGCACAGCACTTCCAGGAGGTGGTTACTGGATCTTAAGAAATTCCTGGGGCACAGGCTGGGGAGATAACGGATATATGTATGTGACTTATGGAAGCGATATTGTTGGATCTTATGCTGATTACATCATATATAAAGGCGGAATCCCTCATGCAGCAAAGCCGAATGCAGACTTCATTGCTTCTGACACTTCGAGCTGCACCGGTACCATACAATTTACAGATTTGTCAACCAATGTACCATTTTCCTGGCTCTGGGATTTTGGCGATGGAACAACTTCCACAACAAAAAATCCTTCACATGCCTATACTGTAAATGGAACCTATTCGGTTTCACTGATTGCTGCCAATAGCTATGGAGACAGCACTGCTATTAAATTAGGTTATATCAGCATTAATTTACCAGCATCGCCTGTCACAACTGGAGCTTCCACCCTATCCGGCGGGAGTGTTACTTTGTATGCTTCCGGCCCGGATTCCCTAAACTGGTTTGATGCAGCCACCGGCGGAAACCTTGTAAATACAGGAACCAGCCTTTATATTCCATCGCTCACGGCAGACACTACATTTTATGTGGAGAACGATGCAGCCACTACTTCGATATTAACTACAGGAATGACCGCTAATACAACCAACGGTAATTATTATTCAAACTCAAACAGACGGGGATTGGTGTTTGATGCTTACATGCCCTTTACAATAGATTCAGTAACTGTTTACGAAGGCACTGCCGGCACCAGAACCATCTTTCTGCAGGATAATTCCGGTGTGGTAATCGACTCTCTGGTAACAGCTATTGCTACAGGAACACAAACGATCGCATTGAATTTTAATGTACCTGCCGGAACTGCATACGTCCTCGGAGCGAACAGTCCAAGCGGTAATCCAAATTCTTTATGGAGAGAAAGTTCAGGAGCGGTTTATCCTTACACCGTGCCAGGTGTGATGGCTATTACTGGAAACAATGCCGGCTCCAGCGGTTATTACTTTTTCTTTAACTGGAAAATAGGAAAAGCCTCCTATTGTACCAGCCCCAGAGTGCCTGTCACCGCTACCATCATCACAGGTATTAATCAAATTTCCGATGGCAATATGGAATTATTCCCGAACCCGAATGCAGGTGCATTTGATATCACATTAAAAAATAAGGATTATCAGAATGCAACTATAAGCATTATGAATGTGCTCGGTGAAAAATTATTCGAAAAGAAAATCACCGGACAAAATCCCATACATATTGATGCTTCAGGATTTCAGGAAGGAATTTATTTTGTGGAACTGCGCAATGATAAATCAAATTACATCAGAAGAATTACTATTACGAAATAAAATAATCTTTACTACTAAAAGCCCATACTAAAAAGTATGGGTTTTTTTGTGCATACTCTCCAAAAAACTATACTACTTATAACAAACTAATAACTCACATCTCTCAACTCAAAACTCCTTATATTTGCTAAAAATCTCCCTGTCACAATCTGTAAAACACTAATCTCTAAAAATAAATCATTATGAAGAAAATAATTTTTCTCCTTGCCGCACTCCTGCCGGCTTTATTTGCAGGTGCACAGGAAATAAGCAAAACAGTTCCATCCACAGTAAGTGATGTAACCGTGTATATGAACGGTGCACTCATCACCCACATGGCCAGCGTAACACTCACCAAAGGAAAATACAACCTCATCTTCACAGGCATTTCCCCGAACATCAACCAGAAAAGCATTCAGGTAACGGGCAACAACGATATCAAGATTACTTCCGTCACCTACATGATTGATTACATGGATTCCAGGGCCGAAAGCAACCGCATCCAGAGCCTAAAGGACAGCCTCATCCTGCTCACCCGCAAAGCAAAAACCATCGAAAATCAGATCAGCGCTTTTGCCAACGAAAAGGAACTTATTCTTAAGAACAATGATCTGGCCGGCACTACTACCGGAGTGCAGGTGCTTGAACTCCAAAAAGCCGCCGACTTCTATCGCCTGCGCATCAACGATATCAATGCTCAGGTTCAGAAACTCACCGAGGAAAAAGAATGGTACACCACGCAATATTCCAAAGTGCAGAAGCAACTTCTTGAATTAAATTCCAGGCAAAACCAGCCTGTTTACAAATTAAACGTCACTGCTGATGTAACGAACACCACTGCCTGCACAATGTTTATTAAATATCTTGTCACCGGCACCGGATGGGCTGCTTATTATGATATTCGCGCCATTGATGTGAGCAACCCTATTCAGCTCGACTATAAAGCCAAGGTATACAACAACTGCGGCCTCGACTGGAAGGATGTAAAGCTTACCCTTTCTACAGCCGATCCCAATCAATCGGCGCAAAGGCCTACACTTACTCCTTGGACGTTAAATTATAACAGTGATGATTACACTTTCTCTTCAAACCGTGAATCGAACGAAGGCTATCTGAATACAAGAGCCGTGGATGAAGAAAAGGATATTTCTGCAGATTCTGTAAGGGTAGACAAAGGTGGCAAAAAAAGCCAATGGAGTCAGAAATACACCACTGTGGAAGTTTCGGAACTAAGTGTTGATTTTGAAATCAAAACTCCTTACACCATTCCTGCTGATAACAAAGTTTATTTTGTAGATATCCAGACACAGGAATTGCCTGCCAGCTATCGGTATATTGCTATTCCGAAAATTGACAAGGATGCATTCCTAGTGGCCAGCGTCACAGGATGGGAAAGCCTCAACCTGATTGAAGGTCCTGCAAATATTTTCTATGGCGGAACTTATATCGGACAATCATACATCGACACGCGCTTCGCTACGGACTCGCTGGAGATTTCTCTCGGAAGAGATAAGAAAGTGGCCGTAACCCGTGTAAAGAAAGAGGATAAGAATAGTAAGAATTTCACCGGCTCGGACCGCAAGGAAACATTCACTTACGAAATTACTGTACGCAACAATAACAAAACACCTATAGACATTGAGTTGCAGGATCAGGTTCCCATTGCACAGGAAAGCGATATCAAAGTGAATGTGATTGAAACAGCTAAAGTCACGCCTGATCCGCTTAGCGGAAAACTTGTGTACACTCTCAAACTGGCTCCTTCCGAAACCAAGGTGATCACAATTTCATTTTCGGTACAGTATCCTAAGGCAAAACATGTTTCTGTTAGCAAGTCGAGAGCGATTTCCTGTCCGAGTTTTTAGATGCTTTGGGCTGAAGCCTTTCAATTGAGGCCTTTACGTCATTGCGAACGTAGTGAAGCAATCTCAGCTAGTCAGATTGCTTCGGACTTTGTCCTCGCAATGACGATTTATATGGGACAACAAGGATTAACATTTGAAAAATATTCTGATATTTGTTCAAAATAAAATTGAAATTCATGACCGACGATAAGAAGATTATTTTTTCGATGGTGGGTGTAAGTAAGATCTTCCCGCCACACAAGCAGGTTTTAAAAGACATTTATCTCTCGTTCTATCATGGCGCAAAGATCGGCATCATCGGGTTGAATGGTTCCGGAAAATCTACGCTGTTAAAGATCATTGCCGGAGTTGAAAAATCTTTTCAGGGAAATGTAGTCTTTTCTCCGGGTTATTCTGTAGGCTTTCTCGAACAGGAGCCACAACTCGACGACAGCAAAACGGTGAAAGAAGTTGTACAGGAAGGTGTCCAGGAAGTGGTTGATCTGCTCAAAGAATATGAAGCAGTAAATAATAAATTTGCCGAACCGATGAGCGATGATGAGATGAACAAACTCATCGAACGCCAGGGTGTGCTTACCGAACAGCTCGATCATCATAATGCATGGGAACTGGATGCACGCCTTGAAAGAGCCATGGATGCGCTGCGTTGTCCTGAAGGAGATGCTCCTATTAAAAATTTGTCCGGCGGTGAACGACGCAGGATTGCCTTGTGCCGTCTGCTTTTAAAAGAACCCGATATTCTTCTTCTCGATGAGCCCACCAATCATCTCGACGCTGAATCCATCGACTGGCTCGAGCAACATCTTAAACAATATAAAGGAACGGTGATTGCCGTGACACACGATCGTTACTTCCTCGACAATGTGGCAGGATGGATCCTTGAACTCGACCGCGGTGAAGGCATTCCATGGCAGGGAAATTATACTTCATGGCTCGAACAGAAATCGAACAGACTGGCACAGGAAGAAAAACAGGAAAGCAAACGCAGAAAAACTTTAGAGCGAGAACTTGAATGGGTGCGCATGGGGCCCAAAGGCCGCCATGCGAAAGGCAAAGCAAGGTTATCTGCTTATGACAGATTATTGAATGAAGACACCAAACAAAAAGAAGATCGTCTTGAACTATACATCCCCAACGGCCCACGACTAGGTTCTGTGGTGATTGAAGCAAAAAATGTTTCTAAATCATTCGGTGAAAAACTTCTTTTTGAAAAACTTGAATTTATGCTGCCACCTGCTGGAATCGTCGGTATTATTGGCCCGAACGGTGCAGGAAAAACAACACTCTTCCGCATGATCATCGGAAAAGAAACCGTTGACAAGGGAAGTTTCAAAATCGGAGATACGGTGAAGATCGGTTATGTAGATCAGACACACACGGCCATTGATCCTGAAAAGACCGTTTATCAGGTGATTTCAGGCGATAGTGAAATTATTCAGATGGCAGGCAAATCGATGAATGCGCGTGCATATGTGGCGAGGTTTAATTTCAGCGGAGCCGATCAGGAAAAGAAATGCGGAATGTTATCCGGTGGTGAACGCAACCGATTGCACCTTGCACTTACCTTAAAAGAAGAATCCAATGTATTGCTTCTTGACGAGCCTACCAATGATATTGATGTAAACACATTGCGCGCTTTAGAAGAAGGTCTAGATAATTTTGCAGGATGTGCTGTGATCATCACGCACGACCGCTGGTTCCTTGATCGTGTGGCTACACATATCTTAGCATTTGAAGGCGATTCACAGGTGTATTTCTTTGAGGGCGGATATACAGAATACGAGGAAAATCGCAAGAAGCGCTTAGGTGATAACACACCAAAAAGAATACATTACAAAAAATTGACAGAGTAGAAAGTATAAAAAAATCAATATGATAAAGCACATTGTTTGCTGGAGATTGAAAGCAGAATTGCCTGAACCAAAAGAGATCGTTCAGAAAAAAATCTGCAATATGTTAAATGAATTATCTTCCAAAATCGAAGGCATTCACTCTCTTGAAACAGGCATCAACATTGATACATCATCAGATGCATACGATGTAGTACTTAGTATGGAATTCAAATCGCAGGAAGAATTAATAAACTATCAGCAACATCCCGAGCATCAGAAAGTGATACAATACTTGAGAACTGTCAGAGACAAACGTGTGGTAGTGGATTATGAAAAATAATAATCCTGACTCTTCTATTATCTTATCAAAGTAATCGTTCCATGATATGATTTCCCATCAGACACATCCAGAATGTAATAATATACACCATCAGAATGATTATCTCCACCCCAGTCACATTGATAATTATCACTTTCATAAATCTTTTTTCCCCAACGATTATAAATTAGCAGTTTGCTGTTAGGATATTGGTAAAGATTAGTGATTTTAAACACATCATTCTTGCCGTCACCATTTGGAGTGATAATATTAGGAATCACTAATGCTCCCGGGAATACTTCCATTACATCAGTAGCAATACATCCGTATGGATCTGTCACTGTCACAGAATAAGTTCCAGGCATGGTTACCTGAATAGTCGGAGTAGTTTCACCTGTTGACCACAGATAAGTATATCCAGGACCAATAAGACTAGAAGAAACAGTGATAGCCTGGCCAGAGCCTAGAATAGTATCGGGTCCGATATATACGGAAATTGGTACATGAATAGTTATAGTATGTGTGCTAGTATCAATACAACCGTTATCAGTCACTACAATTAAACTGACATTATAAGTTCCCGGACCACCATAAGTATGTGAAGGATTGGTTAATGTACTGGTTCCACTGTCATCAAAAGACCATGCATATGTGTTAATGACATCGGGCGTTCCCACATTGCTATTTGATCCGATGAAATTTATTTCATCCACACACACATCTGTCGGTGCATCGATCACAGCTTGGGGATTATTCCCTATCGTCACTTTGACCGTATCCTTTCCTATACACCCATTCACATCCGTGACTGTGACATAATAATCCAAAGTTCCACTCGGATGAACAGTGATTGATTGTGTAGTTTCACCGGTGCTCCAAAGATAAGTAGTACCTGCAGGTACAGAAGTGGTGTTTAGTGTAGCATCAGCACCATTGCAAATCACCTGATCGGTTCCTGCATCTACATTTGTTTTTGGAAATACATTAACATGTAAAGTGGTATCATAACGACAACCAAATGCGTCGTAAATAGACATGGTATAATAAAAATCTCCACCAGAGTCAGGTAAAACAAATATAGAAGTATCGGTACTTCCAATAATATAATTACCAATCCAGCCAATGGAATCTATAGGTACATCGTATGACCAGCCAGATGGTAAAAGACTTGGATCTAAATTGAGTGTCCAGTTGAAAATATAGCCATTGTCAATTTGAAAATCGTCACAAATCTGAATATTCCATGTCCCGTTAAGCGGGCATCCGATCAGGCCTGCAAAAGAGTTATTCGGGGCTATATAATGCGAAGGTGGTGACTGAATCGTAGAATCAATGGGAGATGTTCCATTTGTTAAAGCATCAAGTGTTCCGGCCGTCGGATAAATTTCCGACCAACAATATGGCCATCCAACACCAGGTGGATTACTTGCAGGATCACATGGGGCAGTATTGCTGTCATATAAATCGTGATTGACACCACCCATAGGCACTCCCATAAAGGCTCCACCCGAATGTGTGTTGGGATCTAGTATTACATTTTGTCCGTTGGGGCAAAAAATCGTAAAACCCAAATCACCTGCATAAGAATGTTCCATGGTAACGCAAATGGAAAGTATGTCTGCAGGACTAGTAATAGTTTGTCCAGGTGTGAAACAGGTAAAGGTGATGTTGGTATTATAGCACTGGACACCACATGCGGGTCCATCGGGAATAAACATTGTACTGTCAAAACTTTGTGAAGCCGCCTGATTTGAAACAACCGGAACAACTTGTATGATATTGTTAACTCCATATCCGACTGTGATCTCTATTGTATCCGACTGAGGACAAATATTAGGCAATGGAGTTATGGTACCAATGGGATTCCCAGATATTCTGACTCGGATTGGAATATAGTTCGTGTTCATGCAACCATTGACATCAATAACAGTAAGTGTTACATCATAACCATGAATTGCATTATAATAATGATTTAACACCTGACCTGTATCTATCAAACCATCACCGAAATTCCAGATAAACAATGATGTTGCTGCGGTCTGCGAATATAAAATTCCATTTTGTGGAAAAACACCTGCTCCTGTGCCAAGTGCAGCAAATGTAATGGTGTCGCCGTGACAAATATCAATATAACCACTGTCATCCGGTAAAGGGTCCGTGACCAAAGTGTCAAATGCAGCCAAAACTGTTTGGCATATCGGTATACAAACCAGTGAAGCGAACCAACCGGATGCCTGTGTAACACCATTTGATTTAAAATTAAAGGTCAGGTCACCGGAAACATTATAAATAGATGAAATGATGGCTGTTCCTGCTAAAGGATTTGCATTATTGTATTTCCCGATAAGAGGAGCTGCAGTGGTCGGTCCGTCATAAACAAAAAGGGTATCTGAAGGATCCACATCAAATAAACTAAAACTCATCTTAGTGTGCGTGTTCGTTCCACTCGTTGAATGGAATGTCATAGTGAAATTCTCACCGGCGCCATAATTACCTCCACCGCCACCACTATCATAAAAATCACCCACACAATTATTGACCGTACCCCCTGTACTAATCAGGTAGATCGGCTGTGTTTTACCGATAAGCGCAAAAAATAAAAATATAAGAGTAAATAAATATTTTTTCATATTTGGTTGAATTTTGATTCAGGAATTATAATGAAGAAATGTTATTTTTTTTGAGATATTTCTGATAGGCATCAGCAAATTTATTTCTGGGAAGAAAAACAAGTGCAATGCCGGCTTCTTTCCAGATATAAGTAGTGAAGTTCATATCCTGTGTACTGAATTTATACTTCAGCACGTTAAACTTTGAAGCTTCAAATACCTTCTCATTGAAATAAATGATTTTGCCTTTGGAGAGGTCATCATTTATTGTGACTTTATGAATATCTTCTCCTGTGACAGGTTTGGACTGCTTCAGCTGGGCAATATAATAAGAATTATCCAGATAAAAATTGTAATATGCAACCAGAGGCGGGTTGTTGACCATCATTTGATGAACATAAGAACTGTCATAACACTGATACAAACGAGAGTCAGCTTTGACTTTGGCGTTTTGTGAGACAGCATTAAAAGTGAAAACAACCAAGGTAAAGAATACCAAGATTAGGGTCTTTTTTTTCATTTTGGTTTGAGGATTAAATTGAACCGCAAGTATACGATTTTTCTCTTAAATACACAATAGTGCTTTTCTTTATTTATCAACATAGCAAACAAAATAATTTTTATTGTTATTAATTCACCAATCTTGGATTGCTTCTGCTTTTTTAAAATATTATACTATTTTTGCAAATTATTTAATGAAAGGAATTTTTGTTTTGATTACAATTCATACCACGACAAAAATATTGCCGAATTCGAGGAGAAGATAATATGTTTTTTGATGAAATTCCCAAATTAAAAATTGGTGAACATGAAGCCCGGATTCCTATGGTGCTTGGTGGTATGGCTGTTGGTATTTCGTTATCGAGACTCGCCTCAGCCATGGCTATTGAAGGGGGAATCGGAGTAATTGCTGCTACCGGTATTGGTCTTTATGAACCTGATTTCGTTTGGAACAATGCTGAATCGAATATGAGAGCCTTGCGAAAACAAATCCGCCAGGCCCGTGAAAAGACAAGCGAAATATTAGGTGTGAATATCATGGTGGCAGTGAGTGATTTTGATAATCTTGTTCGAACTTCAGTAGAGGAAGGGGCTGACGTGCTTTTTATGGGAGCTGGTCTACCACTGAAAATGACAGATGCTATTACCATGGATCAGTTGAGGTATGGCAAGACAAAAATGGCTCCCATAGTTTCTTCCGGAAGAGCCACGCGAATTATTTTTGAATACTGGAAAAGAAATTTCAATCATATCCCTGATGCGGTTGTCGTGGAAGGACCTTTAGCCGGTGGCCATCTGGGATTTAAAGTTCATCAGATTGACGATGAAAATTATCGTCTTGAAAAACTGTTGCCCGATGTGATTGAAGTAGTTGATAAATACAGGCAGGAATTTGGTAAACATATTCCTGTGATTGCTGCTGGAGGAATTTATTCAGGGGAAGATATGTATAAAATCATGAAACAAGGTATTGACGGGGTTCAGATGGCATCCCGTTTCATTGCTACTCATGAATGTGATGCTTCTCTTGCGTTTAAAGAAGCTGTTGTAAAATGTAAGAAAGAAGACATTATGATCATCGAAAGCCCGGTTGGTATGCCAGGCCGAGCTATCAAAAATAAATTTCTGGAAAATATGAAAGCCGGCGAAATGGTTCCTTTTTATTGTCCCTGGAAATGTCTCAAGGGCTGCGAATATGAGGAATCTCCTTTTTGCATTGCCCTTGCACTGACCAATGCAGAAAAAGGAAATTTTGATCTGGGCTTTGCTTTCTGGGAGCTAATGCATATAAGGTGGATAAAATTATTTCAGTGAAAGAACTTATTGAAACAATTAAAACGGAATACAATCAGGCTGCTGCAAATACTGATGATGCATAAAACATGTAAAATCTAAAATGAAGCTAATCATTATAAATGGACCCAACCTTAATCTGCTCGGCATCCGGGAAAAAAATATTTATGGTGAACAGACTTTTGAAGAATTTATTTCGGCACTGAGATTATTATATACTGCACACACGATTGAGTATTATCAAAGCAATATCGAAGGGGAGATCATTAACAAACTACATGAAACAGGTTTTACT
>Ga0182027_10004048_pt1 | contig 22921 bp, 25 predicted proteins | sample 712E1DmetaG_FD_121300 | JGI IMG/M metagenome (GOLD analysis project Ga0182027, IMG submission 121300) | Permafrost microbial communities from Stordalen Mire, Sweden - 712E1D metaG (Illumina Assembly) | ecosystem: Environmental > Terrestrial > Soil > Wetlands > Permafrost | place: Sweden... | reverse complement strand
GTACCTACAACAATTATATCAAGTTTACGCTTATTTGCCGGATTTACCAATCGTTGATGGGATTTGTATCTTGTCCACTTCTCTGCTAAAGGTCCCTCAGGAATTTTCGAATTCAGATTTACCATATGTGATATTAATTACTGATCTATTTAAAAAAGTATACTACAATAGGAATGCTCATAAACCCAATTGTGATAAGCACTGTATAGACTATGCCTGCCATTTTGATGACAGGCGTATAAACCGGATGATTGATCCCCAGCGTTTGAAAGGCTGATTGGAACCCGTGGTGTAAATGGAAACCAAGGCCGAACAATGCAACAATATACACCACATCGACCCACCAGATTTTAAATCTCTCTATTACCAATGCTGCCATATCATGATAAGCCTTGCCGTCATATATTACTTCCTGGACTTTCCCTAAAAATTTTGCTTTAATATAAAAGTCAAATATATGAAGAGCCAGAAAAATAGTAATTATAACGGCTGTATGGACCATATATTTTGAGAAAAACGAGCTCTGGGAATAATTTGTTTTTGCGTATTCAACAGGGCGGGCCATCATATTTTGAAGACTGACTATACTTCCATAAAACATATGTAGTAAAAATCCGCCGAATAAGACTATTTCCATTACTTTAACAACAATATTTGAGACCATAAAATGGGCTGCTATATTAAAAGGCTCATGCGAATCAGTTAAAATGATAAGAAGGTTAATGCCAAGATGTACAACCAGAAAAATTATAAGAAAAAGTCCGGCTAACGACATTAAAAGCTTCTTTCCGACCGATGCGCTAAAAATATTGCTCATTTTCAAAGGAAGTTAGTTATTGTTTAAATTGATTTCTGAGATTAGACCGCCCAAATTTATCCTATTGCTGAGATTTTTTAATATTTCTGTTCCAAAAAAGAATATTTTGTTATTAATTTAAACAGAATCTACTTAGAGTTTCGAAATATTTTAAAGATTGAAAATGGCCCTGGAAAGAAGAATTCAAGACCAATGGATCCTAAAAAATCTTGAATTTGATCAGAAGTCTGTATCCTATATTACCAAGGGTAGAGGTAACCCGATGGTTTTATTGCACGGTTACCTTGCTTCGTCTCAAATCTGGACTGATATAGGTTCAAAACTTGCAACAAGCTATAAAATAATTGCTATTAATTTGCCAGGTCATGGAAATAGCGATACATGGCCTCCGGTTCACACTATGGAATTAATGACTGAAATTGTATTCAGAGTTCTCCGAAATGAAAATATTCAAAAGGCCTGCATTATAGGTCATTCATTGGGGGGGTATGTTGCTCTTGCTTTCGCTGATATTTACCCGCAATGTACAGAATCATTGATTCTTATTAATTCCGATCCATTTACAGATACTCCTGAAAGAATTAAAAAACGCAACCGTGAAATAGCCCTGATTAAAGCTGGTAAAAAAGAATTGCTTCTTTCATTAACAAATACAATTCCTTCTAATCAACCAAATCAGTATGAGATTCAAAATAAATCAATGGAATCAATGTTTTTCCAATCTGCTATATCCGATGATGCAATGATCGCCACAATTGAAGGGATGAAACAAAGACCCGAAAGAATCCAGGTTTTGAAAAATTCAGGCATCCGTTCTTTGTTTATCCTGGGTAAAAAAGACCCCCAATTGAATTATGACAAACTCATCCAAAGTATCAAAATATCAGATAATGTAAATTGTATTATCCTGGAAAATTCTGGTCATATGACCCTCACTGAAAAACCTGAATTGGTTATTCAGGAAATCATGACTTTTGCCTGGATTAATGAATCGTTAAACAGAGGCTGAATGAATTGCATTCTCATCCCAATCCGTCGATCCGTTTATGGCTTCTATTAATTCGGATGGATTATGAATAACCCGAAAAGCATTAAGATGTTCCGGTCGTAAGAAATTTTCGCTTACCATTTTCGTAAATAATTCGAGAAGGGGATTATAAAAGCCATCTGTATTAACTAAAATAATGGGTTTAAAAAATTTCCCCAACCGTTTTAATGACAATACTTCCATAAGCTCTTCAAGGGTGCCTGTACCGCCGGGTAACGCAATGACTGCATCTGTGTTTTCGATTAATAATTTTTTTCTTTCATGCATATCCCTGACAATAATCATATCGTTAACGAAGGGGTGTGCCCATTCAACTTTTACCATAAATTCAGGAATTACTCCCCGAATAGTACCTCCCCGGTGTATAAACCGGTCTGCCAGGCAACCCATCAGTCCAATAGCTCCTCCACCATAAATGACTCCAATTTCATTGTCTATTAAAATGTCTGCCATTTCACGGGTAACTTTGAGATATTTATTCGTCGTTTTTTTGCTGGATGCACAAAATACTGTTACGTTTCGTATCATCAGATCCTATTTTTAAGGAAAATTATCGATTATTTCGTTATCCTTTATATTTCTCCCGATAATCTAAATAAATTTTAAAATGCCATCCGTCTTCGATTACAGATGTGCGAGAAATAACGCATGACTCAGAAAAAAGCATTCACCAAAAATTCATATTCATTAATAAAATTTTTGCAACTATAATTTTTTCCAACTGTTTGTATTCTTTCAAAGGTTTTATCATTTTTGTATATCTTTACATTAAGAAATCCATCCATTAAATTAAGTAAAAATGGCTAAATTGAACGAACAAGACAATAATACAATCAACCTAATTGGTGTTGGAACCGATATTAAAGGAGATATAGAATCTTCCGGCGACATCCGTTTTGACGGAACAATTAAAGGCAACATTAAAACCAAAGGGAAAGTGGTTATTGGATCTACCGGTGTAATTAAGGGTGAAATTACCTGCAAGAATTCGGACGTGGAAGGAAAAGTAGAAGGAAAAATTGAAGTGCAGGAATTGCTCTCTTTAAAATCAACCTCAATTCTTCTGGGTGATATTATGGCAAGAAGACTGGCAATCGAACCTGGCGCAAAATTTACCGGACATTGCACCATGAGTAGTGAACAGGTAACTAAAAATGTCGGACAACCACCCATCTAAAAAGAACCCAAAAGTTCTGAATAATTACGCCAGGTATTCAAACCTCGGGGCTCAAATGGTTGTAATAATCCTTGCAGGAACATTTGGCGGTATTAAACTCGACAAAATGTTGCATTTAAAATTTCCTGTATTTACCGTTGTGTTATCCTTCGGTTCAGTAATATTGGCTTTGTATGTAGTCTTAAAAGAAGTGTCTGGGAAAAAGTAAAATGAATCTCTTTTTTAAACAATTTTTGCTGAAAAATTTACTCATAAGCATCATTTTAGCCATTTTAGGTTGGATTATATTCTCTACTTTCCTCTCCGGTTTGTATCATCCCATTTTTCTCTTTTTGCTTTTTTTCTCCCTGATTATAAATCTGCTTATATTTTATGTTGTAACAAGGAAAAAAAATTCAGTTTCCAGGTCTCCAATGATTATTTTTAAAAGTTTTGGAATTAAGTTTTTTTCCTATGTAGGAATTACTTTGGTATTTTTTCTGATTGAACCAAATATGCGGTTTCGCATAACCTTTATTTTGGTAATGTTTTGTCTTTATATGGCCTTTACCTTTCTAGAGATTACATCACTAACTAAATTTTTTAAAGCTGAAGACATTAAATCAAAATAAACAAAAATATTTATTAATTTTAATTACATATTGAATCGATAGGTGATGCATTGGGTAAAGGGAAAAGTGAAAATAATTCTTATCGTATTTGCAGTTCTGTTGATGGCAAATAATTTTGTTATTGCTTCTGATGCTGAAGATTCTACTATAGCAAAGACCATACATGAAAGATTCAATCCGGGGGAATTTATTTTTGATCACATCGGCGATGCTCATGAGTGGTCAATTATAACAATTGGCCATAGTAATATTGCAATACCCCTTCCCATCATTTTATACAGCAAGGAAAAAGGATTTGTTGCTTTTTGGTCATCCCGCTTTCACCACGGAGAATCGTCATATAAAGGATTTAAGCTTGAAACCGAAGGCAAGAACCGGTTGAAAATTGTTGAAACCTGTGCCGATGGAACAGAAGTTTTGCCATTTGATATTTCCATTACTAAAAATGTCGCCGCTCTTCTTTTCAGTGCAGCTTTGGTCCTGTTAATATTTATTTCCCTTGGAAATTCTTATAAGAAAAGAGGGCTTAAAGCTCCGCGGGGACTTCAGTCATTAATAGAACCATTCATTCTTTTCATCCGCGATGATATAGCACGTCCGTCCATAGGCAGTAAGGATTTTGAAAAGTATATGCCATTCCTGCTTACTGTTTTCTTTTTTATCTGGATAAACAATATGCTCGGCCTAATCCCGCTTGCTCCCGGAGGGGCCAATGTTACAGGGAACATTGCAATTACTATGGTTCTTGCACTTTGTACATTTACTATAACAAATATCAATGGCAATAAACAATATTGGAAACATATGTTTAATATGCCCGGCGTCCCAATTTGGCTAAAATTGCCTATTCCCCTCATGCCATTGGTTGAAACAATCGGGCTTTTTACCAAGCCATTTGTTTTAATGGTTCGATTATTTGCCAATATAACAGCAGGCCATATCATTGGTCTTGGTTTTCTTTCCCTGATTTTCCTTTTTGGAGAAATGAAGCCTTTTCTTGGATATGGTGTATCTATTATTTCCGTGTCCTTTATGATGTTTATGACTCTGCTGGAACTGCTGGTAGCATTCATTCAGGCATATGTTTTTACTTTTTTGTCGGCTCTCTATTTTGGAATGGCTACTGAAGATCACGGACATGAACAACATTAATTCACTTAAATATATATTCATATGTTACTAACGGTTTTATTAGAAGCAACAGCAGCCGCAGGCTTGGCTAAAATGGGTGCTGCGCTGGGTGCAGGTATTGCAGCAGTTGGTGCTGGTATCGGTATTGGCCGTATCGGTGGCTCTGCAATGGAAGCCATTGCCCGTCAGCCGGAAGCAGCAGGTGATATTCGTGCGAATATGATCGTAGCTGCCGCTCTTATTGAAGGGGTTGCCCTTTTTGGCGTAATCATTGCCTTACTTGCAGTTCTTTAAATTAACAAACAGGGAGCCTGGCGTTTGGCCATTCTCCCTGTTTTAAAAATTTGAATTATGGATCTATTAATGCCACATTCGGGGACAGTCATTTGGATGCTTATTTCATTCCTTGCCGTCTTTTTTCTTTTGAAAAAATTTGCCTGGAAACCCATCCTAAATGCCTTGAAGCTTAGAGAAGAATCCATCGAAAATGCTCTTAAGTCAGCAGAAGAGACAAAAATAGAAATGTCCAATCTACAAGCCAGAAGCGAAAAAATTCTGGCTGAGGCAAAATTGGAACGAGATAAGATAATCAAAGAAGCACGGGAACTTAAAGATGGAATTGTTAATGATGCCAAAGTACACGCCAGTGCAGAAGCTGATAAAATTATTGAGTCTGTTAAAAATACCATAAAAACGGAAAAAGAAGCTGCTGTTAATGAAATTAAAGAGCAGTCCGCAACCTTGGCCATTTATATTGCTGAAAAACTTCTGCAGGAAAAATTAAGTGGCGATGCAAATCAAAAAGAACTTATTGACAGATTACTAAAGGATGTTAAACTGAATTAAGGATTCTAAATGAATTATAGCCTCATAACAGTTCGATATGCCAAGGCGCTCTATGAGCTGTCTGTAGAAGAGGGTGTTCAGGACGCTGTAAAAGCGGATATGGAAATAATTTCAGCTGCCATCCGTGAATCCGAAGGATTCTTAAATTTCCTTGAAAGCCCGCTGATTAAAAGCAGTGACAAGATCAGAATAATGGGCGAAATTTTTAAAGACAATATTAATGAGCTGACACTTAAATTTATCAGACTTTTATTTGGACAAAAACGTGAAGTTCATCTATCCGGAATATGTCGAAATTTTATTCGCCAGTATAAAGAAAAATTAGGAATTCAGGAAGCTACAATAACAACAGCAAAGTCCCTGTCATCAGAATATATAAATCAAATCAACGATTATCTTGCCAATAAATTCAAAGTAAAGATCGAGCTTTCAGAAAAAGTGGATCCTGCAATAATTGGGGGTTTTATATTACGGATTGAGGATCTGCAAATTAATGCAAGTATTCAGTCACATCTAAAGAAAATTAAACGCGAATTGGTAAATTCTTATAAAATCAGATAGAAAATGTCGACAATTAAGCCTTCTGAAGTATCCAAAATACTGAAAGAACAGTTAAAAGGTATTAATACCGCTGTAGAACTTGAAGAAGTGGGGACCGTTCTGCAAATAGGCGACGGTATTGCCCGTATTTACGGTCTTTTGAAAGTAAAGGCCAACGAAATGATCGAATTTGAAAGCGGTGTAATTGGCATTGTATTTAATCTTGAAGAAGATAATGTTGGAGCTGTGTTGTTGGGTTCCTCTGAAGAAGTTAAAGAGGGTGATTCTGTAAAACGCACCAATAAAATAGCATCCTTACAGGTCGGAGAAGGAATCCTTGGGAGAATAATCGATACACTTGGGGTTCCTCTCGATGGAAAAGGTCCTATCCCTGGTATAACCTATGAATTGCCACTCGAGCGAAAAGCTCCGGGCGTTATTTTCCGCCAACCGGTTTATGAACCATTACAGACAGGTATAAAAGCAATCGATGCAATGATTCCTATTGGGAGGGGTCAAAGAGAACTAATCATTGGTGACCGTCAGACTGGTAAAACTGCAATAGCCATCGATACAATTATTAACCAGAAGGAATTTTATGACAAGGGAGAACCTGTATATTGTATATATGTTGCAATCGGACAAAAAGGCTCTTCTGTTGCCAATATAGCTAAGACTCTTGAAGCCCATGGTGCTATGAGTTATACTGTAATAGTAGCGGCCAATGCTTCTGATCCGGCTGCGATACAATTTTATGCCCCGTTTGCCGGTGCAACCATCGGTGAATATTTTAGAGATACGGGCCGTCCTGCGCTTATTGTTTACGATGATTTATCAAAACAGGCCGTTTCATACCGTGAAGTTTCTCTTTTATTACGACGTCCACCAGGACGTGAAGCATATCCGGGTGATGTATTTTACCTTCACTCCCGATTACTTGAAAGAGCTGCAAAAATTATCAACAGCGATGAAATTGCTGCACAAATGAATGATTTGCCGGATGCTCTTCGCCCTATTGTTAAAGGAGGAGGATCGCTTACGGCACTGCCTATTATTGAAACGCAAGCTGGTGACGTATCAGCTTATATTCCAACAAACGTTATTTCTATAACGGATGGTCAGATTTTCCTTGAATCAAATCTTTTTAATGCGGGAGTAAGGCCGGCTATTAATGTTGGTATTTCTGTATCTCGTGTAGGTAGTAATGCTCAAATCAAATCGATGAAAAAAATTGCCGGTACTTTGAAACTCGACCAGGCACAATATCGTGAACTCGAAGCATTTTCAAAATTTGGTTCCGACCTTGATGCAACTACTTTGGCCATTCTCGATAAAGGATCAAAAAATGTTGAAATTCTTAAACAGGGACAATATTCCCCTGTTCCTGTTGAAAAACAAATTGCCATCATTTTTTGTGGTGCCCGCGGATTATTAGCCGAAGTTCCTATTGAAAAAGTGAAAGAATTCGAAAAGGAATTTCTCGATTTTCTTGAATTCAAGCATAAACCTTTGCTTGAGACTCTTAAACAAGGGAAAATTGATGAAGATGTTGAAAAGATCCTGACTTCCGTGGCAAAAGATATTGCTGAACGATATAATTAACATAGCATGAATTTTTTCTAATGGCCAGTTTAAAAGAAATACGTACACGTTTGTCGTCGGTAAAATCCACCCGGCAAATAACCAGTGCAATGAAAATGGTATCTGCCGCAAAATTAAGGCGCGCGCAGGATGCCATCATTCGGATGAGGCCATATGCTAATAAATTACTCGAAATTCTATCCTCTTTATCCGAGAATCTGGAGACCGATGATGACAATATCTATGGAAATGTTCGTGAAGTTAAAAAGGCGCTTTTGGTCGTAATAACCTCAAATAAAGGTCTTTGCGGTGCTTTTAATGCAAATGTAGCAAAAATGACTATGCTGCTTGCAGAGGAAAAATACCGCACACTTTACAGGGATGGACGTCTTGATATTATCGTGATTGGTAAAAAGGGTGCGGATTTACTTAAAACCAAACGCTATAAAATATTAGAATCTCATCACGAATTGTTTGATCACTTAAACTTCGAAAAAACTCTGCCGCTTACTAATAAAATATTGTCTTCATTTGCCGAATCTGAATATGACGAAGTGCAAATAATATACAATCAATTCAGAAATGCTGCAGTTCATGAACTGACAATTGAACAATTCCTGCCTATTTCACCTGTAAAATCAGAACCAGGAACGGATAATGATATTTACTATATTTTTGAACCATCACAAGAGTATATAGTAAAAGAACTAATACCGAAATATTTAAGGATTCTGCTTTATAAGGCGCTTCTCGATTCAAATGCATCAGAACATGGGGCCAGAATGACTGCTATGCATAAAGCAACTGATAATGCTACTGAGCTTATCAAACAACTCCAGCTCGACTATAATAAAGCACGCCAGGCTTCGATAACCAAAGAAATTCTTGAAATTGTCGGCGGAGCAGAAGCACTGAAATGATTTGTATTCCTTATTTGACAGGCATGCTTAAAAAATTCTCGTTAAGGTTGGAGCAACGCAAACTGATCCCGTTTTATCTTTTTCTTACCCTAATTGTCTTATTATCACTAAACAACTTTTTCTTCTGGGATAAGGACATCTTAAACTCCCGACAGGCATTTTGGTATTATGAAAATGGATTCAGCATTCTACCCCCCGCCCAACTCGATTCAGGACATCCTCCTATAACAGGATTGCTTCTCGCCGGACTTTGGAAATTAACTGGAATAAAGTTGTTTATTGGACATTTGGCAATGCTTCCTTTTGCCCTTGGACTAGTTTGGCAATTATATAAATTCCTGCGTTTTTTTTTTAGTCCAAAAACAATTTTTGGAGCACTTTTACTGGTAATCATTGATACTTCCCTCTTAACACAAATCGTTATATTAACAGGCGATTTGATAACAATATTTTTCTTCTTTTTGTCGGTCAACTGCCTTCTTTATAAAAAACGGACACTTTTAATATTCGCTCTTATCGGACTTGGTATATCGAGTTCAAGAGGAATGCTTGCCTGTTTTATTGTCGGATTTTTTGATATCTATCTTTTAATTGATGAGATGGGTTGGAAAAAATTTATAGCAAATATACTATCCTCATTTTTATATTATATCCCTGCGATTGTAATCGTTGTCAGCTACTTTTTATATCATTATATTCAAAGGGGCTGGATCGCCTATGACCCTATAAATTCCAACTGGGCAGGTTGTTATGAGAGGGTTGGCATTAATGGGTTTATTCGAAATATTTTTATTGTTGGCTGGCGGTTTGTCGATTTTGGTCGATTGTTTTTATGGATCATTGCAGGATATTTCTTAATTCGATTCCTGCAAAAAAAACTTGTTTTAGACAGAAATATCCGGATACTGCTGTTCCTGTTTCTGATCTCTCTTCTAGTATCTCTTCCTTCTATGCTAATCTATAAAGTTTTATCCAGTCATCGTTATATAATACCCGAATTTATTGTATTTGCCACGTTGGTTTCCTATCTGGTCCTCGAAAAATTGCCAAATAAAAAATTAAGCAGAATCCTGTATGTTTTTTTGTTGGCAGGATTGTTAAGTGGAAATTTCTGGGTATATCCCGATACTTTTGCAAAAGGATGGGACGCCACCCTGGCACATATCCCATATTATAAACTCAGGAGGGAAATGATCCGATATATTGATGAAAAAAATATTCCTTTTTCTGAAATAGGATCAGAGGTACCAAATGTTTCAAAATTAAAGTTTATTGATCTGTCAAAGGATGATAGAGCTTTTTCTGTTAAAGATTTTAAATTAAATGAATATATTTTCTATTCGAATATATATAACGAGTTTACCGATCAGGAACTACAAGAGCTAAAAGAAAAATGGATGGTTGTAAAAGAATTTAAAATGCTCCAGGTTCGGGTAACATTATATAAGAGTCCCTACTAATTAGTCAGCGACCTTCCCCTTTTTGAAAAAATTATTCAATAAAATTACTTGTTTTATATCATTTTATGTTGAATTCGTTTACAATTCATGAAATTTTCATAACTTATACTCATCCATTAAACCCTCATTATGAAAAGAATATTTAGAAAAAAAGTTCTGTTCCCTCTAACAATCCTAGTTTTAATATGCCTGGGTTTTGCAGCTGAAAGTTTCTGGAATGAGATCACCGTAACGGAAAGAAACGGCAAGGATGTAATTTTTGATAATATAAAATATGGCTATATCTCCTTGCCAATGATAGCCCAGAAAGTCAAACTAAAATCATTGACTTCAGATAGAAGAACGGCAATAGTACAAGCTATTGGAGATTATATAAAAGAGTACGTCCATTCAGATGAATTTAAAGAAAAATACTTGGAAAATGGGCCCACACAACCTCAAAAACCTGTTAAAGCAGCCACCATAGACAACTCAGATCAGGCAATTGACGAATCAGTGTCAAAACCAAGTGATCAGATTGCCCAGATGGAGGCCATGGCAGACAATCCGGCCTTACCGGAAGAGACAAGGGCTCAATTGAAGAAATCAGTGGAAGAATTAAAAAAATCCGGAGCTATTTCAGATGATAGGTATGAGCAGAACAAGAAGGATAAAAAAGCTGAAATCCAGGAAGAAAATGACAACGCTCAAAAGCAATATGACAATGATATGATTCTCTACAATAAAGACTTGAAAGTATATGATTCACTGATGGTTGAATATAAACAAATGCAGAATAACTTTAAGCCTGAAGCCATTATGAAAAACAGGTTGAACGACTTCCTTAAATTAACAGAAACTGTAGATTTTAATGCAAAATTAGTGAATAAGGGCGAAAACTACTTTGTCTTTGAAAAGCCCGAGTATGAAAATAAGTCTAACTACTGGAAACTTTGTTTTAGAGCAGGAAAAGTAACCATTGATGCAGCCAGATCTTATGCAAAAGCCTGGCTAAAAGAAATTGAAAGTAATAAATGAGAGGGGTAAAATTCAGCAAAATCTGTACTAAGGATATTTTATAAGAAAAGGAAAGCGGTAAAGACCAATTATTTCGCGTCGTATGCCCATTTCAAATATATGCTCCCCCAGGTAAACCCGGCTCCAAAGGCGGTAAGAATTACATTATCGCCCTTTCTTAATTTCTTTTCATAATCCCAAAGGCATAAAGGAATAGTTGCAGAGGTTGTATTCCCGTATCGTTCAATATTTATCATTATTTTATCCATTCCAACACAAAGTCTTTTGCTGACGGCTTCAATTATCCGAAGATTTGCCTGATGCGGAACGAAATATGCAAGTTCTTCAGGAGTTATATTATTGCGTTTCATTATTTCATCCGTAATTTCGGACATAATGGATACGGCAAATCGATATACTGTTTTACCTTCCTGATAAATAAAATGCTCATGGCGGTCAATCGTATCATACGATGGAGGATTCAACGATCCGCCAGCTTTCATATGAAGGTACTGTTGCCCATTTCCGTTAAATCCCAGAATCCTGTCCATAATTCCATACTCTTCAATCACAGGTTCTATTAAAACTGCCGCAGCGCCATCGCCGAAAAGTGGAGAAGTTGCACGATCAGTATAATCGACCATAGAAGACATCTTTTCAGCTCCTACAAGAATTGCCTTTTTGTAAGCTCCGCTTTCTATCATTCTGCTTGCAATCTCTAACCCATAAATGAAGCCGGAACATGCAGCACTGATATCAAAATTGAAAGCATTTTTTAAGCCGGCTTTCTGGCCAATAAGATTTGAGGTGGAGGGAAATACAAAATCAGGAGTGATTGTAGGACACAATAAAAGGTCAATATCTTCCGGATTTGTTTTAGTTTTCTTAAGTAAGTCTTCAATAGCCAGAACAGCCAAATCGGAGGTAGCTTTATCTTTATCTTTTAAAATCCTTCTTTCTTTAATCCCAACTCGCTGCATGATCCAATCATTAGAAGTATCGACCATTCTGCTGAGCTCTTCATTATTTAAAATGTAATCTGGTACAAATCCTCCTACACCGGTGATTGCCGCTCTGATCTTTGCCATTACTCAAAAGCTAGTTTTATCTTTTCTGTAAGTTGAGCCTGAACTACATGAACTGTATGTAAAATCATATTTTTTATGGCCCCGGGGCCGGAAATTCCATGGCCAATAATTGCAGCAGCATTGATCCCCAGAATTGGGGTTCCGCCATAATTTTCATAATCGAACTTCTCAAAAAAATCGTCTTTAATTTTTCTTCTTCGAAATAGCGTATAAAAGGCTTCTGCTTCTTTTAAAATAGTATTCCCGACAAATCCGTCACACACGATAACATCGACATCTTCACGAAAAAGATCGGTACCTTCCACATTTCCTATGAAATTGAAATCTTTGGTCCCTTTCATGGCCTGATAAGTAGCCTTTGTCAGTAAATTGCCTTTTTCTTCTTCCGTACCGATATTAAAAAGAGCTACTCTGGGATTATTCACGTTGTAAACCAATTCAGCGTATAAAGATCCCAATATTGCATATTGATAAAGAACATCCGGTTTACAATCAGGATTTATTCCAACATCAAGAAGAATGGTTGGCGTATCAGAGTTCTTCGGAATAGGAGCGGTAATGCATGGCCTTAATACTCCGGGTACTGATTTAACTACCTGCATTGCCCCTACAAGCATTGCTCCGGTATTCCCGGCACTTGCAAATCCGTTAATCTGACCCGTTTTTAATAATTTAAAGCCCAATGGTATGCTTGCATTTGGTTTTTGGGTAAAGGCTTTGGCAGGATATTCATCCATACCAATATTTTCAATTGTATTTACAATTTCAAATTTTGAGGAATCAAAATCTTCTTTAGAACAAATCGACTTTATTTCTTTTTCATCACCGATAAGCACAATGGTGGCCTTACCTCCCAATTCATTGAAGGCCATAATTGAACCACGAACAGTCGCCAATGGAGCGAAGTCACCGCCTAAAATATCAATACCAATTCTCATAAAGAAGAGTTTGGTTGTTCCTTATTTTGAAGCTTGCATTTCAATTGCAAGTTTACCCTTATAGTGACCACATTCGGGACAAACCCTATGATACTGAACTGTAGTCCCACAATTTTGACAAGTTGCTAAGGTTGGTACAACGGCTTTGTCATGGGTACGTCTTTTGTCTCTTCTCGTTTTCGAATGTTTATGCTTCGGATGTGCCATTTCAGTTTAAATTATTTTCGTTCAAAAAAATTTTTAGTTTATTCCATCTCGGATCAGTTTCTTCCTTCTCATTTTCATCAGTCGACGAATGTGTTTTAATAATGGTAAGCATGTCTTCATTACATCCCGATTTCCCGTCTTTATATTGTGAATGTACTCTTTGCAAGGGTATACTTAACCCAATACATTCAAAAAAATAGTGCTCAAGATTTAACTCATTCTCACTGGGATGAATTATCCAGATCTCATCTGTACAATCTTCAGTGTTTTCGTTGAATTTAACTATCAATTTATTGTTAAAATCAACTGGTAAATCAAAATAGTCCAGGCATCGGTCACATTGAACTTCTAAAAAACCTCTTAAAGAAACTGTTAACGTCAATAATTGGGGTTTTTTATTCAGTATCACACTGGCTATTATGCGTCCATTGCGCACTTCCAGAACTTCATGCTTATCAAAGAACACCTTATCAAAACTGAATTCAAATTCATGTTCCCCGTCTTTCAGACCTCTAAAGGGGATAATATATTGATTCCCAAATTTCAACTCTGCCTGATTTTTAGGTGGTGCAAAAGTAAAAATATTTATGAGAATAAAAAAAGAATTTTCGGCGCGAGATTAAATGTGCTATAAGGCCTTACTGAATCAAACAATCAGACTCCTCTATCAATGAACCATACAATTTAAATATGGATGGATTATTCGGCGATGGCAAAATGATTTGCAATGGTATCAATTAATGTATCAATGAAGTAATCATCCTTCACAACATATTTCATTGCTCCCTCCTTGATAAATTCTGCAATGGTTTCCTGATCCTTTTCACGACTAAGGATTACAACCGAAATTTTATTGTTTATTCTGTTTATCTCTCTCAAAGTATCAAGGCCAGTCATGGCATTTGTATCATCAGTACCCAGATAATAATCTAAAACTATCAATTCGGGATTAAGATGAAGGTTTTTTATACAATGTTCCCCTGAAAAGTATGATTTAATTTCAAAGCCCTCTCTGCATTTGAAAGTATATTCCATCAAATTCAACATCATCTTATCATCGTCTACAAAGAATATCAATCGATCCATCAATAGGTCAGTTTTAGGTAATTCATGGCTTAATGCTCTATACGTTTAGAATTGTGAAATTTTATTAATTATTGATGAATCTGCTTTTTTTTACTATTAAAAATATCTTTTATTTGACAAAGAATTAACTTATTGGACAATTTAATTAATGATTAAATATGAAACCCCTGAATTGAAAAACATTTTCAAATGTTAACGATTGTCGAATTATATGAATATCTATAAAATTATAAATTCCTGCAATTTAATTGACAAAAAAGTTAATTCAAATTTTTGGCTGACTATTTTTGCTGTTTAAACCATTTTACTTAACTTTCATATTGAGTGAAGTAAAAAGTACTATTTTTGTTTTTTATTAAAATAACAATTCGAAATGGCAGAATTAACGGGGATTGTAACACAGGTAATTGGTCCTGTTGTTGACATCAGTTTTGAAAAATCAGGCGCTGAAATGCCCAGCATTCATGATGCTCTTGAAATAATCAGAGAAAATGAAGAAGTGTTAATGGTCGAATGCGCGCAGCATATTGGAGAAAACTCAATACGTGCAATTGCAATGGATTCAACTGATGGCCTTCAACGTGGAATGATTGCCAGATCTCTGGGAAGCGCCATTAAAATGCCAGTTGGTGATCAAATTAAAGGCCGATTATTGAATGTAATCGGCAATCCGATTGACGGACTAGGCAGCGTGAGTAAAGAGGGCGGATATAGTATACATAGCAAACCACCTGTTTTTGATAAACTATCAACAGAAACAGAAGTCTTGTTTACTGGAATTAAAGTAATCGATCTCCTTGAACCTTATTCCAAGGGCGGAAAAATTGGCCTTTTTGGTGGAGCCGGAGTAGGAAAGACTGTAATTATAATGGAACTCATCAACAATATTGCAAAAAAATATTCGGGTATGTCAGTCTTTGCAGGTGTTGGTGAACGCACCAGGGAAGGGAATGATTTGCTTCGAGAAATGATTGAATCTGGGGTAATTAAATATGGGGATGCATTTAAAAAGAGTATGGAAGAAGGTAGTTGGGATCTTTCTAAAGTTGACCATACCGTCTTACATGAGTCACAAGCTACCCTGGTATTCGGACAAATGAATGAGCCGCCGGGCGCACGTGCAACAGTTGCTCTCTCCGGACTTACAGTTGCCGAATCATTTCGCGATGGCGACGAAAAAAGCGGAGGTCGGGATATTTTATTTTTCGTTGATAATATTTTTCGTTTTACCCAGGCAGGATCAGAGGTTTCAGCGCTGCTCGGGCGCATGCCTTCCGCTGTGGGGTATCAACCCACACTTGCTACTGAAATGGGCCTTATGCAGGAACGTATAACTTCCACAACACGGGGATCAATTACATCGGTTCAGGCAATCTATGTGCCAGCGGATGACCTTACAGACCCTGCTCCTGCAACTACTTTTTCCCATCTTGACGCGACAACTGTGCTAAGTAGAAAAATATCCTCAATGGGCATCTATCCTGCTGTAGATCCATTAGACTCAACTTCTCGAATTTTAACTTCTGATATTGTTGGTAAGCTGCATTATGATACAGCCCAACGCGTAAAAGAAATTTTACAACGCAACAATGAATTGCAGGATATAATCGCCATCCTTGGAATGGATGAACTTTCTGAACAAGATAAACTTGTTGTGCACAGAGCCAGAAGGGTCCAGAGATTCCTTTCGCAACCATTTCATGTTGCCCAGCAATTTACAAATATACCAGGTGCCCTCGTTTCAATTGAAGATACCATTAAAGGTTTCAATATGATCATGGACGGCGAGGTTGACAAGTATCCTGAAGCTGCATTCCACCTTGTAGGCACTATTGAGGAAGCCATTGAAAAAGGTGAACAATTATTAGCACAGACCAAAAAATAATCATTAATTCATTATAAAGTGAATCTTGAAATCATCACCCCGGACAAAACTCTCTTTGCCGGTAAAATTAAATCAATCAATGTTCCGGGAACCAAAGGGTCATTTACCGTTTTACAAAACCATGCCCCTTTAATTTCCACAATAGAAAACGGTAAACTCAAGATTATTACCGAAGATCAGGAGACTAAAATCATAGAAATTAAAGGTGGCGTAATCGAAGTAAAAAAGAATATGATTATTGTACTTGCAGAAGTATTTTAAATCTGCCTGATCATACTCGATCTAATCTTTCATTATGAGAGCAATATTTCTTTCACTCTTGTATTTTTTCATTTGTTTGAAGGGGATTGCTCAGGAAAAGATTAATTTTTTTGCTTCTGATAATCTTAAAATAACTGCCGACCTATATCTTAAAGATAAGAGTCTCCCATATATTGTACTCTGTCATCAAGCAAATTCAAGCAGAGGTGAATACCTCGAAATCGCCAGTCGCCTGTTAAAACTTAATTACAATTGTCTCGCTTTAGATCTGCGCGTAGGTGACAATATCAATTATATCAAAAACGAAACGGCCGAAAGAGCCATAAATAATAATATTCCCCATTCATTTATCGATGCAAAGAAGGACATTGAAGCATCCTTAAAATACCTGAAAAAATATACCCATAAGCCAGTTATATTATTCGGTAGCTCTTATTCTGCTTCTCTTTGCCTTCTTATTGCAAAAAATAATCTGAATGTAAAAGCCGTGATCGCATTCAGTCCGGGAGAATATTTCAGGCCTGAACTTGTCGTAAAAGATGCCATTACCGGCCTCAACATTCCGGTTTTTGCTTCCGCCACTGCCATTGAATATGATTATGTACTTCAATTACTGTCCGGTATTAATGAGAATTTGAAAACTATCTATACTCCCGCTGCAGGTAAAGGTTTACATGGTGCGAAAGAACTTTGGCAAACAAGTGAAACCTCAGATGAATGCTGGTTGCAATTGCTATTATTTTTTCAAAAGTTTAGAACCGAATAAAATCCGTAGTATTAACTAAGAATTTATGGTTAAATTTCTAATCATTCGATTCAGCTCCATTGGTGATATAGTTCTCACAACTCCTCTAATACGGTGTCTCAAGTTACAAATTGAAAATGCCGAAATACATTATTTAACCAAAGCCAAATACGCAAATATCCTTGAGGCCAATCCTTACATTGATAAAATCCACACATTGGATAATGATTTTCAAATTCTTATTCATGAACTTAAATCCGAAAGTTTCGACTATATCATTGACTTGCATAAAAATATTCGTACCCTGCGGGTGAAATTTGCCTTACATAAATATTCAATTTCATTCAACAAAATTAACCTGGTTAAATGGTTGCTTGTCAACTTCAAAATAAACAGATTGCCAAAAAAACATATTGTCGACCGTTATTTCGAAACGCTAAATTCTTTCCCCGTAATAAACGACCAAAAGGGACTTGACTTTTTTATCCCCAAACGGGATGAGATAAACCTCCGGGAATTCTTCCAGGATAAAATGGGGCAATATTTATTGATTGTAGTAGGTGGCGGTCACTTTACCAAACAGATTCCTACTGATAAAATTGTTGCTCTTATTAATAACTTGAATTCAATTGTTGTATTAATTGGAGGTCCTGAAGATTGTCCGAAAGCCCTGGAAATTGAAAAACATTCAGAAAAAAAACCAATTAATCTTACCGGGAAACTAAGTGTCAACCAATCTGCTTCCCTGATAAATCAATCGGAGCTGATCCTTACTCCGGATACAGGCATGATGCATATAGCTTCAGCATTTAAAAAGAAAATTTTTTCGGTATGGGGAAATACGATCCCTGAATTCGGAATGTATCCATACCTACCAGGAAAAGGATCCAAAATTTTTGAAGTGAAAGATCTCAAATGCAGACCCTGTTCAAAAATAGGTTTTAAAAAATGTCCGAAAGGACATTTCTATTGCATGATTAAACAAAATTATAACGATTTAACGGAAGAATTGAATAATTCTTTATCAGGCCAGTGAAGTAACATTTAGGACTTTTTATACGTAGAAAATATTCATGGGCGGCTTAATCCTTTCCCTTTGTGAATAGTTTAGTAGAGAATTTTTATATCTTTAGCTTAGAAATGTATTTCTTTATACAATCTTTTATTTTATATCGAGTTATTTAAAAATAATTCATTTAATCAATAAATGGCCAGTTTAAGATCATTCTTAGGGATTTATCCCAAAACAAGCGATTACGAAGCTAAAAAGCAAAAGCTGGAAGAAGAATATAATGCAATTCTGGACTTTGAGGGTTCCACAGAGTTTAAGAGGTATAATGAATTGAATCGTTATATTCTCTCAAAAGAGTTTGCACTAAAAAAGCTTGAAATCCTTTCGTTGAAGTTTCGTAATACAGAAGATTTTCATAAAGAAACAGAGTTTGATGTCCTCACTAAGACAAGGCCGATAAGACTTTATTATAAGGTTAAGGATTCAGTCCGGTTAAATGAATTTTATCAAACCGAAAAGTCTGAGTCCCTAAAAAATCTATCAACCCTTGAGCAATATATTAAATCTAATGAATTTGAAAAAGTTAAAATAGAGAGTTCCCTTTCTGCCAAAGAAAAATTTGCTAAATCGGATCTAGCAAAAAAACTGCAACTGTTTGAACAACAAAATAAATCTGAAAAAATACAGGGTTATTATAAATTTATCAAGGATAAGGCATTCAACAATTTTGAATCTGCAATTCAGTCAGGGTTAATTAAAAACTTAGCTACGCTGGAAAAGAAAATTAATGCAGACGCTTTCCAGAAAAAGAAAGCATCCTTGAATAAATCTGAATTTAATTCATCCGAAGAAAAAAAAATCCTTGAAGAATATACTAGTATAATCAAATCCAAGATTTACAATAATTATCTGAAATTAAATAACTCAAAGTTCAGGAAATATTACGAGGAACTAAATGATTCTACTGAAATTAGAAACTTTGAAGAATTCAGAGCCTTCATTTCTTCTAAAGACTTCAAACTACAGAAAAAAGAAATCTCAAAAACCCGCTTTGAAGATACCAAAGAATTTAGTAAACTTCAGGAATACAGTCAATTGCTTAAGTCTCCCCTTATTCGAAATTATTTAAAGTTCAAAGATTCTAAAGAATTTATAAATTATAAAAGCCTTGAGGGTTCACTTAGGCTTCAGGAATACGAAAAACTAAAAGATTACATTGAGAGCGATAAATTTGTTCAGAAAAAAAATTACTATACACAAAGGCCTAAGAAACGCTGGAGATCATCCGGTGAATATGCCCTAATTGTTGAATTAAATCAATTGAGAAAATCGGAAAAAATTAAGTGGTATTTCAAAAGCAAAAATTCTAAAAAATTTGTCTGGTTGGAAACCTGGCATGAATCTTTCTCTGATGATTTTACTGCTGGAAAACTTGATACAAAAAAATGGCTCACGAGGTATTTTTATGGAGAAGCTTTACTGAACGACAGCTATTCGCTAAGTCATGATAAACATTTTGTGACGGATGGACAAAACATTGAATTTAGCCCATCCATTCTTCGTATTATTACAAAAAAAGAGGCTGTAAAAGGAAAATCATGGCATCCAAACTTTGGTTTTGTTACTCGGGAATTTGCGTACACATCAGGTCTGATAAATACAGGAAAAAGTTTCCGTCAGCAATACGGCACTTTTGAAGCAAAAATAAAATTTTGTGACTCAAAGAGGATCCAAAACGCTTTTTGGATGGTTTCAAAGACTATATTACCCCATATTGATATAGCAAAAGCCGATAAAAAGATTGCATTTAATAATTTTTCCGGCAACCCACACGATTTGAAAAAAATTTCAAGTTTTTCCAATTCGGTAAGCAGATCCAAATTTTCGTCCGACTTTTATATTTACACTCTTGAATGGACACCAAAACAACTTACCTGGAAAATAAACGGGGTAGAAATAGCTTCAACTTCTAAAACCATACCTGGAGAACCTATGTATATTGTGTTAAGTGCGGGATTGCATAAAGATCCCAATTCAGATATTCCGGCACAAATGGAAATTGACTGGATCAGATGCTATCAAAAAGACAATTATAATTAAAGTGATGGTTGTTCCGCTTAATTGCGCAGACAAGCCAAAACTTAATTATAGACAGAATTATCAATCAGATTTCATCTTCCTTGCCAGGCAGAATTATACAATCTCTCTTCCAGCTCATAGTCACAAATTAATTCACTGTCCTGAATTATTTCAATGATAGTTTCAGAATTAAATTTCATAATAAACCTTTTGAGTTCAAATCTAAGTCCTGTCCATTAATTCAATATTAACGGAATATTAATTTTCGATCATTAAATGACAGGAATACCAACATCTTTTTAACAGTCCTTCAACGACTTTTAAACAATTCCTTTCGTTATTAACAGGAATTGAACAATTAATTGACAGCTTATTTACATTTTTTAATTAGAATTTGTTTATAAAATGTGCCTATGCTATTATAGAACTGATCCTGAATTATTTCATTTTAAAAATTTATATATTTGCAGCCCAAACCAGAATTGTTGAAAACCATCGTTAAGAATTAAGTATCATATGAACGATAAAAGCAACTTACCAATATCCAATATACTCTCTCCTTTAGAAATAAGAAGATATGCAAAACAGATAGTTCTGCCCGAAATTGGATTGGAAGGACAGGAAAAAATAAAAAAGGCAAAGGTGCTGGTTATTGGTGCCGGAGTAAAAGGTACTGCTGTACTTCAGAATTTAGTTACCTCCGGTATTGGTATCCTCGGAATTTGCGATTATAATCCCGTGCAGGAAAATGATCTTTGCGGACAATTTCTTTATGGTAATGGAGATCTTGGAAAACAAAAAGCAATTATCTCTAAACAAAAATTGCTTGAAATCAACCCTCTCGTACATTTTGAACTCCATAACGTATACCTTACAGAACAAAATATCGATCTGATAATTAAAAATTATGATCTCCTTATTGATACTACCGATAATTTTCCATCCCGATATTTGATAAGTGATGCAGCAATCCGCCTTGGAAAACCAACAATTTTTGGATCCATACTTGACTCCAAAGGATTCGTTTCGATATTTAATTACAATGGAGGGCCTTCCTTTAAATGTCTTTATCCGGCTCCATTAGAAGAAACTAAGAACTCTCAATTTGGCCTTGTAAGCCAGGTATTTCTTGGAAGTTTCATTGGTTCATTTATAGGTAACGAAACCCTTAAAGTGATCATAGGCGCAAAAAGTTCATTGAACGGGTTTCTGCTTCAATTTGATGCCATTAATTATTCATTATCGTTTAAACCAATTATTAAAAATCCGGAAAATTTCTGTTAAACATCTTTGGTTCTAACTAAATAAATTAGTTGAATTGCCTATGTTACTCAAAGTAATAATTGATAAATCCAAATAAAAAACTATCGCAATATGTGCAAAACTTTTATTTTAATTAAACCCTTTTCACACAGATAATGTCTACTTTGAGGCGATATCCCACAGCGACTGAAACGATGCTCAATTCATTGAAAAATAGACTATTAGCATGGTTTTTATTAATTGCACTCGTTGTTGCCTGCATCGTATTTCCTCTAAATTATTTCCATAAGAAAAGGGAACGCAAAATTCAAAATACAGTTTATAATCTTTACAATCTACAAATTAAATTTATTGATGATCTTAAACATGCAACAGAGTTCTTGTCTTACGAATCTACCAATCCTAATTTTTTTATAACTGGTGAAAGTCCCTTCCTGAATCTGCACAAAGTCTTAAACGACACTCTTAAGCACTTATTTGACAACCCTTCAAATATTGAAAGTGCATTCGCAACCAGTAATAATGTTTTAATCCAAAAAATTAATACCCGCTACATCAATTATTGTGAAATACTCGACAGTATCGTTTTTAGAATTTATCAGCGTGGCTATCGTGATTTTGGCCTTGAGGGTGAGATGATCAGTTACATTTACAAGGCAGGAGAAAATGCGAAAATAAGCAATCCCGTTTACGAGATTCGCAAATATGAAAGAGAATACCTCAATAGAAACGATGTAATTTTTATTCCTATTGTAAATGACCTTACAGACAAGCTAATAACGAAAGTTACATTCAGTCATAATTACTCGCTCCAGGAAAAGACGAATTTGGTCTTTCTTCTCAAAAATTATAAAAAAAGTTTCAATAAGCTCGTTACACTTGATAATCAACTCGGTCTTAAATCAAATACCGGATTAAAGGCTGAACTTAATATTACCGGCGAACTGCTGGAACAGGATATCAGAAATGCAATTTCCCAGTCCATTCAAAATGAACATTCTCAGATTGCCAGATTAAATTTTATTTTTGCAATTCTTTCAGCCCTGCTCTTCATTTTTGCTATTACCATAAGTATGTATCTTTCGAGACATCTGGTGAGTTATTTGGAACAGCTCACAAATTATATTTCGAAGATTGCCGAAAACGACTTTAAGTACTCCGAAAAATTAAATTTGCGGAAATCAAGCTCTGAAATACGAAAGATTTATATGGAATTTCGAAATATGGCTG
>Ga0182027_10004046_pt1 | contig 22928 bp, 20 predicted proteins | sample 712E1DmetaG_FD_121300 | JGI IMG/M metagenome (GOLD analysis project Ga0182027, IMG submission 121300) | Permafrost microbial communities from Stordalen Mire, Sweden - 712E1D metaG (Illumina Assembly) | ecosystem: Environmental > Terrestrial > Soil > Wetlands > Permafrost | place: Sweden... | reverse complement strand
CTCGACATTCCTCAAATTCGCGTTTCTCCGGGGCTGGATCGCGGAGAACCTGATTGCGAAAGTGCCGCAGCAACGGATTCGGCGCCGGCGTGGTATGGCGGCAACGCTTTCCGCCGCGCAGACCCGCGAACTAATGGAGCACATGGAGGGCTATGAAGGCGGTCGATGGGTGCCATATTTCGCGCTCTGTCTCTTTGCCGGCATCCGGCCCTCCGTGCCGCACGGGGAAATCACCAAACTCAAGCCCGAGGCCATTGATTTGGATGCCGGTGTGATTTCGATTTCCGCCGAAGTCTCGAAGGTCCGCGAACCGCGCAAGGTCGTGATTCAGCTGAATCTTGCGGCCTGGCTGCGAGTCTATCCTCTGGAGAGGTTTCCGCTTGTCGTGACGAACTTCTACGAGCGGCGCGGGAAGATCGGGAAGCAGTTCGGTCTCACCCATGACGTGATGCGGCACACGTTTATCTCGATGTTCGTCGCCAAGTTCCGTTCCATCGGTGAGGCGGCGATCCAAGCCGGCAATTCGGAAGGCATCATCCGGCGGCACTACCTCGACTTAAAGAGTGCAGGAGAGGCGGAGGCCTACTGGAGCATCGTCCCAAAACGCGCGACTCCGCAGGCCGCTCCGCTGGAGGTTCTGCCGGCTCCGGCAGTCTTCGGCGCGCGGCGAGCGAAATCCGCTGCGTGAGTTGACCGGCAACCAGGGGTATGGATAAGCTCAAATGCACCCCCGTGACAGCAATGCAGGTCGAAAATCCCGTAGAGAGCCGAGCAATGGGTTCTAAGTCATTACCCGCCGCATAATCCCTGCGAAACGACGACGAGAAATCAGGTATCAGCGGAAGCCGTTAGGCCATCAGCCGCCTCAAACCCTTCGCGCGTAACCTGGAATACCTCGCCCTTGTGACCGAGGTCGGTAATATAGCGATGTCGCCGCAAATCTTCAAGGCCACCGACCCAACGTGCGATGGTCCGGGCATCATTGTTGGGAATAAGGGACTCCCCTCCCGCTTGGATTACTTCTCCTCCCATGTGCTTTAAGTGCATGATTCGTCCCCCGCCCTTTGCTGCGGCCGCAAGGATTGCCTTCGCCTCTTCGGACAATTCTGCGACGGTGGACCTTATCTTTGGCGTCGCGACGACTCCGCCAATCCCTTCCCGCCAATCGGCTGTCCCGACGGAAAGTGGCAATGCTCGGACGATTTCGCGCAAAGCCTCGAGTTCGGATTTCGGGTGCTTCCAAACGTAGCCCTTTAGTAAGGCTGGAATCTCCCCGGCTTTTCCTGACGCATCAACGAATTGCAATGCGATGATCGCGAAGCGGTCGCCTTTCTCACGCTTCTGTTGAATCGCGTAGTTAATCTCCGACTCCAAAAACCCTTCGTCCTTGAACGAGGGGGTAATAAAGAAGACGACAGCACAAGAATCTTCCATGCCCTTCAATATGCCGCGCTCCAACGATGTGCCTGCGGGCATAGCCTCTTCGTCCAGCCACGGCGAGAATCCCAATCCCTCGAGCGTCAGTTGGAAATTGATAACTTGGGCCTTGTCGACGCCCTTGTGGCTGAGAAATATTCGCTTCGAATCGCTGTGTTTCATTTCGTAGGGTGTCCCGCAAATGATGCAGAAATTGGTTTCTAAACGATGCAGTTTAACGGTCTCGTTGCAGCATCGAAAGCGGAGGATATCGTAGGGCTCATCGACTTCGAGTGGAGGTGGCGGTGGCTTTGGGATGTTATTCTTGACCGTCAGTTTGAACAAACCACTTCCAGAACCGGACAGCTGGCTTTTTAGCCTATCGATTTCAGGTGCCACGACCGTGCTCAATGCGACGGCCTTGGCATATTCTAATTGTTCTGGCGTATGCCAGCAGTCGTGTCCGCGATGGCCGCAGTGGGGACACGCGGAAATTGGTTCGTCGCTGCCTTCTCCCAAAAGCACCTTAAAATAGCGATTGCAGGATGGACATTCGCGGGAGAAGAAGCCGTCGGAATCCGTGGGAAAACTCAGTTCCACCGGACTGAGATTGCCGCCTCGACGAGCTAAGGCAACAGCTGTCTGGCTTATTGCCGCGCTTGACCGGCAAGCAGGGGTATGGAAACGCAACTCTCTCCCTCCACAGAAAACCGATTCACGGACATCGTCGGCCTGCGCAGCAGCGGGATTTTTCCAAAGGACAAGGAACCTTCCATCGCCACGCTGCGCAACTGGACGAAGCTGCGTCGCATTCCGCATCATCGCGTCGGTCATTTCATCTACTACGACGCCTCCGAGATCGCGACGCACATCCGCACCCGGCTCAAGGTGCCGGCCCGCGGGTAGCGTTCGCTCCGCGGGCACCGACAACGCCGTGCTGGTCCATCGCCAGCACGGCGTTGTTGTTTTCGGGCGATGCGACACGCGCTGTGTCGCATGCAAATCGAACCCGTACAAAATGGGATCAGCGCAAGGGACTCACGCTGTATCTATTAGGAATGATCCGCGCGCAGTATCGTGGGAGCGAAATTCAATCCCACAATGAAAACCAACAATGATTCATTCTTCGCGGAGCCGGTCGATCCCAAGCAGGAAGCGCGCTTCCTCGCGTTGGAAGTGGTCTGCCGGCTCTTTATCTGGATGGCGGAAGGCTCGTCGCTCGATGAGCGCGGCGTGCGGGCGACAGTGGCGCTCTATTGTGTGCGTCCCGACCTGATCAACGAGGCGACACTGGAAGAAATCGGCCACGTGGCCGGGCGGTCGCGACAAGCGGTGCACCAACTGGCGGACAGTTTCCGCGAAACCACGGGGATGGTGTCATGAACGCGATTCCTGTCACCAACACTGCAGCGGAAATCAACCGCCTCCATGAAGAGGCAAATCGGTGTGCTTCCGTCTCGCGCGAGGAGTTGCACGGCGCGTTGGTCGCCGCCTGGCAGGCCGGGCACCTGCTCGTTGCGGAAAGGAAACGAGTGTTGCACACGATGGGGCCGGGAGCTTGGCTGCTATGGTTGAAAGCGAATTTTCGTGGAACAGTCCGGACAGCTCAGCGTTACATACGGCTCGCGCAGTGCGTCGCCGACGTGACTTTTTTGCAGGGCATGAGTCTGCGGCAGGTGTATGCACGGCTCGGCATCGCCACCGAACCGAAAACGCCCGGCAAGCGCCGGCTGCGGCATACGCTTCCGGCGCATATCGCTCTTGCCAACAAGCTCATCCGCACGCTCAGACGCCGGCCCGGTCAGACTGGCGATGAACAAGGCGAAGCTTATCGACGCGACCTGCGGGCACTCTACGAAAAGCTACGTCCGTGGTTTGAATCCGCGTCCGCGCCGTCGGCGAGTTTTTATGGCCCGGAACGTTCTCAGAAACTATGACTGCCGCCGCCTTGGTGTCGTCCGTCCGAGCCTCGGAAAGCCGGAGCCGCGCCTTTCTGCGGCTCTTGGCTAGCATGTGTCGGCAGTTTCCCGACCTGCGAACGTGGCTTATGGAAGATTTCGTACGGGATGCCGACACCCGTGCGAACTTCCTCTCTCTGGTGGAACACGGTGATTTCAACGGCGAGGCTATGTCTAGCGGCTTCGCCGAACTGGCCGGCGAACTCGACGGCTGGCTGGAAGAAAAGCGCCGAATGAAAGCGCAGCTGCCCGCGCAAGCGACTCGGCCTTTTGGCGGTCTGGCGTGGGAGGAAATAGAAGCACTGGTGCGGCGTTACGAGGCGCGCACGCTCGGTCTGAACGTCTTCCTCCTCGCCCGCGACTGGCGCAAAGCCGGCGAGGCTGCCAAGGCGTCGCCCAAGCTGCTCCAGGCCGGGGCCAACTTACTGGACACGGCGATTCGCTCGGGTGAGACGCGCCAGCTCGCAGAACTCGGCAACGCCGTGGAATTGCTGTCTGGGTTGAATCCCCGCCGCCTGCGCACCGCCTTCGGTTATGCCGACTGGTGGAAACTGCACGCGTTGGTTTATATGCTCCGGCATCCCAGTGAAGCCTACCGTACCCGCGACGTGCGGGCGCATCTCGCAGCGCTCGGCCTGCGGATCAGCACACTCGATTTCCGCCGCTTCTGCAAACGGCACTGCATTCGACGTGATGAACGTGCGGGTCGGCCCCGCAGTCGGTCATAGCCGAGCGGAATGGAACAATACGCCCGGGGGCTGGGGCCGCGCCTTGACCCCAGTTAGAGGCGCCGGCGGCGTTCGGGGCCGCGCGCGCCGCGACAAAGCGCCGCAGGGAACGGCGCGCGGAGCTCCGGCGACAACCACCAAGCCAAGCGCGCGCTCCACATGCCCCTCTTGAAAGCAGATCGGGAGTGACCTCCGCGCAATGGCAAGCGTTGCACTCGCACAAACGCCGGAAGAACCAGCCCTTTAGAAACGAAGTTTGCGCTGGGCGCGAAAGGAAGGTTGAACGCTTCAGTTCTTGCTGGAATCCTGTCCCGGGTTGATCAGCACACCGAACTCCTCGTCGAACCGGAGATTCACTATCCGATCGGAGGAACTGGGCGAGACGGCCCAAAGGTCCTTCTCGCCGGTCGCGCGACCGAGGCAGACGCCCTGCTCGCCCGCGAACTCCCCCGCGATAATGATGACGGTTTGTCCGCTCGGGTTTATATCAGGCATAGGGATCGGCGGCGGGGCGGTCTATTCGTCAAGCAAGACTACCATGAGCGGCACACCGAGGACGACCTGCATGAAGCGGCACTTGACCTCCTCGTTGTCGCGACCGTCATAGACTGTCGCCTTCGCTGCGTCAGGAACGAGCATCGCCTCTGCGCGGTCATTCACGGTCACGAATCTGCCGTCATCACTCGCCAGAATCCAGCGAACCCCGGCAAGCGCCTTCATACGCTTCGCCGTCTTAGGTCTAGTACCTTGGATCGCGCGCTCAAGGGTGCGAGCCATCAGTGAGTTCATGGCCGAACAATAGCGACGCCCCGGCTTTTGCCCAGGACAAAAGCGCCGGCGAGCCAAAAGACACTCCCGCGAGTGTAGGCCATGGGTCCGTCGCAGGCGGCCTGATCGGTCAACAGCAGAAGTTCTTGAATGGAACCACCCTCGTTGTGAATCCTGCAGGCGTTGATGGAATGGCCCAATTCACTCAGACGAGCGCCAAGCAGCAAAGCCCTTTGGCGGAGCTCTTGCCTATCACCCTAGATAGTATATCAGGAAAATGCCCTCGCGATACCGCTGGCTGCGGCACCGCGAGGGTTGTGTAGTCGGAGTTTTGCTGGTGGCTGGCTGGAACCCAGTTGCCGGTTCAGGTTGGCGCACTCGTGAGTGGCTTTATCACGCCCGCGTGCCCTCGCCGGTTTTTTCCCCACCCTTTCGGTCCGACAAAGTTTCTGGAGCGAGAAAATACCCCTCGTTGTTCCTAGTCAGCAGATTTCTCCGATGCAACAGGTAGGACATCGCTCCGTTCACAGCATCATAGACTGTTCCACTGCGGGGCTTGGGCCAGTTTCTGGTTTCATAGTCCATAGCAACGACCTTGGGCCAAACCGGTCGGTTGAGCTGGCGAATGATGAGGAGAACACGCTCCGCGAGCGTCAGCTTGGCCGGGTCTTGCCCGGGGACTGTAGACCAATGGGGCTCAATCAGCTGAGCGGTCAGTTTTTCTTTCATCGAACTGAATTGTTCCATGACATCCTGGAAATTAGTCATGAAAACCTGGATCCTAGAGATATGTTCAGCAACCATTTCAAGCTCTGCTTTGGCTTGAGCTATATTATTGATGGATGGATTCATGGGTCAATTCTGGCGCTTGATTGACAGCCTGGACAATAATCCAGGTTCTGTCAATACAATCCTGGTTTATTTGTCTTTCCAGGACAATTGATTCTAACTCTTTGCGGCACAGGTCGCTCTCATTATTAGGCATGGTGCCATCAGACACGACTCCGCGTAAGGGGCAGATCCCATGTAGTCGCAGTTATCGACCATCTATTTGATGCTTCCCGTGCAGGTTCGACACGGAGCCGTTCGTCAACAGTCCCGAAATGCCGTCTCGGACGTGCGCATTCAGCGGGCAGACCGTGTGCCTGCGAACCCCCGGAACGCGAAGCCTTGCCAGCCAGACAAGAGGCCACTATGCAGGGTGCGCCCCGCCCCTACAGTTATTTTACTGTCTGCCACATCCATGCCTGCAACCACGCCCGTTCCGACAGGTGACTCCCGGGAGATAACATTTGTCACCGAACAACTGGATGTAATCAACGAGCCGTCGGAACGACGGCAGATTGTGGAGGCAGGGCCGGGCACCGGAAAGACCGCTCTCGCATGTGCCCGGATCGTGAAGTTGCTGCGCGACGGAGTGAACCCTTCGTCGATGCTAATGATCTCCTTCACCCGCGCCGCCGTGCGTGAAATGCGCGACCGTGTCCGGGGATGGCCGAACGTCGAGTCGGCGGGTGGGTTGCAGATCCTCACCGTCGACCAAACAGCCTTTCGTTTCGCCAAGGGTGCGGGTTCTGATACCGCCGCATTGCTCCAAGGGTTCGACGTCACGATGACCAGGGCTGTTGAACAGTTGCGAGCGGGCCAAGGCGATATCGTGCGCTATGTGCAATCTCTGAAGCACGTGCTCGTCGACGAGGCGCAAGATCTCACGGATGAGCGATCAGAGTTCGTCGAGGCGCTGATCGACGCATTGCCGAGGAACTGCGGTGTGACCGTGTTGGCCGACAGCTGTCAGGCGATCTACGGATTTACCCATGACCAAGGCGACGACGGCGGGAAAGAGGCGAGGATGTTTCTGACGTTCTGCCATCTTTATGGAAACGGATTTCTTGAACGTTCGCTGAGCCAGTTGCATCGGACAAAGGACAGCAAACTCGCAGGGTTTTTCGCGGCGACCCGAAGGACGTTGGTTGACGCAAAAGGGCGCAAGGATTTTGGCGAGGTGATCCGGCAGATACTTACGGGTGGCGATGCGCTGGGTGACAAGATCGAGAACTTGGGACTGAAACATGGTGACTTGGTGCTCTTCAGGAAGCGCGCCCAAGCGCTGCATGCCGCAAATTTCTTCCATGCTCCCCACCGGCTGAGATTGCCTGGATATGCCGCGCCGGTTTTCCCTTGGGTGGCCCTATGTTTCTCCCACTATGCCGGCCGTACGCTTTCGCATGCGGAATTCAGTACACTCTGGATCGAGCATGTGCCGGGTACGCTCGCCGATGGCTGGACGCCGGATCGCGCCTTCGCGGCGCTGCGGAATATCACCGGCTCAGCGCAACAGATCGAGATGCGGAAACTGCGCGCGGTGCTCGCCCAATCGCGCCCTCCGCTAGAACTTTGTTATCCAGACTACGGCAGTTTCGGCCCAGTTTTTTCGACGATTCATGCATCGAAGGGGCGCGAGGCAGACCGGGTAATTCTCATGCTGCCCAGAAACGTGGACAAGGCGTTGGAACGGATGAACGGCTCCGACGAAAGTGTGCTCGAGGAAGCTCGCGTCTACTATGTCGGCGCAACCCGGGTCCGTCGGGATTTCGCCCACGGCATTGCCTCCACTCTCGTAGACTCGAAGAAGCTGAAAGCGGATAATGATCGCGAGGTTGGAATCCCTTTCGACCGTAACAAATCGGCCAAATTCCAGTTTGGCCGGAATGGCGACATTGCCGAAGTCCGGCTGGTTTCCGCGCGCGCGCAATGGTGTGGAGACGAGGATCTCGCCGAGAAGAGACAGGCGGGGCTTGTCGACCTGTGGAAGAAGTGCGTCGAGACGGGCCGCGAAATCCAAGTGACGGGCAAGCGACTCCCCATCCAAGTGGGCAAAGAATGGCATTTCATCTACGAGTTCCGCGTCGTAGACCAGCTGGTCGGATGGTCGGGCGAAAGCCTGATCTATGACCTTTTCTCCTTGGCGAAAGCCGTCGAGGCCAAGGCGGGCGGAAAACACAAGCCGCCCAAGACGATCCCCTATCTACAGCTTCTTGGACTGCGCTCGGTTTCAGTGGCCGATGACGCGGCTGCAGGTGAATTGTGTGCGCCCTATTCCGAGAGCGGCTTCTTTCTTGCCCCGATGATCACCGGATTTGCGAACGTACGAACGCTTTCATACCAATGACGCCCGAACAACTTCGCCAAGCGATAGTGCAGCGGCTGCACCGGGACCTTGTCGGGCCGGACGCACCGGACGAGATTATCGCCGACCGCCCCAGTGACCGTTATCTCACCGGGATCCTTTTCCCGCGACAACTCAGAATGGGTGCAGAGGAGGACGACGAATTGGCGGGGGGCGAGGAAGAGGTGGGTGAGACGAGCGAGGAGGCGGCGGTGCCCTTGGCCAATTGCATCAAGCCCGCCTCCATGGGTCTGAGTTTCGCGGTCGATACACCGGAAGGCTCCAAGCCGGTTCTCCGGATAAAAATCGAGGCGGCCCGCTATGATCTGTGCTGGGCAAGCGTAAACGAGGCGGCATTTACGGACGTGCCGCCGACAGATCCTATCGAGGCGCGCGACAAGAGTCGGTGGCGCCGAATCGCCCCTGCGCCATACTCGCTTGACGTGACCATCGACTTCTCGGAACGCACGCCCGAACCGCTGGGAAAGCAGGGATTCCCGGGGCTCGCAGTATTCTTCAAGTCCTCGCCGCTGATATCCGGCAGGACGGTGACCGCGGTAGTGTTGAATGAAAATGCCGCTAAAAAGGAGCGTGACGAATCGGAACGCTGCTCTTGGTTTCAAGTGAAGCTTTCAATCGAGCCGATTGGTTCCACCAGATTTAAGGCGCGCGAGAATTCGGCGGCTGCGCGGACGAAGGACGACCAGACAGCCGCGCTCATCTACCGAAACGCGAAGAGCTATGCGGTCGGCCACACAGCGTCGGCGATCTGGACTGAAGCAGATGGCATGGCGATGAGCTTGGAGACTGAATGGCTCCCTTCCGCCGTCGTGCCGACGGTATCCGCGCACGGCGATGCGGTGTTCCCAGCCGTGCTCGTTGGGCAATCGTTTCAGCCGTTTTCCGCGCGTTGGCTAGGAAATGCTTCGGACGCGGAACTGATCGGCGGATTGGGATTGATCCCGCAGGCCTGGGAGAGCTGGCGTGCGCAACAGCATGCCGCCATCGCCGCGCTGCCATCCCACCTTCGGAGCTATGCAGCCGATCACGAAAAACTTTGGGCCTCCGGGATCGACCGGATGCAGCACGGGATCGCGTTGCTCAATGGCAATGCCGCAGCGCGGGACGCTTTCCGCGCTGCAAATCGCGCGATGGTCCTGCAGCGACATTGGACGAGAAAGGAAAGTGACCTGAAATGGTATCCCTTCCAGATCGCCTTCCAGCTGCTATCGCTCGAGAGCCTACTCAGCCCGGGATGCGCCGATCGGACGGTTGCTGATTTGCTCTGGTTTCCCACCGGTGGTGGCAAGACAGAGGCTTATCTCGGTTGCATCGCTATCCTGTTGTTCTACCGGCGGCTAGTCTCGCAGTCGCCCCGCGACGGCGGCGGTGTCAATGTGATCATGCGTTACACCCTGCGAGTGCTGACCACTCAGCAGTTTGAGCGTGCGGCGGCGCTCATCGCGGCGGCCGATCTGATCCGCGCCGCGGATTCGCGCCTAACGGCGCAGGAAAGGTTCCGTCTCGGGTTGTGGATCGGTGGCGATGGGCGACCGAAGCGCGTCGATGCCGCTCACGCGATGAAATCCGCGGCAATGGATCTCAAGCGGTGCCCGTGCTGCGGACGGAAGCTGACTGTGTTACAGGATACCTCCCGATTCGCGCTGGAATGCACAAACACCAAGAAATGCGACCTCGCCAAGCATGACCCGGTCATGCCGGTTTGGACAGTGGATGAAGACATCTACCGCGATCCGCCATCCCTTCTCCTTGGGACGATCGACAAGTTTGCCCAGATTGCGCGCAACAAGGATACGGGAAGGCTGTTCGGCATCGGCGCGGGCATGACGCATCGCCCGCCGGAACTCATCATCCAAGACGAGCTGCATTTGATAAGCGGACCGCTGGGAACGGTGGCAGGGCTTTACGAAGTGGCGATAGACGAGATGTGCCGGAATGGTGAGGCACGCCCCAAGGTCATCGGGTCAACGGCAACCATAAAGATGGCCGACGACCAGATGAAGTCACTCTTCAACCGGCGTCTTTACCAGTTTCCGCCTCCCGGGCTGGATTCCGAGAACTCGTGTTTTGCCGTGCGCGACGACAGTAAGCCCGGCCGGCTTTACCTCGGGATAACCACGGCGGGACGGTCGGCCAAGTTCACCCTCCAAGCGGTGTGCGCGTCGCTGCTGCAGGCCGCTAGCGTCCCCGGCTTGGCGCCAGAACTGGAGGACGCATATTGGACCCTCGTCGCCTATTTTAACTCTCTGCGCGAACTCGGCGGCGCCCATGTGTTGATGCTGGATGACGTGCCAAAATCGATCGAGAATTACTCTCTTCGACACGCGGAGCCGGCGCGCAAGCTGCGCGAGCCGGAGGAACTCACAAGCCGCCGTGCGCAGGCGGACATCCCGATCATCCTGGCCGACTTGGGGCAATCGCGCGCCAGCGGATTGTCTCCCGACACGCTTCTCGCGACCAACATGATTAGTGTCGGGGTCGACATCCCTCGCCTCGCGCTGATGGTGGTCAACGGACAGCCCAAGACGGTTGCGGAATACATACAAGCGACCAGCCGGGTGGGCCGGGACAAGACTCCGGGACTGGTCGTGGCGATCTTTAACGCGGGCAAGCCACGCGATCGCTCATACTACGAATCGTTCACCTCGTGGCACGCGACGCTCTACCGGAGCGTGGAGGTAACCAGTGTGACGCCGTTCGCCCCGCGCGCTATCGATCGGGCGCTGAAGGCGGTGCTTGCCGCCATGGTGCGCCATCTGGTCGGGGGGATGGAGATCAACCCCCGGCTCTCGGCCGCGCACAGAAAGCAAGTCGAGAACATACGGCAGCGTATCGTCACGCGGTGCGACGCTGTCGACAAAGAAGAAAAGTTGGAGGTCGATTCACGGCTCGCCGCGATTCTCGATGAATGGGAAGCGCGGGTGACCGTGAACACATACTGGGAGGATTTCAAACCAACGTCGCTCCTAATTTCGGCGGAGCGGAGTGCGCAACTAGCGGCAGCGGGGAAAGGGGTGGCGACACCCTGGCCCGCGCCGAACAGCATGCGCACCGTGGAGCCAACCACTCCGTTTCGCCTCAAAATCTGAAAGGACCTCGATGTCTCAAAACAAATTGGGTGAAACGCGTCGCTCGCACTGCCTCGCCAATTTTGGTCCAGGAGCGGTTGCGGAGTTTCGTGACCGAAACGGGGCTGCGATTTCCGGAGTGGTCGCCGGCTTGGACGCGTGGCCGGTCAATACGCAGCGAATCTATGAACGTCGGCTTCAGTCGGTGCTCGGTAAGGAGGAGTTCTGTCTGCCGCCGGTAGATCCTGACGGCAAGGACAACCTCTTTCTTTCAGCCTACCGCTTTCCCGACTGGCAGCAATGCCCGGAGTGCAACCGTGTGCGCCCGACAGCCGAATGGGGCAACGGCGGCGTCGGGGAGCCGGCACTCATCTGCCCGGACCATCCGAGCTCGGTTAAGCCGGTGTATGTCACGCCGGTGCGCTTTGTCGTCACCTGCGAATATGGGCATCTCCAAGATTTTCCATGGGACAAGTGGCTGACACACAAAGCAGGATGCGCTGGTCCAAAACTGAAACTCGAGCAAACTGGCGTCGCGGGCCTCGCCGGGCTTGTACTGAGATGCGACAGCTGCGGGGCGCGGCGAAGCTTCGAGAACGCGTTCCAGCAAGCCACGCTAGCCGGACTCACCGGCTGCCACGGGCGTTCTCAATGGCTCGGGCCTGCGGCACGGGTGCCAAACTGCCGGCGTGTGCCCCGGGTGGTGCAGCGCGGGGCGTCGAATCTCTATTTCCCGGTCACGATATCGGCCCTCGCGATTCCTCCTTTCACCGAGCCGCTGCAGGTCGCGCTGAATCCGTTTTGGAAATTCTTTGCCTCGAAGTCGCCCGAGAAATGGGCATCCGTAATCGAAGCGCTCGACCTGGAAAAGGAAACCGGTTCGACGGTTGCGGAGCTGATTGCAGCGGTGAAGCGGTCCATGGATGCGCTCGGAGCCTCGGAGCCCAAGGCACTCCGACACGAGGAGTTCATGAAATTCAACTCTGGGGTGTCCGCTCCTGGTGACAACGACTTTGAAATCCGGAAGGAGACAATGCCGCCCGACCTTGCGCCTTTTCTTTCTGACATTGTCCGCGCGGTGCGCCTGCGAGAAGTTCGGGTTCAACGCGGGTTCACCCGGTTGGACCCGCCCGCCGGCGAAGCCGGCGCAAGGACTGACAACATGGCGCCCCTTTCCATTGCGGAAAAGAAATGGTTGCCCGCGGTTGAAATGCGCGGCGAGGGTATTTTCCTCCGACTCGATGAACGCGCGGTAATTGAATGGGAAGAGCGGGACACGGTTAAGAAACGTGCGGCTCGGATCGATTCCGCTTATCGCATCAATTGGGAGCAGCGGTTTGGCGCAGGCTCGGTGCCCCCACGCACGATCGAAGCCCGCTTGATCATGGTGCATACGTTCGCTCACGCTCTGATTCGCCAACTGACGCTGGCGTGCGGCTATTCCAGCGCTTCGCTTCGCGAGCGGCTTTATGCCGACAAATCGCTGGGGATGGCGGGTCTTCTCATCTATACGGCGACCACGGATTCCGACGGGAGCCTCGGAGGCTTGGAACGGCAAGGGCGAACCGCCCGAATCGGAGGTATCGTCAACGACGCGATCAGGGCGATGGTCTGGTGTTCCAACGACCCGCTGTGCATCGATGACACCGCCACGTTTTCTGACGCCCAGAATCTGGCGGCATGCCACGCGTGCGTGCTTGCGCCGGAGACTTCGTGCGAGGAGTTCAACATCCTGCTGGACCGCGCTATGCTGATAGGCCGGCACAGTGGCCCCGAAGTGGGTTTTTTCGAGCCGATGCTCGCGGCACATAACGAGCTCTAAGCATGAGGCTCTCCACAGAACTGCCGGAGATATTTCAGCGAATCTGTGCACGCGGAGAACGTGACCGGCTCTTCAACCGGGATGCCGAGCAATGGCTCGCCTCGAATTCGGAGTTTTCCGCAGTGCTGGAGGCATTGCGCCAAATAGGGCCGCAACCAGAGGTCCAGCTCTTGCTTCTGCTCAAGTCGCTTGCCCAGCATGATGCCATGGGCGCGGCGACCCACGCGGAAACGGCTCTCGTTGTGACAGACCCTCGATTGGCCGGTTCCGGGGCGCGATTTACCGGTGCTGTCGTTCGGGAAATGTGCGATGCCGCGCGGACGGAAGTGTATGTTGCAGGATTTGCCATCGCCGCTGGAAGCGGGTTGGAACACCACCTTGCGCGGGCAGCGGCACGAGGCTGTCGGGTGGTGGTGGTGGCCGGTGCATGGCGCGCCGGTGAAGACGGGGCCGGGGTCAATGTCGTGCTCCGAGACTGGCCGAGGCATCTGCCCAAGCCCGAATGCTACGTTCACGAACAGAGCGACGGAGGCGCAATGCATATCAAGGCGCTGATTGTGGACTCTGCGGATATGCTGGTTGGCTCGGCCAACTTTACGTTCTCCGCTGTAAGAAACAACTTTGAGCTCGGTATTCGAGTGCGGGGAATGGCCGCGCTCAATGCCCGAAAATTTCTTGAAACGATGACTGGGTCCGGCGGATTTCGTCGGGTCGAATCGGTCGCGGAAGTACCATAGGTCTTGTGGATCGTCCAAGTGTGTGTCGTAAGTTAATAATATGGAATGCAATATAAATAGCGGTGACTCATCCTGGACATGTGCACGAAAAGCATCTTTCCTGGCAGCTGATTTTGCCCGCTAGCATTTCACACCCACACGATTTTGACTCCAATTCCCCTCATTGACCTTTTCGCAGGCCCCGGGGGCCTGAACGAGGGATTCAGCCATGTTCGCGATCCCAAGGGTAACCGGATATTCGAGACCGTTCTTTCCGTCGAACGCGATGCTTGGGCGCACCAAACACTTGAACTAAGAGCCCTGTTCAGGCGGCTGGAGTCGGACAAATCTAAGCGCCGATATATCGACTATGTTTCGGGAAAGATTTCTCGCGAGACGCTCTTTACCGAAATGGGGTCCGCAGCCAAAGCCGCAGCAGGAGAGGCCCTTTTCGCCGAGTTGGGCAAGTCGTCAACGAGCCGTGAGGTTGAAGATCGCGTTGAGATCGCCTTATCGAGACTTGGAACTCGCGAGTGTGTATTGATTGGGGGGCCTCCGTGCCAAGCCTACTCCTTGGTGGGACGTGCCCGACGAACCCGGGAATCGCTGGAGGAATTCGATGCCGATCCAAAGCACCGCCTCTATCTCGAATACTTAAAAGTTGTCCGCCGTTTTCGCCCGGCGATCTTTGTCATGGAAAATGTACCCGGCCTGTTGTCGGCCAAGTGGCAGGGTAACGGAACATTCGATCTAATCTGCAAGGGGTTGCGTGACGCAGGTTACGAGCTCCACGGCTTGGGGGACGAAGCTGCGCAAGGGCTGCTATTCGAAAATGCGCGCGAGTTCGTCCTGCATGCCGAGGAGCACGGAGTTCCGCAGACCCGGAACCGACTGTTCATATTCGGGGTACGGAATGACATAAAGAGGAGCCCCGCGCGCATGGTGGCGGACCGGACCGCCCTAGTTTCGGTGTCGGCTGCGTTGGCGGACCTTCCGCAAATTCGGAGCCGGCTGTCCAGAGAGCCTGACTCTGCGAAGGCGTGGCGTGATGCCATTAAGGGAATAGCTAGGTATGCATTCAATCGTGTTGAGCCGGAATTTGCCGCCGCCCTGAAGGCGCATGCCGATTCCGTCCCGGATACTCTTGGGCTCGGGAGTGGAGTCCTTGAAGCGACTGCTGTGCCATCAATACATGCTGACTGGTATTCCGACCCGCTCCTGTCGGTGGTACTAAACCATAATAGTCGGGGACACATGCGGCGGGATCTGTTGCGCTATTTCTTCTGGGCCGAGTTTGGCCGCCACTATCAGCGGTCGCCCACGTTGCGCGACGCTCCTCATTTCTTGCGACCGAGGCACGCCAACGCGCGCCTCGCTGGAGCGCCGTTTGCCGACCGATTTCGGGTTCAGCTTGGGAACAAACCGTCGACCACCATCACGTCCCACATTGCGAAGGATGGCCACTACTACATCCACTACGATTCGTCGCAGTGCCGTAGCCTTAGTGTTCGGGAAGCTGCGCGTCTGCAGACATTCCCCGACAACTACTACTTCGAGGGACCCGTGACAGAGCAATATCAGCAGGTCGGAAACGCCGTCCCGCCCTATCTGGCCAAGCAAATCGGCATGATCGTCGCCGAAATTCTGGAATAGCGGGGATTGGGAGATGGCCGACATCATGACAGTGGCGCAGCGATCGGCGCTTATGGCCCGGATCCGTGGTCGTCGCAACGAATCGACAGAGATGCTGCTGGCCCGGCTACTGCGTGCGACTGAGATTGGCGGATGGCGCCGCCACCTGTCGATGACCGGACGGCCGGATTTCGCATTTCGAAACGAGAAGGTGGTCGTATTTGTCGACGGGTGTTTCTGGCATGGTTGCCCGCTACATTTCATCGCGCCGAAGAGCCGGGCTGGTTTTTGGCGCGAGAAGATTTCTGGGAACAGACGCCGCGACAGAAAAACCAGTATCGACCTGAGGCGCAGAGGTTGGCTGGTCATTCGGATCTGGGAACACGATCTGTCGGGGAAGACCGTGCAACGGGCATTGGCGCGCATTCGAGTCGCGGTCGAGGCCCGTCGCGGACCCGTCGTTCAAAAGCGATCGCACGAGCTGGTGTCTCAGAGCATCGATCCGGGCAAGGCGGGGGTGCCCCGCGAGCCGGTTCGGCGCCGCTGATGGCCGAAATAGCGCGCCAGCAGATCCCGCTTGGGATAGAGGAATCGCTCGAGCTCATAGACTGACCAAGTGTCGACCAGGAGCGCGCGTCCCGCCTGCGAGCGGGTCTTGGCGATGCCGTCGAGCTTGTCATACAACGTCGCGTCGATGACGAGATTGGTCATCACTCCAAACCCGTCCGCACTGTATTGGTCCACGACGTCGCTGATCGCGACCTTTGAGCCGGCCAGCGACCGGCCAGCTGTCGCGGAGAACTTGCACTGATAAATCCATTTCTTGGCTGGCGCTCCTGGACGAGTTTGGGTCCAAGCCTCGATATCCCTGCCGCCGTCCCTTGAGAGTGCACTACCGAGTTTTCGCATTTTGATGGGATCAAAGCGCTCGCACCGGAGCAGCGTGTCGTAACAAAGCTCCTCGAACGCGTTTGGGTCAAGCTGCGTCCAATCAAGGGGGGATTCAGGGAGCCCGCAATGGGCCGAAAGCAGCATGCGCGAATCCTCCGCTGCCCGCAAATACACGCGTAGATCCTCGGGACGGACTTTCGAAGACGGCTCCAGAAAAGTCAGGAATTGTACGTCTGCGAGCCCGACTGAAACGATGCTCCCATCCTCGCTGACCGACCACTGCGCTTCGGGCTGAGTGGACAGGTAGTCCGTTTCGGCATCAACGATTGCGCTGCCGCTGGATTGCCGGGCGGGCTGGGCGGTGGCGCTGAGCGCCTGATACCAACACTGCGCCGCCGAGCTCAGCTGGCGCGTCGGCACCCTTACACACAACGAATCACTAGCAAGGATCCAAGGAAGGGATCCGATCCTGACCGACTGCGCGCTGTGCAATATAGTCCGTGTTCCTGTGCCCTTCCAGCCGAGATAACGCAAGAGGGTACTAAGTTCGACTGTGTGGGGCAAAATCCAAGCGTCGATCGACGCATAAAGGTCCGCACCAGCCTCCTGGCTCAGAAAGGATTTCCAGAAGCCGTAGCGCCACGTCGGAAAGTCGCAATAGCATTGCTCCAACTCGTCGTCCCCGAATGTCGCTTCCAGCCCGTGAACATAGTTTGCCAAGAACGAGTCGCCCAACTCGGGGAAGCTTACGTGCGGATAATCGGTGAGCGCAGACTCGAACTCCAAAGCTTCGATTCTCGCATCCTCGGACTCGGGCGGCTGGTCTTGGTCAAACGCGAGCTTAATGCGCCGCAACGCGGCTGCACAGCCCGTGGGGTTGCGAAGGGTAAACACAAGGCGCTCCGAGTGCGCGTGCCCTATCGTTGCAGGCAGGTGAGACAACGAGGTGACGTGCGGGGCGAGCAGCTCTGCCGCGAAAAGCACCCAAGCGTAGTCCGATGCGATGTCTATCGGATTGTTCGTAGACCCGGTGCACGACATCGGGACATCGAGAGAGAGCTTTGCGCCCTTTGCCAAGGTCGATAGGCTCTTGCTGCCGATTTGATCCAGTGTGATTTCGGTCGTGCGCTTCATGCATGGTTGCCGGGAGCGACCGCCGCAGCGCGGTATGCGCTGTACGGCCGTTTTTCTCGGCTGCACTTTGGGATCGCGGAGAACGGAGCTATGGGCTCAAATCCAACCATGGTCGAGCCCACAGTCTTCCGCAAGGCGCTTAGTCTGAATGATACCGGAGAGACGGGTGCGCACGTGGCTGGCCTGCTGGTCCCCAAAACGGATCTCGGTTTTTTCCCTCCGCTTGACCCGGCCGAAAAAAATCCCCGGGCGGATATTAAAGCCACCGATCCAGATGGCGAGAATTGGCCGCTTAATTTCATCTATTACAACAACGAGTTCTTAGGCGGAACGCGGAACGAATACCGGCTTACTGGGATGACGGGCTATTTTGCGGCCAACGACCTGCGCGCGGGGGACGTGGTGATTCTCGAAAAAACGCCGACAGGAATCCGTATCCGATCGGAAAAAGCCGGGGATAACGGGCAGCCCCGCCCCGCCCACCAGCAGTGGCTCAGTCTTTCCGGCGAGCCCCCCGCTTCGGTGGCGGCGGAACCGGAACAGAATTTTCACAGCATCCGGCCAGCCGCCCGACTCATTCACACCATTGGGCAAAATCTTATCAAGGACGCCCAAGCCGCCGTGATCGAGCTGGTGAAAAACTCCTATGATGCGGACGCACACACGGTCATCATCACGTTCAAGGCCGGGGGACGCGAATCGTCAGGGAGTGTCCGGATCATGGTGGAAGACGACGGCCACGGGATGACATATGAGCAGGTCACGGGCACGTGGCTGGTGCCGGCGACTCCGGACAAGTTGACCAGACGACTGAGCCCGGCGGGACGCCCGATGCAAGGGAACAAGGGCATTGGTCGGTTCGCGGCCTTCGTGCTGGGCGAGGAGATCTTCCTTCGGACCGTGACCGAATTCGGCGACAGCGAGACGTCTCTGCTACTCCAAGCGTCGGATTTCCGGACTGCCAAGTTTCTCGACGAGGTCCGCATACTGGTCGAAAAGCGCCAACTCAGTGGGTCCCACCGGCATGGCACACTATTCGAGATGACGGCGCGAAAAGGAAACGAGGTCTACCGGGAATGGAGCAAGGTCGACTTTGGGAAACTGCGGTTGGACCTCCAGCGGATGCTCTTCCCTCTCAATGCGCGGAACGCGGAGGATTTCCAAGTGCTGCTGGTCACGGAGGGGTTCGAGTCCCTCGGCCAGCCGGACGGTACTGAAGAGATCGAGCCGCTTCCGGTGATGGACCAGTACGATTACCGCATTGCGGCAGACATCGACAGCGATGGCCGCTTGACTGGTTATTTTCGGTCGCCGCTGCTTGTCGGCCGGCCCGAGGAAGTGCTGAACATGACCTTGGGCGATCTTCCGGGTGCCCCATGCGGCCCGATTCGGATCGACCTCCGGGTCATCGACCGTGAAACGGCTTCGCTACAGGATCTGATCGACAGGTCGAAATCACGGGGCGACCTGCTAGGTGATACGAACCGAACCCAGCTAAAGCGTATGCTCGACGAAAGCTGCGGCATCATGGTGTTTCGCGGTGATTTTCGGATACGACCCTATGGCGACCAAGGCGACGATTGGATGGGGCTCGACCGTGATCGCATCAACAATCCGACCTTCGCGATCAGCAACAACCAGACATTCGGAGTGGTCTCCATCGCACCTGAGCCTGAATCGCACCTTGAGGAAAAGAGCGCTCGCGATGGCCTGCGCGAGGATGAACATTACGAGCGGCTAAGGGCAGTGGTGAAAGCCATCGTGAAGGAGCTGCAAGAGAGGCGCTTTTCGATCAGGCGCGCGGTCGGACGAATCCAGCGTGCCCCGCGCGTCGGCGAGATGCTAGCCGAACTTCGGGATTACGAGCGGCCGGTGGCCAGAATCACCTCATTCCTGAAGGGCGAGGGCGTGGCTCCCGGCAAGATAGAGAAGGTGGAAGCACTGCTACGCGAGGAGCAAAAAGCCCGGGAGGGGATCGTCGCCAAGCTCGAGGAGACCATCGCGATCTATCAGGGTCAGGCGACGCTTGGCAAGGTCGTGGGCATCGTGCTGCACGAGGGCAATCGCGCCATCGGAATCCTCCGGACCCAAAGCCGGCGGATTCCCGAGCTACTTGACGAATTGCGGCAGGGGTCGAGCCCAGTCCTCACGGACGAGGTCCTGCGGGCGATTGAGAGCGTGCGCGGCGCTCTGGTGCTCGTGTCGGGCCTCTTCGAGCGAATCCAGCCACTCGGTGTCCGGGCGCGGACGAAAAAGGCCTCAATGCGGCTTCTGAACCCGATCAGCCAAGTGCTCGGCGCCTTCGAGGAGCAACTGAAGGGCCACGGCATCACCGTTGTAATCGATATTCCCGAGAAGTTTGAGATCACGGCTTGGGAAAACGACCTGAAGGCCATCTTTTTCAACCTAGTGGAGAACTCTATCTACTGGCTCATCCATCCACCCGTGCCGAGCCCGATCATCGGGTTCCGGGTCGAGGTGGACGACGAGGCCCAGCTGAGCCTGTTGCATATCACGGACAACGGCGCAGGCATTCCCCGGGTGCATATCGCGAGCGAGGACATCTTCGAGCCACATTTCTCGTTACGGGGGGGCATTGGCCTCGGTCTCCCCATCGCCGGCGAGGCGGCGACTCGAAACGGGTTTTCGCTGAAGGCAATCCATTCGCCGGTCGGTGCCCATTTCATCCTCGATTTCTCACCCCCTACAACAAATGCCTGACCCCCGCAACCTGAGGCTGCTGGTCCTTGAGGACAAGGACGACTACATCGAGAGCAACTATCGTTCCCCGGCGCGTGACTATCTTCGTCGCGGGACGCATCGGCTCGACCTTGAGGTCGTAAAGACAAAAGCTGAAGCCCTTGTGAAGCTGAAGGAGGCCCGCTTCGATGGCGCAATTCTCGACCTTCGGCTCACCGGAAATGCGAACGAGGCCGAGGGCAACGATGTGGCTAGGACGATTCATTCGAGTTACTTCATGCCGGTGGCGATCGTCACGGCGTTCCATGATGAACTGGCGCCCGAACTGAAGACATTGTCCGACAAGCCATCAACGCTCTTCCGGCTTTTCAACAAAGGCGGGGACGGGAACACGGTGTTCGAGTTCTTTTTCCGCGTCGACAGGGCGGGCGTGCTGAAAATCTTCCAACCTGGCGGCGAATTCAATGAAATCCTCTCAAACGTCTTTTGGGAGCATCTGGGATCGGTGGTGGATCGTCTGGCAGACCAACCGCCATCGCCGGAAGTGCGTCGGCGTATTCTGCGGCACGCGATCTACCATGTCCTCGCGGTCCTTCAGCGCGACGGCAAATGCGAGAACTGGGACCCTTACCTGAACGAAGAGGTGTATATCGTTCCACCCGTCGGGTTGAGGGTCAGCACCGGCGAGATTATGGCAGGACCGGTTACGGGCGGGGGTTATGGGGATCATTTCTTCCTCGTGACCCCGGCCTGCGACATAGGCAAGATTTCCAAGGGAGGCGGATATTTTCAGTTCGTGGCGATCATCCCGTTCACAGGGGCCACGGTCGACCGCAACGCGCTGGATGCCATCGCCAAGAAGACCCATACGCGCTATCACCTGCTGCCTCCGTCCGCAACCTATCCGGGCGGAATCATCGACTTCTGGCAGCTACACAACGTTCAGGCTGGGGAGCTTCCGAACTACAAGCGCGTCGGCCAGGTTACGGATCCCTTCACAAAGGACATCGTCGCCCGGCTAGGTGCGTGGATATCGCGGCAGGGATCGCCGGAATTTCAGGAGCCGGTGGCGGATCAGGCTTGGGCCAAGATTCGTCCTCCTACCCAAGCTGGGTAGGCCCAGCTTTACGTGGGGGCGCGCGAACATCGCGGAATAGCGTCAGCCCAATCTTATGCGATGTCGACAGCCTCAGCCCATGCGACAGTTCTTGCCAGAAGGCGGGTGAGACGTCCCGCAAGTGCTGCCGGCGCTGTTCCGCTGTGACCCTGGAAAAATGGAGTCAGCGCCGAAGGATCGGCTGCCTTGGACGAGACAAAGAGGCTTCCGTCCGGCCGTAGGCCGATGAGCCGTCGATCCAACGCCGTGTGACAGAACGTGCAGAGGCAGATGGCATTTGCTGGATTAGCACGATTTTGCTTGTCCGCAGAATTGGGACTGAGATGGGCGATGCTCCAGCATTTCCGTTTGCGCGAGTCGACAGACAGCGCAGGTTCGGCTGTGGCGGTCGAACAGGGTAGGCCTCAGTTTGGCCAGAGCACGGCGGACCTTTGTCTTGGCCCAGCCGTCCTCTACAGAAAATTCTGTCGGTGAAGTTGGGGTGTTCGAATCGGGCGCGGGCTCGGCCAAGGCGAAAATCGCGCTGAACATCGCGTCGCTCGGTTGTGGGATCGACTGAGACCAACCGAGCAGGTTTAGATCGACAACTCCGAGCACGGCGCGATTCTTCCGACCCGCCTTCGTGACCGGTGACACCATGAGCGGGCTGGCGAACCAAAGAAGCTCAGTGAGATAGGCCGTGTAGACGTCTCGGACCTTTGCCGCACTTCGACTCTCCCGCTCGGTCGGCTGGCGGGTCGAGACGCGGTCAACCACCCCGGAAGCGGTGAATGAGTATCCCTGCTTCTTGTCGAGGTAAAGGAATTCGTCCCCATCCTTCACCCGGACAGAATGCGTGTTATCGAAAGCATATTCCTCACCGAGCTTGTCTGGATATAGCTCCTGCTCGGCAACCTTGAATATCCAGAATAATGGTTGGCCGCTTGCGGAGATATTCCGAGGCTAAAGGAAGCACAAGGGCGAGCGTTGCATGGGGGCCTCCTCAAAGCAGTCCGGCCTCACGGAACGAATAGAAGCCCCGGTTGGTCGGGTCGGCAGCCCTATCACCCATGACCACATGGTCGGCTAATTCGATGTCGATGGCCTGCGCTGCCTCGCGTAGCCGGCGGGTCACCTGGATGTCGGCGGAACTAGGGGCCGGGTCCCCACTGGGGTGGTTATGCGCGCACACGATCGCAGTCGCTCCGTGCTGGATGGCAGCTCGGAACGCCTCGCGTGGATGCACCAACGACCCTGTAGCCGTACCTGACGTGACCTCGACCAATCTCTTAAGCCGGTTTTTCCGATTGAGACATAAGACCCAGAATTTTTCCACCTCCAGCCCTTTGGCATACGGAGCCAAATACTCGGCTATGAGTTCGGGCCGGTTGAGCAGGGGCGCTGCCGAATTCGGCTGTTTCATCATGCGTCGGGCGATTTCGATGACGGCGGCAAGTTGCTGGCCCTTGGCCCGGCCGATGCCTTTCAGCCGTCGGAAATCTTCCGGCTGCCAGCTGGCGAGTCCGGCAATCGAACCGGCCTGGGCGATCAGTTGCGAGGCGAGTCCGAGAACGGAGTGTCCGCGGATGCCATTGTGGAGCAGTAGGGCAATCAGCTCGGTGTCGCTGAGCGCCCCTGCGCCGTAGGTTTCAAACCGTTGCTGGGGCAGCTCGCCGCAGGCGATGACGGGTGTCTGCTCCTTACCATTGAGGTCAAACGTGGATTGGATCATGTGGCCATGCGCCCGTGCGCACCCTGTCCGGGCTTCCTTGCCCGGTTATCAAGGCGCACTCCGCGCGCTGGCCCGTG
>Ga0182027_10004045_pt1 | contig 22929 bp, 22 predicted proteins | sample 712E1DmetaG_FD_121300 | JGI IMG/M metagenome (GOLD analysis project Ga0182027, IMG submission 121300) | Permafrost microbial communities from Stordalen Mire, Sweden - 712E1D metaG (Illumina Assembly) | ecosystem: Environmental > Terrestrial > Soil > Wetlands > Permafrost | place: Sweden... | reverse complement strand
TGAGGCGCGAAGTCCACTCATATTTGGCCTCAAGCAAGCGCTCGTCATTCGACCCGAACCGGGCCAGGAGGTCATAGAGGGCCTCGACGGGGGTGCGGCGGTGGTTCTGGTTGACCTGGAGCTCCGAGAGCTGCTTGGCCGCCACTTGCCAATCGCTCCCCATGAGCGTGCGAAGCTCCTCCAGCTTGACGTCGGAACATTCGGCCAGCTCCACCGGAGTCAAGAGACCGTCCTTCTGCAGGTGGTCGCGCAGGACTTTGGTTTGGTCGACATAATCCTTGGAAGTCGAATCCGGGAGGACGTCCTTGGAGACCAGCCGCCATTCAATTTTGGGTGTGTCTTTGATGAAGAAATCCTCGTTCTTATACCAATCGGTGTCGTACAACACCTTGCCCTTGCCGGCTTGCTGAAGCCGAAGGCTCATGGTTTGCTGGAGACTTTTCATGGTGAACGGGGCGCCGGTCACGTCCTTGTTGGTGCGCAGGACGAGCATCTCGCCGAGTTGCTTGGCCTTCTCTAATTCCGCCCTAGAATATGGGAGCGGCGGAATGTCTGCCGGACGGAAACCGAAAGCTGTCTCAATTTCCTCGGGGCCGAGGACGTCCTGGCCGAGAATCTCACGAGCTTCCTGGAGTCCGGCGAGCTGTTCGACTCTTGGCTCATGGACGCCAGGCTGCGGCCCGGCCACCTCACCCAAAAACTCGTCGCCGATGGCCAGGAGCTTCTGCTTGCGGATGCCGAAGGGGTCGAGCTTGGCGACTTCCTCGGGGCGGAGGTAGCTGACAGGCGGTTTGGCGCTTTCTTCGACGGCTTCTTTTTCCTTCCAGCCCAAAGTGACCAAGTCAGTCTTCTTGAGTCCCGGCACGTTGATTTCCGCTGGCTGGCGGCCAGCGAGGAAGCCCTTCGAGACCAGAATCTTGAGGAGCAGGCGGCGGTCCTTCTCGGGCAGGTCCTCGGCGTTCATGAAACCCAGGAGGCGATCGTTCAGGAATTGCTGGAACGAGGCGCCCTTGGCGGAGGCGGCCTCCCAGCCCTCAAGCATGGAGAGGACGCGGCCGGGGTCGAGGACGGCCTTCTCGAGGACGGCGGCCTTCTTCTTGACGGCGTCGTCGTAGAAGGAGGTCTGGGTGCCGAGGTAGGCGCCCTGGATCATCTCGGCGGCCTCGGCCAGGTGCTTCAAAGTCTCACCCGCGTCCCCGGCGGAGAGCCGCACGCCGCCGCGCTTGTCCATGAGCTTGGCCAGGGCGAGGTCGTACATCTCCTCCTTGGGGAGGTAGTCCACCTTGACCTGCTCAAAGACGCGAGTCTCGGCCGGGTCGAGCTCGAAGCGCTCCTTGTGCTTCTCGCCCTTGATGTTGGCGGTGGCGGCGAAACCGAAGCCTTCCTGGATCCGGTGCGGCTTGCCGGTGTCCTCCTGGATGACGACCGTGTCACCGGGCTTGCGGTTGTAGAGTTCCTTGAGCTGGAGGCGGCTCTTGGGCTCGAGGAGGTTGAACTCGTCGAAGACGACCGGGCGGCCGGAGTCAATGGCCGAGACGTAGCGGCCGGGCTGATAGTAGGTTTCGGTGGCACCGCCCGAGGCGCGGAGGAGCGACTTGCCGAAAATCTCGGCGGGGCCGGTGCGGTCGGAACAGCGGACGATTTCGGGCGGGGCACCGTGGAGCTTCTGGCCTTCGTGAACGAGCAGTTCGGTCTTGCCGGTGCCGGTCGGGCCGGTCAAGAGGACATTCTTGCCCTCTTCCCAATGGCGGCGGATCTTGTCGAGCAGGACCCGGCGGGAGGGCGTCTCGGCGAAACGCTCGGTGGCCAGGCCAGTCTGATAGTCGCGGAGCTCGTGGAGGCGGGCGGCCAGGGCCGTCTCGGCACAGTTCTCGATTTCGGTGCGCCGGGCATCCAACACGACCTGTTCCTCGGCCAGCTCGGTCAGCAGGGCCCGGTCGGGCTCGCCGATCTTGCCGTGAGTCCGCTTGAGCAGGTCGAATTCAGCTTTGGTGCCCTGGTCGGCGACGGTCTCGAGAGCATCCAGCTCGCGGCCGACGGCTTCCTGGGCGCGGCCGCGGCGGAACATCTCGCTCACTTCCAGGCGCAGGTCTTCGCTCTCGCGGAAGGCGGCAATCTCGGCGTCGAGCTCGCGTAGGCGGCCCTTCAGCTTGGCGAGGCGGACGTCCTCGACTTTGGGGGCGGCGGCCATGAGGTCGACGGCCTTGCCTTGGGCGATGAGCTTGAGCCGGTCCGCGCGCGAGAGTCCGATCTGCGTCTCGGACTTGGTCCGAACTTCCTTCCAATTTCCTTTCGTCAGGTCGTTGAGTTCGTGCGTCAAATCCAGCCATTCGGCGACGGCATCATGAAAACGCAGCGCTTCGCCGGGGCGAGCGGTAGCTTCCGAGCTTCTCGGTTTTTTTGGTGAAGACTCCTCGAGCTTTCCGACGGTTGAAGCGACTTCAAGAGAGGGTTTCATATTAAGCTAATTATACGCTCAAAACAGTCAAAATGTCAAGGGGGCGAAACCCCTCCGTCCCGAGCTGACAGCTCGGGCCACCTCACCACAACAGACCCCTCCGTCTAGGCATAACATGCCTAGCCACCTCCCCTTTCAGGGGAGGATAAGCGGTAGTCGTCTCTTTTTAGACCCCCGGTGCCCGGTAGACTCCGGGGTCGAAGATGTTGATGTCCGGCGTCACCTCAATCCGGTTGATGTTTTGGAGGTTCTGGTACCAGTAGAGCTGGACCGGCCGGCGCTCCCCCGCCTTCAGGCTGTCGAGGCGAATAGTGTTCACGCCCTGGAGCGACTCGCCGCGATAGGCCGAGACGGTCAGGTCCACGTCGTAGTAACTGTAGGCCGTCTGATTGACCATGGTGAAGCTGGTCACGCTGGAGGGCACGGTGGCGCTCGGGTCCGGCGGCGTGAACACCGGGTCGAGAGCGACGATCGAGAGCCGGGTCTTGGCCCAAGCGTCATAATCGGGGATGGCGTGACGGTCGATGCGATGGAAGGAGCGGCTCAAGACCTTGAGCCGGGCGTCCGCGACGCCGCCGCTCACCGTCGAGCCGACCTCGACGAGAGTCTTCGTCTCCCCCGGCAGGATGAAGCCCTGGCGCACCGTCGTGTCGGAGCCGCCGGTCGTGAAGTCATACTCGAGCGCGACCCAGTGGTTGGGGTTGGGGTTGGTCACGTCGACCGCGAAGTCATAGCGGCCGCCCGGCACCGAGAAGACGAGCGGCGAGCCGACCTGAATCTCCTGGACATCGGAAGCTTGGCTGGCTTGGGCGTAAGCCGAGGCGGTGAACTGGCGAATGGCCAGCTCCTCGTTCAGACCCGAGAGCAGGAGCCAGTCGGCGAAGCCCCAGGCGGCGAGGCCGAAAAACAGGATGTCCAGGACCACGAAAACGCCGAGGCCGAGGCGGCGCAAGCCTTCCCGGTGCTCGACCCACCAGTAGCTCCAACGCAACTCCTTCTCGGAGAGGTTTTCGGGCAATTCGACGCCGCCGAAGTCTTTGCCAGCCATATGCAATTAGTATATCATGGCTGGGTCAAACCCCCTGATTTCCCCTTATGGCCAAGGCCGAAAAGTCATCCTACGACTCACAGCAAATCCAGGTGCTTGAAGGGCTGGATCCGGTCCGCAAGCGCCCCGGCATGTACATCGGCTCGACCGGCGAGGTCGGGTTGCATCACCTCATCTGGGAGATCGTCGACAACTCCATCGACGAGGCCATGGCGGGCTACGCCACCGAAATCACCGTGCGGCTCCTGCCCGAAGGCATGTGTTCCGTCGAGGACAACGGCCGCGGCATCCCCGTCGACACCCATAAGGAATACAAGATATCGGCCCTCGAACTCGTCCTGACCAAGCTCCACGCCGGCGGCAAGTTCGGCGGCGGTGCCTACAAGGTCTCGGGCGGCCTCCACGGCGTCGGCGCCTCGGTCGTCAACGCGCTCTCGACCTACCTCAAGGCCGAGGTTCGGAGCGGGGGCAAGCTCTGGGAGCAGGAATATAAAGTCGGCAAGCCCCAAGGCAAGGTCAAGGCCGTCGGTAACGCCCGCGGCACCGGTACCACCATCACCTTCCAGCCGGACCCGACGATCTTCACCACCACCCTGGAGTTCAACGCCAAGACCATCATCGACCACCTGCGCCAGGAGGCCTACCTGACCAAGGGCATCCGCCTCACCTTCATCGACGAGCGCGTCAAGAAGGACGTCCTGACCTACGGCTTCTATTTCGAAGGCGGCGTGAAGTCATACGTGCGGCACCTCAACCACCTGAAGACACCGAAGCACGAGACCATCTTCTACGTCCACAAGAGTCAGGACGACGTCGAGGTCGAAATCGGCGTCCAGTACGTCGAGGACTTCAAGGAGACGGTCTTCGCCTTCACCAACAACGTCTACAACCCCGAAGGCGGCACGCACATCGCCGGCTTCCGCACCTCGCTCACCCGCATCCTCAACACCTACGCCCGTGCCAAGGGTTACCTGAAGGAGAAGGAGGACAACCTCTCCGGCGAAGACGTGCGCGAGGGGCTCACCTCCGTCATCTCGGTCAAGGTCAAGGACCCGCAGTTCGAGGGCCAGACCAAGGCCAAGCTCGGCAACCCCGAAGTTCAGCCGGCCGTCGCCAACGTCTTCTCCGAGGCTTTTGAGATCTATCTCGAGGAGCACCCCAAGGACGCCGCCTCTATCGTCGAGAAGTGCCTCTTGGCCGCCCGCGCGCGCCTGGCCGCCCGCGCCGCCCGCGACACCGTCCTGCGCAAGGGCGTGCTTGAGGGCCTGACCCTGCCGGGCAAGCTGGCCGACTGCTCCTCCAAGGACGCCTCCCAGTCCGAGCTCTACATCGTCGAGGGCGACTCCGCCGGCGGCAGCGCCAAGCAGGGCCGCAACCGCGAGTTCCAGGCCATCCTCCCGCTCCGCGGCAAAATCCTGAACGTCGAGCGCGCCCGCCTCGACAAGATGCTCGGCAACGATGCCATCAAGTCGCTCATCATCGCCATCGGCACCAACATCGGCGACCAGTTCAAGATTGAGGACCTGCGCTACAACCGCATCATCCTCATGACCGATGCTGACGTCGACGGCGCGCACATCCGCACCCTGCTGCTCACCCTCTTCTACAAGTACTTCCCCGAGCTGATCTCCCAGGGGCACATCTACATCGCCCAGCCGCCGCTCTTCCGCCTCTCCAAGGGCAAGGAGGTCCACTGGGCCTTCGACGAGGCGGCCAAGGAGCGCATCCTGAAGCAGATGCTCGACGCCCAGGAACTCAAGAAGTCCACCAAGGCCAAAGCCGCCAAGGACGCGAAGAAGGCCGTGGCGGTCGTCGAGGGCGAGGAGGAAGCTCCGGAAGCCGAAGAGACCGAGGAAGAGATCCAGTCCGTCGGCGGCGTCGCCATCCAGCGCTACAAGGGTCTGGGCGAGATGAACCCGCAGCAGCTCTGGGAGACGACCATGGACCCAGCCACGCGCCTCATGAAGCAGATAACCATCGAGGACGCCGACAAGGCCAACCAGGTCTTCGACATGCTGATGGGCAGCGAGGTCGAGCCGCGCAAGGTCTTCATCCAGACCCAAGCCAAGAAAGTGAAGAACCTCGACATCTAAACGAATCGCCAATAAAAGACCGCCCCAATCTCGGGACGGTCTTTTTGGTTGACAGCCCCGGAAGCCCGTGCTATTCTCAAGTCAGAAATAAGGGGCCCACCGGCCCTTTTAAGTAACAAGATTATGGACCTGAAGAACAACCCGGTCACCAAGTACCTAATCGAGGCCAAGATCGAGCTCAAGAAAGTCGCCTGGCCGACCCGCCAGGAGACGATCAACTACACGCTGATCGTCGTCGGCGTGTCGCTCGGCATCGCCCTCTTCCTCGGCGCCGCCGACTTCGGCCTCTCCGCCGGCATCCAGGCGCTCCTCGCCCGGAAATAAGCCAAGGCCATGCCGAAGCAAACGCTACAGCAAGGCCGCCGCTGGTACGCCATCCACACCTATTCCGGCTACGAGGAGAGCGTCCGCGACAACCTCAAGCAACGCATCGAGTCCCTCGACATGCAGGACCGGATCTTCGGCATCATGATCCCGAAGGAGAAGAAGATCCGCATCAAGAACGGCAAGCGCAAGACCACCGAGGAAAAGATCTTCCCCGGCTACGTGCTGGTCGAGATGATCGTCACCGACGACTCCTGGTACGTCGTCCGCAACACCCCGAACGTCACCGGCTTCATCGGCACGGGCACGACCCCGACTCCCCTCTCCGATGACGAGGTCAAGTCGCTCCAGAAGCGCATGGGCCTCGAGGAGCCGGAATACAAGATCGACGTCGAGGCGGGCAGCCCCGTCCGCATCAGCGACGGCCCCTTCAAGGGCTTCGAGGGCAAGGTCGCGGAAGTCGACGAGACGCGCGGCAAGATCAAGGTCCTGGTCTCGATGTTCGGCCGCGAGACGCCGGTCGAACTGGACTTCCTCCAAGTCAAGAAAATATAAGCCCGTCCCCGGCCAAGGGCCGGGGCACCGGGCGGGCTTGCCGCAGATGATGCGGCCGCCGCCGCTCGTAAACATCGTCCCTTAACTTGCGGCCCATTGGCCGCTGCATTAAGGGAAGTGGCGGTAACAGCAGCACAAGGTGGTGGTGCCAGGCAGCCTCACAGGTGCCAGACCCCACCGCATCCAGAACGAAAACCCCCGATTCGTCGGGGGTTTTCTGTTCCTCTGAAAGTCGGCCTGGCTATTTATCGGCCTCGACCCTTTCCCAGACGAAATAGTTGTCCTTGTCGGCCTGATGTTCCACGTAGCCTTCGGGCCGATACTGGGCCTCGCTCAGTTCAGTCTCAAAGCGATGCTGAACCAGCTTCATCTTCAGCCCGGGGTAGCTCGGCGAGTCCTGGGTGACTTCGTGGGCGCCTTTGGCGACGGACGGGACTTCGCCCTCGATGCCGAGCTCCTCCTCGAGCGCGCGCGTGACCAGATCTTGGTCCGGTATTTCCCCGGCTTTGAGTTTTTCCGCAATTGACTCCGCCAGCGCCCGACGGCGCACTCGCCCGTCCTTGAATACCTGCTTCTCCTCCCGAAGCTTCCAGCTTCCGCCCGAAGGGTCGTGGTAATACACGTCGACGCAGGCGACGGCGACTTGGCGGACCAGCTCGCCTGCCGGGCCTTCTTCCAGCGTCGTCTCCCCCGCCAGGACTTCCTGGACGAGATGCTCCAGCGTCTTGGCCGAGCCCTTCCCCCAATTCTCGAAAGGGATCACGTGATCCAAGAGCACGGAAACCACCGCGCGCTTGGTTTCCTCGAACTTCGCGTTTTCCTGGTTGGCGTCGGGGCTGAACATATCGCTTGAAGTTTACCTGACGGACGAAGGCCCGACAAATATTAAAATGGGGCGGCGCCGGGCGCCGCCAACTGCAGAGCAAGGTGGTGGCGTCAGGTGACCTCACAGGCACCAGACCCCACCCCAAATAAAAGCGGCTCCCGATTGGGGGCCGCGTTTGGACTATGAGTGGGTTCCATGACGCCGGTACCAGGCTCGTCGGTGACGAGGCGACGGGAACGGCATCCCGAGCAGGGCTCGACGACGACGGAACCGGTCCCATATCCGTCGGGCGCAGGACCGGACCAGCTTCGCGGGATATAGAGTCCCGACGATGAGGGCGAGTACGGCGCCCAGGAGATGAGCCGACAGGTAGAGGACGGCGGCGGGGATCCCGGCGGCGAAACCGACGAGGGCTCCGACGACGAGGCTGACGACGAGGCTGCCGTAAGTCGCGGCAAGGACCAAGCCGACTAGGCTGGAAGTCCGAGCGCGAGCACGGACGACGCCGACGAGCATGCCCGCGAAGAGCACCGCGCATAGACCCAAGAAAGCGGCGACGAAACTGGCGACCAGCCCCAACACCATGCTCACGACTATGGAGTCGACGCACTCGTCCAGAGTCCCGATCTCCCGCTCGTTCGTGGGGCCGGTGATCAGGAGGACCAGGGCGGCAGACCCGACCGCGCCCAGGACGAGATCCCAGCCATGATGGACCGCGAACGGCAGGTGCCAGGCGAGCCCCGGCGTCAGCTTGACGACGGCGGTCGACCAGCCGGAATTCGTCACCAGCCACTGGGCCAAGCGAATCACAGAGGTGACCAGGACCATGAGGGCGGCGGTCTTGAGGGCCGCTCTCCAACGACGGCTCCAGTTCAGGAGATTGTCAGGGCGAGTTTGCGAGTTGCTCGACATTCGAGGCTCCTTTCTCACGAAGTTTGAGGTGGAAAGAACGATGTCTTGTAAGGCTAGGATTACCATGAAACTGCCCGCTTGTCAATAGGTGGCTCTTGCCAAAATCGCCGCCAGAGTGTACCTTGCTCTGGTCATCAGGTGCGGTACGAGAGTACCGGCTTCTCACCTGTAAACGTTAAACATCAGAATATTGTAACGGCGTCAGGCACCCCGGAGCCAGGTCTAAAGACCTGGACACCGGTGAGCCAGACCCCGTCGCCCCTACTATGGCCAAGAAAATCAAGGCTATCGTCAAGATCCAGGCCCCGGCCGGCAAGGCGACCCCCGCCCCGCCGATCGGCCCGACCCTCGGCCAGCACGGCGTCAACATCGGCGACTTCGTCCAGAAGTTCAACGCCGCGACCGCCAAGATGGCTGGCGACATCATCCCGGCCGTCCTGACCATTTACGAGGACCGCACCTTCACCTTCATCCTCAAGACCCCGCCCGCCTCGACCCTCCTCATGAAGGCCGCCGGCATCCCCAAGGGCTCCGGCAAGCCGCTTCAGGAAAAGGTCGGCAAGGTCACCAAGGCCCAGATCAAGGAAATCGCCGAGAAGAAGCTCGCGGACATGAACACGACCGACATCCAGGCCGCGATGCGCACCATCGAGGGCACCGCCCGCCAGATGGGTCTCGAAGTCGTCGGCTAACCGCCGAACCAGAAAGCGTAAAAAATCTCCGCACCATCTCGGTGCGGAGTTTTGATTCTGACTCTTCAGTTCGAACGGTCGTCTTTGACGGCGTAGACCCCGTCGTCACCTCTACTCATCGGAGTCGCGTGGCCCAAGTGGAAGACCTGGCTGGAATCGGCGGCGAGGTGACAGCGGCTGTACGAGCCGTCGAGATGGTCGAAGACCGCGAGCTTCGGTCCGTCATCGGTCGAGACCCTGATGGTGGAACCCTGGGGCAAATCTCTCAGTTTCATGGACTTTCTCCTCTCGCTTCAAAAGGAACGTTAAGTAATCTTTAGCCTAAAGCTAGCCCCTTGTCAAGACTCCCAGCTTAAGCTAAGATGCCCCCATTAAATACCTAATGTTTGTGGGAGTCCCGCAAAAGGGACGCCACTACCACGCACATATGGCCGGAAAGAAGTACCAGGAGGCGGCGAAGCTCATCGACCCGAAGAAGATCTATTCCATCGAGGAGGCCGCCGAGCTCGTCAAGAAGACCAACGTCACCAAGTTCGACGCCACCGTCGAGGTCCACATCCGCCTCGGCATCGACCCCAAGAAGTCCGACCAGTCCGTCCGCGGCACGGTCGTCCTGCCGAACGGCTCGGGCCGGTCCAAGACCATCATGGCCTTCGTCACCTCCGCCAAGGAGAAGGAAGCCAAGGACGCCGGCGCCGACTTCATCGGCACCGAGGAGATCCTGGCCGAAATCGCCAAGACCGGCAAGATCACCTTTGACGTCGCCGTCGCCACGCCGGACATGATGCCGAAGCTGGCCAAGGTCGCCAAGGTCCTCGGCCCGAAGGGCCTCATGCCGAACCCGAAGTCGGACACGGTCAGCACCAACGTCACGAAGATGATCTCCGAGCTCAAGAAGGGCAAGATCGCCTTCAAGAACGACGACAGTGCCATCATCCACACCATCATCGGCAAGGCCTCGTTCAGCGCCGCCCAGCTCAAGGAGAACTTCGAGTCCCTGATGGAGGCGCTCCGCAAGGCCAAGCCCTCCAACTCCAAGGGCATCTTCCTCAAGAGCATCACCATGGCCTCCACGATGGGCCCCGGCATCCGCGTCGCATAAGCTCGTCCCCGGCCTGAAGGCCGTGGAACCAGGCGAGCTTGCCGCAGATGATGCGGCCTCCGCCGCTTGTAAACATCGTCCCTTAACTTGTGGCCAACGGCCACCGCATTAAGGGAAGTGGCAGTAGTCTCCCACCAACAAACCCAAAGCCCCGGTCAGGACAAAACCTGGCCGGGGCGTTTGTTTATCCCACTCCCCCTTGCGTGAAATATGGGGTAGACAAGCATGGGGTGAAAAGGCTAAATTATAGCCATGGCGAAGGCGACTCAACATGTCCCACCGGGACAGAAGTCGCGCGAAACCTCCCTTCACCGGGAGGTTTTGTGTTTTCTAGGAGGAATTTGTGGTCGACCGCCCTGGACGACCGCGACGTGCCAGTGGCCCGAACTCAATACATAATCAAACCGGGGTGGCACGCTCGCCGGGCGGCCAGGGCGGCCGACAGGCTGGCTTTTTCGTCCCGGGTTTTTCGTTTGGCCTTTGTCTGATAAACTGTCTTCGGAATCCTAAAACAGTCACAGAGCGGCTTTATGGACAAGATCATCATCGGACTAGTCGGCGAAGCGGCGTCAGGCAAGGGCACGGTCGCCAAGTACCTAGTCGACAAATACGGCGCGCAGACCCTCGCTTTTTCGACGTCCATGAAGGATTGCGTCCGGCGCCTGCACCTGCCGCTCTCGCGCGAGAACCTGATGAAGTTCTCGGAGATCACCCGCCATGCCTATGGCGAGGACCTCTATTCCAAGGTCACGACCGAGGACTGCCGCAAACTCGACGCCAACATGATCATCGTCGACGGCGTCCGTCGCCCGGCTGACGTGGTGAACCTCCGCCAGCTTCCCAACTTCCACCTGCTCTACATCACCGCGCCCGTCGAGCTTCGCTGGCAGCGGGCCCGGAACCGCGGCGAGAAGGCCGGCGAGTCCGAGATGACGCTCGACCAGTTCAAGGCCGAGGACCAGTTCCCGACCGAGGTGACCATCAAGGAAATCGGCGCCGAGGCCGAGTTCGCCATCAACAACGTCGCCGGCGTCGACAACCTCTACACCAGTGCCGAGTCCATCATCGAGTTCATCAAGGCGGGAGACTTCAACCACCCGCATCCGCATCACAACCGCCTGAAGACCAACTAATGAAGGTCCGCATCACCAGGTTGAGGCCCGACGTCCCGCTCCCCCGCTACCAGACGCCGGGGTCGGCCTGTTTCGACCTGACTTGCATCGAGAACACCATTATCGCGCCGGGCGAGCTGAAACTCCTGCCGCTCGGCCTGGTCATCGCGACGCCGCCGGGCTACATGCTGATGATCGCCTCCCGTTCTTCGACGCCGATGAAGAAGGGGCTCATGCTGCCTCACGGCATCGCCATCATCGATCGGGACTACTGCGGACCGGATGATGAACTCCTGGTCCTGGTCCGGAACTTCACCGAGCGACCCGTGGAAATCAAGAAAGGCGACCGCATCTGTCAGGCTGGTTTCGTGCGCATGGACAATGCCGAATGGGACGAGGGGCCGGCTGCCACCCAGGAGTCGCGTGGCGGACACGGCAGCACCGGGCGCTGACCAACCAGTCTATGCCAGGCAAACTCATCGTCATCGACGGCACCGACGGAAGCGGCAAGACGACCCAGGTCGACTTGCTGGTCGCGCGGCTAAAGCGCGAGGGTCGCGAGGTCGAATTCATCTCGTTCCCCCGCTACGAGACGCCGACCGGCGCGGTCGTGCGCGAATATCTCGACGGGCATCTCGGCCAAGTCCAAGAAGTCAGCGCCAAGCTCGCCTCCATCCTCTACGCCGAAGACCGCTACGCCGCCAAGCCCGAAATGGAAGGCTGGCTGAAAGCCGGCAAGATCGTCATCGCCAACCGTTATGTCGCCGCCAACATGGGCCACCAGGGCGGCAAGATCGCCGATCCGGAGGCGCGCTGCGATTTCATGGCCTGGAACGACCACTTGGAACACGACATCTTGAGGCTGCCCCGGCCGGACCTGAACGTCATCCTGCACATGCCGGCGGCCATCGGCCAGCGCCTGTCCAACCAGCGCGACCACGGACGGACCGACATCCATCAGCAGGACCTCCAGCACCTCAAGAACGCGGAGGCGACCTACCTGGAAATCGCCCGGACTTATCCGAACTTCACGCTGATCGAATGCGCCCAGGGCGACGAGCCGCTCCCCCGCGAGCAGATTCACGAGGTCGTCTGGGCCGAGATCTCGAAGCTGCTTTAAAGAGCCTGGTCTTTCAGGTGCCAAGTCGCTTTTTTGGGGGTATACTGGAGTTGCCATGAATTCCACGATTTCGCGCTATCTCAAGATCGTGACCGACCCCCGCGGCCTGCCGAAAACAGGCTCCCTGCTCTTGGCAACTTGGCGGTTCTACCGGGCGCGCTTCCCCGACCTCATGAGGCTCTCCGCCATCTTGATCGTGGGCGTGGTCTTCACCCTGCCGGGGTTTCTCATGTCAGTCGTCGGCGTCGACAAGAGAGGCTCCCTCGTGACGGCCCAACCGGCCGACGTCTGGACTCACCTCAGTCTCACGGCCATCGGGGTCTTGGTCACGATCATCGCCAGCATCTTCGTCAGCATCTCACTGAACGCCTCGGCCTACGCCGAAATCAGCGGCAAGCGGATACTCGGCCGGGCTGCGCTCTTCCACGGACTCAAGATTTTCTGGCCCTACGTGTTCACGCTCATCCTCCTCAAACTGGCCTTGGGCATCGGGCTCGCCCTGCTCTTCATTCCCGGCCTGGTCGTCTTCGCCTACCTAGCCTTCGCCGAACAGGCCGTGATCATCGAGGAAATCCGGGGCCTCAACCCATTCCGCCGGAGCCTGGCGCTCGTCGTCGGCCGCTTTTGGCCGGTCTTCTGGCGGCTCCTGGCCTGTTATGTCGCCTTCGGAATCGTGGCCCTCGTCGGGTCAGCCTTGCTGGTCCGACTGCCGCTCGCCCTCGCCGCCAACCTCCTCGCCCACAATCCCCTGATGCTGAAAGTCACGCTGGCACCCCTCATGCTCATCGGCGGCGCCGTGACGGCCCTGATCGCCCCGCTCCCCATCATCTTCCAAGTCCAGCTCTACGACCGGCTGAAAAAACTGGCCAAGTAGCCGGTCTTCCGCTAAACTGGGGCTGATATGACCCTGGAACCTGTCATCGGCCTCGAAATCCACGTCCAGCTCAAGACCAAGTCCAAGATGTTTTGCGGTTGCGACAACCGCGCCGAGGACGCGCCGCCGAACAGCGCCGTCTGCCCGATCTGTCTGGGACATCCCGGCACCTTGCCGACCGCCAACGCCGAGGCAATTCGTTTTGGCGTCCTGGCTTCGCAGGCGCTCGGTTGCCGCATCAACCTCGAATCCAAGTTCGACCGCAAGAACTATTTCTATCCCGACCTGCCCAAGGGCTACCAAATCTCCCAGTTCGACAAGCCTGTCGGCATCGAGGGCTCCCTGACCGTCGAGGTCCCTGGCGCCAAGCCCGGCGAGCGCCCCACGGCGCGCATCGGCATCACCCGCCTGCACCTGGAAGAGGACGCCGCCAAGCTGGTCCACGCGGAGGGCGGCAAGTCGAGCCTGGTTGACTTCAACCGCGGCGGCACCCCGCTGGCCGAAATCGTGACCGAGCCGGACTTCCGCTCCCCCGCCGAAGCCAAGGCCTTCCTGCACGAACTGCGCCTCATCATGAGGACGCTCGGCGTGTCCGACGCCGACATGGAGAAGGGCCACCTGCGCTGCGACGCCAACGTCAGCCTGCGCGAGGTCATTGATGACCCGGCGATCGACACCGACCTCCCCAAGCGCCTCAACCCCAAGACCGAGGTCAAGAACATCAACTCCTTCCGCTCGGTCGAGCGCGCGCTCGAGTACGAGATCATGCGCCAGACCAAGCTCTGGGAGATCGGCCGCCCCCCGGACTACACTTCCACCCGCGGCTGGGACGACGACAAGCAGATTACGGTGGAACAGCGCGTCAAGGAGGATTCCGCCGACTACCGATACTTCCCCGAGCCGGACCTGCCGCCGCTCGACCTGACCGAGACCGAGCGGGCCATGAAACCGCTCCTGCCGGAACTGCCGGCCCAGAAGCGTGTCCGCTTCCAGGAGGAATACACCCTCGTCGCCCAGGACGCCAAGCAGATCGTCGACAACCCCCACCTAGCCACCTACACCGAAGAGGTCTTCTCGGAACTCCGCGAATGGCTGGCTTCGGCCGGCGACAAGACCGACTGGGACGCCGCCAAGCCCAAGTTCGCCAAGCTCGTCTCGGGCTGGCTGCTCTCGAAGATGCTCGGAATCATGGCTGAGATGGGCATCGACCTCCGCATTGCCAAAGTCACGCCGGAGAATTTCGCCGAATTCCTGACGCTCGTCTACCTCGGCAAGATCAACAGCACCGCCGCCCAGGAGACGCTCCGGGCCATGCTCGAGTCCGGCGAGGCCCCGGCGCTCATCGTCTCGGAACGCGGGCTGGAGCAGGTCTCCGACGTCGGTGACATCGAACTCGCCGCCGGCAACGTCATCCTGGCCAACCCCAAGGTCGTCGCCGACTACAAAAACGGCAAGCAAGCGGCTATAATGTTCTTGGTGGGCCAGCTGATGAAGGAGACACGCGGCAAGGCCAAGCCGGAGCTGGCGCGCGAGATCCTCGAGTCAAAACTGAAATAAGAAAATACGTGGCGGGTGGGCTGTGGGTCCACAACTGGGCGGCTACTACTCACGCCGGTCAGTATGAAGGTTCAAAGGCTGCGATCCTAGGTCGTTGACCTGAGTCATCATTATCGGCCCCACAGCCCACCCGTCACGTATCAAGATAAGACAATCGCCCCAACCGGGGCGTTTGTTTTTATACCGTCAGACATATACCGCCAGACCCTTGACAAATAGCCTAAAATGCGCTATAATTGGCAGTCATACGATGAAAGTTCATCGTAGGCGAAACTGCACCTTCCACAAGGAGAGAATCATGAATACGCTAGCTATTTGCGTTGGGGTTGTAACGGCGGTAGCACTGTTCATCCTCGGCCTGGCCAGCTACAAGCTCAGTGGCCTGGAGATTACGTCTGGTACTTCTTACCTGTTCTACGTCATCCCAGGACAGAACCCGAGGCACGATGCTGAACTGGCCCTGATTCGAAAGTCTCGGGGACTCTGGACGTGGGTCTTGGTGATTGCCGCAGCTGTCTTACTCCTAGGATGCACGGCCCTAGGCATTCTCGCTCTCGCCCAGTATGTCTAGTGACGTCAACCTTCGCCCTCTGTCACCGCCGAAGTCCGCCGAATGGACTCGGCGGCTTCTTTTTTTTGCCCAAAACAAAACCCCGCGCCTCATTGGTGCGGGGTTTCTGGCTGCCTAAGTTAGGCGGCGGGAGGGGCGACGGGGGGCGCGGCGGGCTTGGACGGGAGGATCTTGAAGATCCCGGTGCTGCAGGTGGGGCAGACGCCTTTGAGGGCCGGGCGAGTCTTTCCGCCCTTAGCCGGCATCTGAACCTCCTGCGCGTCCTTGATTTCGCGCTTCTCCTTGCACTTCACGCAGTAGCCCATGACAGGCTCCATATAGTGAAAGTTAAGATTACTAAGCTTATTGTAGCAAAAATAAGGCAAGAGTGAAAGGCCTTAAGCCGACTTTAGCCACTTTTTGGCCAAGACAAGCCCTTTATTAGGCGAAGTTATCCAGTGTATGCGAGCGTCACGCTTAAACCAAGTGAGTTGGCGCTTGGCATATTGGCGCGTATGGAGGGCGACGGCTTGAGTGGTCTCATCGAGAGAAATTTCGCCTCGGAAGTATGGAAAGAACTCACGATAACCGATGCCCGAGAGAGAAGGTGTGCTTTCTGGGTAACGTCGAGCCAAACTTTTGGCTTCATCAAGCAATCCGCTCTTGATCATGGCCTTGGTCCGACGGACGATCCTTTCTTCCAACACCTTCATCGGGGGTCTCAAGCCAATTTGCAGAGCGTCGAAGAGCGGCTCGCCCTGGCGCTGGAGCTCGGTCATGGTCTTGCCCATCGCCGACATCACTTCCAAGGCCCGAATGACGAACCTGGGGTTATGACCAGCCCGGAGAGCGTAAGCGGGATCGAGGGACTTCAGCCAATCAAGTCGCTCCCCCACTGGCATCTGTTCCAAGCGCTGGCGGAGCTTGGCGTTGGGCGGCACTTGGGGAATTTCGAGGTTATCGACGAGCGCCCGGACATAGAGACCGGTGCCGCCAACGATAATCGGCAACTTGCCGCGCTTCAGGACATCCCGAATCGCCGCGAGGGCCAAAGTTTGGTACTCGGAAAGCGTGAGCGTCTGGTCTGGGGCGACGACGTCGATGAGATGATGCGGAATCCCCTGTCGCTCCGCCTTGGTCGGCTTAGCGGTGCCGATGTCCATGCCCCTGTAAAGCAACCGTGAGTCGGCGGAGATGACCTCGCCATTAAAAGCCTTCGCCAAGGCGACGCCCAGAGAAGTCTTGCCGGAGGCGGTCGGACCGACGATGACCAAAATTTTGGGGAGCTTCGTCATACCAAATTTCCGAACAGTGTCCATTCCTCGACGCGATTGACTTTGACTTTGACGAGCTGGCCGACCAGATCGGGCGTGCCCGGGAAAGCCACGACCTTGAGCTCGCGGGAATTGCCGGTGCAGGTCAGGACCGTCTCGCGCTCGCCTTTGGAATTCGTGACTTGGCGCGGGCGACAGGCGTCGACGAGAACCTCAACTTCTTGGCCAACGTAAGCCTGGTTCTTGCGGAGCGCAGTTTCTTCCATGAGATTCTGAAGCACGTTCCAACGGCGGCGTTTCTCCTCGCGTGGCACGTCGTCGGGCCAGATCTTGTGAGCCACGGTGCCGGTGCGCGGGCTGTAGATGGCGGTGTAGGAGATGTCGAAATCGACCTCGCGGTAGAGATCCACGGTGCGCTCGAACTGCTCGACGGTCTCGCCGCAAAAGCCCACGATGATGTCCGTGCCGAGGGCGATGCCGGGCTTGCGAGCTTTGACCTTGTCGAAAATCGCCAGAAGCTCGGCGTGGGTCTGGCGACGGTTCATGCGGCGCAGAACCTCATCATCGCCCGCCTGGACTGGCAGGTGCAAGTAATTGACGTGCTTGGGCAAGGCGAGTGCGTCGATGACCTCGTCGGTCATGTTGAGCGGATGTGGCGCGGTGTAATGAATGCGCTTCACGCCGTCAATCTGGTTGATCTCCCAAAGCAGGGCGGCGAAGTGGTCCTTGTATGGGTTGGCCGGGGAGAAAGTTCCGGGGTCAGTGGCACGGTAGGCGTTGACGGCCTGGCCCAGCAGGATGATTTCGAGGGCGCCCTCGGCCACGCGAGCGTTTATCTCGGCAAGGATATCGGCCACGGGGCGATTCTGCTCCAAACCTCGGGCGTGCGGCACGACGCAATAGGTGCAGAACTTGTTGCAGCCGGTCTGGACGACGACGTAGGCGCTCGCTCCCCCAGCGGACTTGGGGGCGAGTTTCAGATAGTCATCCAAGACTTCGCCGGCGTTGACCAGTTCGGGGTCGTGCTCGGCGAGGAGGCGCGACAGCTGGGTCAGGTCGCGCGTCGGGAAGAAGAGGTCAACGTCGGGTAGCTTGCGGCGCAGCTTGCCGTCGCGGTCGCGCCCGGCCATGCACCCGGTCACGCCGATGAGCAGGCGCGGGTTGCGCTCGCGGAGCTTGGCAAAGTTCCGAACTAGGCCAAAGACTCGGTCTTCAGCGCTCTGGCGAACCGAGCAGGTGTTAATCAGGATGAAGTCGGCGTCCGTCTCGTCCGTAGCCGCACCGAAACCCAGCCCCTCGAGCAGGGTCCGAGCACGCTCCGAGTCCGACTTGTTCATCTGGCAACCGAGGGTCACCAAATGGTATTTCTTGGCAGGCATAACCGAAGGGATTTTACCTTAATCCAAGCCAATTGAAAGGCCCACCCCTTGACATTTGGCTTAAAAAGTGCTAAGGTTAAAGTAATAAAAAGCTCTAACTAGCCACTTATGTCTAAAGAAAATACGGCCCCTGACCAACAAGCAGAGCGGCAAAGTGGCCGAGGCCCCGGCGCTGGCGAATTGGGCAGTGAGGTTCGGGAGCGGCCCGAGAGGCGCATGGCTCGCTTCCAATCGCTGGAACGAGTGTCAGGCGAGGTGCCGAATTTCGCCCCTGACCTCGTCATCGAAATCGCCATGAGCAAGGACAAGAAGAAGCGCCCCGGCGCCGAGCGCGGCGAGGACATGTTCCTGGCGGACAAGGAGACCGGACTCACCGGAGTCTTTGACGGTCTTGGCGCTGGCAACGAGAAAAAGCCCGGCAGTGGCGCTGACGCCTCCGTGGCGGCGGCCAAGTTCGCCCCGGCGCTCTACCGTCAATTGGTGGCCGAGGCTTCGGTCTCGAAATTGAGCGAAATTGCCCAGGACCAGGCTTCCTTGGAGCATCCCGACCAGCGTATGGCCTTCCGGAAGGACCTGACCGTCGAGTGGCGCCAGCATGACCCCGCCGTCCAGAAGGAGATCGTCGCGCTCTACCAGACCGTCCAGAAACTCTCGGATCTGGTGCGGCAAACTGAAGGCATGACGACCGCCACGCTCGGCAAGACCGTGCGGACGGCCGACGGGCGGCGTTTCGAGGTCATCGCCAACGTCGGCGACTCCGGCGCCACGCTCATCCATGCCGACGGCAACGCGGAGAACATCACCCGGGAGGATTCCGTCTTGGACTACCTGAAGTCAATCGGCCGAATCCGGCCCGAAAATGCCGCCGATCCCGACTACAAGTTGGGTAACATGACCGTCCGCGAGATGAAACGGGCGATGTATCAGGCTCTCGGCAACCCCGACCTCGAGACGCCGACCATCCCGCGCATCTCGATCCGGGAACTCCAGTCCGGCGACAGCGTCCTCTACACCACCGACGGCATCCGCGACAACCTCGCCGACGCCGATGACAACTTCGACGCCACTCGGGCGGCGGAACTCCTCACCGAAGGCGGCGTAGAGAAGCTGATGGACGAGGCGGCGCACGGCCCTAAGAAGGACGAGTGCACCGCGCTCAAGAAGGACATCCTGGCGGAGGTCGAAGCTGAAGAGAGCATTGAAGAGGAGCTCGGCGCGGAAGACGTCATCGAGGAAACGCTCTAGGCAAAAACCTCGAAAACCCCGGCAAAAACTGGGGTTTTTGGTTTTTGTCAAGACTGCCTAACGGAGCCAAGGACTTGACTTTTGGTCCAAAATGTGCTAAGCTTCAAGTAATCTTAAAATATTTAAAAATGCTTATGTCAGGCAAATTTGAAAGCATGACCCCGGCGGCGAAAGCCCCTCTTGATAAGGAGGTCTACGCCCAACTCAAGGCGGAGAAAGATGCCGCGGACCCGAATCGGGCTAAGTTGGAGGCGGCGGCCCAGGAGCGCATGGCCCTAAAGGCCAATCCGGAACTGGCGGCCAAGAAGGCGGCTGAGGCCAAACGGTCGGCGGCCAACTTGGCTCGCGTGCGGGCCGAACTTCAGGCCATCAAGGATGCCAAGGAATCCGAACGGCATGAAATCCTCCAGTCCATCAGGGAAATCGCCCTCGGCGAACCCCAGTCCGAAGCTGCCTCTCGAGCTGAAGAAGCCGCGGCTCGCACCCGAATTGACGCGCAAGACCAGCTCAATCGAGCCACCTGGGAATCGGACAAGCGCAAACAGTCTCCCGAAGAACCCGGCATCGACGTGGACATGTCAGGCATCGAGGAGGAAGAACCTTATGAATCCATTGAGGTCGTCAAGGAACCCGCCAAGCCCGAGGCCAAGAAGCCGGCTTCCCTCACGCCGGATGACGCCAAGCTCATCAAAGACCTCGGCATGATCGTGGACGCGAAAATCCCGGACTTCACCGAGGCTAATCACCAGAAACTGGAGGCTCGCCGCGATGAGCTGGTCGACCTGATCAACAACAACACCGGCAAGGGTATCTGGAACGCCCTGAAAGTTCAGCGCATGCGTTCCGAACTCAACAAGACGATAAAAGCGCTCGACTTCTCGCTGGAACGCTACGCCAACCTCCGCCGGGAATTGGCCGCGGCCCAGCGTGAGCTTGAAGCTCTAACGGAAGGTGGCGAGGTGAAACTGGTCAACCCAGTCGCACGCCTGGATAAGAAGCTGCGCGAGGCCGAAATCAAGAAAATCAAGGCCGAGCTCAAGCCGTTCGAGAAGGTCGTCGCTGGCACCTTCAACGCACGCTAAAAACCAAGACTGAACAAACCCCCGGACCACGCTGGCCCGGGGGTTTTGGTTTGCATTTATTCGTGACGGGTCCTGTCGCGGGTACCACCCCGAAGGTGCTCGGCTAACAGCCTGTGCCCGCTTCGGGGACCCCGTAACCGCGCCACCCGTCAGTCCTACAACCAAGCGCGGCGTGCTGCGATTTCGGCCAGGAGGGCCGTCTCGAACTCGTGGAGCTTCTGGGGCGCGGCGGCCTGGGTGCCACGCGGACGAACGGAAATTTCCTGCTCGTCTTGCCAAGCGGCGCCCTCGGCCGGGGCTTCCTTGTCGCCGATGACCAGCTGGTACGGCACCTTGAGCTTCTCGGCGTTGCGGATCTTCTTGCCGACGGACTCGTTGGAGTCGTCGAAGTGGACGCGAATCCCCTGCTCCATGAGGCGGCGGCGGAGGGCGGCGCCGGCGGGATTGTGGCGTTCAGCCACGGTGAGGATGGCGACTTGCGAAGGAGAGAGCCAGGTCGGGAAGGCGCCGGCGTAGTGCTCGATGAGGAAGCCCAGGAAGCGCTCGTGGGTGCCGAGCGGGGCGCGGTGGATGCAGAGAGGCGTCTGGTCGGTGCCGTCAGCCGCCTTGTAGGTCAGGCCGAAGCGCGCCGGCACGGCGAAGTCGACCTGGTTCGTGGCAATCGTGAACTCGCGGCCGATGGAGCTCCAGACCTGGACGTCGATCTTGGGGCCATAGAAGGCGGCCTCGTTCGGGACCTCGACGAAGTTGATGCCGGAGTTGACCAGGACCTGGCGCACCATGTCCTCGGTCTTCTTCCAGAGTTCCGGCTCGTTGACGTACTTCTTGCCGAGCTCCTTGGGGTCGTGGGTCGAGAAGCGCATGACGTACTTGCCCAAGCCGAAGAGCTGGAAGTACTTCAGGTACATGTCGTTCACGGCCTTGAACTCCGACTCGAACTGCTCCGGCGTGCAGTACATGTGGGCGTCGTTCATCTGCATCGAGCGGACGCGCATGAGGCCCATGAGCTCGCCGGACTGCTCGTAGCGGTAGCAGGTGCCGTACTCGGCGAGACGGAGCGGCAAATCGCGGTAGCTGCGCGGCTCCGAGGCGTAAATCTGGTGGTGGTGCGGGCAGTTCATCGCCTTCAGGTAGTAGGTCTCCTTCTTGCCGTCGCCCTCGTCCATGACCATCGGCGGGAACATGGAGTCGGCGTAGTACGGCAGGTGGCCGGAGGTCTTGTACATGATCTCCTTGGCGAGGTGCGGGGTGCGGACGCGGACATAGCCGGCCTTGAACTCCTCCTCCTTGGCGAGTTTCTCGAGCTCCTCGACCAGGACGGTGCCGTTCGGCAGCCAGAGCGGCAGGCCCGGGCCGACGAGATCGCTGAAGGCGAAGAGCTTGAGCTCCTTGCCGAGCTTGCGATGGTCGCGTTTCTCGGCCTCCTCGAGCATCTTGAGGTGCGCCATGAGCTCGTCCTTGGTGGCGAAAGCATAGCCGTAGACGCGCTGGAGCATGGGGTTCTCGGACTTGCCGCGCCAGTAGGCCCCGGCGATGTTGTGGAGCTTCACGACGCCGACTTCCGCGCTGTTGGCCACGTGTGGGCCGCGGCAGAGGTCGACGAAGTCGCCGGTCCAGTAAAGCGAGGCGGAGGTGACGGAATTGACGTCGGTGGCTTCCTCTTCCTTGAGGTTGGTGGTGCCGTGAGCCATGAGGTCGCGCAGGAGTTCCACCTTGAAGTCCTGATTGCGGGCCTTGAAGAACTCGATGGCCTTCTCAATCGGCATCTCCTCGCGGCGGAACTCGAGCTTCTTCTTCTTGAGCGCCTTGATGCGTTCCTCGAGCTCGGCCAAATCCTCGTTCGTGAGAGGCCGGGGCAGGAGCATGTCGTAATAAAAACCATTCTCGATGACCGGGCCGACGCCCAGCTTGACCTCCGGGAACATCTCGGTGACCGCGGCGGCCAGGAGGTGCGCGGCGGAGTGACGCATGGTATCGACAACGGTGAATTTCTTGGGGTTGATGGCACCCATAAAAAGCAGGTTATATCGCCCAAATCATAGCACAATAAGGCCAAAAATGGCTATATCGCCGTCCAAAGATTAATTGTCATTACTGCCCCGACGGTAATCCCACCAACAACCAATTTTTAAGCTCAAAAAGCTCACTCTAGACTTGCTACAAAACCTTGACAAAATCCTCGGGTCGTGCTATTCTTCTTACTAAGACAGCAGCAATGATGTCAAAGGCCAAACCACAGGAGGAGATAAAATGTCACAACCACTACTAACGGAGTACCGGGAACATGACAAGAAACACCCTATCGACGATGTCGCGAAGCGAATCCTCTTCCGCGTACTCGATGTCACCGATGAGGAGACGATGGGTGGGACAGAAGTAATGATGACGGAGGGAACCCTCCAAGCAATTCTCGGCGGTATCAGGGAATGCCTCAATAAGGAGTAGTCAGCACATCACGCGCACCTGCACAAAGGAGAACGCATCTACTCATGCAACTCCACCAGGTGCGCTCTTCTTTTTTCAGACCAAAACCCCACGGCAACTACCGTGGGGTTCTTCGTACTTACTTGGCGAGTTGGAAGCTGATGTGCTCCTTGAGGTCCGGCATGCGCTTGATCCAGAAGGGGCGGAATTGCACGTCGATGCGGTCGACGCCCTGAACGCCGGTGAAATAGTCCTTGACTGCGCTCAGGCTCAGCCCCTGGAGCTTCTCGGCATCGATGAGC
>Ga0182027_10004044_pt1 | contig 22932 bp, 23 predicted proteins | sample 712E1DmetaG_FD_121300 | JGI IMG/M metagenome (GOLD analysis project Ga0182027, IMG submission 121300) | Permafrost microbial communities from Stordalen Mire, Sweden - 712E1D metaG (Illumina Assembly) | ecosystem: Environmental > Terrestrial > Soil > Wetlands > Permafrost | place: Sweden... | reverse complement strand
GTGGTGAGGATCTTCCCAGGCGGCAGAATGTCGGCGTCGTCCACCCCGCGCCCGCGGACTTCTAGAATGCGGGCTGAGTCTGCGCAGCCGGGACCCTCGCCCGAGTCGGCCGGCGGGCAACCTGGATGGGCGAGCCGGTACGGGGAGTGAAGGTGTCATGGGCCAGGAAATGGAAGCTCTCTACCAGGCTAGGCTGCGACGATTCGTTACGGCGCTGAACAACAAGAAGCCGGATCGTGTGCCGATCCGGCCCTTTGTGGCGGAGTTCACCGGACGCCACGCGGGCTACACCTGCCAGCAGTTGACCCAGCACTACCCGGACGCGTTCGACGCCATGGTCCAGTGCTGCAAGGACTACGACTGGGATGCCGTACCTGCGAGCATGGTCTACGTCTGGACTGGCATCACCGATGCGGCCACAGTCAAGTACTACGGCGTGCCGGGCGTCGACGTGCCGCCGGACACCGGCTTCCAGTACCGAGAACCGCCCGAAGAACACTCGTTCATGCTCGAGGACGAGTACGACCGCCTGATCGACGATCCCGTCGCCTTCCTGTACGAGGTGTGGCTGCCGCGCGCGAGCCGCAAGATCGCCGCCGCTGGTGAGCCCGCGACCTTCCGGCACAACGTGGCGCTCGTGTCGGCCGCGCAAGCGATGACCGAATACTTCAACGCATTCGGTCCACACGTGGAGCGGCTTCGCAGCGATGCCGGCATCCCCGGCGCGATTGCCGGGATCCTCAAGGCTCCCTTCGACATCATCGGCGACAAGCTGCGCGGCTACCTGGGGCTGACGATGGACATGTTCACACAGCCCGAGAAGGTGCTGAAGGCGTGCGAGGCGCTGATGCCGCACCTCTACTGGCTGGCGAATGCCACGGCCGACCCGGCCTCCCAACTGCCGATCGGGTACTGGATGCACCGCGGCTGCGTGCCCTTCGTCCGTCCCGACCAGTACGCCTCTCACTACTGGCCGACGGTGAAGCCTATCGTCGAAGAGTTGTGGCGCAACGGCCACCAGACCATGTTCTACGCCGAGGGCAACTGGGACGCGCACCTCGACTCGTTCCGCGAATTGCCGGACCGCAGCATCCTCTTTCACATCGACCGCGGCACACCGTTGCTGACCCATCGCAAGCTCCACGACAAGTTTGCGCTCAGCGGCGGCGTCAACAACGTGACGCTCGCGTTCGGCACGCCTGCGCAGGTGCGCCAGGAGGTGAAGACGCTCATCGAGACGGTGGGCAAGGACGGCGGCTACATCATGGACGCGAGCGCGATCATGCAAAACGACACCACGCCCGAGAACATGCGGGCGCTGGTCGAGGCCACTCGCGAGTTCGGTGACTATGACTCGCCGGATCCGGTCCCCGAGCCCCTACGGGTCGCTCCGGAGACGATCGCGACCACTGCCGGTATTCCGGCTACGACCGGTCACCAGCCGGGCGTGTGCGTCTCGTGGGAGGAGCACAAGGCGGACCTGGCGGGGCCGATCCAGGGCAGCGAGGACCTGGCGCAGAGCGTGTGGGAGGCCGCCGACGCCGGCGGCGCGATGTTCATCTGGCAGATGCTGGTTTCGTTCTGAAAGGCCGGGTGGGCCCTCGGCCCGGTGAGATCAGCCGGCGGTGTCCGCCTGTAGACTGAAATCGTGTCGTCGGGCCAGTCGGTCCCCGAGCGGGAGAGAGCACAGACGGTCGCCTCGTAGCCCTCATGCGGGCCGCCAACGTCCCTGCCGAGCTCTTCGTCGAGATAGAGGGGGTCACCCATCAGCAGCCAATCGATCGCCAGGGTGCGGCCCCCTGACGCAGCTAAGCCGGGAACCCGGCCGGCCTCGGCCGACCTCCTGCTGTTCACGGCCGTCACGCTGTGGGGGCTGAACTACTCGATCGTCAAGTTCGGCCTGAGCGAGATCGCCCCGCTCGCCTTTCCCGTCTTCCGCTTTGGTTTGGGCGGCATCGCGCTCCTTGTCATCCTGCGCTTGCGCGAGGGATCGGTGGGTGTTCGGCGAGAGGATCTGCCTCTCCTCGTTCTGGTGGGCTTCTTCGGTATCACCCTGAGCCAGATCAGCTTCGTATTCGCGCTCACGAACACGAGCGCCTCGGACACCGCGCTGCTCACGGCAACAGCGCCGATCGTGACCGCCCTGCTGGCCGCAGCCGTCGGGCTCGAGCGGATGGGGAAACGGCACTGGGTCGCCGTGTCGATCGGGCTCGCAGGGGTTGCCCTGATCGTCGTGGGCGGAGCAGGCGGAGCCAGGCTCGGTTCGAATCTCCTTGGGGATGGCCTGGCCCTGACGAACGTGCTCGTGTCGAGCATCTCGGCGCTGCCGATCCTGCCCTTGCTGCGACGCTACAGCGCGCACCGGATACTGACCTACGAGATGCTGATCGGCACGGCGATCCTGGTGCCGTTCGCGGTTCCAGGTTTGATTGCCCAGGACTACGCGCAGGTCACGCTTGCCGGCTGGGGCTCGCTCGCCTACGCCGTCGTCTTCAGCGGCATCGTCACCAACCTGCTCTACTTCACGGCCATCGGGCGGGTCGGGCCCTCGCGAGCTGCCGTCTACCAGTACTTGCAGTCGTTCCTGGCCGTTCTCTTCGCGGTCATCCTTCTCGGCGAGCACGTCAGCTTCGTCCAGGTACTCGGAGGGATCATCGTTGTGGGCAGCATCATCTTCGGTCGGTCCAAGATTGGCTGGCGGCCAGCGTCTGAATCGACCCCTCCGGACCGTGCCTCCGTCGCCTGACTGACTCGCGCCGGGGTCGATGTGTTTGAGGCGTGGTGATGGCCGAGAACCTTCTGGAAGCGCACCGGCCAATCCTCGCCGCGATCCAAGAAGGTGACCCGTTGCTCGTCGAGCGCCCGACCCGTGAGCACATGTAACAGGCCGCCGACCGTTGTCGGTCCGCACGAATCGCGCCAGGCTCTTGACATTTGATCAACTATCACGAACATGGGTTCAGTGGGTGCTTGCCTGACGTGTACCGGCGAGACTGCTTCCGACGCGACGTTTCGACAACTCAGCCCGTCACCCGGCACCTCACCACTCTCCATGTCCTTGCGACTGCTGAGCAGGACGGGATCGTCGCGAAGCCCGATAGCCATGTTCTGAAGACCGCTGTGAGAGACGGAACCGAGGGTCAAGCTACGGCGTGTCGTCCGTCAAGTCCCAGATCTGGGTGCCCAGCAGCGGTCGGGATCATCTGTGTTAGCCAGTGGAGTCGCGGGACGCTCTGCCCAGAATGTCCGATCCAGGCCGGCGGCGGCTCTGTGGACAGCCGAGCCTATCTGGCCACTAGACTCGTGAGTGAGAACAAGGAGGTTGCCAGTTGCTCGACATCGATGAGATGACCATTCAGCGCGTGATGGACGTCCTCGTCGAAGCGGAACGGACGTGCACCGCGGTCGAACCCGTCTCCGGGCTTGCGCCGGGCGGCCTGTCGCTGCTCGCGGCCCACGAGGTTTGCGAGCGGAATCTGGCTCGGCGCCTGGACCGAGGCGAGAAGCTGGTGGGCTTCAAGGTCGGCTTTACCAACATCGCCGTGCGCGACAAGATGGGACTGCCGGATTCGACGTACGGATATCTTCTGGATTCGATGGTGCTGGGCAGTGGCGGCACGCTCCGAATGGCCGATTTCGTCGCGCCCAAGATAGAAACCGAGATCTGCTTGCGGCTGGGCCAGGACCTCCGTGGACCCGGTCTTACCGTCGACGACGTGCTCGCGGCCACCGAGGCGGTGTGTGCCTCCTTCGAGATTTGCGACGCACGCATTCGTGACTGGAAGTGCCCGTATCCCGACTTCTTCGCTGATAACGGTTTCTCGGCGCGCATCGTCCTCTCAGGCGGGTGGAAGTCCGTCACGAACGTGGACCTGCTGAACGAGACCGTAGTTCTGTCAAAGGACGGCGTGCCAATAGCCGAGGGACGCGGCGAGATGGCCCTTGGCCACCCGGCCCGGGCAGTCGCGTGGCTCGCCGGCAAGCTGTCGGAGCGGGGGCGTCACCTCTCGGCCGGAATGGTCGTGATGACCGGCACGCTCACTCCGATCCTGCCGATCGCGGCGGGGTCGACCTACACCGGCACGTTCTCTACCCTCGGATTCGTGGAGAAGGCTTTCGCCTGAGGATCCGGCGGGTATCTGCGACCACCGCGACCGACTGACGATCAATCAGACAATCGCGGTACGGCGCCGAGGGTCGCCCGCACGGGTGGCGGCCGGGCGAGGTCGCTCCTGCCGTCACCTCACCCCGAGCATGTCGCGGTGCGGCGGCTATGGCAGAGCCCCGAGTTGTCACGGTCGGTCCAATCGTGAGCAGGAATGGCTCGCCGAAACCTGAGCAGGTCACAGGATCAAAGAGACCGTTAGCACGCGGCGGACAGAGCAAGCTGTCAGGCGGCGTGGAAGTCTGGTCAGCTATGCTGGGTCAGGGACCTCAGGTATCGGATCGCGCGCGTGGCAGACTCGTCGGGGGAGGGGAAGGGCAGGATCTCGACCCCGACGTCGCCGTCGTATCCGATCGTTGCGAGGGCATCGAGGATGGCGCGGAAATCGGTGTGGCCATCGCCTGGCGCCCACCGGTTGCTGTCGGCCAGATGGACGTATCCGACCAGCGGCCCGGCTGCGATGAGGCTCCCGGCGATCGATGCGTCCTCGATGTTCATGTGGAAGACGTCCGGCATGAGCTTGACATTGGGTCGCCCCAGACGACGCAGGATCTCGACCCCGTCGGGAAGGACGCTGTTGACGTAGTTGGTCTCGTACCGGTTCACGGGCTCGATCACGAGGCCGACACCGAGCGAGAGAGCGTGCTCGTCGCAGGCCGCGATGCTCTCGAAGAATCGTTTCTCTGCCGTCTCGATCGTCTCGCCGTCGCCAACGTTGCCCCGCACGCGGCCGATGTTCATGCGCGGAGCCCCCAGTTCGGCGGCGACGTCGGCGAGACCTCTCAGGATCTCAACCGCGCGCCGTCGGACGCTCTCATCGCGATGCGTCAGCCAGACTCGCTGCTCGGCGAATACGCGTCCCGTCGAGATGGCCGACAGTCGCATTCCCTCGCCGACGAGGAGGGCCCGCATCGTCGGGACGTCTACGTCGGACGGCAGAGCGAGCGCCAGCTCGACGCCGTCGTAGCCCAGAGCGCGAGCCTTGGCCACACCGACGTCGAGCCGGTCACGGAAGACTACGAAGGCCGATGGCTGCGCGTCCGGCGGCGCGATCACCAGTGACAGCTTCATCGGCTTGGCTCCATGACCTTGGGTTGGCTTGCCATCAGCACACCTGGGCACGTCGCGTAGAAGCCAGCCGGCGACCATCCCTCTGGTGCATTCATGAGAACGCGCGCCGTCGATTCTCTGCTGAGGGACCGAGCAGCCGGTCTGTTCGGCCTTTCATCCACCCGCTACCCTACCGGGCCCGGGGGGCACCCGCCAGCGCCGCTTCGGTGGCATTCTGACCGTGCGCCGCGCCTCGGCCTTGTGCGCGATCGCCAACAGGAGCCTGTCGCCGGCCTGCTTCATGTGCTCTCGGGTGAGCGCCTCAACGCGAGCCGCATCGCGCGCCTGGATCGCAGCCAGCAACGGCCTGTGGGCGTCCAGGGGATCCTCGACCATCTGCCAGGCCTCGTAGAGGCTGGGCAGGTAGCGCCGACTGCGGTCCTGCAGCTCGGAGATCATGCGGGTCAGCCGGCTGCGACCCGAGACGGCGTAGAGATAGGAGTGGAAGGCGTGGTCCGCGTCGATGAACGCGCCGAGGTCCGCTGACTTCTCGGCCGACTCCATTCGCTCGAACAGCCGCTCGAGCTCGACGATGTCGGCGTCGGTCAGGCGTTCGGCGGCCCGGCCGGCGCAGAGCGACTCGAGCGCGACGCGCAGGGCATATGTCTCCTCCGCGTCCTCGACCGATAGCTCGGCCACGGTGGCCCCCCGCCGTGGCGTCAGCACGACCAGGCCCTCGGCCTCCAGCCGCCTCAGGGCTTCGCGAACCGGCATGACAGAAACGCCCAGGCTCGCGGCCAGTGGCGATAGGCGGAGGGTAGTGCCCGGCACGAGTTGACCGTCGAGGATCAGGCGGCGCAGACGCTCGCCGACGGTGGCCGCGAGCGTTTGGGCGTCGGCCGGGCCGCCGATTATCTCTTCGAGGCTCGGTTCAGTTGCTTTGTCCGCCACAGGCTCCTCCTCAATTCCGCCCGCTCCCCATGATGACACGATGGCCCCGGGTTGGCACCCGCCCAATCAGTCCTTGACATCGTATCTCATATCATGAAGATAGCACGAGGCAGGTCTCGGGCCCTCGTACCGGATGGAGGAGCAAGGTGACGGTCCACAAAGGTGCTGTTGAGTCGCGCTCTGACAGCCTCTATCACGAAGCTGAGCGCGTGCTGCCGGGCGGAGTCTCGGCGGCGGCCCGCTTCAACCCGGCCCTGGGGCGCCCGTTCATGGCGCAGCGCGGCGAAGGCAGCCACCTGATCGACGCCGACGGTCGCTCCTACGTGGATCTCAACACGTCCTTCGGGGCCTCCCTCCTCGGCTACGGGCACCCGGCCATCACCAGGGCGGTCCAGGAGGCGCTGGACCTCGGCGTGATGTGCGCCTTCGAGACCGAGCACCAGGGCGCCCTGGCCCGCCGGATCACCGAGCTGGTTCCGGCCGCGGAGATGGTCAGGTTCACCAACACCGGCACCGAAACCACCTGGCACGCCGTCCGCACCGCCCGCGCCTACACCGGAAAGTGGCGCATCGTGAAGTTCGAGGGCCACTTCCACGGCTACAGCGACGTGCTCGGCTACAGCATGTGGCCGCCGCTGCCCGAGGCCGGGCCGCTGAGCTCGCCGAATTCCGTGCCGCAGAGCGGCGGGATGCCGCCCGGCATGGCCGCCGACGTGATCGTGCTGCCGTGGAACGACCTCGATGCCCTGGAGCGGACCCTGGTCGCCCACGGCAACGAGATCGCGGCCGTGATCATGGAGCCGGTCAACTACAACTCCGGAGGCATCCTGCCTCAGCCCGGCTACCTCGCCGGGGCGCGCGAACTGACCTCGCGCTATGGCGCCGTCCTGATCTTCGACGAGATCCTGTCCGGGTTCCGCACGGGGCCGGGCTGCATCCAGGCCTGGTCTGGCGTGACGCCAGATCTCTGCACCCTTGGCAAGTGCCTTGGCGGCGGAACTGTTCTGAGCGCGTTTGCCGGGCGACGGGAGGTCATGGAGGCGGTCGCCCCACTCGGCTCGGCCGTCCACAGCGGGACTTTCAACGCCAACCTGATCCCGGTAATGGCGGCCCAGGCCTTCCTTGATGTGATCTCGGGGCCGGGCTTCTATGAGCATATGGCCGAGCTGGAAGACTTCTTCTATCCGGCGCTGCAGTCGATCTTCGACCGCGTTGGGGAACCGGTCCGGGTCCAGGCCCTGGGCGCTCGCTTCGGCATGCTCTTCGGCCTCGACGGCCCGCCCACCGATTACCGCAGCCTCGCCGCGACAGTCAATCGCGAACGAGAGACAGCTTTCCAGGCAGCTGCCCTCGAACGTGGCGTGTACTTCCACTTCGCGTGGCACCACGGCTTTTCGGCCGTGCACACCAGGGCCGATCTCGAGGAGGCGCTCGGGCGGATTGAGGACGCCGCGCGCGCCATAAGGTCGAGCTAGGGGCCCCAGGGTCGTGATTTGAGCCGAAAGGAGGGCGAGGAACAGAGACGCACGAGGAGGTGTCCGGTCCAAGAATGCCTTGAGGATGAGCACCAAGAAGCGCCGTGCCCGATCATGATGGATGCGTCGGGCCGGGCGCCCGAGGTTGCCGCCAGGTGTGGTGACGTGGCCAGGGGGCCCTGATGGCTCTATTGGGAGTCTGCGGCCGCTGCATAGTGCAGCCGCGATATTCGGAGGATCGCTGAATGAATCAGACGGAAACCGCCGAGACAACGCCATCGGTCGGCCTCAAGGCCAACGCCATGGGCCTGGCCGGGGCGGCGACGATCGGCGCGATCATGATGGCCCCGGCGCTCGGGATCTACGGCAACTGGGGCCCGATGGCCCAGGATATCGGTCCGATCGGTCCACTCATCTTCCTCGCGGGGCTGCTCGTTTCGCTCCCAACAGCGATCAGCTACGCAGTCATATCCAGAGCGTTGCCCTCGTCCGGTAGCGCGTACACCTGGCTCTGGCGGGCCCTGCGGCCGTCGGTCGGCATCTGGATCGGCTTCATGCTGATCGGCTACTACGTCATCGCCGTCATCCTGCAGCCGTACCTGTTCGGGATCTACTTCAGCGAGCTGCTCAAGTACTTCAACATCATCCAGGCACCGGCCAGCGGTGGGTATGACTACCTGCCATATCTGGTCGGCGTAGCCATCGTGACGGTTATCGGGGGATGGCTCGTCTACGGCGGCATCTCGTTGTCGATTCGCAGCACCCTCGTCGTCATGGCTATCGAGGTTGCCGTGGTGACGGTCCTTTGCCTGACGATCCTCGTCGTGCAGGGGACGAACGGCCATCTGACTCTCGATCCGCTCAACCCGGCCAAGCTCTCCTCACTGAACGGCTCCACGGCCTGGAATGCGTTCTTCGCGTCGATGATCCTCGCCGTCCTCTCGTACACGGGGTTCGACGTGATCTCCACGGTCGCGGAGGAGACACATTCGCCGCGGGTCATCATCCCGCGGGCGACCCTGATCGCCTGCATCGGCGTAGGTTTGTTCTGGATGTTCGGTTCGTTCGCAATGAGCAGTGCGGTACCCCTGTCTCAGGTGAACAACCTCGTCAGCGCCGGCTTCACACCGATTCCCGCGATTGCCAAGCAGTACCTCGGCAGCTTCGATCTGCTCGTCCTGATTACGGCTCTGACCGCCGCGACGGGCGTATTCGTCGCCTGTGCCGTCGGCGCGAGCCGCGTCATCTTCGCGATGGGGCGTGAGGGAACGCTACCGTTGGCGCTCGGAAAGGTGAATTCGCGCTACCAGGCGCCGTGGAACGCAAGCCATGTCGTGTTCGGCATCTCGATTATCGCCACCGTGCTCTGGCCGCTCTGGCTCACCAACTCGACGACGGGCAACCCGGACCCGCTGGCCTCGTTCGTGTGGTTCGCAGGGGCAATCACGTTCTTCGCCCTGGTCGTCTATATCGGCGTCAACCTGTCGAACATCCTGTTCTTCCGCGGCAAGCCGGGCTTCAACCTGCTGACCAACCTGGTCATCCCGGTCATCGGCATCGCCGTCGATCTTGTCCTGCTCTGGAATGCCTTCTTCGTGAGCCTCTGGAACGCGTCCGACTTCCGGATTGGTCAGGCCGTCGTGTATGCCTGCCTGATCGTCCTTGCCATCGGCGTCGTCTACACCCTTTGGGTGCGTCAGCACAGACCAGACCTGCTCAAGAAGGACGCGCTCGTATTCGGCGAGGACAGAAGCGTCAATGCCTGAAACCCAGCTCGCGCCTGCCGTCTCCATAAGCGACGATTGGACGTTCCGCGGCTTCCGGGCAGTCGTGCTCGAGAACAGCCGGGTCCGGATGACCGTCCTGCCTGGCCACGGCGCGAAGGTGTGGGAGTTTTCGTCGAAGCGGGGTGGTCGGGACCTCCTGTACCACCACCCCCGCTTCGACGTCAGGCCGCCGGTCTTCGGCGCGAACGTCGATGACTGGTGGACCGGTGGGATCGACGAGGTCGCTCCCACCGGTCACGCCTGCGTGATCGGTGGCGAGAACCTGCCTTTCCTGGGCGAGTTCTGGTCGCAACCGTGGGCTTACGAGATCGTGGACGCCGGCCCCGAGCGGGTCGTCGTCCACCTCTCGGCCGGCGGGATCATCACGCCGCTCCACATCGACCGCTGGATGGAGCTGAGGCCGGACGAGCCGTTCGTCCGGTCGCGCCACCGCCTGACCAACGTCGGCTACGAACCGTTCGACTACATGTGGGGGATCCATCCCGGCCTGGCCGTGAGACCCGGCAGCCGGATCCAGGCGCCTGCGGCGCATGCCCTATACGAGGGCGGCTCCGGCGTCGACACCCCCGACAACACCTGGTACGACTGGCCGAACTTGCCGCAGCGGGGCGGCGGATTCATCGATCTGAGCTATGTCCGGCCGCCGGATCCGCCCGCGGTTGAGCAGCATTTCCTGACCGACCTCCGCGAGGGCTGGCTGGCCGTCACGGATCCGGATTCGCGTTCCGGCTTCGCCATGGCCTTTGACAAGGACGTGTTCCCGGTGGTCTGGCTCTGGTCCGTCTACGGCGGCTGGAGAGGCGTGTACACGGCCGCGTTCGAGGCCTGGACCGCCTATCCGGGGCGGCTTGACAAAGTGATCGAGAACGGCCTGCAGCGCCGCCTCGAACCTGGCCAGACCGTCGAGACGGAGGTCCGTTTCGTCGCCTTCGAGGGCCTGCGCTCGGTCAGCCACGTCTCACCCGACGGCCGCGTCAGCGGCGAGGAGTAACCGATGGGACGCCTTGAGGACAAGGTTGCGATCGTCACCGGCACCGCGCGCGGCATCGGCAAGGCTATCGCCCGGCGATTCGCCGCCGAAGGCGCCTTTGTGGCGGGCGTCGACGTCCTGGCCGACCTGGGCGAGCAGAGTGCCCGCGAAGTCGTCGCCGACGGCGGTCGGATGCGCTTCCTTGCCGGGGACATCTCGTCGGAGGCCGATGTTCGCCGCATCGTGAAGTCCGTCCTGGACGAGCACGGCCGGATTGACATCCTGGTCAACAACGCCGGCGTCCAGAAGGAGGCGAAGATCACCGACGTGACCGTGGAGGACTTCCACTCCGTCGTGAACGTGAACCTCCTGGGAGCCGTGCTGTTCTGTCGCGAAGTCCTGCCCGGCATGGTCGCCCGCAGGTCGGGCGCGATCGTGAATATGTCTTCGGTCCTGGGCTGGGTCGCGGATCCGCTCCTGCCGGTCTACGGAGCGACCAAGGCGGGCTTGCTAGGCCTGACTCGCAACATCGCCATCACCTACGGCCCCGACGGGATCCGCTGCAACGCTATTTGTCCCGGGGACGTCGATACGGAACTCAATCAGGTTTACTTCGAAGCCCATCCTGACCCGGTTGCCTTCCGCGGCCGCGTCGAACGGGAGTATCCCATGAGGCGGATCGCGTCCACCGACGAGATCGCTAAGGTAGCCGTCTTCCTGGCCTCGGACGACGCCTCCTTCGTGAGTGGCGCCCATCTCATGGTTGACGGCGCCATCCTGGCTCGGATCTACGAGCTCTGACCCGGAGTAGCCGGTGCCGGTCGCGCCCCCGCCGGTGGCGCGATCGGCCTCGGCCGGCGAGCGCTTGGCGGCAAGCCCGCCTGGAGGTTGAGCGTGGATACAAGAAAGCCCAGGGCCGGTTTCGTCGGGTTCGGCGAAGTCAACAGCCCGCGCGAACTGATCGAGCGCAAGTGCCTGGCGGCCCAGGCGGCCCTGTCGGCGTGCGGGATCGAGCTGGTTGCGACCGAGCCGGTCGCGGACGATCCGGAGGGCCTGACTGAGGCTCGTGCCAGGCGCGAGCTGGCCGGCTCGGACTGGGATGTCCTCGTCGTCTGCGTCGCCGGCTGGATTCCGTCGCACTCCGTCATCGACGTCATTTCTCCCTTCAAGCATCGACCCATGGTGCTGTGGGGCCTGACCGGAGACATGGAGGATGGCCGCCTGGTGACCACCGCCGACCAGGCCGGCACGGCCGCGCTCCGGGCGCCCATGCAGGCCCTCGGCTTCCAGTTCACGTACGTATACGACACGCCAGACGCCCCGTACGCGGCCGCGGAAGAGGTTGCCCGCGCCTGTGAGGTCGCGCGCGCGGCAGCTCAGCTGCGCGCCGCCCGCGTGGGGATGATCGGCTACCGCGACATGAAGCTCCACTCCACGCTCTTCGACGGCGTCTCGTTGCGCCGGGTCGTCGGCCCTGAGATCGAAGTGGTGGACACTCTGGAGATAGCCCAGCGGATGGAGCGCGTCCCGGCGGCCGAGATCGCCGCGGTCGAGGCCGAGATCAGGGCTTCATGGACCTTCGACCGGGAGCCCTCGGCGGAGCTGCTGGCCCGCCCAATTCGCCTGTACCTCGCCGTCATGGAGAAAGTCCGCGAGCGTGGCTACGGCGCCGTGTCCATCATCGACGTGGACGGGATCAAGAAGCTGATGGGCTTCGCCCCGGCCGGGGCAATGATGCTGCTGGCCGATCGTGGCGGCGTGGCCACTATCCCCGAGAATGACGGCCTGGGCGCGGTCACGCAGCTGATGGTCCGGGCGCTCACCGGGCAGGTGGCCGCGTACTTCGAGTTCTACGAGTTCATGAAGGACAGGCTGTTGTGCGGCGTCCCCGACTACGTCCCCGCCGAGGTCGTGGATGGCGGCGTGCGGGTCAAGCTCGCGAAGTTCGGCGAACTGTCCGAGGGCGTCCTGAACGTGTCGCGGGTAAGGACCGGTCGAGTCACGCTTTGCCGTCTCGGCAGCGTGGGCGACCGCTACCGGATGCACATCGCCACCGGCGAGGCGGTCACGCCCAAACCCTGGGAAGAGGCAGGGTGGGATCGGCCGGCGCCGCAGCTGCCGAGCCTCGAGGTCATCCTCGACACCCCGGTCCGGGAGTTCGCCTCCCGGGTCCTGGGCCAGCACTACATCCTGTCCTTCGGAGACCAGCGCGATCGACTCGGCGAGCTGTGTCGTCTCCTCGGGATCGAAGTCGTTTGAGGTCCGCGACCCGACCGTCAACTCGAAGCCGCCTGCAGGAGACAGCCTAGATGCCATTCGTTGCCCCGGGCGAAGCGCACGACCTACCGTTCCTCGATCTCGAGACGCTGGCCCTGGAAGCCGGGCCGCCGCCGTGGCGTATCTGCCTGGTGGGGACGCCGGGACTGCGCGTGCTGCTGTTGCACTGGCCGGCCGGCTTCGCGACCGTGCCTCATTACCATCCGGCGGCCGAGGAGGCTTTCCACGTGCTCCGAGGCCGCGCCGCCTTCACCATCGGCGATACGCCGGAGCGCGAGGTCGGGCCCGGAAGTCTCATGCTCGCCCTGCGAGGCGTCAGGCACCGAATCCGGGTCGTGGGCGACGAGCCGCTCACTCTGATGGCGACCGTGGCCCCGAACGAGGACTGGCCCGACGAGACCATCGAACGCGAATGACCGCCAGGGGAATGCGATGACGTTGCGGGGTCCGGCCGTAGAACTTGTCGTGGAGGCCCACGCCACTGTCGGCGAAGGCCCGGTCTGGGATGTCGGCCGCGGCGTCCTTTGGTGGGTCGACGTCGTGGACGGCCGGGTCCATCGCTTCGACCCACGTAACTCAATGAACAGCACCATTCCTGTCGGGTCCCAGGTAGGCTCTGTTGCGATGCGGGGCGACGGGACGTTGCTGGCCGCGCTCCAGGAGCGGCTGGCGGTCCTAGAGCCGGAGAGCGGTCGCCTGGAAACCCTGCTCGAACTGCCGGACGGCGACCGGCTCCGATGCAACGACGGCAAGTGCGACCCCGCCGGTCGTTTCTGGGTGGACCGCATGACCGACGACGGCGCCCCGGGCCAGGGTTCGCTGCTTCGCGTGGATCCGGATCTCTCTCTCGAGTGCCGGATGACCGGACTGGCGATCCCCAACGGCCTGGGCTGGAGCCCCGACGGTCGGACCATGTACTTCGTGGACTCCGCCTGGTGCGAGGTCCGCGAGTACGAGTACGACCCGGCGAGGGGCCGAATGGGCGACGGCCGGCGGCTGGTCGGTTTCGTGGACGACGGCACTGTCCCTGACGGCCTCACGGTCGATGCCGAGGGATGTCTGTGGGTTGCTCGTTGGGGCGCCGGCTGCGTGATGCGCGTCGCGCCAGACGGGGCCGTTCTCGATCGCGTCGATCTGCCTGTCTCGCAGGCGACCAGTTGCACATTCGGCGGCGAGCACCTCGACGAGCTGTACATCACTACGGCCCACGAGGACTTCGGTCCGGCCGACTTCGCCCGGGAACCGCTGGCCGGGAGTCTGTTTCGATGCCGTCCGGGCGTACGGGGCGTGCCGCCGGTACCCTTCGCAGGGTGATGAGCCTCCGTCTTGCCCGTCCACGCGCCCGGTCTGAGCCCCTCGACCTTCGCTCCAGTCGCACTGCCGCGCTGCCGGCCCCGGCTCGTTTTCCTGCTGCCATCCGCCCGGCGGCCCGATCATCCCATCCTTAGCTGTACACACGTGAACTCGAACAGGAGAAGGCGCCGATGAACAACAAGCCGTCGCTGGGCCTGATTGGCCTGGGAATAATGGGCCGGCCGATGGCCCGAAACCTGCTCAAGGCGGGCTACCCCCTGACCGTTCACGATATCGACGGTTCGGCCGTGGCAGCCCTGGTGGCCGAGGGCGCGATCGCTGGAACGACGCCCGCCCAGGTTGCCGCCTCGACGGATGTGCTGATCACGATGCTCCCGGACTCCCCCCAGGTACGCGACGTCTACCTCGGTCCGGGCGGCGCGTTCGATGCCCTGCGGCCGGGGTGGCTGGCGGTCGACATGAGTTCGATCGCTCCCAGCACTGCCCGCGAGCTGGCAGAACGGGCGGGCGCTGCGGGCGCGGACATGGTCGACGCTCCCGTGAGCGGCGGCGACAAGGGCGCCATTGCCGGCACTCTGTCGATCATGGTCGGCGGCAGCGACGCAGCATTCGGGCGAGCATTGCCTATCCTGCAGGCGCTCGGCAAGACGATCGTCCACGTTGGTCCGGCCGGGGCCGGGCAGGTGGTCAAGGTCTGCAATCAGGTCGTCGTGGCCGTGGTGATCGAGGCCGTGTCCGAGGCTCTGGTTCTGGGCGCCAAGGCCGGCGTCGACCCGGGGCGCATCGCCGACGTGCTACAGGGTGGCCTCGCCGCGACGAAGGTGCTGGAGATGCGGCGCGACAACATGCTCTCGGGCCAGTTCGACCCGGGCTTCCGCATCCGGCTCCATCTCAAGGATCTCAAGAATGCCCTCGAACTTGCGCGCGAGATGAACGTGGCGCTGCCGGCCGCGGCCCAGGTCGAGCAACTCATGCGCGCGGCGGCCGCCGCGGGCCGGGCCGACTACGACCATTCGGGCCTGATCACGCTGGTGGAGGACCTCGCCGGCTTCCGCCTCACCGACTTCCGGTCAGAGGCGAAGAGCAGCTAGGAAACCACCACGATGCAGCAGGTTCGTTTCGGGTCGACGATCCAGCGAGGAGGCAGGCGATGACGCAGGTCAACCCGGTGAACTACACGGACGGGGACCGCCTGGCCGAGCAAGCGGTCCGATATCACGGCCTGGCGCCCAACATCCACGTCAAGTTCCCCGCGACCCAGGCCGGGATGGCGGGTATCGAGGAGGCTACGACCCTCGGCGTCAATGCCGTCGCCACGGTCAGCTTCAGCGTCTCGCAGGCGATCGCTGCCGCGGAGGCCATGGAGCGCGGCCTCGGTCGTCGCTGACGAGATGATTCCCAACCCCGACATGCGCCTCGCCTGAGGACCCGGCGCCTGGCTCACGCCGTAGGACGGCTGGCGGGAAGGCCGGCGGCCGAGTCGTCGGCTCCGCTTTGCGACAACTGCCGGGCGCTGCGGGGCGGTCCCAGCAGGGCCTTCAGCGGCCGCCGGCCCAGTCTGCCCCTCGCAGACCGCCTGGGTGGGCCGCGCGATCGGCGTAGGGATCGAGCGGTTGATACGTGATCGCCAGTCCCGCGGGCGACAGGGAGTCGGCCATCTCGCGTGCAAGTCCATAGTCGAACGCCAGCAGATGCAGTGGCACGTGACGATCCTGGACTCGTCGCAGAAGCGGCAGGATCTGGGCAGCCGATGGACCTGAGGGGTCGAGATCGACATTGAGCGCGTGGCCGTCCAGGAAGTCGAGCACTTCGTCGAGGACCTGCAGGCCTGCGGAATGGAGATGGAAGATCGTCCGATGCCAGCCGGCCGCGATCCGAGCGTCGGTAGCTCTCATGACCTTGCGGTAGAGCGTCGGCGAGACGGAGACGGAGGCGTCGTCTTGCTGCAGTGGGTCGAAGTCCGGCGCCCAGAGGCCAAGGAACCCGACGAAGCCGCCCTGCCAGCGCGGGATCCTGGCGGCCAGATTCGAAGCGACTTCGCGCCAGAGGTCGCCGCAGATGTCCGCGAGAGCGCGGAGGGTGTCGGGCGAGTCGATGAGGCCCATGTAGAGCTCAGTGGGACCGGTCAAGGCGGCCGCGAGGTCCCAGGGTCCGCGCATCAGCGGGAGGCCAACGGCGAACCGGTCGTGGGCGAGGCTGGCCAACCCGTCGACGAACTCCAGCAACTTCTCGAACCAGGGGTTGCCCTCGAGAGGCGCCCGCCCGAGGTTCAGAAGGAGATCTACCGGCGCCGGCTCCGCGGAGAAGCTCCCCGATGGCAACGAATACCTTATGGGACAACCGAGCATACCCTCGAGCCACGGGATGGCCGTCGGCGGCATGGCCGGCCAGCACAGGTCGTCATCGAGCGGTCGGTCGGCGAACAGCGCCTCATACTGCGGCAGCAGGTGCCCGACGCTGAGCATCTCCGGCGCGAGGAGTCCCTCCGAGGTCGGCAGGCCCCAGTCGAACTGTGCCGCAGAGATCTGGGCCCAACGACTCATCCCCAACAGCGGTGCGTCCGCCGGCTTGCACAGCCAGAATGCTTCGTGTCTGGCCAGGATCTCGCTGAGTTCCACCACCCATCACCTCCTGCGCTGGGACGGCCGGTCCGGGCCAGGACGACACCGCCTCGGATTGTGCTCCCCAGTTCATCGGGGGCCATGCGCGGCCGTCCCGGGGCATTTCACCAACCGTGGCTGACGCAGATCGAGCGGCGACTCAAGATCGGGATCCGGGCTGACGAGCGGTCCTTCCGTTCCGGATCGCCGCCACGCCGAGGAGCCCGGACACTGCACCTCATCGCATACGTGCCGGTCAGCGGGGAGTCCGCGACGCCTGAGAACGTACACACTCTTATCACGTATCATAAGTCGCATCGACCAGGATCTCGAGTCCGCCAACGCCGCGTTTCCTCGTTGGAGATCGATGATGAACTCACGCGAACGTGTCCTATCAGCGCTACGTCGCGAGGAACCCGATCGTGTGCCGTACTGCGAGGAGTACGTCAGCCGACCCTTCGCGGAGCGCCTCATGGGCTGGGGGAGTCCGCTAAACGAGTCGGTCGACCTTGAGGGCAACGAGTACACCGTCGAGGAAGCCAAGGCAGTCTCGCGTCGCTTGAAGCTCGACAACATCACGTTCCTTCTCCGGGCGCCCGTCTATGCCGAGAAGCACGCCGGCCAGGACGGGATCCTCTACTACGGAGCGGGGCTCATCCGGTCCATCGCAGACCTGGATCGTGTGCACCTGCCTGACCCGCTGGATGACCGGCTCTACGAGAGCGCCGAGGCGTTCGCTGCCCGGAAGGACGAGTTCTCCGCCTGGTTCAACACTCGCATCGGGATCTTCTCCACGATGCTGAGCCTCGGTCTGGAGGGCTTCAGTCTCGCCCTCTATGACGATCTTCCGCTCATAGAGCGGCTCCTCGACACGTACACCGACTGGATCGAGATCGTGGCAGATCGAGCCTGCCGACTCGGCTTCGACGTCTTCGTCTCGACCGACGACTTCGCTTTCAAGACCGCGCCGTTCTTCTCGCCGGCGGTCTTCCGTGAGCTGGTGCTGCCTCGCTACAGGCGGGTTGCCAAGAAGATCACGCTGCCGTGGCTGCTCCACAGCGACGGCAACATCAGCCCGTTTCTCGACGATCTCCTGAGCGTCGGCATCGCTGGGGCCCATCCCATGGAGCCGGGGGCGATGGACATCCGCGCCGTCAAACGCGACTACGGCGATCGGCTGTGCGTCGTGGGCAACGTCGATATCAATCTGTTGAGCCTTGGGACGGAGGAGGCCGTCGACGCCGAGGTCCGCGGGCTAATCCGCGATGTTGCCCCGGGCGGCGGATACATCCTGTCAAGCGGGAACAGCCTCACCGGTTACTGTCTGGCCCAGAACGTCGTGGCGATGTCTGAGGCGGTCCAGCGGTACGGGCGCTATCCGATCGCTCTCTGACGCGGGCGCACACCGGCCGATCCTGTTCCGGCTCACTCGCGAGGCACGACCACCCAGGCCAGGTCGCGAGGACGGCCAGACTCCTCCAGGGTGACTCCACGCTGGGCCGCCGACCCGAAGCCGGGGGTCCAATCCTTCCCGCCATGGCCGAATCAGAACACGGGCAGCACATGATCATATATCATAGAACTGCGCAGTCGCTCCAGCCCGAGCCGGACCGAATACCCGTGGGCCTCGATGCGGTTCCGACGTGGGCCTGCAGCGTCGGCACGAGACTTGCCCGCTGCTCGAGGTTTAGGCATAGCCCGGCGTTCGAAGGCTTCGTTCGGCCTCCAAGATCGAACGAGATCCTCACGTTGGGCGGAGAGGAGTGATCGGGTTGGGACGGCTTGACGGCAGAGTCGCGATCGTCACGGGAACTGCGCGCGGCATAGGCAGGGCCATTGCGCGGGAGTTCGCTGCGGAAGGCGCGCTGGTCGAGGGCGTCGACCTCCTCGGGGAACGGGGGGAGGCGAGCGCTCGAGAAGTCGTCGACGCTGGGTGGCGCATGCGGTTCCATCGCGGCGACGTCTCGAACGAGGACGACGTCCGGAGAATCGTGCGCGACGTCGAGTCATTCCATGGCCGGGTCGACATCCTGGTTAACAACGCTGCGACCCAGCGGGGAGCCGTCGTCACCGATGTGACGGTCGAGGACTTCCACCAGATCGTGAACACGAACCTCCTCGGCCCATTCCTCCTCTGTCGCGAGGTAATCCCGATCATGGTCGGCCACGGGTCGGGAGCAATCGTCAACCTGTCCTCCGTGCTGGGCTGGGTGGCCGACCCGATTCTTCCGATCTACGGTGCCACGAAGGCCGGAATCCTGGGCCTGACGCGGGCGGTCGCGGTCACATACGGCGAGCGCGGGATACGCTGCAACGCGATCTGTCCCGGGGACGTAGATACCGAGCTGAACCAGGAGTACTTCGAGGACCATCCGAATCCGGCCGAGTTCCGAAAGAGGGTTGAGCGCGAGTACCCGCTGAGGCGTATCGCCTCGACCGATGAGATCGCGAGGGTCGCGGTCTTCCTCGCCTCGGACGATGCCTCGTTCATCACAGGCACGGACATCATCGTCGACGGAGGGATCCTGGCCCGGATCTACGAAGTATGAGCGTCCCAATTGACGACCGGCGCCCGATTGGCGGGAACCTCTTTCCGTCTCCGGTCGCGGCCGTCCGGGACTCCGCCCGCGAGCTCAGAACGCTGGCCGGCGGGATCGATCACCCCGAGTGCGTGGCGTGGTTCGACGGCCGAGTCTGGTGCGGGACAGAGTCCGGTGATCTTGTCGCCATTGACCCCGGCTCGCGCGTCGTGGAGACGGTCGCCCGCCCGGGCGGCTTCATCGCGGGCATCGCGTTCGATCAGCTCGGCCGGTGCTGGATCTGTGACGTGGGGGGTGGCCGGGTAGTTCGAATGGATCGCGACCGCCGCCTGGAGGTCGTTGTCGACACCGTCGATGGCCGACGACTGGCGGCCCCCAACTATCCGGCCGTGGCCCGCGACGGCTCGGTGTGGATTGCCGATTCTGGCACCGGCTGGGGCGCCGACAACGGTTTCCTGTTCCGGATCCGTCCGGACGACACGGCGGTGGGGATGGATGACTCCTGCCGACGGTACCCGAACGGCATCGCGCTTTCGGCAGCCGAAGACCGGCTTTACCTGGTTGAATCGAGACTTCCCGGCATCGTCATGTATTCGCTGGCGGGCGACCAGATCGGGGAGCGTAGAGAGCTACTGCTGATGCCCGGAACGGTGCCGGACGGGCTCGCGCTCGACACAGCCGGGTGCCTCTATATCGGTTGCTGGCGCCCTGATCGAATCTATCGTCTCCACTCCGACGGATCGGTGGACATCTTTCTGGATGACCCGACTGCGGAATACCTGAACAGCCCGACGAACATGGCCTTCGGCGGCGACGGGCGACATCTTTACATCTCGGGTTTGTGTGGCTGGGTGATCAATGAGATCGACGTAGATACGCCGGGCCGCCGGCTTCCCGGCTGACGGATTTGCCCGGGCCGTGGCGCCGCGGTCATCGGGTGCCGCAGCCGTCTGCTTACGGGTCGGCTGCCGATCGGCGAGATAGCCGGGGCACGTCCTTGACAGACGGTTCCAGCAGTCAGTGTGAGGATCGCCCTAATGAGATCGACTTATCGGGAGCGGATGCTCGCCGTCATCAATGGCCGGCCGCTCGGCCCGGTTCCTTTCGCGCCGCGTATGGATCTCTGGTACATCGCGAATCGGGCCCGTGGAACCCTCCCCCCGGGATACGAAGGCCTGACCATGGCCCAGCTGGCCGACGTCCTGGGCGTCGCCTGTCATGCCGTCAGGGCCGACTTCACCATGCCCATCGAGGATCAGGACTGGGCGCTCCGCGCCTTCGGCGTGGAGAACCATCCGGACTTCCCGTACCGTGTCGAACTGCGCGGCCTGCCCATTCGCTTCACCCGCGAAGGCGACCTCATGCGAACCGAGATCGACACCAGCGCTGGAACCGTGACGACGATCCAGGAACGATCGAACGCCATGCTCGTCAACGGCGAGAGCGACGCCCATGTGCTCGAGTATCCGATCAAGTCAGCCGACGACATCGAAGCGGTTTCGGAGGTCTTCGAGCACATGGAGGTCATCCCGACGCCGCAAGGCTACCGGGCGTTTCATGAGCGCGTGGGTGATCGTGGCATCGCCGTGGCGGCGGGATCCATTGCCGCGGCGCCGATCCACTTCTTCCTGCACGACCTCGCATCCATCGAGCAGTTCATGTATCTCTGGGTCGATGAGCGCGACCGCCTGCTCGAGGCGGCCAGGCGCCTGGAGCCGTTCTACGAGACCTGCCTGGAGGCGACGATAGCCTGCGGTGCGGAGGTCGTCTACTGGGGCGCCAACTTCGACCAGGGGGTCACGTGGCCGCCGTTCTTCGGTGAGCAGCTCGCGCCCTGGTTGACGCGAGTCGGCGCGAGGCTCCGCGCGGCCGGAATGGCCCTCCTGTGCCACACCGACGGTGAAAACCGGATGCTCATGCCGCTTTACCGTGAGTGCGGGATGGACGTCGCGGAATCCGTGTGCCCAAGCCCCATGACTCAGCTCTCTCTCGCCGAGTTGCGGGCAGGCATGCCGCCGGAAGTCACCGTCTGGGGAGGGGTTTCGTCAGTCGCCCTGCTTGAGTCGTCGATGAACGACTCGTCCTACGGAGCGCTCCTGGATGACCTGACCGACGTACTGGCGGACCCGAGGCGGATGATCCTCGGCGTGTCCGACAACGTCCCACCGGACATGAGCTTCAAGCGTCTGACGATGATGGCCTCGCGGTTCCAGTGAGGAAGCTCGTGTCGGAAGTGCGCCTGTTCGAACTGGGGCCAGCATTGCAACCGCCTCGCGGTTGGCCGGCCCTCCCAACCTGTAGGCTCGGCGGCCCCGCTGAGCCGGCCCGCTCCCGCTGACGATGAAAAGGAGAGGAAAGTGGCTGACCTAGCAGAGCTCACGCACGCAATCGAGACCGGAGACAGGACCGCCGCCGTGAGCATCGCCCGCGCGGCCGTTGAGGCCGGGCTCCCGCCGCAGACCATCCTCGATGCGATGACTTCGGCGATGCAGGTCGTGGGCGGTCGCTTCCAGCGCAACGAGATCTACGTGCCCGAGATGCTCATCGCCGCCCGCGCGATGAAAGAAGCGATGGCGGTGCTCGAGCCCGTCCTGGTCGGTGCGGGCATTCAACCGGAAGCGACAGCGATCCTCGGCACGGTGAGGGGGGACCTGCACGATATCGGAAAGAACCTGGTCGGGATGATGTGGAAGGGCGCCAACATCGAGGTCATCGACCTTGGGACTAACGTCGCGGCAGATCGCTTTGTGCAAGCGGCGAAGGACCACAATGCCAGCATCGTGGGGATCTCGGCACTGCTCACTACGACGATGGTTGGGATGCGCGAGGTCGTGAGCGCGGTCAGAGCGGCCGACCTTGGTGACGTGAGAATCATCGTTGGCGGGGCACCGCTCACGGCAGAGTTCGCCCGTGAGATCGGCGCAGATGGCTATGCGCCAGACGCAGGTACGGCCGTCGATGTTGTCAAGGCGGCCCTGGCCAGGCCAGCGAGATGACGCGGCCGCGTGCGGCTGGCTCGCGAAAGTAATGTCGACTGGCCTGCGGAGACGTATGCGACGGCTGGTCGATTTGCCATCGCTCGGCGACGAAGCCGCGGCCGCGGCCTTGGAGGCGGACGTGCGCATGGTGGCGCGCTCGGTTACGCGGCTGGCCCGTGCGACCCGGGCACAGGTGGCCACGCGCCCCTTCCGCAACCCCGAGTACTGGCTTGCCTACCTTCGACACGAATCACGGCCGGGCGAGCCCGGCTACGGCTCGCCACAAAGGAGAACCGAGCGTGCCTGAGTCAGCGCCGGCGTCCCAAATCGCGGCCGACACGAAACCACGCCTGCGTGACCTGCTTGCCGGATCCGACGGATCCGTCGTGGTGGCCGAGCTGGTGCCGTGGGCCGGCGCGCTCGAGGATCCCGCGGGGGAGCGCGCGCGCCGGCTGGCGGCAGATCTCGGGGCCGATCCTCGGATCAGCGCCCTGTCCATCACCGACAACGCCGGGGGCCATGCCCGCCTGAGCCCTGAGGTTCTGGCGGCGGAGCTGGTGTCGCGCGGACGCCGGGTGATCGTCCACGTCACCTGCCGCGACCGCAACCGCAGCGAATTGCTCAGCCTGGCCTGGCGCCTCCAGGGCGTCCACATAGAGGACCTCCTCGTCCTCTCGGGTGACTACCCAAGCTCGGGCTACCTGGGCGTGGCCAAACCCGTCTTCGACATCGACTCGGTGGCCCTGCTCCACCTCTACGATCGCCTCAATCGGGGGATCGGCGGAACGGTGGTAGCCCGGCCGATCGCCCGCGACAGCGACCGCG
>Ga0182027_10004042_pt1 | contig 22941 bp, 20 predicted proteins | sample 712E1DmetaG_FD_121300 | JGI IMG/M metagenome (GOLD analysis project Ga0182027, IMG submission 121300) | Permafrost microbial communities from Stordalen Mire, Sweden - 712E1D metaG (Illumina Assembly) | ecosystem: Environmental > Terrestrial > Soil > Wetlands > Permafrost | place: Sweden... | reverse complement strand
GTGAAGCGGCGCCGCCAGGTCCATCCCTTTGCGGACGATCTCCTTCTTGGACATGCGGATGACCGGTGTGACGATCTCTATATGAGTATCGGGCTTTGTTCCCGCCCTGATGACCGCTTCAAAGGCGTCGTAAAACTCCCGCCGGCAGTCGGGGTATCCCGAGGAATCCTCCTCCACCGCCCCAATGAAGATGCTGGTTGCGCCGAGTACTTCCGCCCAACTGACAGCCACAGAGAGCAAATTCGCATTGCGAAAGGGGACGTACGATGAAGGGATCCCGGGGGCTGTCAGATCGGCCGCAGAAACCGGGATGGAGGCATCAGTCAGACTCGACCCCCCGATTCTTGCCAGATGGTCCAATGAAAGAACAAGCCGGCGTTCAACGCCGAAGTGGTCGGCAACGTGATGGAACGCCGCAAGCTCGCGCGACTGGGTCCGCTGTCCGTAATTCGCGTGCAGAAAGGCAAGGTCGTGCGTCTGCCGGGCGATCGCCGCGGTAACACAACTATCCATCCCCCCGCTTGCAAGAACGACAGCAAGCTCACGCCCCATCAGACACCCCGTGCGGACGGTTCCCACACATACTTGTGCATCTGGAGCTGGAATCTCACATCGATCCCTGCTTCCAGAACCCAGCGGGCAAGTTCGACCGGTTCAAGGGCTCCAAAGACAACAGACATCAGTACGGGACAACGCCGGGAGATTTGGTCCCCGATGATGTGGTTCACCGACCAGTCGAAGTCCTCGCGGTCGCGAATCACGAACTTCACTTCATCCCCCTTCCTTAAGTGGGAAACGTTGCTCCAGAGGTTCTTCTTCGCCATGCCGCTCCCAGGACACTTGAAATCGACAATGCGCTTGACGCGCGGATCGACTTCGCTGATGTCCAGACTTCCACCCGTTTCCAGCAGGACTTCATACCCACTGTCGCAGAGCCCTTTCAGCAGGTCGTGCACCGCCGGCTGCATCAGCGGTTCTCCCCCGGTGACCTCCACTAACCCGCATCTAAAAGCATCGACCTTGTGGATTATTTCATCAACTGACATTCTTTCTCCGTCCTCGAATGCATAAGCGGTGTCGCAGTACGTACACCGCAGATTGCAGTACGTCAGACGGATGAAGCTGCAGGGGCGCCCCATGTGGCTGGACTCGCCCTGGATGCTGTGGAAGATCTCGTTGACGACAAGTTCAGGCATGAGATGACAGATTGGCAAACTACCGAGAGAAAAAGGTACGCAGACGGCGTGGAAAAAGCAAGGAAGCGAATTTGGCGGCAGAAAAGGTGGTGCATGCCCTTTCAGGTGTGGACGGGCATGGTCTTGCGGCGCGACAGGCTGTTGATGACAGATGCGATGACCACATCATCATCAACCGGTTTCAAAATCAGATCATCGACGCCGAATCGCTTGCCGGCAATCAGCGTATCCCGATCAATGCGGGTTGCGAGAAAGAGGAACGGGAGGTCTTCATTCCCCGAATTCGTCTTCAACCAGAGATATAGGTCAAAACCCCGAGGACCCGTGTCAAAATTGACCTCCGAAATGACGACATCGGGTTTCACCATTGCATAGGACTCGACGGCTTCATCGTAGCTTGAAGCGGCGATCGCCATAAAGCCATACCGGCGAAGGGTTCCCGTCAACGACACCAAGAGGCGTTCGTCCTGGTCTACAATCATGACCAGCTCGCTCCTCCGCTGCTTCAAAGGGCCATTGCTTCCTCCATTGTTGCCAGAATGGCCGTTTTGGTTCCTATGAAGGGCTTTCGCAAGGAAGTCGTCGACGAATTGGCAGTGATTCTTCGCTTCCTCATTCTCACGGTCAAGCGAAAGCACTGTTTCCAATGTCTTTCGTGCGGCAAGATAGCGCCCCATTTCGACGTATTCCCGCACATGCTGAAGAAAATGCTCTACTTTCGCTCTCCGGTAGGCCTCGGCAGGGGGCAACCCCTCCAACTCCTCATCATCAGTGTACACGAGCTATCTCCTGGATTGGTCAAGGAATCTCCTTGAATTCCATAGACAATATCCAAAAGAAGCAACTCTATGTTTGTGCGTTGAATCACTCGAAACAAAAAATAGATGTGCGCTTCGCCATGAAGAAAGATGGTCCTCAGGAGCTCTATCTTCCGCTCCGGCATCATGTTACAGCGGCGTCATTGTCAATTCAATCCAAACATTCCGTTATAGACAAGGAATGCGAGCGTCAGCCCGAGGAGTATTCTGTACCAGACGAATATCATGGTGGTGTTCTTCATCAGGTATCTGAGGAGCCAGGCGATGGAAGCGTAGCCGAAAATCCCGGAGACCACCGTTGCGACGGCAAGGTTGCCGACACCGAGGTCGAACGCCCCATGGACCTTGGAGAGCTCATAGAGTCCGCTCGCGAAAACCGCGGGTATGCTGAGAAGGAAGGAAAAGCGTGCGGCGGTCTCCCGCGTGAAGCCGAGGAAAAGGGCAGCAGTCATTGTTGTCCCCGAGCGGGAAGAGCCGGGAATCAGTGCCAATGCCTGCGCGCAGCCGATGACGAGGGCATCCGCCCAACCGACCTGCTGGAGCGACCGGATGTGACGTGCCACTTTTTCGGCAAGCCAGAGAAACAGTGCCAGCGTCACAAGACTCGCTGCAATCACAAGAGTGGTCTTCGTCAATGCCCCTTCAATGACATGCTTGAATGCGAGACCGATCACTGCCACCGGCAAGGTCCCGACGCCGATCCAGAGGGCGAGCCGCGAATCCTGACCATAGCCCCGGAACCCGTTTCCGTTCCCGTGAGAGAAAAGATCATGGAACAAGGAGAATGCCATGACCATGATGTCCTTTCGGAAGTAGATGAGCACCGCAGTGAGGGTTCCCAGTTGCATGACTGCCATGAACGCGGTCCACGCTTCCGGATGCGCGGGATCGACCAGGCCCAGGAGCTTCGCGGTGAGAGTCAAGTGGGCAGTGCTGCTGATGGGAAGGAACTCCGTCACTCCCTGGACAATTCCGAGGATAATGGCATACAGGATGTTCACCGATGATTCCCCTTCTATGGTGAATGATGGAATGGGGCGGCCGACCGCACTACAACAACCAGCCGACGAGAAGCTGCGCCAGGATGATCTTGGAGATCATTGATGCCGGATACACAGCGGCATACCAGACATTGGGGGCGTCGCTCCCCCCCTGATCGTTGGCATAGGCAAGGCATGCCGGCTGCGTCTGGAGGCCTGACATCAGCCCCATGATTGCCGGAGTGGACAGGCGAAGCAGGCGTGAACCGAGGATCAGGGTCGATAGCGTCACGATGGTGGTGATGACGGCACCAACGGCAGCGAGGGTAAGACCGCCATTCTGCACCGTTTGCAGGAACCCGTCCCCCGCCTTCGTCCCGATCCCTGCCAGAAAAAAGATCAGTCCGATCTGGCGGATCGTCAGGTTGACGCCATACGGCATTCCCCAACTGATGGGACCCGTGTGTTGGATGCGTCCGAGGAGCAGGCCGACGATGAGGGGCCCGCCGGCGAATCCCAGCGTAAACGATCCGCCGCTTGGAAGCGGAAGAGGCAGGCTGCCAAGAAGCACACCGAGAACCAAGCCGAAGGAAAGCGAAAGGAAATCCGCTTCAGAGCTTGAACGGACGGAATCGCCGAGGAACCGGGCAACACGATCGACGTTCCCCTTCCAGGTAAGGACACGCACACGGTCCCCCCGCTCGAGCACGGTGTCTGCCATCGGAACGAAGTCAACATCCCCCCTCCTGATGCGGGTGATTGTCGTGTCGAGGATGCGCTGGAGATCGAGCTCACGGAGCGATTTCCCGACCACTCTCCGGTCCGACACTTCGACTCGCCTGAAATCAAACTCCTTGTTCTCCGCCTGAATATCCGCCGTGGATTCCTCACCGAGGATCATCCGCGCTCTTTCAAGGGCGGCGGCCTCCCCCACGGCAACGATGAGGTCATCCCTGGCAATCACCGTCTCTCCGTTGACCAGGGATGTATTGTTTCCCCGCCGTAAGCGGCTCAGGACAAAACCGTGGCTCCCGCCCTCTCCCAGCACTGCCTCGACCTTCTTGCCGAATACCCCGGGGTTGACAACGCGGAATGTCCGTGCAAGAATAGGTCCCATCGCAGTCGTCTCACCCGAGTCGCCGTTGGCCGTGGCAAGACCCTCCTTCGCGCGGAGCCTGCCGAAGATGGAAAAACTGATGAGAACACCGATGACGCCGAAGGGATACGCAATGCCGTAACCGATAACCGGGGCGCTTACCCGTGCCGGAAGATCGGGGGCTCCCGCCAGATGCTGGCGCATTGTCTCGACGCTCGCCGCAAGGGCCGGCGTGTTTGTCAACGAACCGCAGAAAACGCCCACCATCGCCGCGCCATCGAGATGGAAGAGTCGCGCTGCCGCAAGAGCCATGATCGCGGCAAAAAGGATTGCACCGAAGATGAAGACGTTTGCGCGGAGAGCCCTTTTCCCGAACGAGGCAAAGAATGTCGGACCCGATTGCAATCCCACGGTGTACACGAACAGGACCAATCCGATGATGTACACCAGGTCCGGGATCCGCATGCGTGGATCGAGGGCACCGAAGAATATTCCGGCAAACAGGACTGCGGACGCCCCGAGGGAAAAACCGAAGATGCGGATACTCCCGACGACGGACCCGGCGCCGATGACGACAAAAAGGAGGAGGAGCGGGTTTCCAGCGAAGAAATTGTAGAGAGAACTCATACCAACTCATCTTCGAGAATGCGACCAGAAGAGAATTACGGAATCTGGCAAAATTCCGTCAGGACACCGCCGGTGGATTTTGGATGGACAAATGCAATCAGCATCCCTTCCGCCCCCCGCCGCGGTTCTTTGTCGATCAGCCGGAACCCGGCCGCCTCCGCCTGACGAAGAGCTTCGGCGACGTCCGGCACCCTGTATGCGATGTGGTGCAGTCCCTCCCCGCGAGTTTCAAGAAACTTGCCGAGCGGGCCGTCGGGGGACGCGCTTTCCAGCAGTTCGATCTTTACATCACCCAGACGGAAAAACGCCGTGTTCACTCCCTGGTCTTCGACCGCCTCGATCCCGTAGCAGGCGACACCCAGAAGGGCTTCATAGCGGCGCACCGCTTCGTCCAGTTTCCGCACGGCGATTCCAATGTGTTCAACGCGCCGGCCGCCCGAGCCGGTCTCCGGCAGTCCTGTGCTTCCGGTCATTCATCCGTCCCCTGTCGTTCCGACTCGATATCCATAAGGGCCCGCCCCCTCGTCACGACGTCTCCGACGGCAACCTGGATATTCCTGATGATCCCGTCCCTGTGGGCAAGGACGTCGTTCTCCATCTTCATCGCCTCTATCACCATCAGGCGATCGTGTGCATGAACCATCGATCCGGGTTTGACGAAGAGCGCCCGGACAACCCCGGGGATCACGCAGAGGACATGGCGCGGATCAGGAGGCGAATACGGGACGCGCCGTTCGAACTTCTTCGTGAAGCGAGTCTCATACGTCGTCCCTCCCACCACAATGATCTTCAGATTTTCCGGCTTTTCCATGGGGTCAGAAGGGGGGAATGCCGTGCTTCCTGACCGGGCGCGACTCGGTCTTATGGCCGGCGATCTGGATCGCGTGGATCAGGAAATCGCGCGTGTCCTTGGGCGTGATGACCGCGTCGATATGTCCGGCGGCCGCGGCCACATACGGGTTGGCGAATTTCTCCGTGTATTCCGCCACCTTCTGCTTTCGGAATGCGTCGGGATCGGCCGCGGAGGCGATCTCATTCCTGAAGATGATGTTTGCCGCACCCTCCGGACCCATCACTGCGATCTCGGCTGTCGGCCACGCAATGACGAAATCAGCCCCGAGGTGCCGCGAGCACATCGCAATGTACCCCCCGCCGTACGCCTTGCGGAGGATCACCGTCATTTTGGGAACCGTCGCCTCGCTGAAAGCATACAGAAGTTTTGCCCCATGCCTGATGACGCCGGCGTGTTCCTGGTCCACCCCGGGCAGGTACCCCGGCAGGTCGACGAATGTCACCAGAGGAATGTTGAAGGCGTCGCAGAACCGCACGAATCGCGCCGCCTTGTCGGAGGAATCGACGTCCAGGACGCCGGCAAGAACCATCGGCTGGTTGGCAACGACGCCGATGGTTTCCCCGTCAAAACGCGCAAACCCAACGACGATGTTCGCCGCCCAGTTCTTGTGGATCTCGAAAAAGTCGGAATTGTCGCAGACGGCACAAATGACGTCGCGCACGTCATACGGCTTCCGGGAATCCATCGGGACGACGCGTTCGATGTCGTGACTCGGCTTGGGAGGTCTGGGGGGAAAACGTTCGGCTTTCTCCCGGTTGTTCCAGGGAATGAATGTGAAGAGTTTCTTGATCTGATGAAAGCACTCAAGCTCGTTCGGCGCATAAAAATGGGCATTGCCGGAAATCTCCGCGTGCACGCGCGCTCCGCCAAGGTCTTCCATGGAGATTTCTTCCCCAAGGACGGTCTTGATCACTTCCGGACCCGTAATGAACATCTTGGAGATCTTGTCCACAACGAACACGAAGTCAGTCAATGCGGGAGAATAGACGGCCCCGCCTGCGCACGGTCCCAGGATCACCGAGATCTGCGGGACGATCCCCGAAGCGAGGGTATTCCGGTAGAAAATCTCTCCGTAGCCGGCGAGGGAATCCACCCCCTCCTGAATCCTTGCCCCTCCTGAATCGTTGATGCCGATGATGGGCATGCCGAGCTTGATGGCATGGTCCATGATCTTCGTAATTTTCCTCGCATGCATCAAACCAAGCGATCCGCCTGCTACCGTGAAATCCTGGGCATAGATGCAGACCGGATGGCCGATGATGGTTCCCGTCCCCGTGATAACCCCGTCACCGGGAAGCTCCTTCTTATCCATGTCGAAATCGCGGCACCGGTGTTCCACAAAGAGATCATACTCATGAAAGGAGCCGGCATCCAGCAGCGCATGAATCCGGTCCCTTGCGGTCAGCTTCCCGAGAGCCATCTGGCGCTCGATCGCCTTGTTTCCGCCTCCACGGAGAACCTGGTCGGTTCTCTTGTGAAAATCTATATGCTTGTTCGATGGCGACAACGTCTGCTCCTCTCTTCAGTCCCTATGCCGGTCGCTTTAGGGAAGAAACTGCACAACAAGTAATGTAGCGAAAATCCGGAAGAAGTGAAATCCGGGAGGGCCCTGCGCGCAGCTTTGGCCGAGAGGATGGTGCGAAGACGTCAGTCAAGGATGTCTGTGAGCGCAGAAAGAAGGGTTGGATAGCGGAAGGAGTAGCCCCATTCCTGGATTCTGGCGGGAACCACCCGCTGTCCGGTGAGGAGCATATCAGCCATTTCACCAAGAGCGGCCCGTACCAACGCGCCCGGGACAGCAGCCCACGAGGGACGGTGGAGAACCTGCCCCAGCGTTGCGCAGAAGGTCTTCATCGTCACGAGATCGGGCGCGACAACGTTGACGGGACCTGCAGCCACGGTCCGCTCGAGCGCAAACATCATGATGCCCGCGACATCGTCTCTGTGGATCCAGGGAAACCACTGACTCCCCCCGCCGATCGCCCCACCTAGAAAGAGCTTGTAGGGAAGGACCATTTTCTGCAACGCTCCGCCATGGTCCCCGAGGACAACACCCAGCCGGAGCACAACGAGTCGCAGACCCATGGGGACCATCCCTGACGCTTCGAACTCCCATTGTTGGCAGGTTCGGGCCAGGAAGTCGCTCCCCGGTCCATGATCCTCCCTGACATCCCCTTCCGGAATGTCGCCGTAGTATCCCACAGCCGACATCTGAAGAAAGACAGAAGGTTTTTGTCGTGCGTTGGCAATGGCTTCTCGCAAGATGCGGGTTGCATCAATGCGGCTCCGGAGGATACGCGCCTTTTGAACTCCCGTCCAGCGCTTCGCGGCCAGAGGCTCACCGGCCAGGTTGACCACTGCATCGGCCCCGTCAATATGGGAGGCCCACTCACCCATTGACGCACCATCCCAGGGGGCAACGCTCATTCCGGGAGAGAGTGCCTGCATTCTCGACGACGGCGAACGGCTCAGCGCGACGACAGTGTGACCCGCAGCCGCAAGTCGCGGCAGGAGCGCCGATCCGATGAACCCCGTACCTCCTGCAAGAACGATCTTCATCGACGGTCCCTTCGTTTCACCGATCCGCCGGAGGATAGTGAATGTACTCGATGGCGTTCCCATCCGGGTCGACAATGTATCGGGACAGGCTGCCATCCCGGTGTCTTTTGGCTTTTGCCAGGAACTCGGGGGACGGGTTGGGACCGATGTCGAATGCAAGATGGCCCGGGTGCTGCTGCGGCAGCGTCAATGCAAGCTTGACGCCGTTGGCGTCGAGAAACGCCCACGTGGAATCCTGATAGAGTATCTTCGCCCCCAATGTCTCCACATACCAGGACGTCGAACGCGCAACATCGGCAACATTCACCGCAACGTGGTCAAAAGTCATCATTCTCTCCTTTCTCCGGAGGGTAACGCCCTCCCTCCTCCATGTCTTCCATCGGCCTCCCGCAGGCGTCACAAGGGACGGCTCGTTGGGGGTACACCGGGAGTTCTCATTGGCGGCTCTCCTCTTCGCCCTGTCCCGGACCGAGCTCCCGCTCAACCGCCTCCAGGGCCGTGACAAAATCATGGAGCGTGGAACAGAATGTATCCACGCCGTGCGCCGTCGCTGCAACCGCGCCGGCGCCGCCCCCCCCGAGGAAAACGCGGGCACCGATCAAGTGAGCTTCCGTGCAGATGCTGTCGAGTTCCTCGCGGCGATGATCGTTCACCGCCTGCAGCGTTGCGGAAAGGCAAATGATCGTCGGTCTCATCTCGTGGAGGGCGGACTTCATCGCATCGCGGGGGACATGGGCGCCGAGATGGCATGTCGACCAGCCCTCCGATTCAAGAAGGTACGAGACGCAACGGAGCCCGATCTCGTGTTCTTCATCCCCAAGGCATGCACATAGTGCAGAAAGTCCGTTCGGCGGTTTCGTGTGAACCTGCGCCTGCAACTTCGCGATCGCATCGAGGATACCGTACGACGCGCGGTGTTCATGGCTGATGCCGATCTCTCCCCGCTTCCACTGCACGCCAATCTCGGCCATACCGGGAGCGAGGATCAGGTCGTACAGTTCCCACAGCGCGACGTGGTGCTGGTAGAGGTACGAGAGGAATGCCACCAGATCCGTCCCCTCCGGCGACAGGACTTTCTCCACGAACGCCGCCACGAGCTCCGAGAAATCTCTCCCCAGGACAGCCACCTGAATCCGCTGGGCAAGGCGGTCGTCTTCCGGAATAGCGAGCGTCCCGATGGGTTCGAAATTGTTCCGGTCGGCAAACTCGACCACGCTCCTCATCTCAAATTTTCTGTGGCCGCCCGGCGTCTTCTGGCATCGTAACGTCCCCTCATCTGCCCAGCGCTTCACCGTTGTCTCCGTGACATTGAAGAGCCGGGCGATATCCGCCGTCGACAGAATTGTCTTCCGCACCAAAGCACACATGGCAATTAAACCGTTTTCGACGATATGACCGTTTCACCATCAATCATGCAGCAGGTACAATCAACCAACAATGGGTCCTTTTGCTCTTTCCGTGAAGACGTCACCGGCGGATGGAGATGGTTCGGAGCCGGACCGGTATTGGAACGATCTCGCAATCGAAGCGTTTATGCTCATTTTGGCGCGGAGGCCGCGCCAGCGTGGAGGTGAGTTGAAAACACCGGGCAGGGGAAGCCGGTTCCCCCGTCCTCCCCGTCGGAAAGAAGAGAGGTGGGGAAAAAGGCATAAATTCATCTACTTGTGCTTCAGATAGAGTGCGCCAAGGGGAGGCAGCGTCAGGAGCACCGAGTAATCCCTGCCGTCTGACGGGACTGCTTCCGCCTGCACTTCTCCGTAGTTTCCCATGTTGCTCCCGCCGTAGCAGGTGCTGTCGCTGTTGAAGATCTCGGCGTACGACCCGGGGAAGCGGACCCCGACACGGTGGCCGGTGCGGGGAACGGGCGTGAAATTGAAAACGGCCGTGATCGTCTCCTGCCCGTCGCGCGATTTTCGGTCGAAAGAAATCACGCTGCTCGCTGCATCCTGAAAGTCCACCCATTCAAAGCCGCTGTAGTGGAAATCAACCTCATAGAGAGCACGCTCCTTCCCATACAGTCTCCCAAGCTCCTCCATCAGGAGATGGACACCCCGGTGGGTGTCGTACTTCAGGAGACTCCAATCGATGCTCTTCTCGTGGTTCCATTCGTCCCATTGGGCGAATTCCCCTCCCATGAACAGGAGCTTCTTGCCGGGGAAGGCCCACATCAGGGAAAAAAGGAGCCGGCAGTTGGCGAATTTCTGCCAGAGGTCGCCCGGCATCTTCCCGAGAAGGGAACCCTTCCCATGGACAACCTCATCGTGCGACAGCGGGAGCATGAATTTTTCCGTAAAGGCGTACAGAAGAACAAAAGTCAGGTTGTGATGATGATGCGCGCGATGAATAGGATCCTTCGTGAAATACTCCAGAATATCGTGCATCCAGCCCATGTTCCACTTGAGATCGAATCCCAATCCCCCCTTCTCCACCGTGTTGGTCACCCCCGGCCACGCCGTGGATTCTTCAGCGATGGTCATGACGCCGGGATAGTACTGATGGACCACGCTGTTCATGCATTTGAGGAACTCGATCGCCTCCAGATTCTCCCGTCCGCCGTACTGGTTGGGGATCCATGCGCCGGGCTTCCGCGAATAATCGAGATACAGCATGGAGGCGACCGCATCGATCCTCAAACCATCCACATGATATTTCTCCAGCCAGAAGAGGGCATTGCTCACCAGGAAATTCTTGACCTCATGCCTGCCATAATTAAAAATATACGTCCCCCAATCCTGGTGTTCTCCCTTCCTCGGATCGGCGTGCTCGTAGAGGTGTGTCCCGTCGAACTGCCCCAGCGCGTACGCGTCCTTGGGGAAGTGCGCCGGCACCCAATCCAGAATGACCCCGATCCCGTTCTGGTGGCAGCAATCGACCAATGCCATGAAATCGGACGGGCTCCCGAATCTGCTCGTCGGCGCAAAGTAGCCGGTCACCTGGTACCCCCACGATCCATCGAAGGGATGCTCCATGATGGGGAGGAGTTCCAGATGGGTGAATCCCATTTTCAGGAGATAGGGAACAAGCTGCTCCGCCATCTCGTGGTACGTGAGGAATCGGCCGTCTTCTCCTCTTCGCCATGAGCCGGGGTGAACCTCGTACGCGGAGAGCGGCCGTGCGAGATCCCTTCCCTTTTCTCTCTCCTCCATCCATTCCTTGTCGTGCCATTCATAGCCGCGGAGGAAATTCACTTTCGAAGCCGTGCGGGGGCGCAATTCCATCTCGCGCCCGTACGGATCCGCTTTGTCCATGACGAAGCCGTTCTGAGTCCGGACCTGGAACTTGTACAGCACTCCCTCCTGCAGACCGGGGATGAAGATCTCCCAGATCCCCGAGGATCCGAGGACGCGCATGGCATGGAAGCGGCGGTCCCAATGGTTGAATTCGCCGATCACGCTGACGCTTCTCGCGCCCGGTGCCCACACGGCAAACTGGACGCCCCCCATCCCGTTGATCTCCATGTCATGGGCTCCCAGCTTCTCGTAGATCCGGTGATGATCCCCCGCGTTAAAGAGATAAAGATCAACATCGGACAGGGTCGGAAGGAACGAGTACGAATCGTGGAACTCCTCAACATCACCTCCGGGGAGCCCCTTGCGAATGTGATACGGGAAGACAGCGGTGCAGGCGGGGATCACGACTTCGAAGAAACCCAGTTCGTGCACTTTCTCCATGACGAACTCTTTCCCCTTGTACTTCCCCCCTTCGCACAGGATGGCGGCGTTTTCGGCGCCGGGAAGGAAGGAGCGAATGGCAAGCCGGTCCCCGTCCAGAAGATGGGGACCGAGCACTGCAAAGGGATCGTGGTGATCGGTGAAGATTACCCTGTAAACGTCGTCGACAATGGCAGTGGTGTGCATAAGATTCCCCGATTACTCTCCATCTTTCGTGTCATTCTACCTCACGTCGTCAACGATGACGAACGTTGTCTTCCCCTTCCTGACGACGACCTTCTCTTCACGGCGGACGGCTCCATCGGTTGAGGCGATGCGAACCGCATAGGACCCGGCGGGAATATTCACACGCGCCATTTGGAATTCCGCGGGAAGCGTGCGCCAGGCGCGAACATCTGCTTTTTCCGTCGCCCCCACGGCGATGTCGACTGCGAGACTTCCGAGAAGATTCGTCAGTACGTCGTCATTTTTTTTGCTGATCGTCGACTTGGCCTTCTCGGACGCCAGAAACTTGAGGAGCGCGCGTCCCCCCGACTTAAGATAGACAAGCGTCATCCGGTCTTCAAGTGTCTTCGCAGCGATCGCATTCACGTCCTCCACCACTTCCGTCCGCACCTGGCGCAGCCGCGTCGAGTCTCCCGCCGCGACCTCGATGACGTATGAACGTCCCGGCTTCGACCGTGGAACGAATTTTGGCAGCGCCACCTGGAAGGTGTGGATGACTCCCTTTTCGTCCGGAATGCTCACCGTCGGTCGATACTCCTGCTTGATCGGTCCCTTCCCGGCATATGCCAGGACGATCACACTTCCGTCGTCCCCGTGCTCCCTGCCGAAGGGCTTTCCCCCGAGAGACCGGAAGTGCTCCGCATCGTCATCGAACGCCATCAGCGTCGCGGTGCGGACGAGATCATCAAGAAGAAACGAGGGCGCCCTCGTGCCATAGTCCTTCGTGTACACCGCATACGTCTCGTAGGCCTTCTTGTACGAGATGTAGGCATCATTGATCTCGCCCCTCGATTCGTACAGAACACCCATGAGGTACCGTATGAAGGCGTCCTCTTTGTAGGTATTCTTCCCGTCGTACTCTTTGGCGTACACCCGGAGCTTCTCATCAACCTTACGGGCCTCGACGAGAGCCTCGTCGGGCTCTCCCTTTTCCACATAGTTCAGCGCAAGGAACGCATTGATCAGCACTTTTTCGACATCTTCCCCCTCATAGGGAAGGACGTTGTCGTTCAGAAGCATGGAAGCCGCCGCAAGACTGACGCTTTTCGTGTACAGATCGTCGATCTCCTTTTCGGCGGCAAAGAACCAGCGATTGCTCGAGTCGGGCTGGCCCGCATAATGGTAGAGCAGGCCGAGGTCGAGTTTGTAAAGAACCGTGGCTTTTTCGCCGTAGTCGCCCTGGTGCGCGCGCACGTCGGCGATGGCCGCGGCAAAGTCGTGCCCGGCGACGCTCGTGTCGACGTTTCTGTAAAACTCGGTGGCGGGACCGCATGCGGCGAGGAAAAGCGAAAGCGCCATGGGAATGAACCAAGGCGCTTTCGAGGACTTCATGAAATGGGACATGGTGGACGGGTGAAGATCCGTTAGAGTTTGGTACCGCTTTGTGAAATGAACTTCTTGATCTTCTTTTCGCCGACCCACGCCTTGCGGTTGGTCTCGACGTTGACCAGTTCCAGGTTCACCTGGTAGTACTTCACCTTGTCCCCGCCCTCCTGATCGATGATGGTCGTGATGTCGCCCCGAAGCAGGAAGTCTGCCCCCGCTTCCTGCTGGAATTTCTTCATCGATTCGGGAGACGCGTTCTCCTGCTGGTCGGCCCGTTCATCGCGGACCTCGGTCCGTTCCTCTTTGCTCGCCACAAAATTCACGCGGCCGGAGTTGATCAGCTCCTTCTCAAGGTTCTTGATGAAGGCAACCGTCGCAATGTGCTCATCCGTCCGATTCCGTACCGTGCCGACGATAACGTCAGGCGAACGCTTTTTCTCACCCTTGAACTCACCGACCCATGGTCTCGCGAGCACGTCATTGATCATTTCCTCCGCAACCAGGCGCGAATCCGTATCATTCCAGTCCCCGCTGAGGTCAACCGTCTGATTGGGATCGATGCGCGAAACCGTCTTCCCGCCGCCGCAGCCGGCAAGGAACGCCGCGCAGGCGGCAACGCACACAGCGACCGCAACATGAGTTCTCGTCACATTTCCTCCTTTTCCCAAATGAATGAATGCCGTCATCAACGTACAGAATTCGCCGTCAATCTTCAAGCGCCCGCTTCATTCCCTCCCCCTTCGGGTTCTTCGGCCGCGTCATCCGCCCGCCCCAGAAGGTGAACGGCCTCTCCCGCCGGGAGTTCCTGGACATCCTTCAGCTTCCTCGCAATGGCCCTCGTCCGCCTCCCCGCATCGTCAATCGTGTTGCTCGCCTCCTGAAGTTTCTTCTGGGTTTTTTCCAGAACGTCTCCGAACTTGCCGAATTCGGTCTTCACCGCTCCGAGGAGCGTCCAGACCTCGCTCGACCGCTTCTCGATGGCCAGCGTCCGGAACCCCAACTGGAGGCTGTTGAGGAGTGCGGCGAGTGTCGTCGGCCCCGTGACGAGAATCTTGAATTCCCGTTGAATCCAGTCGGCAAGGCCGGGACGCCGGAGGACTTCAGCATACAAACCCTCCGTCGGAAGAAACATGACGGCAAAATCGGTGGTGTACGGCGGGTCGACATATTTTTCGTGGATGGACCGCGCTTCCATTTTCACCCTGTTCTCCATCTGGCGGCCGGATTCCTCCACGAGGGCGGGATTCGCCTGGTCCTGCGCATCGAGGAGCCGCTGGTAATCCTCCTGCGGAAATTTGGCATCGACCGGAAGCCACACAGGTTGCAGGGCGTGTTCGTCGCGTCCGGGCAGCTTGATGGCAAACTCCACTCTGTCGGCGCTCCCCGGCTTGGTGGCAATGTTGGTGGCATACTGATCCTGGGTCAGGACTTGCTCGAGCAGCGCGCCGAGTTGGACTTCCCCCCAGGTTCCGCGCGACTTGACGTTCGTGAGCACGCGCTTGAGATCCCCGACCCCCGTTGCAAGGCTCTTCATTTCTCCCAGACCCAATTGGACCTTCTCAAGACTCTCGCTGACGATGCGGAAGGATTCTCCGAGCCGCCGTTCCAATGTCGCATGCAGCTTCTCGTCCACCGTCATCCTCATCTTCTCCAATTGGAGCGTGTTGTCTTCCTGTATCTGGGAGAGCTTCCCTTCCACGCTCTCCCGAAGGCGATCGACGCGCTGCTCCATCGTTTGTGTCAGCACGGTCAGATTCTGCGCAAACGAATCGAGCTGATTCCGCTGGAGGGTCGCAATCTCGGCCAACCGCGCCTGGAGGGAGTCGGCTGTAGAACGAAGCGCCCCCTGCAGTTCGCTCCTGTCCTGTTGCCCGGAGGATTGGATCGACTCACGGGCACGCGCGAATTCGTCACCCATCGAACGGTCGAGCTTTTCCAACTGATCCCGGAGGATTCCGAGGGTAAGCGTGATGTTCCCGTCCGCCCCGCCCGATGGTCGGCGGAGGAGCAAGAGGAGGAGAACAATAACAGCAGCAAGGAGAATGAGCGTCAGGATGCCTGTGAGATCGAACATGGGGATGGAGTGTTCGGGAGCGTTTCATGCGCGGCGCGACGATAGTGCAGCCGCCTTTACGGTGGGAATATACCACAAAATCGGGCAAAAGCAACGAGAGGGGGAAAAGACCGGGATCCGGAGCCGCCGGGCCACGCCGGATCCCGGAAGGGATGGGCCTACTGCACAGCGGAAGCGGCTGCTTCGTCGATTGCCTGGCGGAACGGCTCGACAGACTCGCCGAACACCCGGATCGTGGAGCGGGTCTTCTTGTCATCCGCCTCAAGTTTCGACTCGGATATGGCGATGAACTTGCTGCCGTTCTTCGCTTCCTTGACATCGACGAAATAGGTGGTTCTTCCAGCTTTCACCATGGTGGAATAGATTGCTTCGCTGTTCGCCATGAGTTCCTCCGCTTGTTGTAGGGGACAGTGGGACACCTTTGATTATTACTCATCCCCCCGCCCATTTCCGAACTCACCGCGCGAAAAAAACCGCTCAAGATTCATCCAGGACTTTCCGGAAGCCCGAAAGCACTTCCAGGTTGACGGGGCAGCACACTGCCCATCACCATCGCTCATCTACTGAATTCTTCCGCTGAGAGTCAACCTCCCATCCCATGCGGCGGAAACGAAGGAATGGGACATCGAAGGCAGAACAACCTCCGGCCGACGAACCGCAAAAATCCGTGGGGGGTACGGTATCTCTAAATCTTGGACTCTGACAGCAAATAGGCAAGGAGGGCCTCGACGATCGCGCCAAGCTCCAATTCCCGGGGATTCACCTTGTCGAGAGTGTCATTGTCTGAATGATGATAGTCGAAGTACCTCTGGTTCTCCGGCAAGAGCCCAAAGCAGGGTATCCCTTTTTGCGCCATGGGGGAGATGTCAGCCCCCCCGCCCCCCTGGGTGATCGTCCCCGCGCCGACGGCATCGAAGAGAGATTGCCACCTCATCACGCGGCTCAGGAGACTGGAGTCGCCATCCACAGTGAAGCCCCGTGGGGCAAACCCTCCGCGGTCCGACTCCATCAGCGCAACGTGGTTTTCCTTCTCACGCCGCGGGTCCTGAGCATATCCTTTCCCCCCCCGGGAGCCATTTTCCTCATTCATGTAGAGGACGACCCGGATGGATTGGTGAGGACGAACGCCGGCGGCTTGCAGGAGACGAAGTGCCTCAAGGGCTTGCACGCATCCGGCTCCGTCATCGTGCGCACCCTCTCCTTTGTCCCAGCAGTCGAGATGTCCGCTGATGACGATAACGTTCTCCGGGTGGACCGAACCGGCGATCTCCCCCACGACATTTGCAGAGGGGGCATCCGGGAGAGTCTGACAACGCAAAACGAGTCTCACAGTGACCATTGCACTCCGGTGTAACATGGCGCTGAGGCGGTCCGCACTTCGCGCTCCAAGAGCTGCTGTCGGGATTTTCCGCACGCCATCGCGATAACCCATAACGCCGGTGTGCGGCACGTCGTCGTCCGCGAGGGTCATGGAGCGAACGAGAGCCGCGACACCGCCTGCCTTGGCAGCTTCCGCAGCCCCCCCGAATCTCTGATCGACGGCGCCTCCATAGGCCTCAAAGGTATTGACCAACGAAGCATCCATGGGCCGATTGAAGAAGATGATCTTCCCCCGCGCTGTATCGCCGGCCCGTGCAAGTTCCTCGAACGACCGCACCTCCAACACTTCCGCCGTTATCCCGCCTGTTTGCGTTCCCACACTCCCTCCCAGGGCACAGACGGAGAGCCGGATACCTCGGGCACCGGAACGGACGATGGTGCAGCGTTCCGCCGCCCCGCGTTCCCAGTGCGGAACGGCGATGTCCTCGCGGTGGACGTTGGCAAAGCCCAGACTGTCCATCATCCGTTGGACAAGGCGAACTGCCCGCGCGGCCCCCTGCGAACCGCTCAGCCGGTGCGGCGCTTCGCGGGTCAATTCTCGGAGAAGGGCGTACGCGCCGCGCTCTTTCATGCCGGCAGACAATAACGAGGAAAGCACCCTCCGTGCATCGGCGGTCGCTGCGCTGTCCTGGCACCGGACGGACACAGGCAGCATCACAAGGAGTACTCCTGCAAGGCAGGCACAGCGAGAAGTTTTCATCGCACGTTGTTTGTCCGTTCCTCAAATGTTGTACAGACGACGGATGCCGGGGATCAGGTATTCGTCAAAGGCACGGGCGAGGTTGTACCCGGGCGTGAATCCCCAGTCGCGGCGTGCCGCGGAATCGTCGACATCTTCCGGCCAGGTATCAACGATCGCCTGCCGCTTGTCGTCGGGTGAGAATGAAATTGTTGCATGGGGGAACTCCCTGAGCACGATGTCGCGGATTTCGCCGGCGGAAGGATTGAAGCTGGTAATATTGTAGACGGTTTGGGTGAGACTCGCCGCCGGCGCCGAGGCGAGCGTCAGAAGCGCATGGATTGCATCCGGCATGGCCATGAAAGGCATCCTGACGTCCTCGCGCACGAAGCAGGCGTAGGGTTTCTCCTGAGCGGCCGCATGTATCATTTCGGAGGCATAGTCGCTCGTCCCTCCGCTTGGCACAGTGACCGCACTGATAAGCCCGGGGAATCTGATCGAACGGAAATCCACGCCGCCCCGGCGCTCCGAGTCTGCCGCAAGCTGCCGATAGTGTGTCGCGTAGTACCGGCCGAGGTGTTCGCAATAGAGTTTGTTGCATCCGTACATCGTGACGGGAACGGTCCATTCACGTTCGCTCACTCTTCCCGCCTTCTTCTTGTACGAGACGTCGGGAAGGCCATAGACTGCGACGGAGCTCGGAAAAAGAAACTTCACGGGATTTCCATGCCAGCGGGACTGCTCCACTGCGAGTTTCAGCAGGTGGAGTGTCCCCTCAACGTTGACCTGATGCGCCAACTCCGGGGTGAACTCCGCCCGTGTCGAGAGGAGCGCGGCAAGGTGAAAGACGGTGTGAATCTCAAACTCGCTTTGAAGACGGTCGAGCAAGCTCTTGTCCAGAATATCGCCGGCGATGGTCGCCATGCAGGAGGCGCGAATCGACTCATCGACCGGTTTCAAGTCGATCGCAATGATGTTCCTCTCTCCGTCCTGCGAGAGCTGTTCGATGAGTCCATGACCCACCTCGCCGTTCGCTCCCGTGATCAGTGTGGCGGGCTTTCTGATGTGATCGCTCATGGGAACTCAATTCATTGGAGGAAAGGACAACAGAACCAGCCGATGATGAACATGCGAAGATACGGAAAAGAGACGAAAAACAGAACAGCCGCGTTCCGGCGCAGGTCGCGGCTGTTCCTTCTCACATCTGTGGCGCGGGGTTCAAAGGATGGGAGTTCCGCTTCCTCCCCGTGTGTTGAACCTCGCTTGCGTTCCAATCTTGGTGCGCGTTCCTCCCGGAGTAAGCTTCGACCGTTTCTCCTCAGGGGTTGTCAGGTATGTAATCCATTCAATCAACTCCTCGACGGGTCTGGCCTTCCGGAGAAAACCGTCGCAGCGGGGATCCTTCACCGCGTCCAGTGTGTGCTGGTCATCGTACGCCGATACGAAAAGGAAGGGCGTCTTCTCAAGCCCGGGGGTCGCGCGGACCGTACGGTGAAACTTGATCCCATCCATTACGGGCATGTAGATGTCCGAGATGATGAGGTCAACCTTCGAATCGCGAAGCTTCTCCATCCCTTCTTCCCCGTTCTCGGCAAGAAGAACTTCCCAGCCTTCCGTCATGAGAACGCTTCTCATGATCAGCCGGTATTCCGGCTCGTCGTCCACAACAAGGATCGTCATGATTCTCACCTCCACGGCCGACAACCGGTCGCTCCCGGATTATCGACCATTGTGACAGGAACTGCAATTTCGGCGTCGGGCAATCATCCCGCCCCCGCCAGCTTGCTACTATGATATCACATGCCGTAGAACTTCGGTATGTCCTCAGTCACATCTTCATCTCCGTCATGCGCTGCTCTGCCAACGCGACCACTTGGGTTACTTCTTGTCTCCCTCTTTGTTCCCCTCCTTGGATTCCATCTTTTTGCACTTGTCCATCCCTTTCTTGCACATGCAGGTCTTTGCGGAATCCGTTGAACAGCAGGCCATTTTCATCCCGGCTTTTCCTGCCTGTTTCGTCGGATCGAGTTTCTTCGTCGCTGCGACCTTTGTCTGCTGCTGATCCGGCTTCTTCTGATCCTGTGATTCCTGGGCAAAAACAACCCCCGCACCTGTGAGGACGATCAAAACCACAAGAGCTCTTGCGTATTTCATGCCTGTCTTCCTTCCTGTTTAGTATCCGTTTCCTCAAGGATACGATGGAATCCGAAGAAATGCAATCCCTGTCGTCATCCTTCTTTCATCCAATTGGCCATTTGGGAGATCTTCAGAGTCCCCTTTTTGAGCGCGTGCAGCTTCATATAAGTAAAAAGGACGGGGGTGACCACGAGAACGTGGACCGTCGATGTCAACAATCCGCCGATCATGGGAGCGGCAATGGGCTTCATGATATCGGCCCCCGCTCCCTTGCTCCACATAATGGGAAGAAGACCGAGGAGGGCAGTTCCAACTGTCATCACTTTCGGCCGCAACCGCAGAACCGATCCCTCGATTGCTGCATCGAAAATGTCCTGCGCGGTGATGGGCCCCCGCTTGCCGAGCTGGTGATCGCGCAGGCGCCGGTCCAACGCCTCGTGCAGATAGACGACCATGACGAGCCCTGTCTGGACCGCAACGCCGTACAAGGCGATGAATCCGACCCAGACGGCCACCGAGAAATTGTACCCGAGGAAATAGATCAGGTACACGCCGCCAATGAGGGCGAACGGAACGGAGAGCATGACGGTACCCGCTTCCGCAAAGTCTTTCGTCGTCAGGTACAGCATGACGAAAATGATCAGAAAGACCGCCGGCATGAGGATCTCCAGACGCTTCGTGGCTCTGAGATGGTTCTCCCATTGGCCGCTCCACTGGAGAGTGTATCCCTGCGGGAGCTGAAGCCCCTTGTCCAACGTCTCTCTCGCGTCATGGACAAATCCTCCCATATCCCTCCCCCGCACGTTGAGGAAGACGATCGATCGGAGTTGCGCGTTTTCGCTCGAGATCATCGGCGGACCGTGCGTCACGGAGATCTGCGCCAATTGCGTCAGGGGCACAAACCCCTGCGCAGAAACCGCCCGCATGACGGGATCAACCATCTGTGGAACAGGCACAAGCAGATCCTTGAGCTGTTCGACGTTCCCGCGCCATTCCCGTTCGTACCGGACACGGATCGGAAACCTCTCACGGCCCTCGATGACCGTGCCGATGTTCTCCCCGCCGATGGCTGTCTCGATCACGTCCTGCACATCCCCCACGTTAATCCCGTAGCGCGCAATTGCCTCGCGATCAATCTTGATGTCGAGGAACATTCCCCCCTGCGTCCGCTCCGCATAGAGGTCGGCCGCGCCGGGGACCGTACGGAGGATCTGCTCCGCTTTGATGGCCAGCTCTTCGAGCGTGTCGAGATCCTTGCCGAAGATCTTCACCCCGAGGTCCGTCCGCACCCCGGTGGAGAGCATGTTGATTCTGTTGATGATCGGCTGCGTCCATCCGTTCCGGACGCCCGGCATCTGCAGCTTCGCATCGAGTTCGGCGATAATGTCGTTCTTCGTGATCCCTGCGCGCCACTGGGACTTTGGTTTCAAGAGCACGATCGACTCGATCATGCTGACCGGCGCGGGATCGGTCGACGTTTCGGCCTTTCCCACCTTCCCCAGCACCTGTTCGACCTCGGGGACGGTCATGATGATTGCGTCCTGCACCTGGACGATCCGGTTGACTTCCGTGATGGAGGCGGAGGGGAGCGCCACCGGCATGAAAAGCAGACTTCCTTCATCCAGCGGCGGCATGAATTCTGAACCCATGTTCATGATCATCGGTATGGTGACCAGAAGCGCGACAACATTCAGCGCGATCGCCGTCTTGCGGTACTTCAAAACCCAGCGAATGACCGGTTCGTAAAGCCAATGAAGGAAGCGTGTGAGCGGATTCTCCCCGTCGCGCCGAAATCTTCCCCTCGTCAGCATGACCATGAGCACGGGAACCAGCGTGATGGCGATGATGGCGGACCCGCCCAAAACAAAAGTCTTGGTGAACGCAAGCGGGCGAAATAGTTTTCCCTCCTGTCCCTCGAGCAGGAACACGGGGAGGAAGGAAACAACCATGATCGCAACAGCAAAGAAAATGGGCCGGCCAACCTGCTTCGCGGAAACGATGGAAATTTCAATGAAGTCCTCCCTGGTCAACGTCCCCTTGGTCTCCTGCGCCCGGGCGACATTCCGGTAGGCGTTCTCGACAAGCACGATGGATGCGTCCACAATGACACCGATGGCGATGGCAATCCCTCCCAGCGACATGATGTTGGAGGTAATCCCGAACGCCTTCATGCAGATGAATGCAATGAGGACGGCGACAGGTATCTCAATGATAATCCGGAGAACACTCCGAAAATGAAGGAGAAAGAGAAAGACGACAATGCTGACGACGATCGCCTCTTCCACGAGCGTGCTTTTCAACGTTTGGATTGACGCCATGATAATGTCGCTTCTATCATATGCGGTCTTGATTTCCATGCCCGGGGGAAGACCGGGCGTGATCTCCACGATCTTCTGCTTCACCCGGTCGATGACCGCCTTCGCATTCTCCCCGTACCGCATGACGACGATCCCCCCCACGACCTGTCCTTTTCCGTCCTTTTCAATGGAACCGCGGCGGATATCACCCCCAAGCTGCACGGTCCCGATGCTTCGAATGGTCACAGGGACCCCGTTCGGCCCGGTTCCGACCACGATCTCTTCGATATCCCTCGTCGACCGGATATAGCCCTGCCCCCGGACAAAATACTCGGCGTCCGACACTTCGAGAATCTTTCCCCCTACATCATTGTTGGATCGCATGACAGCATTCCGGATCGTCGCAAGGGTAATGCCGTATCCCTTCATCCTATTCGGATCAACGTCCACCTGATACTGACGGATGTACCCGCCCACCGAGGCGACCTCGGCAACTCCTTCCACTCCCTGAAGGTGTAACTTCACGTACCAGTCCTGAGTCGCCCGGAGCGTCCCGAGATCATATTTCCCCTCCAATGTGTACCAGAAAACGTGTCCCACACCGGTTCCGTCGGGGCCGAGCTCCATGCGTGCTCCTTGCGGGAGGGCGGTCTGGACGGTGGAGAGCTTCTCGAGAACGCGGCTCCGCGCCCAATACAGGTCGGTCGCTTCATCGAAGATGATATAAATGAAGGACATCCCGAACATCGATTGCGCCCTGACGGCGGATACCTGAGGCAACCCTTGAAGAGCGGTGACAAGCGGAAACGTGACCTGATCCTCGACGAGCTGCGGTGACCTTCCCATCCACTCCGTATAGACGATCACCTGGTTCTCGGACAGATCAGGGATTGCATCGAGCGGCGTGTGTACCACCGACCAGATCCCCCATCCGACGACACACAGGTAGAAGAGGATGACGATGAACTTATTGCGTGCGGAGAAATCGATTATTCTCTCTATCATGGATGTCTCCCGTTGATCG
>Ga0182027_10004041_pt1 | contig 22942 bp, 18 predicted proteins | sample 712E1DmetaG_FD_121300 | JGI IMG/M metagenome (GOLD analysis project Ga0182027, IMG submission 121300) | Permafrost microbial communities from Stordalen Mire, Sweden - 712E1D metaG (Illumina Assembly) | ecosystem: Environmental > Terrestrial > Soil > Wetlands > Permafrost | place: Sweden... | reverse complement strand
TTTTGTCCGAAACCGCTAAGACTTTTCATAGAATGAATTTGTCTATTATCACAGGAGATTTGGACTCTTTTAGTAGAGGGTCGACATCAATTGCTCCTGAACAACAGGAGGCATTTAAACACATTAAAGGCGCGCCGATCATAATGAGGTTAATAGACAATGAATACTTGAGGATTTTGACGGAGGAGGGTACGGTTACAACCGAAGCTTCGGACAAGCTACATGGTAAATTATCAGGCGCAACGGAGAAGCTCGAGCGAGCAGTAGGAACAGTACAACAACAATTGATAGATCTTGTGAAAGGAGATGGAGCAGACGCAACCGGCATCCCCCCCGTATTGGCTGAGGAGTTAAAGGGACTTAAGACATGGGAAATAGGTTGGGCGTTTGATGCTGGGAAACTTCTGCATAATATTGGTTTAAGATCCGCAGAATTAATTTCTTTAAGCGACGTGCCGTCAGGTGATAGGGCCTGGTCGTCAATTCCACAGGAGCACGCGGCAAGAATCATGAATCAAATCGGCTGGAATATGAAAAGATTCAAAATGGGTGAGGCAAGGGGAGGATTTGAATTTGTAACCCGCGCCCAGCAGCACTTTCAAGATTTACGTAGAAGGCAGGGTTATGGAGAAACAGGACTTTCTAAGATTGGCGGTAAAGAGGTACGGGATTTTGAAATTGCCTCAATGTTTAAAGCGGCCGGAATTTATACTAGCTGGAGAAATACAAACATGATTGTTGACAAAATGCGAATGGTAATACCAACGGACTTGCCCGAGGGGTTAACACCGGGTGATATTAAGATTAAAACAGCCGGTGAATATATTAAAGCTGTCAAGGCGGCAAGAAATGCCCGAATTAAGCGTGAGCTTGAATCAGAAACAATATTGGGTATAAAAAAATGGGGTAGAGATGGTGACCCAAGATTTAAAAAAGAACTTGCGAGAAGAATAACATTGTCGGAAAGAGATCGTTTAATAGCAACCTATCTTAAAAACGGGGAGCTAAGGCCGGAGTTTGTTAGCGGTTATGGCGTTTTGGCAAGACTTAGGGATCTTGATCCGGATCAGAAAGACCATCAGGTACCGGGGTTGCTCAAGGCAAAAGCAGAGGTAAGAGCGGCAATTTGGAGGCGGGCTGCCCAAGAAAATCCGATGGGATTGGCTAATTTATTAACAGGAATGGATTTTAAAAGTGGCCACGAACCGCATTTCCATCGTGGGGGAATGGATGAGTTTAAAGCCTTTACTCAACGTTTAAAAACAAAAAACAACGATGGTGAGCTTACGACATGGGGAACACTTAGACAAAAACTGATTGCAGTTAACGAATTGAGGTTAAATAGTATAAAAAAAGGAGAACCAAAAGATTTAGAGAGTTTTTGGGGGATAGAAGAAGGTCAAGTCTCAATTACAAAGGATGAAGAAGCGCTTTTGAGGGAAATACAAGCCTATGGAAAAGATATTGCTAAGGATATGTCGGCGGTAAGGCTTCCTTTTAATCCTTTTATGAATGATGTTATTTTTGAGGATATAGAGTATACGGCGTTGGGAACTTCTTACTACCAGAGAAGAACAGGGGATTTGGCTGCGACGATGCAGTGTTATGAGAATATGCAAAAAATCGTGATGGATCCGGCGAGAGCTTCAAAAGAAGATGCTTTTAAGGCAATGCAGGCAATGGTTGATGCGTTAGCCGGCCCCAATAGCACTGCTACTGCCCAAGATGAAGTCTTGCCGTTTTTGATGGCAATGTTAGACATGTGGGAAGCGGGAGGACAATATACTGATCCCGCAAGACGCTGGCTAGCCAAAGACAATTTCTATAAAATGTATGCAAAAGCTGATCGAAAGGCTAATTCGATTGCGCAAAAATACGGTGGAGTAGATGCAATAGCTTATGATGAGTTTGAGATGCGGGATGCTATTAATGAAGCGTTACACATGGGTCTTACCAGATCCGGAAAAATAAAAGGAGAGGATGGTTATACCGCTTTTATAGACATAGATGACTATTTAAAGAAAAAACACAGGGTTAAGTTTGGTGGAATGTTAGCTGCATTCTTAAGAGACATTCTCCCTATTTTTGCACTGGCAGCGATTCATGAAACTGGAAAACAATCTGCACAACCCATAAAGAACTAGTTAAATTAAGCTACCCCTCGTGATCTAAGAGCACCCCAAATTCCGCCCTTCTGGCCCATGTTAGGAGTCTTTGCAAAGTAAGCAATGCCAGTCTTAACTCCTGCCATTGGAACAGCAACGCCTGAGCTAATGGCTTGTGCTGCTGCTCCACCAAGACCTACGCTCGGAGCTTTAAAGGCTTTCTTAACCATAGCAACCACCGCGGGGGTTGTTAATATTACTCCAAGTCCAATAATTGCTTGCAAAAATGTTGGGTCATCAGGGTTCCCGATTAATGGTGGAATAAACATGCTCCCACCACCACTACCAGCAGTTGATGGAATAGCACCCATTAAAATGCTTCCGATCCAAAACATAAAAGCTACAGCCGGAAAAGCAGCTAAATTTGACGCAAGATCTTTAAGCCATGAACTAAAATTAATACCGGTATTTCCGGGTATTAATCCGGCTATGATCCAAAGAGGCGCAAGGATGACGTCAAAAAGTACAAAAATGTAGGATTTAATAAGTTCGAACCAAAGCCGAAGAAGAGTAGTAAGTACGGCAACATAAATAATCAGAAAAATAATGAGCCACGGAAGAAATTCTCTTAATACGAATTCGGCAACTCCCTTGAAGAGTGCAGCAGAGACTCCCCCCGCAGCTAATCCTGCTATCCAACCCAAAACAGTTCCGGGGCCATTTCCCACCGCTTCGGGATCCATGCAGCACCATATCGCTGCATTGAAACCAAAATTAAAGCCTTTTAAGGCTGCAACCCAGGAAAGAATCTCAATAACACTATCTGCGACATTGCCGGTTGCTATATTGGGGGCAAGTTTCGTTACGTCAAGAAATCCGCCAAGAAGGCAACCCCCACTCCAAGCATCACAATGTGTTATACCCAAAGTGTCTTCCATAACCGTTTTTAGCCGTGGAGCCATTACGCTCGGAATACTACTCGCCCCATTTACGTCTCCTCCCGTGTCGGGTACGATCTGCCCAGCCCAGCCGCCATACAAGTCAAGAGGATTCTGTCCATACATATTCGCAGGCGAGAGTTTGTTGATGTAATCCAACTCCCCCGTAATATTTTTTGCCACTCCTTGCATAAGTCCAAAAGAAACATACATGCTTTCCCACATAGCATCAATTAAAAGACCGGCGATTGCAAACGAAAATGTGACCATTACTATTCCGATAATTATTTTGGGTATTTGATTCTGGATTGTCATAACGGTTCGGGGATCAATTTTTACCCGCAGCATAACAGCAACGCCGATAACCAGGAAGACAAGGATAAAAAAGAGATAAGCAATATTCCTAAAACCTACCCAGACAGTGATTAGTGGTTCAAGACCAGCAAATCCAAGGCCTGTTGTTCCTGCAGCGTAAGAGTGTTTGGCTAATCCAAAATTTTTTGACAGGTAACTAAGATAGTCTCCTGTATGGAGAGGAGGCGTATAAAGAAGACTAAGGTTTGAAGATAACATTCCAATCACGCCCCCGCCGTTCTCTACAAAACCGATTTTGTTTGTTTTTGGATCTACGCCTAGACATTTTTGATTCGGATTGGTAGGATCCATACCCGTAACCTCACAGCTTATGGCAGCAATGGTTTCAATTAACACAGTTTGTGTCCAGTTGTGTAGATTCTTCGGAACGTCGGGGCTGGTATTGGTTGTTAGTTCCGATGTGTTTTGTTGGGGATAGGTTTCACTTTGCGTTTGAGCAAAAGAAATAGACCTTAAACATAAGAACGTGACTAAACAAAAAAATACGGCTAAAAGCAACCGGACAGGGAATTTCATGTCAATTATTAGTTTGGATTATTTTATAGAATATGTCAAGTAAAGCGATCTTAAGTTGGGTCAATTGTTAGTTTTTTGTAATGATTTTATCAAGCTCATATATCGTATATAGGGTAAAATCTCAAATACAGAAAGGATTAGTATTGATTTGACAAACGAATTTAATCTAATCTAGACTGAGAGAAGAGGAATTATGAGTGGAAAAGGAGCAACAGCAAGAGTAAGCATGCCCGGCGAAACAGGCGGGGGGTTTACTATTGAATCTAAATCGAGTACTAGTGGGAGTGGAGGTGCGTTATGGCTAGAGAATCCTGCAGATGGAAGTATTAATGGTAGACGTGGTGGCCCTAATCAACTAGGGGTCGATAGCATTGAGCCACCAGTAGCTCCGGTGGCGTCTCTGCCAGAATCGGCTCCGGCTCAGGCCCCCGCAGTGCCGGAAACAGATCAGCCTAAAGGGCCAGAAGCGGCTCCGGCTCAATCTCCTGTAGTGCCAGAACCGGCAGCGGGTCAAGTAGACGCTGCTAGGATAGCTGCTGATGCTGCAGAGGTAGATGCCATTGTGGACAATCCACCTAATAATGATACTTCTGACACAGAGACTCATGTAGATCCTGCAGAGGTGCCAGGGAGGGTTAGAAAAGCCTGGAAAAAAGAAGTGGCTCGCTTGGCAAAAAAAGCTCAGGATAACGGTGTGAATATCAATGATGAAGCAGTGAAAGTTAGATTACAAGACGAAGCATTTAAAAATATTTACGCCAGGCGTGTCCAAAGAATGGAAGCAAATCCTAAGTATTTGGCTAAAATCATAAGCTCTGAGGAATATAAAAAAGCACGCGAAGTGGCTATGGCTAGAGCAAGGTCTCGTTTGGGGAAAGGTCAGGCAGACAAGGATATTGATCAACAAGCGGTTGATAGAGACACTTTAATGGGATATCTTCAGGCAAAAGATACACAGCGATCTGAGTCTTTCCATTTGCTGAAAGAAACGGGTAGAAAAATAAAGAAAAATTGGAGTGAAGTTTTAAAGTTTTTATTAGCAATTATTATTGGTAGCGCCGAGCAACAAACAAAAGAAGCAACGAAGGCTCCGCAGTCTGGGCGATAGCACAACTTTAGATAGGGTTTGGCGGAGGGGGCGGGATTTGAACCCGCGATATCCTTGCGGATATACCTGCTCTCCAAGCAAGCGCACTAGGCCACTATGCGACCCCTCCAAGTTGCTTATAATTATAGCTAATAGTTTATGGTTTTGTCTATCGTTTATGCGCACTTCGTAATTAGTTGTTTTACTTGACTTAAAATTTGCTTTGCTCTACAGTAGAATTATGCCCGAAGAAAATCAAGAAAAAACTCAATCAACACATTCAGAAGAAATAGCTCCGCTTGAGTGGATAGCCCCCGGTAGGCCATTTCGAAAAAGAGGAAAACAATTTTATCTAACTGCGCTTTTGATAATGCTTTTGGTTGAAATAGTCCTATTTCTCTTTTCACAATACATGCTAATGATTGTTACTTTATCTTTAGTTTTTGTTAGCTTTGTTCTTGCCACAATTCCACCAAAAGATTTTCACTATAGAATCAGTACAGAGGGAATAATGATTGAAGACGCGTTTTTCTTATGGAAAGAGCTTTATGACTTTTACTTTAAAAAGGTAGATGGTGTGAAAACGGTGCATATTCGAACACAAGCGTTATTACCAGGAGAATTAATACTAACTTTGGGAGATATGATAGAAGAAAAAGTTAAAAAAGATTTGATTCAATACCTTGCTTTTCGAGAATACGTTAAGCCTAGTTTTATGGAAAAGTCCGGCGACTGGCTTGCTAAAAACTTTCCTCTGGAAAATAAATAGATTTGCCCCTTAAGATCAAATAAAGTAAAATACAAATACGTGTGCCCGTAGTTCAATGGATAGAACACCTGGTTGCGGTCCAGGCGGTTGGAGGTTCGACTCCTCTCGGGCACGCAAGAAATTTTGCTTTGGAGAGGTCGCATAGTGGACTAGTGCGGCGGTTTCGAAAACCGCTGTCTGGATTTTCCGGACCGTGAGTTCGAATCTCACCCTCTCCGCATTTATCAATTCTTGCTCCTTCTTAACAATAGACAATTTTATATAACTACTTTTGCTTGCTTCGTACTTATGATATCCTAAAAACTATAAAAATTAAAATTCGAAACTTTTTTCTTATCGTCATTTTAGCTTTTATTTTAGTTGCTCTTTTTACGTGGCCATTTATAACTAAAATCGCTAGTTATTACAGTGATTATGCAGATTTGCCTCTTAATGGTTGGATACTCTGGTATAACCAACACGCGCTGTTTACCGGGAAGTTGTTAGACATAAGGAGTTATTTCCAATCAACACAATTCTATCCGCTTCCTTATTCACTCGCTTTTTCTGACCATTTATTTTTTCCCTCTCTTATTTTTTCACCTATCTTTTGGTTTTTAAAAAATCTTGTTCTTAGTGTTAACATCTATATTTTTCTTAGTTTTGTTTTAAGCTTTCTTTCCATGTATTACACCACACGCTATTTTACAAAAAATGCATTTGCAGGTATTATCGGAGCGCTTGTTTATACCTTTAATCCGCTTGTTTATGCGCATTTTGCCGCAGGCCATTACGACTTGTTAAACAGTTATTTTCTTCCCCCACTATTTTTATTTTGCTATAGGTATATTTGTAAACCAACATATACAAAGTCTTTTCTCTTCCTCCTATTTTTTGTTCTTAATGGATTAACTTCTGTTTTATTTTTTATCTTTAGCTCCACTGTTTTATTATTCTTTATCCCATTATGTTTTTTGTTTGCTCTTATAACGTCACTAGAACCCAAAAAGTACGTATCCAAACTTATTAAAACACTGTTTATTGGCATGCCACTACTTCCTCTCTTACTTTATTTTTCATTACCTTATCTTCAGTTTTCAATACATGAACAGGTAGTGCGTACTCTTCGCGAGGGTCTATTTTATGCCAGTTCTCCACTCGATTGGCTGATGTCGACACCCAATAACTGGTTATATGGAGGGCTTGTTCATCTTATTGATCCAAAAAGAATTATAAATCCTGCTTCCACAGATTTTTATCTGTATTGGGAGCACACCTTATTTTTTAACATCACACCGCTCATTCTATGTATTTTAGGAATAAATTATTTTCTTAAGAAGACATGGAAGACATTGCAAACAGCAGATATTATTTTCTTTTTATCTTTTTTAATTATTATATTTGTAACATTGGCGCTTACTACGTCCGGCGGCTTTGCCGCCGCTTATCAGATTATGCCAATGTTAAAAGGCGTACGAGTTCCTACTCGTTTTGAGTATATTTTTTATGTTCCGTTTTCCCTATTTGTCTCTTATGGAATACTACAACTACAGAAACACAAACGGTTTATTCTAATTTTTTGTTGTATATTAATAGCAATTTTTGTTGAGAATATTCAGACAAACGATTTCAAGCAAACATCCTCGATAATGAGTATTAGCAAAGCACGCAAAATAGTTTATGCAAAGCTTTTAAATGGAAAAACAACAATTCATGTTCCCGTAGCGTGGAATGATAATTGGAAAGCATCAGTCTATCTTAATTGGGATACGATTACCGGCGAAACAATGTTTAACGGCAATAGTGGACATTTCTCATTAGACCATGAAGAATTAGCTCTTCAGATAGACAGTAATTTTGGTAAAGAGGTGTTAAAAAAAATAGCAGCGCTTAAAATTGATTACGTAATTATTCACAAAAACCTGCTTGATAACAAATTAATGAGGGCTTATAAAAAACAGCACTCATTAATATCCATAGGTAAAGTATATGAAGATAATGACGTGTTTATCATTGATGTAAAAAAATATGCATATCCTATTCCCTTATGCGATATTAATAAAAGCTTTACTATTATGCCAAAGAATAATACTAAAGATAAATCATCATCACACCAATTGATCCTTAAAAATAAAGACAATTGTTATTTTTCCAGTTTATACATGAACAGATATAGAACAGTGTCTTTTTATAGCAATAACAAAAAGAATACTGCTGCAGCAGTATTTCCTGTGCTTATCTCACCTTTCGAAACCGTAACCATCACTACTAATTGGTCTGATTAAGTTCCTCTTCCGTATTTGCTTAATTAATACTACAAACCATTCTCTAGACTCAAAATTTACCAGCGATATTATGATTAAATAACAGTAAGGAAAAAACGCCTTTATTAGTAGCTATTGCTACTATTCTATCTGGCTTACCAAATTGTTGAGTAATATCAGAAAGACTACAATCTTTTAACTCGGGGGTAAGATTACCGGTAAAATCTATAAGTATGAAATTTTTTGTTATTTCATTATTTACTTCATACCATCTATTTGCACTTACCCATAAATATGGATATATATGGTGATTGTTACATGAAATTTGTCTAAACCTACTCTTGTTACTTGAAATGTAGGTGTTAATTGCGGCATTCCAATAACTAGTATAACCATCATTCACACCATATTTGCTAACTGCATTTACGATTGAATAATTCTTTTTATATGGATTGTTTGTCCCCGCTTGATAAAAAGTTGTAGAAAGTGAAACAAAATTTATAATCGAAAGTATCAATAAGACAAAAGAAAAGCCTTTCTTAAAAACGGGTGAATTAATTTTGGAGAGAAAAAAACATAGGCCCAATGGCAATATAAAAAATAAGAAAATAAGGTATCTATTTGTGTCAATATTGCCTGATGCTACGTCAGAAAAGAGATAAGCAAAAATCGTAGAACAAAAACAAAGAGGTAGTAAGACTGAAATAATCTCATGTTCCTTATAGTACGTCTTTAATAATAGATACAATCCGTAAATACCAATGGGAAATAGCCCAAATTCTATGATCGAAAATATATTAATTCGTGGCTGAGCGCTTAAAAGGAGAAGCATGCCATGAGTGAATAGAGTTAAATTGCTAATAATGCCGTTTATGTTAGATAACGCTGGGTTTCTTGTAAAAATTACAACATAGGGCAAACAATTTAAAAATAAAAAAACAATAAAATATCCAATTATAGACAAAATTACATATTTTGCCGCCGCAGCATATTCTTTTCCTTTGCTGGACTTCGTTATCAAAACCATAACAAGCGGTATAGCAAATAAGTACAAGAAATATGGATCTGAAAGTAAAAGTAATAATAACAATAGATATGTTAAGATCGCGAGTACTCGGTTTTTATGCAACTTTTTTAAGTTGTTAAAGTATATAGCCATAAGAAAAACTACTCCAAATTCGACATTTCTAATAAATGGATGCGCAAGATTGCTATAAAATCCCCAGGAGGTGTTTATAAAAAATAATAGCGGTAGAAAATAGATAAATTTCTGTTTACCGAGATACCGATGCACAAAGTATATGTAAAAAATTGAATAGGTACCTAATGTTATTAGAACAAGAACAAAAGTATTCAAAAAAACAGCCATATTACTAATACCAAAAAACAGAGATGCAATATACGTAAACGGATAATGAAATAGATAGGTATCGAGGTTAAGATAAATCCTGCTTCTAAATATCTCCGGGAGTAATATATTTCCCCAAACACTATCGCTGTTTAGTATATTAAACTTTGCGGAAAAAAAAGAATTAACTAATATATTTACAATAAGTATTGTAAAAAAAAATGGTTTAAAGTAACGGTTATTTATCTTTGTATTCATGCGGGTCTTCCTATGAGTTAACCTTATTCTTCCTCGCTTTAACAATCAAAAGCATGCCTAGGATAAAATATTCATGCTTTTCAATTATAAACCCTTTCTTTTCCATCATTTCAGGGAGTTTTGACGGTTCAAAGGTATGAAGATGTGTTCCCTTCCATATGCGTCCATATGTATTAACCCAAAATAACCAGATTAACTTAAACAAAACAGTCTCTGCGGGAATTAGTATTATTACAGTCCCCTGTGGTTTTAGAACTCTGTAAATTTCAGATAACACTTTTTTGGGTTCACATACATGCTCTAACGATTCTATTGAATAAACAACATGAAAAGAATTTTTAGCAAAAGGGAGCGCATGCGCATCGCCTGGAAGAAAAAGCATAGCACGATCATGTTCATACCGTCTTTTAGCGTATTTGATAGAAGAACTAAGGATATCTATCCCTACAACTTTTGAAGAATTTGTTGATTTACGAATAATATGTGTAAAATATCCGTCAGCACATCCGATATCTAAGATGTATCCGCCTAAGCCTCTTGAGTACTCCCTTAATTTTCTTGCTCGTAATTTGTGCCACAAAAATTGGAAAGGATTCCTTTTAACAGAAGCTTCATACCAATCCTCCGGAACTGAAGAATGAAGTAATATAGCTTTTTTTCTGGTTATTTTCATCTGAATCTAATTTAGACAAATCATAAGATTTTTTTTATCCTCTGTCTAGTACCTAAATTATAATTCTTGTTTTTGTTTTAGCCCCTCCATTCATGCTGGTTTATTGTCTATTAGGGGTTAAGCACTTGCTGCAAGAAACTTTAATTTCTGCGATAATAAAAAAATGGAAGACATTATTAACGCTCAAAATTTAACAAAAACATTCGGGAGTTTTACAGCAGTCAATAATGTCTCATTTAATGTTCCCAAAGGCGAAATTTTTGCTTTCTTGGGCCCAAACGGAGCCGGCAAAACCACCACAATCAAGATGCTAACTACGCTCTTAAGACCAACTGCCGGAACAATTAGGTTAAACGGAATTGATGCAATTGCCAATCCCGAAAAAGCCAGAAAAACTTTCGGTATTGTTTTTCAGGACCCAAGCCTAGATGATGAATTAACAGCCATGGAAAACATGGAATTTCACGCCGTGCTTTACAAAGTTCCTAAAAGAGAACTTAAAGAGAGGGTTGCAAAATTTCTTAATTTTGTTGAGCTGTGGGATCGTAGAAACGATTTGGTAAAGACTTTTTCCGGCGGAATGAAAAGAAGACTGGAGATTGCCCGCGGATTATTACATAAACCGGAAATTTTGTTTTTAGATGAACCAACCCAAGGACTTGATCCACAAACCAGAAATAAGATTTGGGAATATTTGCAAAATTTAAACAAAGAAACAAAGATCACGGTTTTTTTTACCACTCACTATATGGAAGAGGCACAACAAATTGCGCAAAGAATTGCAATTATGGATCGGGGAAAAATAATTGAAGTTGGAACAGCAGCCACGCTTATGGAACAAACTAAAACAAAATCTTTGGAAGAAGCCTTTTTGAAACTTACCGGAACTGCTATCCGTGATGAAGAAGCCAGTGGAATTGATAAATTAAGAGGGCATGGCAGAATGTGGAGGAGTTGATGAAATGAGTGCAATTTATATTCTTTGGAAAAGAGAATTGATTAGATATTTCCGGTCAAGAGCAAGACTGGTTGGATCGTTAGGTCAGCCGTTACTGTTTTTAGTGGCTTTGGGATTTGGCTTAGGACCGGTTTTTCAAAAAGCCGGACAGGGAAATTATTTTCAGTTTTTAGGGCCAGGCGTAGTTTGTATGGGAATTCTTTTTACCGGAGTTTTTGCCGGAATTCAGGTTATTTGGGACCGGCAATTCGGGTTTTTAAAAGAAACTTTGGTGGCGCCGGTTTCGCGTTTTGAGATTATGTTTGGAAAGGCGCTAGGCGGAGCAACGGTGGCATTTCTTCAGGGTTGTTTTGTTCTAGTTTTGTCCATGATTTTCGGCTTTAGAGTTCAGAATATTTTGATGATTCCCCTTGCGTTAGCGGCAATGTTTTTAATCGCACTATTTTTTACCGGTTTAGGAATTTCTATTGCTTCTGTTTTAGAAGACATGCAGGGTTTTCAATTAATTATGAATTTTGTAGTTCAACCGGTCTTTTTCTTATCCGGAGCGCTTTTCCCATTAGCCGGAGTTGTCAGTGCTCTTTCGGTCATTTCCTCATTTGACCCCCTTTCTTATGGTGTTGATGCTGTTAGGGGAAGCTTGACCGGAGTGACACATTTTGGGTTAGTGACAGATTTTGCAGTGCTTATTATACTTTCTTCATTAGTTCTTGCGATTGGAAGCTATCTTTTTTCAAAAGTGGAAGCTTAATATGAAATTTGAATTTTCTGCAGGTGGCGTAGTCGTTAAAAAAGACAACGGGCAAAATTTAATTTTAGTTTCACAGCATTCCCAACATCATGGTTGGGTTTTCCCCAAAGGTTTGATTGGTGACCATGTCAAGGATGAGAAAAAAGAAGATACGGCAATACGCGAAGTAGAAGAAGAAACTGGAGTTAAAGGGAAAATCATCAAAGCATTGACGCCGGTTGAATACTGGTATTTTTTTGAGGGCGAAAAAATCAAAAAGACCGTTTATTATTCTTTAATGGAATACGTTGGTGGTGATATTACCAAACACGATAATGAGATGGAAAATGTTGAATGGCTAAGCGTAGATGAAGTTGAAAACCGCTTAACTTACCCCTCGGATAAAAAAGTCTGGCAAGAGGCTTCAAAATTGATATAATAGAGATCTTACGGAGAGGTCGCATAGTGGACTAGTGCGGCGGTCTTGAAAACCGCTAAAAGTATTTTGCTTTTCGTGGGTTCGAATCCCACCCTCTCCGCATAAAGCTTCAAGATTATCTTATCTTTTCTATCTAAACCACACGGAGCCCTACTTGACATTAACCACATAAAAATATAACAATTAGTTTAATGGACGCATTGCAGGCAAAAAAAGCAGAACTCGAGAAAAGACTAGTTGGGGTTATTCTGCAAGAAGTAGGAAAGGAAACGATTAACCTTAATCAGGCAAAAGAAATGACCAGTTTTTGGCTTGCAAAAGTGGGGAGCTTAACAAGTGAAGAAGAGCTTTTAAACCTGGTTAAAGAAATGGCTGTTAAGTGGCCTATTTTTGACGGAGTTGTATTGGTAGAGCAAGGCAATATCCAAAAAGACGAAGAAGTAAAAGTTGCAGATGATGTTACGTCTTTGATAAAAAATGGAAAAATAGAGGAGGCGCTTGGTCTGGCAAAGGCCACAAATAACTAATATGGGTGGAGATTTACAAACTGTTGAGACGGGATATCAAGCGGCAATGATTTCTGCAGAGCATGCAAAGACCGCCGGAATGGAAACCCAGGCAAGTTTGCAAAAAATTATGGGGGGCGATTTGTCGATGGGCAGTCTTGATAGCGCTATTGATACAACCATAAGGCAGGATGTAGGGTTGTTGGGGGGCGTGGTTAGAAGTAATGTAGGAACAGAAGTAAATCCTACGACTCATGTATCATTGCAAACGGAATTAGATGCGGAAGTAAATATTTTAATAGAGCTTTCCGGCAATACTGATCCAAGTGCTTTTTCGCAAGAAACGCTTACAAGAGCTGGTGACATTCTGTCATCTGTCCCGGAAATAGCAGCAATGTTTAATGCGCAGGGAGCGAATAGAGATGAAATAGTAAGGGAGATGCTAGGTAAGCCTGAAGTAAGAGCACTTGTAAGAGATGGTTCTATTCAGTTACTTTCTACATCTTCAATCCCTTCGGATGAAGTTACTCCGGCTGAGCAAGAGGCGGAAAGATTGGAAAAACAGGAAACAGGTTTAAGGACGAGAAGGGACAAGAAGGATAAAGACCTCAATGGCAGAGATGGTGCTCTTGAGAGATACGATAGGTTCCAACAAGGAGACTTAGCAGACAAACTGCGGGATTTAGGCGGCAGACTGCCTCAAATAGATGCAAGGATAAGTTCGTCTGAAAGAGCGAAGGGAAGATGGGAACAGGAAGTTACAAGACTGGAAGGAGAAGTATTTCGGCGTCAGGCGGCCAATGTTAGTACTAAAGACGCTCAGGATTTGTTAGACCATGCAAAAGATGAATTTGATAAAGCAGATAGGGCATTTAGGGCTGCGGCAGCAGAGAGAGCAGAATATGATTCTTTGGTTGCTGAAAAAGCCGGTCTTCCAGGGAAGATAGAAAAACTAGAAGATGACCTTGCAGCATTGGAGGTTAAGTTAGCTGAGACTACAAAGCAAAGATTTATTGCCGCTGCAACAAGGGATCAAAAAACTTTAGATAGGCAAAAGGCAAGATTACAATTCGCTCAGAAAGTAAAAAATGTTCTTCCGGAAGCTTTGAAAAAACAACTTAAAGCCGGAGATGCGGCCAGGGTAAAAAAGCTCCGAGAAGAGATTGCCCAATCAGTTGAAGTTACAGATAGACTCATGATGACAGAAGCAGCAGTTAGGTATAGAAAAGGAAGAAAAGATGATACCGGTTATGACCGTAGGAGTTCAGCAATGGCCACGGATACGGCGCTACTAATGGTAGAAGATCCTAACAATCCAAATAACGGGCGCGATGCGCTTGTGAGGGCAGTGTTAACGGATGCATTAGGGCGAGAGGTTACCGCAGGAAGAATGACTAAAGATAAGGCGGACGCAATAATCAAAGAAAGGATGGCTGATAAAGATTTCGTTGCAAGAATGGGGTCGATTACAACAGAAGCTTTAATAAGAGCAAAAATTAATACAGGGGGATTAACCAAAGAGGAACACGATATTATTAGACACAACAGCAATCCCGGTGGCTGGGGAGTTGATTTAATCAACAGAGCATTGAGAGTTAATCCGGGTTCAGCAGATTCATTGCAGGTGTTAAGAGATCAGGGGCTCGTAGAGGATGATTTAGTAGAAGCGGTAAGAAGAGCGGACAGAAAAGCCTTAACTAAAATATTCCTCACTTTATTTAGCGTGGGAATGGTGTCGACGGGTGCAGTATTAGGAGCGGTTCCTCTTGCTGGCGTGGGTGCGGTAGCTGCAGTGGGTACATTAGGGAAGATGGGTAGAGAGGAGATAGAAAAGAGAAGAAATAGGAGCGCAGTCTCGTGATCTGTCTAAAGCACCCCGATCAGGCTATAGACCATATACAGATTAAAAATAAAACTGATAACAATTAAGCCTTTGGCAAGATTACTCATCCTCGACTGAAAGGCAAAACAAAGAATAATAAATAAAAAGGGGTAAAAGTCCAGTGCATATCTGTATCCAAATTGGTTCGCTCCAACTCCAAAATAACCCAGGATAAAAAGTAACAATAGAATTGTCGTTATTAAAGCCGGCTTGATTAATTTTTCTTTTAGATTTGCATTAAAACACCATAAAAAAATTGGTGAAGTAAATAAGATGCTCATTCCCCAATAATTGCTTTTAATAAAAGGAGCAGTTAAATACTTGGCGTTTTTGATAAATATGCCGTCAGGTCCTTTGAAAAATAAATAGTAAATATTGCTTGGGTAATAAAATAAATTCCATGCCCCGTATTGCTTTAGAAAAGCACGTGTTTCAGTTAGGTATGGAATGTGGTATTTATAACCAAATTCAATAATTGATCCAAAACGAGCAAAGTTATAGGCAAAAATTGTGGTAAAGCCGATAAGAATCGGAAACGTAAGTTGTAAAGAGGCCTTAATTTTTTGTTTAAGATTTTGTTTTGAAAGAAAGATTGCCATTAGGAAAAAGACAGCGCTTATTGCCAAATCAACTCTGGTGGTTAGGGTGAAAGCCACGAATATCCCTATTAAGTACCACCTTTTTTTGTAAAGAAATTCATGTATTGCCAAAAGAAGCGCGGATGTTGCCACAACTTGCGCAAACCACCAAGAAATGGGAAGCATACCAACCATTAAATAGGCGGTTGAAAAAATATAAGCAAAGCTTAGCCAGAGAGAAGTAATTTTATTTTTAGTAATTAGTAAAGAAATTCTGTAAAGCAAGACAAGATTTAATAGATTTAAAATGAATTGAATAAACCCCTGGTGAAAAATATTTTTAAAAATAGCAAAAGGAATTAATATGATAGCGGGGAAAAATCCCTGAGGCCAATAAGTGTATCCTTGATAATAACTGGCATCAGTCCATGCGTTGTAGCTGTTTGATAAATAGAGGTGCCCATTTAAAAACATTTTTGCCAGTTGTTCAAATTGTATGTCGTTAGTTTTGGCAAAAAGATTCCAAGCAACAAGAATTAAGCTTCCCAAAGAAAAAAGACAAAAAAGAAATACATGTTCCTTTTTGCGGATAAATTCTTTATGCATAATCTTATCTGCTTGCTCTTAAAGCGTTAATAATTACAGCCACGTCAATCGCTTCTTGTAAAAATGCTCCGCCCAGTGGTGGAATAAAACCAAGTGAGGCAAAAACCATACCCAAAATGCTGATTCCGATTCCGACAAAAATGCTTTGTTTGGCAATTTTAATTGTCCGTTTGGCAATATTTAAGCCATCAATTACTAAAGAAAAATTTCCTCCCAAAAAAACCATGTCGGCTGCCTCCGATGCGGCTGTTTGTTCTTCGTTTGAAAATACCATCCCAACATCAGCTAGCGCTAATGCCGGAGCGTCATTAATTCCGTCGCCAACCATTGCCGTTACTTTGCCTTGTTTTTTAAGCTCAGCAATTCCTTGCTGTTTATCTTCGGGTTTGGCCTCTGCTTTGATTACAATATCTTCGCCAAGGCTTTCGACAACTTTCTTTGCCGCAGCTTTTTTGTCTCCGGTAAAAATAAACAATTCAAAACCACGTTTTTTTAAGTCTTTAATAATTGCTTTTGATTCCTGTTTAATTTCATCCTCAAAAACAAAAGTTGCCAAATGGGTTTTGCCTTCAAAAACGCCAATCATCATTCCCTCAACGCTTGGAAGCTTCGATAAAGTATAAGTTTTGTTTTTTAAAGTTCCCGATATTCCTGAGCCAACCTTTTCCTCAATTTTTTCGGCGTGAAGAATTGGTGCTTTGTTTTCTTTGGCAAAAGTCACAACAGCTTTGGCCAATGGATGCAAAGAATTTCTTTCAATACTTTCAGAGATTGCTAGGATTTCTTTATCGGAATAGTTTTTTGTTAAAAGTTCAAATTTTGAGACTTTCGGTTTACCAAGGGTAATGGTGCCGGTTTTATCAAAAATTAAGACTTGGGCCCTAGCTAAAACTTCAAGACTAGCCAATTTTTTAACAATAATGTGTTTTTTAGAAGCGGCATTTACTCCTCCTAAAAGCGCAATCGGCGTGGCAATAATTAAAGGACAAGGAGTGGCAATGGCTAAAACCGCCAGGGCACGGGTTAAGTCAAATCCCGAATAAGCATAAGCAAAACCGGCCATTAAAAGAGTAACAATAGTAAAAATTCCCGAATAACTATCCGCTAGTCTGACAAATGGGGATTTTTCATCCTGGGCATTTTTGACCATGGCAACAATTTTGTTGTAAGTCGAATCGCCGCTTTCTTTGGTAACTTTAATAACGATTGGTTGCCCAATATTAATTGTGCCGCTTCGGATTGGATCGCCTTCTATCTTTTCAATTGTGTATGGTTCGCCGGTTAAAGAGGATTCATCGGTTAAACCGTCTTTTGAAACTAAAACTCCATCAAGTCCGATAACCTCGCCTTTTCTGATCAAAATTTCTTGGCCTTTTTTAATTTTTTCGATTTTTGTTTTTTCGCCGATCTTGCCGTTTGCCCAAAGGAAAACTTCGTTGGGAATTCGTTCAGCCAGTTTAGTTAATGATTTTTTAGCCTGAGAAACACCATAATCTTCTAATGTTCTACCGCTTGAGATCATTAAGGCCAAAATTGCAGCTACTAAATATTCCTGCGTTGCCAAAGAAACCAAAATTGCCAAGATTGCGATGTAATCCAAGGCAAAATTTTTCTTCAAGATAGAAGAAGCGGTTTCGTAAAAAAGCCGATAGCTGCCTAAAAGAGTGGCAAAGATTGCTACAACTGCAGCGAGAAGATTAAGCCTCAAAATTAGCAAGATGATATAGAAAACTATTGAGAGAATTACTATTGCCGGAATGCGAAATGTATTAAGAAGACCAACTTTTTGCTTCATTTAAAAATATTATAGCAGTTTTAGCCTCAGGCTGTAAGGTTTTTGTAAGGTTAAAGTGAAGCTAAATTTAGCCAATTGGTCTAGAATTTCAGCATATGTCAGTAGAAGTATCAACAGGGGCAATGTCAGCTGGGGTAGGAGCAGTAACCGGTCCGGCTTCGCTTGGCGGCGAAATTGGAGCAGGTGCTGTTATTGCCGCACCCAGTATTGAAATGAGCGGTGGATCTTTTGTGGCCGGCTTAAACGCGACCAGTTTATTTGCGGAAACAACTCCATTTTCCGCTTCGGCGGCGTCGGTTCCTGAAATGTCTCCAGCAAACGCAGGCATTTTCTCAGATTATTCGATACTTGGAAAAGCTGGGGTTTCGGAGCCTTCTTTAGCGGCTGCTCCGGTTGCATCTTCAACAGATGTTTTGAGTGGTTTGGGCTTTGAGCCTTATAGTCCAGACACAGCATCGGTTCCCGAGACTCCTTTGGCAAACCCAAGTGCTGTTTTTTCAGGTTCTTGGTCAAAGCTTGGAGAGATTTCAAAGTCTTCTTTAGTGGATGCTCTGGTTACGCCCGCGACAGATATCTTGAGTGAAGGTGAGTGGCTTTCTCTTGTGGAAACACCTAAGGAGGTAGAATCAACTTTAGGTTCTATTTCGGTAGAACCGCAAGGGGAAGCGGCGGAGGGAATAACAGAATTACAGACAGAAGGTTTAAAAACCTTAACTGAAAGTTTGGTTGTGGATGAAAGAGTTCAGGTTTTGGCCGAAGAGACGATCGAACAGGACAAGCTTGCGGAAAAAGTAGTCAGTTTGTTAGTTGTAGAAGGAGTGTATTCGGAAGCTCAAGCGAGAAAAAGAGTTGGAGAAATAGCGCTTCAGAGAAAAGGTTTGGTGGAGGAGTCTGTCGGGGAAGCAGCAGTGGAAGCAAAAGCAGGTGTTAAAGTAGAGCCGGTAACTCAAACTAGCGTTCAGCGAGTAAAGGTGGATACACAAAAGACCCAGGTTGGGGCGCAGGTTGAAGACAAGCATTCATTACCCAAAAACATATTGGAAAGAATACCTGAGCAGGCAGCCGTTGTCGATGAGAAGGCACAGGCATATAGAAAGAAAACAGTAAAAGAAATAATTTCTGCTCTTTTTGAAAGGGCGAGAAAAGTAGGTTTTCAAAAAGTTGACAGTAGGGTAATTACAGAAGCTTTAAGAAAAAAACAAGAGCACAAAAGTTTATTGTTAACTCAGTTAAAGATTCCTCATGTTCCCGATGGATCCTTAGAAGAGGCGGCGGGAGCAATAGAATTTTTAGGAGAATTGGGGGTTCTTTCGGAAAGCGATGAGGGGAAAATGACAGATCGAATAGATAAGGTTTTGGAAAGGAATGTGCCGGTTAAGATAGCAAATTTAACTAGCCAAGAAGTTTCGGAAAAAGAGGTTAAAAAAGTGCTTAAATACGCGGGGACTCAGGTTGTTTTGGTCTAGGGTGGAGCCAGGTGTCATGCGGTACTTGGCGGAGGAGGTGAGATTCGAACTCACGCGAGCTTATTCAGCTCAGGGGGTTAGCAACCCCCCGCAATGGACCAACTATGCGACTCCTCCTCGCACCTAATTATATCATCAAGAGCTCAAATTTGATATTTCGAAGATTTATAGTTTTCTTGCGGCTTTTTTGGCTTCTAGATACTTCCTGCCATGGCCGGCGTTGGTATTAATCGGGACACCTTTTTTGCAAAGCGGGCATCTCTTTTCGTCGAATGCTTCGGCTTTTAATATTCCAAGGGAAATAAATGGTCCTCCAACAACCTCAGCGGTAACGTTTTTGGGATCTCTGTTTATCATGACGCCTATTCCAACCACTTTTCCACCGGTTGCTCTAACTGTGTTTACAACTTTTCTGACTGAGCCGCCAGTTGTAGTTAAATCCTCGATCACTAAAACATTTTTACCTTTAACTAGCTTATCGTAACCACGAGTAAACACTTGATTATTCTCCGGAGTTTTTTCGGTATAAACGCCAAGTACGTCTTTCTTTTTTAATTTCGATAAATAATAAGCAGTCCATTGAGATAGAATAATTCCTCCTAAGGCTGGAGCAGCAACAACATCAATGTTTTTATTTTTAAACTTTTCCGCAAATAATTTGCCAATTTGGGACGTTTCTTTGGTATGCGGATAAACAGCGTCTTTATTAACATAAATACTGCCGTGTTTGCCGGAGGTGTAAACAAAATGTCCGTCGGTTAAAACCGCTTGCACTTTTTTAAGAATTGAAATTACGTCGCTCATACTTTTCGAACATTATTAATTGCGTCTCTTAGTTTTTCTGCTTCAATTTGAGCCTTTTTAGCAAAATCTTTGTCACTTCCGGCAAAGATAATTCCACGGGAAGAGCTGATAATAAAACCATCGCCTGATTTATTGGTTGCGTATTGGACCGCTTTTTTTAAATCTCCGCCTTGCGCTCCAACTCCTGGGATTAGTAACTGTAAGTTTGGAGCAATTTTGCGTACGGTTTTTAATTCTTCCGGGTATGTGGCGCCGACAACCAAGCCACAATTTTGATTCTTATCCCAAATGTTTGCTACCATTTTTGCAACCACTTGATACAACGGTTTGCCATCAACTTTTAAATCCTGTAATTCTCCAGCTCCCGGATTTGATGTTCGGCAGAGAATATAACAGCCTTTATCGGTGCGTTTTAAAAATGGTTCAAGCGCTTCGTGTCCTAAGTATGGATGAAGGGTAATTGCGTCAACGCCTAAGTATTCAAAAGCAAATTTATCATAACGGTCGTTACTCTCTCCAATATCCGCCCGTTTAACATCCAAAATAATCGGCGTTTGTTTGTATTTTTCGCGAAGATAATCACAGGTCATTTTAAGTTGCAGAAGGCCGTATTCGCCTTGGACTTCGTAAAAAGCGCTGTTTGGTTTGTAAGCGCAAACAAAATCGTGCGTTGCATCGATAATCGCTTTGTTAAAGGCAAATTGAGGGTAACGGTTTTCCAGTAGAAATTTTGGAATTTTATTAAGATCGGAATCAAGGCCGACGCAAACGAAAGAGTTATTTTTTACCTGAATTTTTGCCAATTTATCTTTATATTTCATTGTGTTCCAAAAGGTTGTCTACTTTATATCACTCTTTTTAGAAAAATACTAGGCAGATGTTATTTTTCTTTGCGTATTTCAAGCGCAAGAGATGGTTTCCACATGGCACCTGTGGCTGATTGTACGGCATCAACGCCTAAGTTCATGTATTTGAAGTAATCTTTAGGCGTTATCACTCCGCCAACGCCAATTATTACGAAATCTTTCCAATTTTTGGCCTTTTTATAATCAACGAAGTATTTTGCCATTTCAAGCCCAGCCCAGCGGATAGTAGCGCCGCAGGTGCCGCTAGAAAGCCTAACAGGATTACCTGGTAAAGCTTGTTCGCCTTTTTTGTTAACCACATTTGCCGGGATAGTATTAACCGCTACCACCCCGTCGGCAAACTTATGGATACTGTCTAATAATTTATCGAGTTGTTCTTTTTGTTGTTTACCGAAGTAACCAATTTTGACGAGTAGCGGGATGTTGCCCTTGGCTTTTGCCAGAGCTTCCAAAATGTCATGGGAAGCATGCATGTCAAAGCAAACTAGGCCTTCTTTGCCAAAGTTTGGACAAGAAAAATTAACTTCCAAAATTGGCGCGCCGGTTTGGCGCGCAAGCCGACAGGTTTTGGCAAAGTTTTCGATATAATCTCGTCTGTCCATGCCTTTTAAATTCGTTCCCATAAAACTCAAAATCATGGTGTTTCCCTTCGTCATTTTTTTGAGCGCTTTTTTGGCGTCTTTTTGCCAAACGCGAGGTGTTTTTGATGGTACGCCGAAGGAATTAGTAATGCCATCCCTTTCAATATTAATCGAGTTAACATTAAAATCTCCCAAGACCGTATCGCCGGGGTGAATATCTTTGGTTTTAGAGATAACCCTGATGATATTTGGGTAAGGATGAACCAAAAGCGAATTGCCTCTTACTGTTTTATAGGTAGATAGCGAAAATCCCCAATCCCAAGCGGCCTTAACAAAATTACTGTTGACAAGTGGTCCTGCGGGAATGCCAAATGGAATGTCAATTGGGATGCCGAAAATTTCGTAATTGCCTTTTTTAAGAAGAATTTTTGGGGAAATGCGGAAATCGCCAAATGGGCCTTTAGCGTAATTTTCGTTGTATGAACGCTTGGGATCATAAAAGGGTAGTATTTTTTTCATAGTATTTTACCCCAATTCATGATTTTCTTTCCATGTAGTATAACATTTTCAACCTTTCCATACACCTGCCATTTGTCAAAAGGCGACCAAGCACATTTGGTTTGATAACCGTTTTCTCCAATTAGGTAAGACTTCTCCGGGTTGAGTTCAATGTAAGTATTTTTTTGCTCGGGAACATTAAATATTTTTTTCGGGTTATCAAAAAGTAGTCTAATAATGTCTTTCTCGGCTATTTTTTTATCGCGAACAGCTTTGAATAATAATCCTAAGGTGGTTTCAAGATTTGGTACACCAAAGGCCGGCTTTTCAGCGAGCTTTTCTTGTTTGGCATGGGGTGCGTGGTCGCTTTCGACTAAATCAATTGTTCCGTCTAAAATTCCCTGCCATAGTGTATCCTGATTTTCTTTTGTGCCAAGCGGCGGTTTCATCATTGCAAACGGACCAAGTTTGGTAACATCAGCGTTAATTAAGAATAAGTGGTGAGGGGTTACTCCAGTAGTAACTTTCAATTTCGCTTTTTTGGCTTTTCTAACCATTTCTACTTCCTCCTTTTGGGAGATATGGCAAATATGCAAGCGACGATCATATTTTTTAGCTAAAGCAATGCAAAGTTTAACTTTTTCACCTTCAGCATGAACAAGAATCGGCTTTTCCGATTGCCAGGCGGCAAAAATTAGTTCTAAAACTACAGAGTCCTCAATTAAAAAATCGCCAGATGTGTGATTACAATAAACTTTTAATCCAAAAATCTTCGGATGTATATATGCTTTTTTGAACTCATTGAGGTTTTTACCGTTGGTTCCAAAATGAAAACCGACTTCGCAAACTGCCTTTTTTGCAAGTTTAACTTTTTCCTCAAGCGCCTCAATGGTAAATGTCGGAATAGGATTATTAGGCATG